>Ga0299906_10005671_pt1 | contig 10136 bp, 4 predicted proteins | sample RVTome_14_FD_200259 | JGI IMG/M metagenome (GOLD analysis project Ga0299906, IMG submission 200259) | Soil microbial communities from uranium-contaminated site in the Upper Colorado River Basin, Wyoming, United States - RVT145D125 (version 2) ...
GCCGCCAGCAGGGCCGCGCCGAAGGGCGGGCCCTCCTCCCGGTTCACGGTCACGACGGGAAGGCCGTAGATGTCCGCCTGCAGACGGCGGATGAAGGCGCTGCGGGCTCCCCCCCCGGTGAGCAGCAGGGCCTCGACGGGCAGGCCGAGCTCCCGGATGATCGACAGCGAGTCGCGCAGGCCGAAGCAGATGCCCTCCAGCACGGCGCGGGTCATGTGCGCGCGCCCATGGGCGAGGGTCAGACCGACGAAGGCGCCCCGAGCCCCGGCGTCGCGGTGGGGCGTGCGCTCGCCCTGGAGGTAGGGGAGGAACGTGAGCCCCAGGGCCCCGATCGGTACCCGGGCCGCCTCCCTGTTGAGCAGCTCGTTGGCGTCCTTCTTCCGCCGCAGCTCCGGCGCGAGCTGGTCCCGGTGCCAGGCGAAGGCACCCCCGGCGGTGAGCATCACGCCCATCACGTACCAGGTGTCCGGAACGACGTGGCAGAAGGTGTGGGCGCGGAGCCCGGGGTCCACCCGCGGCTCGGAGGTGGGGGCCACCACCGTGCCCGAGGTCCCCCAGCTCGCGACGGCGTCTCCGGGGGCGACCACTCCGACCCCGGCCGCACCGCAGGCGTTGTCGGCGCCTCCACCCACGAGCGGAGTGCCCTCGAGCAGCCCTGTCGCCCGGGACGCTCCCTTCGAGACCCGGCCGAGGATCTCGGTCGATCCACCGACGTCCGGAAGCAGCGACGGGTCGAGGCCCACGGCTTCCATCAGCGGCCGGCTCCAGCGGCGACCGGCCGTGTCGTACATGAGCGTCGCGGAGGCATCCGAGGGTTCGGTGGCCAGCTCGCCGCTGAGTCGGTAGCGGACGTAGTCCTTGGGCAGGACCACCTTCGAGAGTCGCGCGAAAGCGCCAGGCTCGTGCTTTCGCAGCCACAATACCTTCGGCAGCGTGAAGCCCTCGAGGACGGGGTTGCAGGCCCACTCCCGGAGCTGCCGCTCTCCGATCCTTTCGGTGACCTCGCGACACTCCTCGGTGGTGCGGCCGTCGCACCAGAGCAGCGCCGGTCGGATCACCCGACCCCGGCCGTCCAGGAAGACCGAGGAGTGCATCTGGCCGGAGAAGCCCACCGCGGCGATCTGGCCCGGCCTGGCCCTGCTGCGGCGGATCGCGCCGCGGATCGCCCGCTGGCTCGCGGCCCACCAGTCCTCCGGGCGCTGCTCGGCCCAGCCGGGCCGTGGGGTCCTCAGCGCGAGCGGCTCGGTCTGCGCTCCGAGCAGACGCCCACGCACGTCGATCAGGACGGCCTTGACGCCGCTCGTTCCGACGTCCACGCCCATGAACAGCGCCATGGCGCTCCTCCCTCCGCCGGGCTGGTCAGCGGATGCCCAGGAGCACCTCGGTGGCCAGCTGGTCGAGCTTCTCGTAGTGATAGCCGTGGCTGCGCATGGAATCCAGGTCGAACTCGTGGTCCATGAGCTTCTTCGCGGTCTGGGCCGAGTACTCGAGCGACCCCTGGAGGCCGTTCACGGGGGCGTCGCTCAGCTTCCTGAGATCCGACAGGTGCCCCTGGATCTCGGCGTCGGCGTTGAAACGATCCACCTTCGCCTTCAGGATCAGGTAGGTCCGCATGCTGTAGTAGGCGAACTCCCAGACTCCGTCCTCGTCCTCCGTCCGGTAGGCGTGGGAGTCGAAGTGGCGCATCCCCTCCCAGCCCGCGTCCTCGAGAAGCTTCACGAGGAAGAAGGCGCCCTTCTGGTCCTCGCTGCCGAAGCGCAGGTCCTGGTCGTAGCGACCCGGCTTCTGCCCGTTCAGGTCGATGTGGAACAGCTTTCCCGCCTCGAGCGCCTGACCCACCCCGTGGGAGAAGTCGAGCCCCGGCATCTGCTCGTGGGCCGTCTCCGGGTTGACCCCCACCATGTCCGGATGGTCGAGGGTGTAGATGAACGCGAGCATGTGGCCCGTGGTGGGAAGGAAGATGTCACCCCGAGGCTCGTTGGGCTTCGCCTCCAGGGCGAACTTCAGATCGTACTTGTTGGCGATACAGTACTCGCTGAGGAAGTTCAGGCACTCCCGGAATCGCTTCAGGCTGTCCGCGGGGGACTTGCACGCGTTCGTCTCCAGTCCCTCGCGCCCTCCCCAGAAGACGTACGTCCTGGCGCCCAGCTCCACGCCGAGGTCGATCGCCCGCATCGTCTTCTGCAGGGCGAAAGCCCGGACCCGGGCATCGTTGCTCGTGAACGCGCCCTCCTTGAAGACGGCGTCGTAGAAGAGGTTCGTGGTGGCCATCGGCACCTTGAGCCCGTTGTCGTCCAGCGCCTGCTTGAACTCCCGGACGATCCGCTCCCTGTCCCGGGGGCTGGCGTCCATGGGCACCAGGTCGTTGTCATGGAAATTGACGCCGTAAGCGCCCAGCTCCGCGAGCTTCTCGACGATCCGGACCGGTGACACGGCTTCCCGAACCGCCTCACCGAACGGATCGCGGCCGCGGTTGCCGACGGTCCACAGCCCGAACGTGAACCTGTGCTCCGGTTTCGGCCTGTACTCGTCTTGTGGGATCTTCGTGGCCATCCGCCTTCCCCCCCCTAATCGGAGGCTACAGAGCCCCCGGCAACTGAAAGCGCTTCCATAAGCGGGGGCACTATACCTCTTTCCCCGCCGATTGGTAGCCCAAAAGACGCCGAAGCCGCGAAAAAACCCGCGGCCCCGCTCAGCCGGCCAGCACCCCCGGGAGTGGCCCACGGCTGTCGCCGAAGGCCGTCGCCGGGCTCCCCGCTCGCTGGAGCAGCGTCAGGAAGAGGTCGTTCAGGGGAGTTCCCGCGGGGCAGGTCAGGTGTCGCCCCGGCAGCAGGCCGCCGCCCCGGCCGGCCAGCAGCACGGGCAGGGACTCGTGGACGTGTCGGTTCCCGTCGCTGAGACCGCTTCCGTACACGACGATCGAGTGATCCAGGAGGCTCCCCGACCCCTCCCCGACCGCGGACAGGCGGGCGAGGAAGTGGCCGAACAGCTCCGTGTGATAGGTGTTGATCCGCGTCACCTTCTCGACCCATTCGGGGTTCTCCCGATGGTGGGTCATGGGATGGTGCGGCTCCGGCACGCCGATCTCGGGGTAGGTGTTCGCGCTCCCCTCACGGGCCACCATGGTCGTCGCCACCCGGGTGAGGTCCGCCTGGAACGCCGCGACCTGCAGGTCGAAGACGAGCCTCACGTAGTCCCCGAACTCGGCCGGGATCCCGCGGGGCCGGTCCAGATCGGGGCGGACCTCCCGGGGCGCGGACTCCGCGAGCTCGATGCGGCGCTCGATCTCCCGAATCCCCTCCAGGTACTCCTCCAGCTTGCGGCTGTCCGCGGCTCCCAGCTCCAGCCTCAGCTCCGCGGCGCGCCCTCTCACGACGTCCAGGACGCTCCTGCGGTAACGGATCCGGCGGGCCCGGGTCTCCGGGTCCAGGTCGGCCTCTTCCCCCCCGAACAGGCGCTCGAAGGCCAGGCGGGGGTCGACCTCTGGGGGCAGGGGCGTCGTGGGGCTGCGCCACGCGAGGCTGTTCGTGTAGGCGCAGCTGTAGCCGGAGTCGCAGTCACCCACCGTGCGCGACTCCGTGCAGCCGAGCTCCAGGGAGCGGAACGGAGCCGACGTACCGAGCACGTCCGCCGCCGCCTGGTCCACGGAGACGCCGTTCTGGATGTCGGCGCCCGCCGTCTTCCTGGGATGGGCCCCGGTCAGGAAGCTGGCCGCCGCCCGGGCGTGGTCCCCGGGCCCGTCTCCCAGCGCGTTGCCGTTGTGCTGGTCGAGCCCGCTCAGCACCAGCAGCCGGTCCCGGAACGGCTCCAGCGGCTTCTGGATCCGGGACAGCTCGAAGTCGGCGCCCTCCCCCCGGGGCGTCCAGTCCGCCATGGTCATGCCGTTCGGCACGTAGACGAAGGCGAGGCGCAGCGGCGCCGACCCGCCCTCCCCTGCGAAGGCCGGCGTCATGGCGTCCAGGAACGGCAGCGCCACGGAGGCGCCGATGCCCCTGAGCACGGTTCGGCGCGGAAGCTGCTTGCCCAGGACGATCATCGCTCTCCCTCCCCCGCCGCCCGACGCATCTGGAACGGCAGGCTGTTGACGATCTCCAGCACGAGGCCGGAGAAGCGGTAGTCGTGGTCGGGCAGCCGGCCCGCGATCTCCCCCACGGTACCCCGATCGTAGCGCTCCAGGCCCCGTCCCAGGGCGTAGGTCAGGAGCTTCTCGGTGAGCCCCTCGGCGAACGCGGCACGCTCCTCCCGGAGGATGCTCCTGAGACCCCCGGCGCCGGTGAAGGAGCGGCCGTCGGGGAGGGTCCCCGACGCGTCGATGGCAAAGCGCCCGTCCCCGCTGCGCCACGCGCCCACCGCATCGAAGTTCTCCAGCCCGAAGCCCAGCGGGTCCATCTGGGAGTGACAGGAGGAGCAGATCGCGTCAGCGCGGTGCGCCTCGAGCTGCTCCCGGAGGGAGGCCGAGCGCCCCACGCCCTCCTCGTCCAGGTTCGGGACGTCCGGAGGCGGCTCCTTGGGCGGAGCGTTCAGCAGGTTGTCCAGGATCCACTTGCCCCGCAGCACCGGCGAGGTGCGCGTGGCGTAGGACGTCACGGTGAGCACGCTGGCGTGGGTGACGATCCCGCCCCGGGCCGAGCCCTCCAGGCTCACGCGGCGGAACTCCGGGCCCCGGACACCCTCGAGACCGTAGTGCCGGGCCAGGCGCTCGTTCACGAAGCTGTCCCGGGCGTCGATGAAATCCAGGATGCTCCGGTCCTCCCTCACGACGCTGTCGAAGAAGAGCTCCGTCTCCCGGGCCATGGAGAGCCGCAGGTTCTCCTCGAAGCCCGGGAAGCGGTCCCGGTCGGGGCTCACCGACTCGAGACCGCGGAACTGGAGCCACTGCGCCCCGAAGCTGGAGGCGAGAGCCCTGGACCGGGGGTCCGCGAGCATGCGCCGAACCTGAGCGGCCACGACCTCGGGCTCCCGCAGCCGCCCCCCGTCGGCCAGGTCGAGCAGCTCCGCGTCGGGCATGCTGGCCCACAGGAAGTACGAAAGCCGCGATGCCAGCTCGTGCTGCGAGACGGGATGGATCCCGCCCGTCGGCCCCGCGGGTTCGCGCTCGATGCGGAACAGGAAGTCGGGCGAGACCAGGATCGCCTGCAGCGCCAGGGCGATCCCGGCCTCGAAGGACTCCCCTTCCCCCTCGGCGAGTTGGACCAGGGCCAGAAGCCCGTCCACCTCCCGCGGCGCCACGGGCCGGCGGTAGGCGCGACGGGCCAGGTCCGCGACGATCCGTCGACCGCAGCCCGCACCGTGGGCGCCGTCCAGATGCCCGCAGCTGAAGACCTTCTCCAGGCTCGCCCGAGCGGGAGCCGGGCTGGCCCCGAAGGGGCCCGCCAGGTCGACGTCGACGATCCGCGCCGCGTTCAGCGCCGGGGTGCGCTGCCTGCGCCGCTCGAAGCGCTGTCGAAACAGCTCGAACTCCCTCGGGGTGGCGTCATCCGGGGGAGTGAAGCTCGGCTCCGCGAACGGGCGCGGCGACGGATCGGGCCCCCCGTAGCGCGCCGGGAGCCCCGCGTACATCTCCAGGACGGAGGTCGCGACCCAGCGTTCCCCGGCGGACACCCGGGCGCGGACCTCTCCCCCGAACCCGTAAACGTCCTCCTCGAGGACGGCGTAGGGTCCCGCCTCGATCTCCACCGCCGTCTCTCCGACCAGGGCGCCGTCGATCCAGACCCCGAGCCGCAGCGGCTCGCCGCCCACGGGCCGCTGCCCGCCCAGCGTCATGCGAAACGCGTACTCGCCGTCGGCCGGGAAGCGATGGAGGGCGTGGAGGGAGTTGGGCTGGGTCAGGCCCGTCTCGTCGTAGTCGAAGAGCGGCTCGGTGCGTTCCTCGACCCGGCCCCGGGTGGTGGAGAGCTCCACCAGGGTCGGCCCGACGTCGTCCCGGCCCAGGACCGCCGTCCGGGCCAACCTCTCGGCGGAGCGCATGTAGCGCTCCAGCAGCAGCGGCGAGAGGGAGAGTACGTCTCCGATGTTGTCGAAGCCGTAGCCGGCGTCGTCCTGGGGGAACGCGGCGGAGGGGGCCAGGTCCAGCCCGAGCAGGTCCCGGATCGTGTTGTCGTACTCGGTCCCGTTCAGTCGCCGCGCCGTGACGCGACCGGGATCGGGGGGCGTCAGTCGGGCGACCCGCTCCAGCTCGAGGCCGATCCACTCGAGGGCCGCCTGCTGGGCGTCGGGGTCCGGACGCGGCCGCTCCTCCGGGGGCATGGCGCCGCTGCGCAGCTTCGCGACGACGTTCTCCCAGGCCTCCGGATGGTCGGCGACGGCAGCCGCCGAGTCGAATGCCTCGAGGTTGAGGTCGGTGCGGTTGCGCCGGTGCCCATGGCAGGAGTAACAGTTCTCCCTGAGGAACGGCCTGACGCGCTCCTCGAAGCTCCGCGCGCCGGGGGTGTCCGCCTCCGCCGCTCCCCCGACCAGAACCAGCGCGGTCAGCCCGCTGGCCAGACCTGACACGATCCTCCCTCACCCCGGGCGGGGCTGCCCCGGCTCATCCGAACAGATGGGCCGGACTCTGTCAAGATCGTTGGAAGCGCTTTCGAAAGCGGCGCTTGCTACAATCCCGGCGTCCCCCGAAGCTCGAGGTCGCGTCAACCGAGGAGCCAAGCCATGCTCTCGCCGCCCCGCCCCCGACTGGAACGTCCCCTGCTCACCCTGGCCGCGTTCGCAGCGTCGGCGGCGGCGTTCGCCCAGGCCCCCGAGCGGCTCGACGACGGCGTGGCCGTGACGGTCCAGGGCGCCCGCCTGGAGCTGCGGGTGTGTCGGGACGACGTGATCCGCGTCCTCTACTCGCCGGACGCGGGGTTCTTCACCCGGGACTCGCTGATGACCGTGGACCGGCCGTGCCGCGAGACCCCCTGGGAGCTCCAGACCGGGACCGACAGCGTCGCGGTCTCCACCCGCAAGGTCACCGCCCGCGTGGCGCTGCCCGGGGGCGAGGTCAGCTTCCTCGACGCCGAGGGCCGCACGCTGCTGGCGCAGAAGCGCGGCGGCGGGATGACCCTGACCCCGGCCCTTGTCCAGGGCGAGCAGACCCACCACGTCCAGGCCCAGTTCGAGCCGGTGGAGGGGGAGGGTTTCTACGGCCTCGGACAGCACCAGAGCGGCTTCATGAACTACGCCGGCCGCGACGTCGACCTCTACCAGCACAACATCGTGGCCGCCGTGCCGTTCCTCGCCTCGAGCCGCGGCTACGGCGTCCTCTGGGACAACACCTCACACACGAAGTTCGGCGACCTTCGCCCCCCCGAGGCGATCCCTCCCGCACAGCTCGTCGACGCCTCCGGCGAGCGCGGCGGGCTCACCGGGACCTACCACCAGGGAGGCTGCGATGGCCCCGTGGTGGCCACGAGGGTCGACCCGGGCATCGAGCTGGGTGCCCCCGAGGACCGCCCCGCGCTGTCGGAGATCCACCAGGCGCCTCAGGTGGACAACGCGAAGCTGCACCCCGACCTCAAGCCCGGCGACGCCTGCGTCGTCTGGGAAGGGGAGATCGAGAGCCTGGCGGCCGGGGAGTACGACCTGATCGCCTTCGACAACAACGGCGTTCGGATCTGGTTCGACGGCGAGCTGAAGGTGGACACCTGGCGCCAGGGCTGGCTCGCCTGGTGGGACGTCATCCGGGTCGAGCTGGCCGAGAAGACCCGCTACCGGGTCAGGGTGGAGTGGAACCGCAACCAGGGCCAAGGGACGTTGCGGCTGAAGTGGAAGACCCCGCCCCGTAGCCCCTACACGTCGCTCTGGTCGGAGGTGGGCGACGGGGTCGACTACTACTTCGTATACGGGCCGTCGCTGGACGGCGTGATCGCCGGGTACCGGGAGATCACCGGGCGGGCTCCCATGATGCCGCGCTGGGCCTACGGGATGTGGCAGTGCCGCGAGCGCTACGAGAGCGCCGACCAGATGCTCGGCGTGCTGGCCGAGATGCGCAAGCGCGGGATTCCCTTCGACAACATCGTCCAGGACTGGCAGTACTGGGAGAGCGGCAAGTGGGGGTCCCACGCCTTCGACGCGACCCGCTTCCCCGATCCCGAGGGCTGGATCCGCTCGATCCACGAGGACCACCACGCCCGGCTCATGATCTCGGTCTGGCCCAAGTTCTACCGGAGCACCGAGAACTTCGAAGAGCTGCACGCCCGGGGCTTCCTCTACCCCGAGACCCTGAAGCGGCCCACGACGGACTGGCTGGGCCACGTCCACACCTTCTACGACGCGTTCGACCCCGGAGCCCGGGAGCTGTTCTGGGAGCAGATGAACCGCGATCTGTTCAGCAAGGGCGTCGACGCCTGGTGGATGGACGCTACGGAGCCCGAGCTGGTCGGCGAGGGGACACCCGAGGCGCTGAAGGCCACGATGAACCCCACCCACCTCGGCACGGGCTCGAGGATGGCGAACGCCTTCGCCCTCGTGAACAGCCAGGCGGTCTACGAGGGGCAGCGGGAGGTCGCTCCCGACCAGCGCGTCTTCATCCTCACCCGCTCCGCCTTCGCGGGAATGCAGCGCTACGCGTCCTCGACCTGGTCCGGGGACGTCTCCTCGGACTGGGCCAGCTTCCGGAAGCAGATTCCGGCCGGGCTCAACTTCAGCCTGTCGGGGATCCCATACTGGACCACCGACATCGGCGGCTTCGCGGTCCCCCCGAAGTGGTCGAGCAGGGACCCGAAGCCCGAAGACGAGGCGGAGTGGCGGGAGCTGGTAACCCGTTGGTTCCAGTTCGGCACGTTCTGCCCGCTGTTCCGCGTCCACGGCCAGTACCCGCCCCGGGAGATGTGGTACTTCGGCGACGCGGGAGACGCGACCTACGACGCGCAGCTCGCCTTCGACCGCCTGCGCTACCGGCTGCTGCCCTACATCTACAGCCTCGGGGGCGGCGTGACCCGCCGCCACGACACGATCATGCGCGCCCTCGTGATGGACTTCCCCGGGGATCCCCAGGTCCTGGGGATCGGCGACCAGTACATGTTCGGTCCGGCCCTGCTCGTGAGCCCCGTCACCCGTCCAGGGGCCACCAGCCGCCCCGTCTACCTCCCGACGGGGGCGGGTTTCTACGACTTCTGGACCGGCGAGCACGTCGCCGGGGGACGGACTCTGGAGGCCGAAGCGCCCCTCGAGCGGCTGCCCGTGTACGTGCGAGCGGGGTCGATCCTCCCGATCGGGCCGGAGCTCCAGTACAGCGACGAGAAGCCCGCGGACCCGCTCACGCTGTGGGTCTACCAGGGGGCCGACGCCAGCTTCGAGCTGTACGAGGACGAGGGCGTGACCTACGGCTACGAGCAGGGGGCCTTCAGCACGATACCGCTGCTCTGGGACGAGGCGGCGGAGACGCTCACGATCGGCCCCCGGACCGGAGCGTTTCCCGGCATGCTCGAGGAGCGCTCGATCCGCGTGGTCTTCGTCTCGCCCGGCTCCCCGGTCCCCCACGGTCCGGAGCCCGAGGTCGCGCGAACGCTGCGCTACGACGGGGCGCCGCTCACGGTCCGTCCCGAGGCCGCTTCTCCCTGAGGATCTCGAGCAGCGCCAGGCGGATGTGGTGCGGCGAGAGGGGCTTGATCACGTAGGCCGTCGCCCCAGCCGCCACGCCGCGGTCCACGTCGTCCTGCGTCCCGAGGGTGCTGATCAACACCACCGGCGTCTCCCCGTCCTTCAGGTCGTTGCGGATCCGGCTGACCAGCTCGAGCCCGTCCATCAGGGGCATCCGGACGTCGCTCAGCACGAAGCGGTAGCGATGTGCCGCGAGCTTCTTCAGGGCGATCGCGCCGTTTCCAGCCTCGTCGATCACGACGTCCCCGAAGCCCGGGAGCTGGCGGACCGTCATCGCGAGCACCTTGCGCACCACGATGGAGTCGTCGACGACGAGCACCCGTGGTCGGGCGGACCTCGGGTCGGGGGAGGGCGGCGGCTCCGCGGAGTCGGCCATTGGACCAGCAAGCCTAACAGCGGCCCACCCGACTGTCGGGACCGAGCGGGCGAGAAACCCGCGAGGCGGGAGGCGCTCGCTGCCGACGGTGGCTGTCGGCTGGCGGGCCGGGCGGCGCTCCGCGTGCGGTCCCCGCTCGGCACAGGCGGGGCTGCGGTCCTCCGCGGAGTCCTCCCGCCCGGCC
>Ga0299906_10005673_pt1 | contig 10135 bp, 10 predicted proteins | sample RVTome_14_FD_200259 | JGI IMG/M metagenome (GOLD analysis project Ga0299906, IMG submission 200259) | Soil microbial communities from uranium-contaminated site in the Upper Colorado River Basin, Wyoming, United States - RVT145D125 (version 2) ...
CCGAGCGACTGCGGAGTTCTTCGATCTCCGGCTCTACGTCGCGGGTCAGACCCCCAGGTCGATCGCGGCCGTGGCGAACCTCAAGAGAATCTGCGAACAGCACTTGGAAGGACGCTACCGCATCGAGGTGATCGATCTCCTCGAGCGCCCGCAATTGGCTCGGGGCGATCAGATCCTCGCGCTCCCCACGCTGGTCCGCAAGCTTCCGGTCCCGATCCGCAAGCTGGTCGGCGACCTCTCCGACACCGAGCGCGTCCTGGTCGGGCTGGACGTGCGCCCCAGATCGCCGGCCAAGTCGTGAGGTCCGGCGGGCGACGGCCGTGACGCGAAAACGAGGCTCGGGTAAGCGCCGCAGTCCCATTCAGACGCTCAGAGCTCGGCTGCACGAGGCCGAAGCGACGCTGGAGGCCATCCGCAGCGGTGAAGTGGATGCGGTGGTCGTGTCGGGTCCCGGGGGCGAGCGGACGCTCGCTATCGAAGGGGCGACACATCCGTACCACTTGCTGCTGAACGCCATGAACGACGGTGCCGCGCTCCTAGATCACGATGGGACGATGCTGTTCAGCAACCGCCGCCTCGGCGAAATCGCGCGAGCACCCGTCGATGACCTGCGAGGTTCCCGGTTCCAGCAGCTCGTGGCCCAGGGCGAGCAAACGAGTTTCGCCGGGTTCCTGCGGGAGGGCGCCGGGGGGAATAGCGCCCGAGAATTCACCATAGCGGGTGGAGACGCGCCGCCGACGCCCGTGTGGATCACGCTCTCGACGGTCCCGCTCGGGGCCCCGGGGATGACCGGGGCGGAGGCGCAGCACGGTCCCACCGTTCTGATGGCCATTATTACGGACCTCACCAACCGGAAGGCGGCCGAGGCCACGCGCCTTGGGCTGCTGCAGCGTCTGATCTCCGCGGAGGACGAGGAGCGCCGGCGGATCGCGCGGGAGCTGCACGACGAGACCGGCCAGGCCCTCACCGCGCTGCTCGTTGGGCTTCGCCTCATCGAGGAGCAGGCGATCACTGTCGACGTGCTATCTGCCGCGCGGCGGCTGCGGGGTGTTGCCGCGCAAACCATGGACAACGTCGGGCGCCTGGCCCGCGGCCTGCATCCCAGCGTCCTGGATGACCTCGGGCTCGCGGCGGCCGCGCGGCGGCACGTGAGCGACTACGCCGAATCGTTCGGTATTACGGTCGACCTCCGGTTGGAAAGCATCGTCTCGCACCCCGTGCCCCCGCTGGCAGCGACGACAATATATCGGATCCTGCAGGAGGCGCTGACGAACGTGGCGCGGCACGCACGGGCTCGGGCGGTCGAGGTGGAGCTGAAGCTCGAGGAGACCATGCTCGAACTCGTGGTCCGCGACGACGGCGTGGGTTTCGACGTGCGCGCCGCGCTCAGTGAAGCGTCGGGACTTGGCCTGCACAGCATGCGGGAGCGGCTCGTCCTGCTGGGCGGGGCGCTCAAGATCCAGTCGAGGTCGGGACGTGGGACGGTGGTCTGGGCGCGCATCCCCGCCCCCCCCGACAACCCCGGAGCCGGCCCCGGCGTCAGCGCACCCCGTAGGGATTCGCAACCGTGCCCCCAATCAAAGTATTGATCGCGGACGATCATGCCGTGCTGCGGGCCGGGCTTCGCATGCTACTCGACGCGCAGGGCGAATTCGAAGTCATCGGCGAAGCGGAGGACGGCTGGGAAGTCTCCCGAAGGGCGCGGAAACTGCGACCCGACGTCGTCCTCATGGACCTCTCCATGCCCGGACCGCCGAGCGGCGATGTCATCCGTCAGGTTCGGCAAGCGTGTCCGAAAGCACACGTGTTGATCCTCACGATGCACGATGATCCGGCGTATCTCGCCTCGGCGCTGTCGGCCGGAGCCGCGGGGTACGTGGTCAAGAAGGTTGCCGATACCGAATTGGTGTCGGCCATCCGCGCCGTCTATGGCGGGCGCCGGTTCGTGGACATCACGCAGGGCGCCCCTGCGCGGGAGCCGGTCGCGGGAACGGCCAGAGAGGAGCGGCAGGCGCCGAAGCGCTTGAGCCAGCGGGAGTGCGAGGTGCTGCGCCTGCTGGCGCAGGGGCACTCCAATCAGCAGGTCGCGGACCGGATCCGCGTCAGCGTCAAGACCGTGGAGACGTACCGGACCCGACTGCGCAAGAAACTCGGCCTCACGGGGCGGGCGGACCTGTACCGCTTCGCCGCCGAGTCCGGAATGCTCGACACCGGTGCCGGCGAGCCTCGCAGGCGGCGCTAACCTCGTGCCAAGTTGTACAGTATTTCCCTGACAAACGCCGCTTCTTGGCGGGTTTCGCCCAATCTCTCGTCACCGGGCCTTTCATTATACTTTTTTGGGAGGCACCTGGAGAGGAGCGTGGCGCGCGCACGGTCAACCTGATGGACCCATCGCGGGGCGGAGCATGATTCTAGTAGCACTCATCGAAGACAATCGCCTGGTGCGCGAGGGTATCGCCGCCCTGCTGAATCAGTTGCCCGACGTCCGGGTCGTCGCCGCGCGAGCGAGCGCCGACACGTCGCTACTGAAGGAGGCCAACGCCCAGGTGGTCTTGTTGGATCTCAGTTTGCGCAACGGCGACAGCCTGCGCGTGGCGCAACAGGTCAAGAAGGAGTTTCCCGAATCGAAAATCGTCGTGATGGCCCTGCTCCCGATGCAAGAGGACATCATGGCATTCGTCCACGCGGGCGTGTCCGGCTTCATCATGAAGGATGCCACCGTCGAGGACCTCGTGCACACCGTCCGATCGGTGGCGGAAGGAAGGCACGTCCTCCCACCCCAGATGACCGCATCGCTGTTCTACGAGATCGCCATGGATGCGGTCGTCCGAGATCGACCGGCAACGCTCGACTCCGTGCGCATGACGCCGCGCGAGCGCGAAGTGATAGATCTCATCGCGGACGGCTTGAGTAACAAGGAAATGGCCGCGCGGCTCAATATCGCGACCCACACGGTCAAGAGCCACGTTCGCAACATCATGGAGAAGCTGGCGTTGCACACGCGGCTGCAGATCGCCGCCTATGCCCACCGAGATGGCCCCTCGTAAGTCGGAAGCGACGCAGCTGCCGCGGCGGGCTCCGCGACGCGACGAGTCCGCGCGCAGGACCCCGGTCCTGGTAGTGGAGGACAATCGTGTACTGCGTGACGGGATCGTGGCTGTCTTGAAGCGGCACGGTGACCTCGACGTCTCGGTGGCGGGACGCGCCGACGCCGCGCTGCACCACCTGGCCGAAGCGCCGCCGCCCCCCGGAGTGGTGGTGGTGGACGCGAGTTTGACCGATGACAGTCCCCCCGCCCTGGTGGAGCGCATCAGGGAAGCGGCTCCCGAGGCACGCGTGATCGTGATGGATCTGGTGCCGGGGCCGGAGGACGTCGTGGAATACGTCAAGGCGGGAGCCTGCGGCTTTGTCCTGAAGGATGCGAGCGTTGACGTTTTCGTCCAAACCATTCGGTCGGTCGCCACGGGACGGGACGTGCTTCCGCCGGCCTTGACCGAAACGCTCTTCTCGCAAATCGCGCAACGAGCGGCCCGCCGTCCAGCGCGCAAGGCGTATGGTTCCGTGCGGATGACGCGGCGCGAGCAGGAGATCATCGGGCTGATCGCAGACGGCTTGAGCAACAAGGAGATCGCCCAACAAACCCATCTTTCCCCGCACACCGTGAAGAGCCACGTCCACAACATCCTGGAGAAGCTCGCCCTCCACAGCCGCCTGCAAGTGGCCGCGTACGTACACCGCACCGACCAGGAACTCGAGTCTTTGTAAGACGCTCCCTCCTGCCTCCCGCTCCGGGGCGCCTGCGCATCGCCTCCATGGCATCACGCCTGCGATCGCCCGCCGAGCGTCCCCCCAGGATACTCCGCCAAACGGCTTAGTGCCTTCGACGGATAAGGATCCGCGGACTCGCGCACGAAGCGTACGCCGTTTTTCACCCTCCCGGCGGATTCTCCCCGGCGGCTGAACCTGCTACCTTGCCGATCCTCTTGGATACCCTCATGGCAATACGATCGCTCGGGTCGCTGTGGCACGTCGGGACCGACCTGACGCACGGAACGGAGTGAAACGGCACATGGCTTCTCTCATCTTTGCCAGAACGCGCGGCGCCGTCGCGCTCGCGCTCGTCGCCGGTCTCGCCGCGGGCGGCTGTGCCACGAACCCGGCCACCGGCCGCAGCCAGATCATGCTCGTCAGCGAGGCCCAGGAGATCGAGATGGGGCGGCAGTACGATCCCCAGGTCGTGGCGTCCATAGGGCTCTACCCGGATTCCGCCTGGCAGCGGTACCTCCAGCAGATCGGCGCACAGCTCGCCGCGGCGGGGGAGCGTCCCGCCCTGCCGTGGACGTTCCGCGTGGTGGACGACCCTGCGGTGAACGCCTTTGCCGTTCCCGGCGGTTTCATCTACGTGACGCGCGGGCTCCTGGCGCATCTCAACTCGGAGGCGGAGCTGGCCTCTGTCGTGGGTCACGAGATCGGTCACGTCACCGCCCGGCACACGGTGAGTCAGATGAGCAACCAGCAGCTTGCCGGCCTGGGCCTCGCCCTCGGCACGATCGTCAGTTCCGAGGTGGGGCGCCACGCGGGCGTCGCCAACTCGGCGCTGGGAGTCCTCTTCCTCAAGTATTCCCGTGATGACGAACGCCAGGCGGACGAGCTGAGCCTGCGCTACCTGCGCCGAACCACCTGGGACCCCCGGGAAATGCTCGGCGTGTTCCAGATGCTCGAGCGGGTGAGCGCTTCGCAGGGCGGCGGCCGGCTGCCCGAGTGGTTGTCCACGCATCCGAGTCCCGAGAATCGCTACGAGCACGTCGCCCAAGCGATCGCCGCCCAGCAGCAGGACTTCTCCGGTACGGTCGTGCATCGCGACGCGTACCTGCAGCGGCTCGACGGCCAGGTGTTCGGGAACAACCCGCGCGAGGGATACTTCCAGGACAGTCAGTTCTTCCATCCCGACATGCGCTTCCGGCTCACCTTCCCCGAAGGATGGACTACGCATAACGGGAAGCAGGCGGTCGTTGCGGTGAGCCCGGGCAAGGATGCGGTGGTCGAGCTGGCGCTCGCCCAGGAGACGAGCGCCGATGCGGCGGCCGGCGCGTTCCTGGCGCAGCAGGGAATCACGGGCGGGCCCGTGTCCCGCGCACGCCTGAACGGGCTCCCGACCGTGAGCGCGCCATTCGGTGTCGCAACGGAGAGCGGCGCCCTCAGCGGGACGGTACTGTTCGTCGAGCACCGCGAAGCGGTGTTCGGGCTCATTGGCTACGCCCCGGAGGCGCGCTGGCCCACCCACCAGGCGGCGGCCGAACGCGCGCTGCGGAGCTTCCAGACCCTGACCGATCCCGCCGCCCTGAACGTGCAGCCGCAGCGCCTGGACATCGTGCGGGTCGACGGGCGTACGACGCTCGATGCGCTCGCACGGCAGCGGCCCTCGCCGGCATCCGCCGCGACCCTCGCCTTGATCAACCAGCTCGACGTCCAGACACCCCTCGAGCCGGGCCGCCTCGTCAAATGGGTCGTGGGACAACCGCTCCCCGACGCCTACACAAGCGCCCGGCCGTGACGCTTCACGATCATTTCACGCGGGCGGCTTACCGTTGATGATTGCGGGGATCGTGCTCGCCGCTCTGGGCGCCTTCATTCTCGCCATGGGCGTCGATGACGTCGGCGACCTCCAAGTCTCCGCGGAGGAGCAGCGTGCGGTTCCTCCGTGGGTCGGCTGGGCCGCTGTCGTTGGCGGAGTGGCGCTGATAGGCGCCGGTGTCGGGAGGCGGCGTACCGCACAGAGGTCGCACGATTTTCGCGAAGGGACCGCACCGTACAGCACTGGCCACTACGGCGCCTTGCACGCACGCGCCCGCGACCATCGAACGAGTCAACTCGTGGCGCCCGCGGCACGACCTCGCCGCGGTCCGCCGTGCGATGACGGGCGCGATCAAGGCCCTCCCCCACGAACCGGCGGCCACTGCCACGGCGCCGACCTCACGCGCCGCGAGCGTGGCCCGATCCGCAAAAGGTCACCGCGTCGGCGATGCGAGATTGCCGCAGGCGACAACCGTCTCGGGGTTTGCCGCCGACGCATAGACGACGACGAAGTATCTACCCTGCACGGGCGTTTGCAGCGGAACCGTGGCGGTCCCGTTCGCGAGGCCGTCGGCTTCGACGTTGAGCGGCTGATACGCCTCGTTCCGTCCAAACACGCCATCGTCCAAAGCGCCGCACTGCCCCCGATGCACCGCCCACGGATGAAGGCCACCGGGCGACGCGTTGGCCAGAGCGACGGTGATGCTGGTGCCGGTACCATCCGGGCTCGGGGCCATCGAAGCCGAGCCGCGCATCTGCACGGCCCCGGCCAGGCTCGCGGGGGAGGCGAGGTTCGCGTGCCAGCGCGTGTTGAGCGCCGCATCCTCCGTGCTCACCTGCACCGGGTCGCTCCCACCGAAGGCGCCGCAGGCGCTGGACGTGAGAAGAGCAAGGGTGATCACCACCAGCGAGCGAGCAGACATACAACCTCCTCTTCGAGAACTCGGCATCATTCGAATCATGGTTCTGAACGCTATCGGCTGCGCCACCTGCGCAACATGGTTCGTTCGTATGATTTGTGACCTAGCTCGGAAGGAGTACACGACGGCGAGGCAACCGAAAGGTGTAGACCTTGCGACGGACGGAAACCTAGGATGCCGTTTCTGAGGGTGGCTCGACGGCGCCCCTGCGGTTCTACTTCGCGACGCCCCACCACTCCTGGGAACGCGGCACCAACGAAAACACCAACGGGCTGCTCCGCCAGTACCTCCCGAAACGCCAGAGCATGGCCCACCTCACGCAGCACGACTGCAATCGCATCGCCGCCACGCTCAACCGCCGCGACTCCTCGGTAGCCCCTGCTCGTTGCGGACCCGAGCGAAGGCAAGGACATACCCGTCGGCATCGGTGACCTCGAAGCCCCACAGGCCTTCGTCTATGAACGACAACTCCGTCACGAACGATACACCCCGCCGGCGGAACTCGTCGAAGAGCGCGTCGGGGTCCAAGGTGTAGATGTACGCATCCCACCGAGCCCATTCGTGCCGGGTGCGGTTTGGACGTGGAAGCACGTCGGGAAGGATGGCCTTGAGCATGATGCCGATCCCGTCTCGGCTCACTCTGCCATAGTACGGGTCTTGGTCTGGACCCTGGAAGTCGAGCTGGAAGCCGAGGCGCTCGACGTAGTAGGAGATCGAGGCCTGGAGGTCCTGCACGATGAAGAACGGATTGATCGACGCGAGATTTCTGCTCGCCCCTTCGGGGTTTGGGCGTGGGGAAGCGGTCTCAGTCGAGTTCATGTCCTGGGGCTCCCGGCGCGTGAAGAGTGCACGATCCTAGCATAGGGACTGGAATCCGACTTCGCCAGCTGTGTCACCGTGCGCTGATCTTGGCAGGCTAACGCCCTGGAAATGAGCTGCAAAGGGCGGCGCCGCCTCTGACGCCGCCGCGCTGGTGCCTAGCGTCGCGCTTCGGCAGCTCCATTCCAGGTTAGGCGGCCAGCAATCGTGCTTTGAGGATACCGTCCATGCGCGACTGGGCGACCTACTCCCGGACGAGATACCTGGACAGGCACCCGCTCTCGAACGAAGGCCGGATGCAGCTGACCTCGAAACGTTGCCAGATATCCGGCGTGACGCCCGCCGCGAGTGCGGCGTCGCGTATCGACGCATAGTCCCACAGGCGGTCGGGTTGCCGCAGCAGCGACGCCAATAGCTCACGCATGGCGTCCGTCCCAACCGCCTCGTCCAGCGCCACCATCAGAAGAGGACCGTATTCATAGCGATACCGATCGTGTACCTGCCCCGCAGCCGCGATCTCGTCGAACCGTACGCTCACCGTATCGGTCACAGCGTGTCCGGCATAGGGAGCAATGCGTGCCCGAAACGCGGAATCTCCTTGAAAATGGCGTACGATCTGCAGGGAAAGATATTCCGCTAGCGATTCCACGAGGAACCAGAAGTAGGGCCCCCGCCCCTTCAAGAGCGTCCCAAAGTAGTAGTGGGCCATCTCGTGCCCGAGGTAGGGCCAAAGGAACGGGGAGACAGAACCGCCAGCGTCGTCAACGAATGCGGCGAATCCTTCGTTAGAGAACGCAACTGTTGGATACGTGACGAAGCCCCAGTGCCTTCGCGGGTTGTTCTCCGTGATGGTGTGTTGGAGAAAGACGAGGCGCGGACCATACGGGATCCCGAGCCAACTCTCGTAGTAGCCACGGATGCTATCTACGACCCCTGCCAGCATCTCGGCGCCCCGGCGGGAAAGGTCATGCGGTGTGGCGTTTATCACGATTAGGCTGCCGAGGCGCTCCGTGCGGAACTCACCGGCAAAGAGCAGCAATGGGACGGGGAGATCGGAGCGGAACTCGGCCTCCGGACCGGCTTTGGGCTCGTCGCCGTTCAAGTAGATCCCTCTGCAATCCGAACACCGCACCACTGCGTCGTAGGTGACCGATTCAAAGGCGCGCGTTCCACGTGTCGAGTCGTAAAGGATGGGATACCATTTGGACTGCTCCGCAGCCCGCACGGTGCGCCCATTGAACGCGATGAAGCCCTTGTAATCGGGCGTGCTGAAATCGCCCCGTTCGACGGCATACACTGGGAACGCCCCAACGTACTCGACGCAGAGCGAGTCGCCCGGAGCGATGGTGTCCAGAACCGTGTACAGGACGCCCTCGCCGATGAACGTTCCTCCCTCATACCCCGCATAACGACGAAGCGTACCGGCGCCGTCTCGGATGCTCTTGATGTTGAGGCCTCGGTGGAGGATGAACGCATAGCGTGAGGACGGGGGAAGTTGCGAGAGGCACGCGCGGGAGGCGAGGCTGCCCCTTTCCAAGGTGACGTCCACGCGAAGCGTGAGATGGAGCGGTTCCTGAGCTGCGAGAATCGAGCAAAAGCCCAGCGTCAGACAGCAGGACAATAGCAGCTGGGTCACGGAGTGTACCTTCGGCCGACGAGTGCTCCAGAGATGCTGCCGCACCTGTTCTTCACTCCATTCCTCGAACTCTGGCGAGCATGCGTAGCGCGCCTCCTTCCGGCGAGCAACCAGCCGGTGCTGCGCCCGCCCACTAGGGCACTCGGTGTGCTCGCACCACAGGATCAAAGCGTCCATCTGGCTGGCGCACGAGCGTCACGTCGCGCCCCCAGATCGGGACGGCCGGCTGCAGGTGCGTTGGCAGGCTGTTGAATTGGAGGCGGACAGCCGCCATCCCTTGAACGACCACACGGAGCGTCCGCACTGAGTCTGCTACGAAGACCGCACGCGGTGTCACCACGACCAGCTTGTGCTGGACGTCGTCGGCACGGGCGGAGTCCAGGAACAGACCGGCTGGAGTGGAGGTGAGCTCCACTTGGAGGCGCGGCGGACCGATGGCTTCGATTCGCAGTGTGGAGGAGATGGAAGAGGGGGAAGAGGGCAACGATGCTGACGCGACCACCGCGAAAGCGAGAATCGGTAGTGCGAGTCGAGAAGTGCGCGGTTCACCCGATCGCATGAGGCCCCCCTGAAGTCCTTGGTTGCGCGCGGCCTAACGACAAGGCATAAGCTGCAGCGCGGCCAGGCGGAGCGTCAAGCTGCACGGGACCACGGCCGCGCTGTCAGCCTTCATGCCCGTGTTAGCCGCCGTCGACATTGGCCAGCACGTGCCATACCCCAGACGCAACGCCGCCGGCGCCGACGATGGAGGCCATTGCCGAGCCGCGGACCGCCGCGTTGCATCAGACTACTCAAGATCCTTCCGCAGGCCAATGCGGCTGCCACCATCGGAGTACCAGGCTTCGAGCTCCGCAAACACCACATAGCCGTGCGTGGCGTAGAAGCGCGGGGCCTCGTGGCTTCCCGTCCAGGTCCATATCCAGCGTACGCCGGACCGACGCAGCGCCCGCTCGAGCGCCTCCAGCAGCTCAGTCCCGTGGCCGCGGCCGCGATACGGCCTCTCTACATATAGATCGGTGAGGTAGCACCAGCCGGTGTACTCGGTGCCGTTCTTGTACGCGAGCGCCGACGCGGCTCCAACAAATTCCGCGCCGTCTAGCGCAACAACCCCAAAGCGCTCGGACGACTCGATGCCAATGCCGCGTTCAAGCGCGCCCTGCTCAAATCCGACATGCAGTCGGGTAAG
>Ga0299906_10005674_pt1 | contig 10135 bp, 8 predicted proteins | sample RVTome_14_FD_200259 | JGI IMG/M metagenome (GOLD analysis project Ga0299906, IMG submission 200259) | Soil microbial communities from uranium-contaminated site in the Upper Colorado River Basin, Wyoming, United States - RVT145D125 (version 2) ...
CCGGGACGCTGACGGTCAGGTAGGGACGATGACGCAGGCACTCAGCGCCGGGCCCGCGCCCCGCCGCCGCGCCCTGTTCGGGCTGCTCGACGCCGACGGCTGGGGATGGGCCTCCGTCAAGGCGTTCTTCTGGTTCATCCTCATCCTGTTCCTGCTCGGCTACCTTCCCGATCGGGCGTATTACTTCACCGTCGGGCGGAACCTCGACCTCGGCATCCTCGCCTTCTCGCCGGTGAACTTCTGCCCGCCGGATAACGAGACCCTGCCGTGCCCCGCACCGCAGGGCGCGGTCCTGCCGTGGCACCCGTCGCCCGCGGAGCTGTCACTGCGGGCGGCGCGGACGGACGGCGCGCTCGTTCAGCTCGGCAACCAGATCCTGTTCATCGGCGGCTCCGACGGGACGGCGGCGACCGACGAGGTCCTCGTCGCCACGGCATCCGGCACCGGAAACTTCGACCGCTGGGCGGCGGGCCCGGCGCTCCCGGCGCCGCGCGCCGACGCGGGCGTGGCGTTCTTCGGCGGGTCGATCTACGTCGTCGGCGGGTTCGACACGGATGGTGCGCCGACCGACACGACGTTCGTGCTCACCCCGGACGCCGCAAGCGGCGCGCTCGGCGAATGGCAGACGGCTGAGGCGACGGAGCTGCCGCTCGACCTCCCCGAAGAGCGCGCCGGAGCGAGCCTCGTGGCCCTGGCCGACGGGCTCCTCCTGGCCGGCGGCGCGAACGCGGACGGGCCCACGGCCACGGTCTGGAAGGCAACCCTCGAGGGGGAGGCGCTGACGGCCTGGGCGCCGCAGCCGCGCGAGCTCGTCGTCGCGGTGACCGATGCGGTCGGGGTCCTCAACGGCGACTACGTCTGGGTCTACGGCGGAACCGATGCCGAGGGCCGCGCGACCGGTGCGGTCCAGCGCGGCACGATCGGGAGCGACGAGGAGGACGACGGGCAGCTCGTCGACTGGGGCGTGCGCCCGGTCGGCAACCTGCCGGAGGCGCGCACGAATGCGTCCGGCTGGGCGGCGAACGGCGCGCTCTACCTCGTCGGTGGCTCCGACGGGACGCAGCCGCGCGGCGAGCTGTACTGGGCGATCCCGTCCACGAACCTCGAGCTGGGCGAGATCGTGTCGGAGTGGCACCACCTTCCGGAGAGCGACCTGCCCGCGGCCGGCCTGTCCGGCGCCGCGACGCTCGTCACCGGTCCGAACGCGATCCTCGTCGGCGGCGAGACCGCGGACGGGCCGATCGCGGCGGCCGCGCGCTCGAACCTGGCGCCGATGGAGCCGTTCTTCCGGCTGGGGCTCCTGGGGGCGACCGTGCCGGCGCTCAAGATCGACGGCGAGATCGGCCAGCAGCTGGGCTACCTCAACGCGACCGGCGTGGGCTCGATCAACTTCGCGATCCTCGTCGTGATCGGCTGGATGTTCGCGCACAAGGAACAGACGCGGCGTCTCTGGGATCGCATTCGCCGCCGCGGCGGCTGACGCCTACTTCTCCGCCAGGACTCCCTCGCCCGCCGGTCAGTCGTCCCCGAGGATTCCCTCGCCCGCGGCGACCGGCCCCGTCCTGACCGGCAGCCCCGCGCGCTGCCACGCCTCGATCCCACCGGCCACGTTGACGACGTCCGGCCAGCCGTTGCGGATCAGGTGCGCCGTCGCCGCGAGCGACCGTGAGCCGGCGGCGCACATGACGAGGAGCGGGCGGTCGCGGGGCAGGTCGCCGAAGCGCAGCGCGAAGGTCGAGATCGGGAAGAGTGCAGCCCCCGCGACGCGCACGGCCGCGAACTCGCCCGGCTCACGGACGTCGACGACGATCGCGTTCGTCCCGTCGGCCAGGCGCCGGTGGGCCTCGGTCACGTCGATCGACGGGATGCCTCCGGGCGGTCTCATCTGAGGTGCATCCGTCCGATGCGGGGCGGCTCAACGGCGGCGGTCGGATCGGACTCCAGGGCCGACAGGCGGGCGTCGACGGCATCGACGAGCGCCGCGAGGTCGACCTCCGCGCCGATGGCCGGGCGCGCACCGGCGTGGATGGCGTCGCGCGCAGCGGCCAGACGCGCCCGCGCACCGGCCAGGTTCCGCGCCACACCGACGGGGTTGCCGCGCACGTCGTGGACGAAGGCTGCAGCGAGCTTGATCAGGCCTTGGTGAAGGTCGCGCTCGGCCGGATCCGCCGTGCCCATCCAGGCCGGCTCGAGCAGCTCGTGGGCCTCGAAGAAGTCGCCGCGGTCGTACGCGTCGAGGCCGGCGGCGAAGGCGACACGCCGGTCGGCCTCCGGCAACGGCCGAAACGCCTTGGCGCGACCTCCCTGCATGACCGTCGCGCTGCGCGGGCTGGTCGTCATGTCAGCTCGGTCAGGGGCTGCCGTCCCTCGAAGCCGGTCGACAGCTCGTGCCACCAGGCGATGTCGCCCTCGCCGAGGCGCCAGCACAGCCAGACCTGACGCCCGGTGACGAGGGCCGGGAAGTCGATCAGCCCCGACTCGATGTCGCGGAGGGTCACGCCAAGCTCGTCGATCCGCACGACGCCGGCCTGCATCTGATCGATCACGCCCTGCATGCGCATGCGCAGGAGACGAAGATTCTCGGCGGCCTCCGCTCCGGCCCCGCTGCCGGATCCGCTCGCTGCCGACTCGTCGCCGGGCGTCGTCGCGAGCACGCGGTCGCGCAACCGGATCAGCTCGGCGCGCTGGTCGCGCAGGGCGACGAGAATCGGCTGCAGCTCGCGGAGCGTTTCGTTGGCCTCGTCGAGATCGAAGAACCGGGTCACCGCCGGATTCTAGGCGAGCCGGCCGGATCGGTCGATCTCCGCCACGTGACTCCACGCGCGCTCCTCCCGCCGGATTCGCAGCTGCTAGCATCCGCGCCATGCGACTCGCGGCCCGGATGGGGTCGATCGGCACCGAAACGGCCTTCGAGGCGACCGCCCGCGCGCGCGCCCTCGAGGCGCAGGGCCGAAGCATCGTCTACCTCCAGATCGGCGAGCCGGACTTCGACACCCCGGCCAACGTCCGCGAGGCGGCCAAGCGGGCGCTCGACGCGGGCGCGACCCACTACGCCCCGTTCGCCGGGATCCCGGAACTCCGCCAGGCCATCGCCGAGGACGCCGCCGCGCGCAAGGGCTTCCCGGTCGACCCGTCGCAGGTGTTCGTGACCGTCGGCGGCAAGGGCGTCATGGTCTACGCCATCCTCGGCCTCATCGACCCGGGCGACGAGGTGATCGTGCCGGACCCGGGCTACCCGATCTACGAGTCGCTGACCCGGTTCATCGGCGCGACCCCGGTCCCGATCCCGATCCGCCAGGCGCACGAGTTCCGGCTCGACGTCGACGAGCTCGCCGGCCTCATCACGCCCCGCACCCGGATGATCGTCATCAACTCGCCGGCCAACCCCACCGGCGGCGTCCTCACCCGCGAGGACAACGAGCGGATCGCGGACCTTGCCATCCGCCACGACCTGATCGTCCTCGCCGACGAGATCTACGGCCGGATCCTGTACGACGGCGCGGAGCACGTCTCGATCGCCAGCCTGCCCGGCATGGCGGAGCGGACGATCGTTCTCGATGGCTTCTCCAAGACTTTCGCGATGACCGGCTGGCGGCTCGGCTATGCGATCGTCCCGCCGCCGCTCGTCGGCCCGTTCGGGACGCTCATCATCAATACGATCAGCTGCGCGCCGACGTTCGCCCAGGTCGGCGCGGTCGAGGCGCTGCGCGGGCCGCAGGACGCGGTCGACGCGATGGTCGTCGAGTTCCGGGCCCGGCGCGACCTCGTCGTCGACGGTCTCAACGCCATCCCGGGCATCCGCTGCCTTCGGCCGCAGGGAGCGTTCTACGTCTTCCCGGACATCACCGCCACGGGCCTGTCCGGCGCAGAGCTGGCCGACCGGCTGCTCCACGAGGCCGGCGTGTGCGTCCTGGCGGGCACGGCCTTCGGCGGCCTCGGGACCGACCATATCCGGATCAGCTACGCGAACTCGCGCGAGAACCTGACCGAGGCGCTGGGGCGAATCAGGACCGTCGTCGAGCCTCTCGTTGCGGCGCGCGTCTGACGGGCCGCGGCGACCGACCGACCGACGGACCGATGGCCGACCGACCCCGAGTCTTCGTCGCACGGATCATCCCCGACGACGGCCTGCGCCTCCTGGCCGACGCGACCGACGCCGACGTCTGGGACGGCGACCTCCCGCCGCCGCGCGACGAGCTGCTCCGTCGGGTCGCCGGCTGTGACGGCGTCCTGACCCTCCTGACCGACCGGGTCGACGACGAGTTCCTCGACGCCGTCGGGCCGGGCCTGCGCGTGGTGAGCAACTACGCCGTCGGCTTCGACAACGTCGACGTGCCCGCCTGCACCCGGCGCGGCATCCCGGTCGGCAACACGCCGGGTGTCCTGACCGACACGACCGCCGACCTCGCGTTCGCCCTCCTCATGGCGGCCGCCCGACGACTCCCGGAGGGCGACCGATACGTCCGCGACGGACGCTGGAAGACGTGGGGGCCGATGCTGCTCATGGGCCCGGACGTCCACGGCTCGACGATCGGGATCGTCGGCTTCGGGCGGATCGGCCAGGCCGTCGCGCGCCGGGCACAGGGGTTCGGGATGACCATCCTGTACCACGACGTGAACGAGCTTCCGGCGTCGGTCAGCGCGCCGCTCGGGGCGACGTACGTGCCGCTCGAGGAACTCCTGGCCCGGAGCGACTTCGTGTCGCTCCACGTCAACCTCACCCCCGAGACCCGGCACCTCATCAACGACCGAACGCTCGCGCTCATGAAGCCGACCGCTGTGCTCGTCAACACGTCGCGCGGCCCCGTCGTCGACCAGCGCGCGCTCGCCGATGCGCTCCGGGGCGGCCGGATCTGGGCGGCCGGCCTCGACGTGACCGACCCCGAGCCGATTCCGATGGACGACCCGCTCGTCGGGCTCGACAACTGCCTGATCGTCCCTCACATCGCATCGGCCTCGCGGGCGACCCGCGGCAAGATGGCCGAGATGGCCGCCGCGAACGTCCTCGCCGGCCTGCGCGGCGAGCGATTGCCGACCCCGGTCAACCCGGAGGTCTACGAGCGGGCCTGAGTTCCGTGGCCGTTCGGGTACGCTTGAGACCCGGGCCCGTAGCTCAGTGGTAGAGCAGGGGACTTTTAATCCTCCGGTCGTGGGTTCGAATCCCACCGGGCCCTCCAAGATCGAGGCGACGACGACATGCGGTTCCGCACGACGATCATCCAGGAGGGCAAGACGGCCACCGGGTTTCGCGTTCCGGACGACGTCGTGGCGGCGCTCGGGTCCGGCAGGCGTCCGGCCGTGACGGTCACGATCAACGGCTACACCTATCGCAACACCGTGGCGGTCTTCGGCGGGGTGTCGATGATCGGCGTGAGCGCCGAACACCGTGCCGGCGCGCGAATCGCCGGCGGCGATGAGGTCGAGGTCGACCTCGAGCTCGACACGGCGCCCCGCGTCGTCACGCTGCCCGACGACTTTGCCGCGGCCCTCGATGCGGAGCCCGACGCTCGCCGGACGTTCGACGGGCTCTCGTACAGCAACAGATCGTGGCACGTACTCCAGGTCACGGGCGCGAAGACCGACGAGACGCGGAGCCGGCGGATCGCGAAGTCGATCGAGGCTCTCCGGGCCGGCCGCATCCGCTGATCCCGTTGGCCGGGCCCGACCCCACGGTCGGCCGCACGACAGTTGGCCAGATTGTTGCCGGGTGACAGCTCGGCCCAGTTCATCGCCGGGATCCGCACGGTCGGACGAAGGGATTAGCCGCCGAAGGCTGATTGTTGGCGTGGAGCGGGTCGTCGGCAGCCTTGCTCATGGCCCAACGGTCGCGGGGCGACAATCTGGCAGTCTGGCACGACTTCCCACCGCGCGGACCCGCGCACGGACCCCGGCCGACCCGACGCCGCACGGGCTGGCGGTGCGCGCGACCGTCGAGCGCGCCTCGAACGCGTCGGCGCGACCGTCGAGCGCGCCTCGAACGCGTCGGCGCGACCGTCGAGCGCGCCTCGAACGCGTCGGCGCGACCGTCGAGCGCGCCTCGAACTCGCTTCCGGGACCGCAACCATCGGCCGCTGAAGCGGTAGATCCGCCACCAAACCGCAAACTTTCCGCCCCCCGGGCGGGGCCGACCGCCCGCCGGCAGCTCCCTAGGCTCGGAACACCGACGGCCATCCTGCGCCTGGCCGGCGCCCTGGACGACCTATCGGAGGGAGCAATCGAATGAGGAAGCGGTTCGCTTCGGCCCTGGCTGCGGCGGCAGCCCTGGCCGCCATTCCCGCAACGGCCCTCGCGGCGGAGGAGCCCGTCGTCGACAGTGGCGACACGGCCTGGCTTCTCGTGTCGACCGCGCTCGTCATGGTCATGCTGCCCGGCCTCGCCCTGTTCTACGGCGGCCTGGTCCGGCGCAAGAACGTCCTGTCGACGATCATGCACAGCTTCTTCGGCCTCGCCATCGTGAGCGTCGTGTGGGTGCTGGTCGGCTTTTCGCTCGCGTTCGCGCCAGACGTCAACGGGATGGGCCTGATCGGCGGCCTCGACTTCGTCGGGTTCATCAACGTCGGCCTCGAACCCAGCACGGTCTACGCGACGACCATTCCGTTCGTGCTCTTCGCCGCCTTCCAACTCATGTTCGCCGCGATCACACCGGCGCTCATCACCGGCGCCTTCGCCGAGCGCAAGCGATTCGCCTCGTTCGTCCTCTTCACCGTGCTCTGGTCGATCGTCGTCTATTCGCCGATCGCCCACTGGGTCTGGGCGGCCGACGGCTGGCTGTTCGGCCTCGGCGCACTCGACTTCGCCGGCGGGACCGTGGTCCACGCCTCATCCGGCGTGTCGGCTCTCATCGTCGCCCTGCTCATCGGCCGGCGCTTCGTGAACGGCGACCGGATGGAGCCGCACGACATCCCGATGACCGTGCTCGGCGCGGGCCTGCTGTGGTTCGGCTGGTTCGGCTTCAACGCCGGCTCGGCGGTCGCGGCGAACGGTCTCGCGGCGAACGCGCTGCTCGTGACCAACACGGCCGCAGCCGCGGCGACGATCACGTGGGTCCTCGCGAGCTACGTCCACAAGCGCAAGGTCAGCGTCGTCGGAGCCGCCTGTGGCGCCGTTGCCGGTCTCGTCGCGATCACCCCGGCGTCCGGCTTCGTGACCGCCGGTGGCGCGCTCGTCATCGGCTTCGCCGTCGGCGGGCTGTGCTACAGCGCCACGCTCCTCCGCTCGTACCTCAAGATCGACGACGCGCTCGACGTGTTCGCGGTCCACGGCGTCGGCGGCACGTTCGGCGCGATCGCGACCGGCGTCTTCGCGACGGCCGCCATCAACGCCTACCCCGGGCTCATCGACGGCAATCCCGGCCAGGTGGTCACCCAGCTCATCGCCGTCGGGGCGACGATCGCCTATGCCGTCATCGCCACGTTCGTCATCGTCAAGATCACCGACCTCATCCTCGGCATCCGGGTCAAATCGGACGAGGAGGAGCTTGGCCTCGACATCGCCGTCCACGGGGAGGTCGCCTACCAGTCGTAACCCACCGCCGGCGAGCGGCGCCGCCGCCCGCCGAACAGCGCAGCCCACGAGCGAGCCGGCTCCTCCCGCCGGCTCGCTCACCGTCCCTCCGGTCCCGGCCAGCCCAGCCCGCACGGAGCACCGCATCGATGGTCAGCCGCCGAGAACCGCCGCTCTACGATCCGCGCTTCGAGCACGATGCCTGCGGCATCGGGTTCGTGGCGGATGCCGGCGGACGGTCCGCGGACCGGGTCCTGCCGCTCGCCCTCGCCGGGCTGGCGGCGCTCGGCCACCGGGGAGCCTTCGGGGCCGACGGCGAGTCGAGTGACGGAGCGGGCGTCTCGCTGCCGCTCGAGCCCGGCGTCGTCGAGCGGCTCGCACCGGGACTCGGCGGGGAGCGACCGGGGATCCTCCAGCTGTTCCTGCCCCGTCCCCGGGCGCGACGGGCCCGTGCGGAGACACTCGTCCGCGCGGCGATCGCCGATGCGGGCCTGGCGCTTCTCCGTTGGCGCGAGGTGCCGGCCGACCCGGGAGCCCTCGGCGCATCGGCCGCAGCGGCGCGCCCAACGTTTGCCCAGGCCATCGTCGGCCGTCCGGCGGGCGACGACGACCGGGCGTTCGAGCGCCGGCTCGTCGTGCTCCGGCGGCAGATCGAGCAGGCCGCCCGGATGGCGGGCGAGCCGGACCTGTCGATCCCGTCTGCATCGTGTCGGACGATCGTCTACAAGGGTCTCGTCGCCGGCGGCGGCCTCGGCCGCCTGTACCCGGACCTGGGCCCCGGTTTGGCCGTTCGCTATGCGCTGTTCCACCAGCGCTACGCCACGAACACCCGGCCCACTTGGCGGCTCGCCCAGCCGTTCCGGTCGATCGCCCACAACGGCGAGATCAACACCGTCCGCGGCAACCGCGAGCAGGTGCGCGGACGGTCCCTCGACGCGCCGGCCGGCCGATCCGACGTTCGCTCGGCCGCCGAGTCGCTCGTCGCGTCCGGGCCGCTCCTGTCACCCGACGGGTCCGATTCGCTCAGCCTCGACGAGGCGCTCGAGCTCCTCACGACGACCGGCTGGGACCTCGGGACCGCCCTACTCGCCACCATCCCGGAGGCGCTGCCGGTCAGGACCGCGCCGCACCCGGCGGTCGCGTCGCTCCAGCGGCGCACGGCCGGGTTCCTCGCCCCATGGGACGGGCCGGCGGCGATCGTGTTCGCCGACGGGCGGCGGGTCGGCGCGCTGCTCGACCGGAACGGACTGCGACCCGTCGCCTACGCGGTGACCCGCGATCGGCTCGTGGCCGTTGCGTCGGAGGCGGGCGCGGTCCCGCTCGCGGCTGCCGACACCGTTCGGCGCGGGCGGCTGGGCCCCGGCCAGCTGCTGCTCGTCGACCCGGCCCGAGGGGCGATTCTCGAGGACGCCGACGCGAAGGCGACGCTCCTCGCAAAGCTGCCGATCCACGACGCGCCGCATCCGGCCCACGACGACCGACCGCCCCTGCACCCGACCACCCACACGTCGACCACGGATCGCTACCTCGCCGGCGTCGACGCGGAGCGCGCCCGGCTCGACATCAAGACGATGACCCTCGAGGCCCATGAGCCGCTCTGGAGCATGGGCGACGACACGCCGACGCCGGGCCGCAGCCGAGTCGACCGGCGGGCGGCCGACCACCTCCGGCAGGCGTTCGCCCAGGTCACGAACCCGCCGATCGATCCCGAGCGCGAGCGGATCGTCATGGACCTGCGGGTGGAGCTCGGGCGCCGCCCGGCGCTGCTGGCGGGATTGCCGCGCGGCGCGCGGACGCTCCGCCTCGATCGGCCGATCGTCGTCGACCTCGACGGTCTCCTCGAGGCCCTCGCCGCGCGCGGGACGCGCCCGGTCCGGCTCGACGCGACGTGGTCGCCGGGCGACGGATCGGCCGGGCTCGAGGCGGCCCTCAACCGGCTTGCCGATGCCGCCGTCGGGGCGGCCCGCGGGCGGACCGAGGTCGTCCTCCTGTCGGACCGCGCGCTCGGTCTCGGTCGGCCGGACGTGCCGGACCGCCTACCGATCCCGTCCGTCCTCGCCGCCGGTGCCGTGCACACCGCCCTCACGAACGCGGGCCTGCGCGGCCGAACCGACATCGTGGCCGACGCGTCCGACGTCCTCGACGTCCACGCCCTCGCGATGACCCTCGCCGCCGGCGCGACGGCGGTCCACCCCTGGCTCGCCATCGAGCTCGCGGCGGAGCTTGCCGGCTCCCGCGGCGCGGAGGCGCTCACCGCCGAGGGGGCGGTGGCGAACCTCGCGACGGCCTTCGAGGCCGGCCTGCGCAAGACCCTCGCGCGGCAGGGGATCAGTGCGATCGCGTCGTACGTGGGCGGCGCCCTGTTCGACGTGCTCGAGCTCGCGCCGAACGTCGTGGCGCGCTGCTTCCCGACCGCGGCGGCGTGGCCCGGCCGGGTGACGTTCGCGGACCTCGCTCGGCGCCAGCTCCGCCGGCGCGACGCGGCCGTCGCGATCCCGGAGCCGGCCGCGGGGAGGGAGCCGCGTCTGCCGGATCCCGGCTTCGCCCGCTTCCGGGCCGATGGCGAGGGCCACCTCTATGCGCCGAAGATCGTCGGCGCCGTGCAGGCCATGGCGACGCCGTCAGACGTCGC
>Ga0299906_10005676_pt1 | contig 10131 bp, 9 predicted proteins | sample RVTome_14_FD_200259 | JGI IMG/M metagenome (GOLD analysis project Ga0299906, IMG submission 200259) | Soil microbial communities from uranium-contaminated site in the Upper Colorado River Basin, Wyoming, United States - RVT145D125 (version 2) ...
GTGGACGGAGTGATCTGATGCCCGAGCGCGGCGCTTCCGCTCAGGAACGATCCCACGCGCCGGCTGTCGGGGTCCATCTGACCCGGAACGAACGTCGCGTCGCCCGCGTCGAACGACATCTGCTGCTCGAAGAGGCCGAGCTGGTCGGTCGCGAGAGCGATGGCCGGCACCGGGCCTGTCGCGGGAAAGTTGGCGAGGACCTCGGCGGGAAACGCCGGGCTTTCTGTGCTCGCGAGATAATCCCCGGCGGACCACAAGCGGCCCGTGAGCGAGATTTCCGGCGCGAAGTCGTAGCTCGCCGATCCCTGGACCGCGGAGTTTCGATAGGGGTTGCCGTCGCGAACGCCTTTCGTGACGTTAAGGTGGGAGACCGTTCCGCTGTAGGTGAACTGGTCCCGTGCCAGGCCTCCGGAAAGCCCGGCCACGCCGCGCAGAAGTCCAAGGCCGCCGCCCTCGAGCCGAACCTCGCCGCGGGGTGGTCCGCCTCCCCGCCGGGAAGTGATGTTCAGCACGCCGGCCATCGCGTGAGAGCCGTAAAGCGAAGATCCGGACCCTCTCAGAAACTCGATCCTGTCGGTATCGACAATCGTCATGGTTTCAAGGAACGCGGTCGCGTCGCCCTGCGGGCTCGCGGCGTCGCGAAAACGCATGCCGTCGACGAGCACGGCCGTGTCGTGGATACGCCGCGCGTCTGAATCGTGGTCAGGCTTCCCGGGCCTTCCTGCGTCTGGACGCGGACGCCCGGTATGTTCCGGATAGCTTCCGAGATCATGATCTCGTTCCGAAGCGCGATCTCGTCGGCGGTGACCACGTCGATGGCCTTCGCTGTCTCCTCGATCGACTGAGCCGTGCCGGATGCGGTGACCAGGACCTCGACGTTCGCGCCCGAGATCGCGAGCTCGATGTCGAGGTTCGAATCGCCCTGAACGGTGATCTCGCGGGAAGCGGCGAGAAAGGCGGAGGCCGCCTCGGCCTCCAGCAGATAGTCCCCGTCGGGGATGCCCTGAAACTCGAAGCTGCCGTCGGCCGCGCTGGTCGTCTGCCGCAGGCGTCCCGTATCGCGGTCGAAGAGCCGGAGGCTCGCCCGCGGCACGGCGCTCCCGGAAGGATCCAGAATCCGGCCGCCCAGGGATTCGGAATATAAAGCGCCCTGGGAAACCACAACGGCGGCGACTGCCGCCCACGTGAGCAAGACACCTCTCGCCTGAACGATCATCATGTCTCCTGACCGGTCCGCGTCAGCGCGCGGCCGGATTACGTGAGCCTGATTCGGAAACGAGGCGGACGGCTGGAACGATCCGGAGCTGAATTGTCGGGTGGATACTCTGAATCGGTCGGCAGAACACCCGGCCCCTCCCCTCGAAGGCTCGAATGAAGTTCGGCGCGGAGCGCCGGCTACCGACAGGTCTTCGGACTTGCAGGCTCAAAACCTACTAGCCGATGCTTCCCAGCCCGCTCGGGCGCGGGCCAGTGCTTTGGTTCGGCGTTCGTTCCTGCTTACCGCTGCGGGACAGTTCCGGATTCTCACCGGATTCCCTTTCAAGGCCTGACCTTCAGGCCGTCGGTAACGGATCGGAAGCTACCATAAGCGGAAGTCGGGATGCAACTCCGTCGATGTCGGTTAGGATGAAGCAATGACGACCGATCCGGAAAAGTGCCCTCTCTGCGGGAAGGCGAACACGTGTGGGCTGGCGACCGGCTGCGGGACAATCGAGGCGTGCTGGTGCCGCGGCTTCGAACTGTCTCAGGTGCTCAGGGATCGTGTCGGGGCCGACCGGCAGGGAGAGGCATGTATCTGCGAGGCGTGCCTGGGGAAGCTGAGGGCGGCGGAACTCGCCGCCAGGGAAGACTAAGAGAGCGCGACGTTCATCGCGGCCCGCCCGGAGGACGGGGCGGGCTCTCAGGCACGGTCCGGGTGAATTTCAACAGAAAGCGGCCGGCGCCGGAAGCCTCACGCTCGCAAGCTGAGTCGGGGCCCGGAACCCGGGAGCGCATCCGAGAGCCCGGACCGTCGGGCTGTTGTCCAGCGCCTCGAATTCGATCGGCTCGCCGCGCAGTTTGAGATGGGCGAAGACGTCGTCCCGTGGATGGAGGTACTCGCCGCGGGCGCGGACCGCAGGGAAGAACTTGAGGCTGACCGTACCGCCCACGTTGCCGCCGATGGTGAGGAACCGTCCGGCGGCCTCATCCACCCGGACGACGATGTCGCAGTGCGTGCGCGCGCCCTCGCCCATTTCGCGTCGCCGCTGGGCAATCGACCGATAGTCCGGGCGGCTGCCGCTGCAGAGAAGGTCTCCAGGTCTGACTTCGGCTTCGCCGACGTCGTAAGCGACGTAGGCCGCTCTGGAGTCCTGACCGTCGCGGGCGCGGATCGCCTGGTCGATGTAATCCCGGTGCGCGATGGAGCGCTGAAACTCGCTTTTGTTGCCGAGCCCCGCCTCGCACATCACCCACGAGATGAACGCGGCCGACCAGGGGTCGCGCCAGCGCGTGCCGGCGCGCGGGGTGTTCGAGGCGTCGTTCTGCCGCTCGAGCATCCAGGAGCCGTCCGGCGTCGCGGCCCAGAACCCGGCAATCGAGGGCACCAGGCGCGCGAACTCCTCGGGGTTGGGTCCTCCAAAGCCCCGACGGCCGCGCTGCCGCGGCCCGGCCTGTCCGGCCGGATTGGCCGGGCCGAAACCGGCGGTTCGGAACTGGCCGCGGGGAACGGTGCGGTCGACGACCGCGAAACCGAAGTACGCCCACTCCTGGGCAGCCACGTCGACGATTCTGAGCCTCGCTTCCGCGACCGGAAGGCTCTCGCACGCACCCGACACGACTCTCATGTCCCCGGGGTCCCCCGCGACACGTTCCGGCGGCGGAGCGATGTCGAGGATTTCGGAAGGCAGACGGTCAAGATACGTCTGCTGAGCGTAGGCTTCCGAAACGGCGGCCATCGCGGCCATGGCCATCGCGAACCGGAGAACGTGCGTCTTCATTCGGACTCCCTTCACAGATCTTGGTGAACCTGTCGATAATGCAACAGATTCTCCCTCAAGGGCAACCGTTTCCTGGGTTTCCCGGCCGGCTCTACGGCAGCGCGAACACGTAGATCTCGTTGTGGTTCCGCTCGAGCTCGAGCTCCGGCACGACCCCCAGCAACTCCGGGACTTTCGGGTTGTCCCCGGTCATCACGGCGACGTACTGCCGGCCGTCGACCGCGTAGGTGATCGTGCTGACCGAGACGTTCCCCCCGAGACGGGTTTCCCAGAGCGGTTCTCCGGTCTCGGCGTTGAACGCCTTGAAGAGCTGGCTCATGTCGCCGTGGAACACCAGGTTGCCGGCTGTCGCGAGCAGGGCGCCGTTTCCAGGCGCGCGGCCCTGGTCGAAATACAGGATCTCGCCGGTCTTCAGATCTATCTTCGCCAGACCGGTCAGGGCGTCGGGGTCTCCGCCGGGCCGCGGGACGACCCGCCAGCTCCCCCGGCCCCCGCGCCCGGCGCCCATCGTGATCTCGCGGCAGTTATCGATATAGGACGTGTAGAGTGAGTTGGTTTCCGGGTGATACGCAGTGGGCCAGTAACTCCGCGTGTTCCAGTAGCAGACGACCTTCTGATCGGGCTCCGTGCTCGTGAAGACCGAATCGAAGTTGAGGAACGTGCGGCCGGTGTCTTCGGCGATATCCGCCAGAGCCATCAGCTCCGTCGCGTACGGAAAGGGCGTCGCCCAAAGGAACTCTCCCGTCTCCCGGTCGTTGACGAAGATGCCCCCGCCTTCGGGCAACGTCACGGCGACATCCCGGATCTCTCCCGGCCGGATGCTCGGGTTGATCCACCGGACGAACCGCCGGTCCGGATCGAGCGCGGTCCGCACGAGCGTCCGTTCGTGCGTGTGATCGAGGTCGGCGTCGTCTCCGGGCAGGTGCTGGTAATACCAGTCCAGCTCCCCGGTATCCGGATCGAGAGCGATCGTCGAGTTGCTGTAGAGATCCGACGGCGAGGCCAGGGATGTCCCCTGCGGATCGCCGTCGTGCCTCTGGATCCGCATGTCCGGCATCGGGTTCGCCACGCCCCAGTACAGCCGCCGCCGCACGGGATCGTAGCTGCCGGGCAGTCCCCATGTCGACGCCTGCCGGTTCTCGACCGCCGCGCCGTTCCAGGATTCATCCCCCGGGTCTCCGATGGCGGGCGTCGTGTAGAATCGCCAGAGGGCCTGGCCGGTCCGGGCGTCGTGCGCGGCGATGAAGCAGTTGTCGCGATTGCCGAAGCAGGAGCCTCCCGAGATGACCTTAGCCTCGACGACCAGAGGCGCCGAAGTGTGGCCGCGCTGGCCTGCCGGGGCTTCCCACCGGAGTTCGCCGGTCCGGGCGTCGAGCGCGACGACGTGGCTGTCTGGCGCCGTGTAGAAGACCATGTCCTCGTAGATTGCGAGGCTCTTGGTCCGGGTGGCGCCGCCGCCCGGACGCTCGTACTCCCAGATCAACTCGCCGCTGGCCGCGTCCAGCGCCTGGACCGAGGAGCCCGGGGCCGCCACGTACATGACGCCGTCATGCACGATCGGGATCGTTTCCGTGCTTCCCGAAGGCATGAGGCGGGACCAGGCGAGGGAGAGCCGGCCGACGTTTCCGGTGTGGATTTCGTCGAGCGGGCTGTACCGCTGGGCGTCGTAGGTCCGGCTGAACATCAACCAGTCTTCAGGATCCGGGTCTTCGAGCATCTGTTGGGTGACCGGGCGGAATTCCGGACCTTGTCCCCATGCGGCCAGTCCGACGACGCCCAGGAGGAGCGCCAGAACGATTCGTTCTCCCCGTATCATGGAACCTCCTCTGCGTCTTCCACCCCCGCGAGCGCCAGAATCGTTGTCAGAACGACCTGGATGCCGCGGACGGTCTCGTCGCGGCTGACGTCGACCCATTCATCGAGGGAATGGCTGCGCCCGCCCAGGCCACCGCGGTCGATCGTGATCGCGGGTACCCCGAGGCTGATCGGGATGTTGGAATCGGTGCTGGAACGGCTGTATGTAGGCTCGATTCCAAAGGCGCGGAAGACCGCCGCGGTGCGCTGGACTATCGGGGAAGCGATCGGCGTTTCCCCGGAAGGGCGTTCGCCAATCACTTCGAGCTCCAGCTCGATCGGCCCCTGGCCCGTTCTGCGTTCGGCGTTTTCTTCGTCCCGGGCTTCCTGCATGAGTCGGGCGAACTCCTCCGCCAGCGTATCGAGCACCGCACTGTCTTCCGAGCGCAGGTCGACCTCCATCCAGCTCTCGAACGGAATCGAGTTGACGGATGTCCCGCCGCCGATCACGCCGACGTTGAACGTGGTCTTGGGAAACTCGGGCACCTCGATCTCAGAAAGCTTTCGGATCGCGTTGCCGATCGCGAACGCCGGGCTGACGATCCCGAACGCGCCGTAGCTGTGGCCGCCGGGCCCGCGGAAAGTCGCGCGATATCGCTTGCTTCCCAGAGCCGCGTGCGTGATGTCGGACTGCCGTCCGCCTTCGATGGAAAGGAACATCCGAATGTCGTCCGCGTAGCGTCCCTCCCCGAAGAGGTATTTCATGCCGCGGAGATCGCCCTGGCCTTCTTCCCCCACGTCGCCGACGAAGAGGATATCGCTCGAGGTTCGGATGCCGGCCGCGTCCATCGCGCGTATGACCGCCAGCAGAGTGACCAGGCCCGCGGTATCGTCGCCGACTCCAGGCGCCGCGAGCAGCGTGCCCTGGCGCCGGACGCTCACGTCGGTTCCCTCGGGGAACACCGTGTCGAGGTGCGCGGCGACGGCCAGAAGCGGCCCGCCCCCGCCCCGGCGGATCCCCATGACGTTGCCTTCGGCGTCGCGCTCCATGTCTTCGAGGCCGGCCTCTTCGAGCATCGAGAAGTAGGCTCTTCCCCGTTCCTCTTCCATGAACGGTGGGGCGGGAATCTCGGTTAGCGCGATCAGCTCCCGGACGAAACGCGGGTAGTCCTGGCCGATGAATTCGACCGCGCGCTCGTAGCGCGGGTCCGCCCGGATCTGGCGTACCCGGTCGTCCGCGGACTGGGCGAATAGACTGCCGGTGGAGAGCGCGATGAGCAGCAGTGTTTTAATGACTCTCATAGACGATGCGTCCCTGAACGATCGTCGCGATGGCCCGGCCCCGGAGCTTCCACCCGTCGAAGGGGGTGTTGCGACTGAGGGACCGTGACTTCGAGACGTCGAACGTCCACTCCCGCCTGGTATCCAGAATCGTGAGGTCCGCCGCTGACCCGTCGAAAAGGCCCCACGGCTCGACGCGCATGATCCGTTGCGGATTGGTTGAGAATAACTCGACGATGCGTCTGATGGGAAGTTCAAGGCGTGTAAGTGCCAGACCGACCGCGGTTTCAAGGCCCGTGATCCCGAAAGGCGCCTGGTCGAAATCCAGCATCTTGAGGTTGGCATGGTGCGGCGCATGGTCGGTCGCGATCGCGTCGATGGTCCCGTCGCGGAGCCCTCCGACGAGGGCATCCACGTCCTCCTGGGTCCTCAGCGGCGGCTTCATCTTGGCGTTCGTGTCGTATTCGCGGACCGCGGCATCGGTCAGCGTGAAGTGGTGCGGGGTCACTTCAGCCGTCACCGACAGCCCGCTGTCCTTGGCCTCGCGCACCATCTGAACAGCGGCTGCCGTACTGAGATGAGCCACGTGGTAGCGAGCTGAAGTGAGCCGGGTGAGAATCAGGTCGCGCGCAACCATCGTCTCTTCGGCGGCCGAGGGGATGCCCTCCAGACCCAGTCTGGTCGCGATGGCGCCTTCGTGCATCACGCCCTTCGCTGAAAGGGCGAGGTCCTCGCAATGCTGGATGACGGGCAGGTCGAAGAGGCGGGAGTATTCCAAAGCCCTCCGGAAGAGCTGGGCGTCCATCACCGGCTTGCCGTCGTCGGAGATGCCGACGATCCCCGCTTCCACCATCTCCCCGATCTCGGCGAGCGTCTCGCCTTTCTGTCCCTTCGTGACGGCGCCGATCGGAAACACGCGCGACGGCGAGTTGCGGGCAGCCTGGGCCACGATGAATCGGGCCATCGACGCGCTGTCGATGGGCGGGCGTGTATTTGGCATAGCCGCGACGGCGGTGAATCCGCCGGCCGCGGCCGCCTCGCCCCCGGTGCGTATGGTCTCGGCCTCTTCGGTTCCGGGTTCTCTGAGGTGAACGTGTATGTCGAAGAAGCCGGGTGCGACGATCCGCCCGGTGGCGTCGAACGACTCGCCTTCGACTCCGCCGAGCTGGCCGACGGCGCGGATCCGGCCGTCCTCGATAAGGACGTCGCCCGGACCGTCGAGACCGCGGGCGGGATCGATCAAATGCCCGTTGCGGATGACGGTTCTCATGACGTGTCCCTTCCCCCTCCCAGCAAATGAAAGAGCACGGCCATGCGGACGGCGAGACCCGCCGAGACCTGGTCGAGGATGACCGAATAGGGTCCGTCGGCCACTTCGGCGTCGATTTCGACGCCGCGATTGATTGGACCGGGGTGCATGACGACGACGTCAGGTTTGGCCAGAGCGACGCGGCGCGCCGTCAGTCCGAAGTAACGGCAGTACTCGCGCGTCGAAGGAAAGAAGGACTCGGCCATACGTTCGAACTGCACCCGCAGCATCATGACGACGTCGGCGTCGGCCACGGCTTCCTCGATCGAATGGGTGACGTGGATCAGAGAATCGTCCGAACATGTGATCTTCCCGATCCCGGCCGGGATCAGCGTCGGCGCGCCACAGAGCCACACGTCGGACCCGAAGGCGGTCAGGGCGAATATGTTGGACCGCGCCACGCGGCTGTGCATCACGTCGCCGACGATGGCGACCTTCAGCCCGTCGAGCTTGCCTTTCCGGCGCCGTATCGTGTGGGCGTCGAGCAGGGCCTGAGTCGGGTGCTCGTGCGCGCCGTCGCCCGCGTTGATAAAGGACGCTTTGGAATGTCCGGCCATCAGGTGCGGCGCTCCCGAGGCCGGGTGTCTCACGACTACACAATCGGGGCTCATGGCGTCCAGTGTCTTTGCCGTATCGAGCAGGGTTTCGCCTTTCGAAACGGCGCTCGAGGAGGGAGATATATTGATGACGTCCGCGGACAAGCGCTTGCCGGCCAGCTCGAACGACGTTCGGGTCCGCGTCGAGGCTTCGAAGAAGAGGTTGATGATCGTGCGTCCCCGGAGCGTCGGCACCTTCTTGACCGGACGCGCTGCGATCTCCCCGAAAGATTCCGCCGTGTCGAGAATCGAGGCGATCTCGCCGGCCGTCATGCCTTCGATTCCGAGGAGGTCTTTCTTCATGGCCCTGGGGACTGACTCCTGGTTCCCCGGTGTGCACAGCGTCGTCGCATCATTCCTGACCGGAAACAGGTGTCTGTCCCCTCTCCATGATCCTCACGTCATCGGTCCCGTCGACTTCCTCCAGACGGACCTCGATGATCTCGTCTTCGGCCGTGTCCACGGTCCTCCCAATGAAGTTGGCTTCTATCGGCAGCTCGCGGTTGCCGCGATCGACCAGGACCGCGAGCTTGAGCGACTTCACCCTGCCGTAGTCGTTCAGGGCTTCCATCGCCGCTCGTATGGTACGACCCGTGTAGAGAACGTCGTCCACGACGATGACGTCCCGGCCTTCGACACTTCCCGGCAGTTCCGTCTTTCGAACAATGGGCTGAGAGGCGACCTTCGTCAAATCGTCGCGGTAGAGGTTGATGTCGAGCCTTCCGACGGCCACATCGTGGCCGTCGGTCCGGAGGAGTTCGGCGAGTCGTTCCGCGAGCGGGGCTCCGCGGCGTTCGATACCCAGGAGGATCAGACTGCGGTTCGGGCCGGCTTCGTGAATCTCCGAAGCCATCGCCGCCAGCGTCAGCCGCAACTCCTCGGCGCTCATCACCTGGCGGCGGGCCTCAAATGCCATCAACCCCGAATTATATGATAGATTCTAAAACGTATGGGTACGGTTCCCGACCTCTCCGTGGAGATAGCGGGAATCGTTTTCCCGAACCCGGTCATACTTGCCAGCGGAACGGTTGGATACGGTGAGGAGTTCGACGGCCTGATCGATCTGTCCCGGATCGGCGGTATCGCGGTCAAAGGCACCTCGCTCCAGCCCCTCGAAGGGCACCCCGCACCCCGGCTCTTCCCCACGCCGTCGGGCATGCTGAACGCGATCGGTCTCCAGAACGTCGGCGTAGAGCGCTTCGTCCGCGAGAAAATGCCGTTTCTCAGGTCTTCCGGCTGCAACGTCATCGTGAACGTCTTTGGCTTCACGATGAGCGAATATGTCCAGGTGGTCGAGAGACTCGATGGTTGCGAGGGGATCGCGGCCTACGAGCTGAATATCTCCTGTCCGAACACCGAAGAAGGCGGGATGGTCTTCGGAACCGATGCGCGCCGCGCGGCCGATCTCGTCGGTCGCGTCCGAACCGCCTCCCGCCGCCCGCTGATCGTCAAGCTGTCCCCCAACGTCGCTCATATCGGCGAGATCGCGGTCGCCGTGGAGGCCTCCGGCGCGGACGCCCTCACCGTCGCGAACACTTATCTGGCCATGGCCATCGATGCGGAAACGTTCCGCCCCCGCCTCGACAACGTGACTGGCGGGCTCTCCGGTCCCGCGATCCGACCGATCACGCTAAGGCTGGTCTACGAGTGCGCGAACGCGGTACGGATACCGATTCTGGGTCTCGGCGGCATCGCCTCGGGTCCGGACGCGGTCGAGTACCTGCTGGCCGGCGCCACGGCCGTGCAGGTGGGAACGGCTCATTTCAGGGACCCGCGCGCCTCGGTGCGCGTGGTGGAGGAGCTGCGGGCGTTTCTCGAAAGAAAAGGCATCGAACGCGTCCGGGATCTGACCGGGAAGATGGAGCGGCCCTCGTGATTGGGAACGACGGGGCGCAGATCATCGTGGCGCTCGACGTGGCCTCCCGCCGGGAAGCGACCGTTCTGGTCGACGCGCTTCTGGGCTTGACGGGCATGTTCAAGATCGGGCTCGAGCTCTTCCTGGCCGAAGGGCCGGATGTCGTGCGGGCGGTCGTGGACCGGGGCGGGCGGGTTTTTCTCGATCTCAAGCTGCACGACATACCGAATACGGTCTCGAGTGCGGCTGTCGAAGCCGCGAGACTGGGTGTCTCGATGCTGACGGTCCACGGGGCCGGAGGTCCGGAGATGATCGCCG
>Ga0299906_10005677_pt1 | contig 10130 bp, 8 predicted proteins | sample RVTome_14_FD_200259 | JGI IMG/M metagenome (GOLD analysis project Ga0299906, IMG submission 200259) | Soil microbial communities from uranium-contaminated site in the Upper Colorado River Basin, Wyoming, United States - RVT145D125 (version 2) ...
CTCCAGAAGCCGGCCAGTTCGAAAGCCTCTTCCTGTGGCAGCCGGCTGGGTAGGAACCCGGTCTGCACCGCGCTCGCCATCCGGATCTGAAGTTCGAGCCGCTCTTGCTCCAGTTCTTGGGCATGGAGCCGGCTCAACTCCTCAACCTGCCGCGCGTTGGCAATGGCCACAGCGGCATGATTGGCGAATAAGCTGAGTCGTCGAACATCCGCCTCGTCAAACGGTGGCTTGCCGGCTCCTCGAAATAAGCTGAGCGAACCGAGTACTTGGCCGTGGTGCAGCAGTGGGATCCCAACCATCGGACCGGCCACCCCGCGTGGGATCGCAGGCAACCGGTCAGGGTAGGAATCGTAGTCGTCGATCCGAATCGGCTGTTGTTTGGCGATCACGACGCCGTCGAGGCCGCTTGGCGGCTCGCCCACAGAGTGGACGGCATGCGGGGAGACAATCGCTTCCAGGCCGAAGTTCAGGAATCCGCTGATCAGGCCAGTGTCCGAGTCGAGGACGATGACCTCGCCTTCCGAGGCTTCAACCAGGTCGGTTGTGCGTTTGATCACCGCTTCCAAGACCGTGGTCAGGTCGAGATTGCCGGTGATATCGATCGAGCTATCGAACACGTGCTGAAGCTCGCGCTCCCTTTGCTGCGATTGCTCGAACAACTGGGCGTTGGTGATGGCGACGGCAGCCTGGTTGGCAAACAGCGTGAGCAAGCGCAAATCGTGCTCGTCGAACGGGGGCTGATCGGCCAGCCGGTCGAGCGCGATCACGCCCTTCACTACCTCGCCTGACCGCAGGGGCGCCGCCATCGTCCGTGCAATGCTGCCCGCCGGATACTGGTTGGAACGTCCCGCCCAATTATCGTAGTCGTTGACCAGGACGGGTTCTCCTGTAACAAAGGCCTGCCCGGAAACCCCCTCACCCGGCGCCAACTCAATGTCCGAGATTTCCGCCGATTGGCGGAAAGGGATCAGAGGGACGAGCTTATCTTTGGCCCCCTCATACATGCGCACATTGGCAGAACGTGCGCCGAGCAGGGTAGTAACCTGTTCGAGAATTGCTTCCAGTGTCTGTGAGAGCTCCAGGTCGCGTGTCACGCTTAGGGACACTTCGTACAAACGTGAGAGCTCTTCCAACGAACGGCGGGCCTGCTCGTAACTATGGGCATTGGTGATGGCGACCGCAGCCTGGCCGGCAAAGAGCTCCAGTAGATCCGCTGACGCAGATGAGAATGCAGGTCCTGACGGATTCCGGTTGACGCTGACTACGCCGAGTAAGTTCTGGCCTGCCCGGATTTCAGCGGCCACCACCGAGCCGGTCACCCCGAAGGGCCATTTCTTCGAACGGCCCTCCCAACTGTCATAGTCGTCAACGAACAGAGTTCGACCGGTCTCCAGGACGGTGCCGACTGCACCTTCACCGCGATCGTGGTTTGAGAGGTCCGCCGAAATGGGGAGGCGATGGGGTATCCAAGGGATGAGCTGATCGAGTTCCGGGTCATAACGATAGAGGTGGGCGTGGTCGGCCTCGAGCAGTTCGACCGCACCAAGCAAGATCGACTCAAGCAGAGGCTCGAGCTCCAATCTGCCAAGGATGCTGATAGTAATGACCTGTAGCCGCCGAAGAGCGGCATAGCTGAGGCTGGGCGTTGGCTGGGGATTCTTATTGTCGACCATTGCGATCACTCGGGTGTCGCTGCTTGCGCGACACATCCTAGCACATGCCCCGGCTCGTCCAGTCAGCCTGAGCAGAGCCCTTCCTCTTCGTGGACCGAGTACTGTTGCCTACTCTATGGGCTCCGCTGAAGCTAATCTGCGGTCAGGAGCTCACTGCCCCACACGATGATGACTTCATCTTGTGCCTGCGGCGCGCTGGCTTAGATCCCCCAACCCCCTTCGGCTGGGTTGCGGAGGGTCTCCAGCATGGTATTGAGACGGGACCGAACGAGGCTGAACCCTTGGTCTGGGATCCACTGGCCTGCCTCCCGGAGATCAAGCGGCGGCTGGTTGGACTCAATTCCTCGCCCTGGTTGATCTCCATGTCGCAATCCCAGCCCGCGTGAGACAAATGTTCAGTTGACGCCTCGCTCTGCCTGGTTTGTCTCAATGCATCCCACGGAGTAGGCCTGCGGCCCCAACCTATCGATTTGCGCCGATGGTGCTTCAATACGAGTAGCTGTCAACAAAGCATTGGGCAAGGCCAAGGACGGAAATTGGCAGACTTGACTTGGGGTGGAGCCATTGCCCAAGGCCTCGGTGCCAAGAAAATGTACGCATGTCTTGGTAGTGCGTCAGGAGCCGGTGCGCCTGTGCGGGAATGCTAACCGCCTGAAGAATCGACCTATCGAGGTTCGTTTGGTCGACTATAGTCTATAACCGTTAAAAGTGAGTATACTGGTTAGGTGTGGAATAAGATGGTAGCGTACCAAAATGTGAGGGTCATGATGCCGAATGCTGTGCTCTACCTGATCCCCGTCGTTATCTGGGGTACCACCTGGTTGGCAATCAAGTTCCAACTGGGCGTCGTTTCTCCCGAGTTTTCGATTGCTTATCGCTTTGGCATGGCGGCCGTCTTGTTGCTGGTTTATGCTTCATTGCGGGGCCTCAACTTACGGTACCGCGCGGCGCAGCACGCGGCGATGGCTGTCCAGGGTCTGTTCCTGTTCTGCTTGAATTACCTGTTGGTGTATCTGGCCGAGGGGCATCTGAGCAGCGGCCTGGTCGCCATCCTTTTTTCGACGGTCATCATTATGAACGTGTTGTTTGGGGCCTTGTTGCTGAAGGCTCCCATCCGTTCCCAGGTGCTCGTCGGCGCGGTCATCGGACTTGCGGGCCTGGGGTTGATCTTCCATGTTGAAATCTCGTCCTTCGACCTGGCCAGCGGTCGCGCCGTCGGGCTCCTGCTGGCATTTGCGGGGGCAACCTCCGCTTCCCTCGGCAACATCCTTTCCTCTCGTAACCAAAGCCGTGGGCTTCCGGTCGTTCAGACCAATGCCTTTGGCATGGCTTATGGGGCGCTCATTATGCTGACCTTTGGCCTCGTGCGCGGCGCCCAACTGACCTTTGATCCTTCCTTCAGCTACATTGCCTCGCTGCTGTACCTGGCCGTGTTTGGATCGATCGTCGCCTTCACCAGCTACTTGGTCTTGCTGGGGCGGATCGGCGCCGACCGTGCCGCCTACGTCGCGGTCCTGTTCCCGATCATCGCGCTCTTGTTGTCGACGCTGTTTGAAGGACTGCGATGGGGGTTACCGCAGCTGGCCGGGGCGGCGCTCGTGCTGTTCGGCAATGCCGTCGTTCTCACAAAAGCGGAAAGCCTGGCTGCGTTTTCTCGCCGAATTGGTGTTGCCCCCCGGCGCGAGTGAAGTGGCGGACTGGGCAGCTCCTACCTGGTCAATGCGAGAGCTGCTGTCCATTGGGTGGAAATGCCTGATCTTGCCTGATTAAATCGCGGATATCGAGACCTGAACCGTTTCATAGATTCAGAAGCCGGGCACGGAATTGAGATCCTTGGTCAGGAGGCGACGACGGGATTCGAACCCGTGAATGAGGGTTTTGCAGACCCTTGCCTTACCACTTGGCTACGTCGCCGTGTAATGCAGTCAGCCGTCAGCCCTCAGCAGTCAGCGAATTGCGGCCCGAGACAGGGTTCCTGCTGATGGCTGATAGCTGCCGGCTGTTGGCTCGCAAAACAGAGCGGGCGATGGGATTCGAACCCACGACCTCTTCCTTGGCAAGGAAGCGTTCTACCACTGAACTACACCCGCAGGCTTGCGCCGACAAGGATACCCCGCCCCCCAGGGGAAGTCAAGAATGGCGCCTTGTAGGGGCGTCGCAGGCCGTGTACAGTTAGCCCCAATGATGGAAGAAGCGGCTCCCCAACGCCCATGACCAGCCCTCGACACAGCTTCCTGACCCATTTGGACTGCCCCGTTTGCAGGCAGTCCTACCCGGCAGACCAGCTTCAAACGTATTGCCACGAGTGCGATTCTCCCTTGGCAGCGGCCTACGATTTGGAGGCGCTCAGGGCTGAGTGCAAGCCATCCGACATCTCCCGGCGGACCGGCGGCATGTGGCGCTGGTGGGAGCTGTTGCCACTGCGCGACCCGGCCTACCGCGTCAGCCTGGGGGAGGGCGGCACGCCCCTTATCAGGCTGGCCAGACTGGGCGAGTCATTGGGTGTTGAGCGGCTGTGGATCAAAGAGGAGGGCCTCAACCCGACCGGCACATTCAAGGCGCGGGGGCTGTCTGCCGCCGTCTCCAAAGCCCGTGAGTTGGGGGCCAGCGGTTTTGTCATTCCAACGGCTGGCAATGCCGGTGGGGCGCTGGCGGCCTACGCCGCCCGGGCCGGCCTGCCGGCCCATGTTTACATGCCCGCCGACGCGCCCCTTGTCCATCGCTGGGAAGTCGAGCAGAGTGGGGCTCACCTGGTGCTGGTCGACGGTCTGATCGACGAAGCGGGTCGGCTCGCTAGCAAGGCGGCCGGTGAACACGGCTGGTTCAACCTGGCCACATTTCGCGAACCCTACCGGTTGGAGGGCAAGAAGACGCTGGGATTGGAACTGGCCGAAGCGTTCGGTTGGGAACTACCACAGGTCATCGCATACCCAACAGGCGGCGGCACCGGCCTGGTCGGGATGTGGAAAGCGTTTGAGGAGCTTAAGCAGTTGGGTTGGATTTCGGGCGACCTGCCTCGCATGGTGAGTGTGCAGGCCGCAGGCTGTGCGCCCATAGTCCGTGCTATCGAGCGCGGCGCCGAACGGGCCGAACCGTGGGACAATGCCGCCACCTACGCCGGAGGGCTGCGCGTGCCTAAGGTGTTCGCCGACCGGCTGATCCTCGAGGCTATCCGCAGCAGCGGCGGCACGGCGGTGGCTGTCACTGAAGCTGAGATTGAGTTGGCTCGGCGCCAATTGGTCCAAATCGAGGGCGTGCTGGCTTGCCCCGAGGGAGCGGCTACTCTGGCGGGTCTGGTCCGCCTGCTGCAGATTGGCTCCATCGACCGGGAAGAGTCGATTGTCATCTACAACACCGGGACCGGGATGAAACATCTGCTTGACGAGCGACCTGACGTGAGTGAAACGCGATGATGCAAGGGGGCCTTTCCGCGCCGGACGACCGCCTGCCATTCTCACCGGCAGTTGGCTGCCTGGCCAGCATTGTGATTGGACTGCTGGCGGCTGGCCTGCTGTTCAATGCTCTGCGGTTGGCCCGGGACGGCGAACTGCGGTTCGGTGACAGTCCGACGGCGCCGCGCCTGTGGCTCGTCAATGAGGCCGGCGATCAAGGTGTGGGCATTTCAACGGCCGAGGTGCTCAGCCGGGATTTCCAGGGGGCAGGCATCTGCCTGACTACCCGTGTCCGCTTCTTGCTCTGGCGCCAGGCCGGTGCCGACACCTCCATTGACTATTGTGACTGCTACCAGCCGGCGGGCAATGGCTGGCAGTTCGCTGGGCGTTGTCCGGCCGAACTGCAGCCATGACCGGCCGGCTGCCGATCGATCAGGTTATCGAGGGGGACTGCCGCCAGGTCTTGGCCGACCTACCGCCAGACAGCGTCGACCTGATCTTCGCCGACCCGCCCTACAATCTGCAGCTGACTTCCGACCTCTGGCGCCCGAACCGGACACTGGTTAACGGTGTCGACGACGAATGGGATGACTTCGACAGCCTGAGCGCCTATGATGAGTTCACCCGTTCTTGGTTGCAGGGCTGCCGGCGGGTGTTGAGGGACGACGGCGCGCTGTGGGTCATCGGTACCTATCACAACATCTACCGCGTCGGAGCCCTGCTGCAGGACCTCGGTTTCTGGATCCTGAACGACATTCTGTGGATCAAAACCAACCCAATGCCCAATTTCCGCGGGGTGCGACTGACAAACGCCCACGAAACGCTGTTGTGGGTGACGAAGGAGAAGGCTGCGTCGTATACCTTCAATTACCACGCGCTCAAGCGGCTCAATGGCGGCAAACAGATGCGTTCCGATTGGCGGTTGCCAATCTGCAGCGGCGCCGAACGGCTCAAGCATGAGGGGGAGAAAGCCCACTCGACGCAAAAACCCGAAGCCTTGCTCTACCGGGTGTTGTTGGCCTCAACGGATGCGGGCGATGTCGTGCTGGACCCATTCTTCGGCACCGGCACCACCGGCGCCGTAGCCAAGCGGCTGCACCGTCACTGGATCGGCATTGAGCGCGACCCCGGCTACGTCGCGCTGGCGCGCAAGCGGCTGGCGGCGACTGAGCCGGAACCCCTCGACGATCGCGTGTTCGACGTGCGCGATGCCCGTCGCCGCCAGCGCCGGGTGCCGTTCGCCCAGCTGGTGGAACTGGGACTGGTCCAACCCGGCGAGTCCCTCTACTTCGAATCGGAGGCTGGGACGCAGGCGCGGGTTAAACCCGACGGTCGATTGGTGATCAATGGGTTCGAAGGCTCAATCCACCAGACGGGGCGTCACCTGGCGGGCGGGAGTCCCTGCAATGGTTGGACCAGCTGGCATTACCGGACAAACGACGGAGCCTTGCGGCCGATTGACGAACTGCGGCAGGTTGCCCGCCGGCGGCTGGGCGACGGCGGGGAATGACAAAAGAGCACCCGCCAGGGTGCCCTCCATACTACGTCGGCTGTGGTGACCAGGTGCCGAGACTCGGACTTGAACCGAGGACCCCGCGATTTTCAGTCGCGTGCTCTACCAACTGAGCTATCTCGGCGAGCGCAGGCGATTCTAACCAGCCTGTAGAGGGGTGTCAAGCTGCACCGGCTTTGGGGCCTGGTGACCGACGTGACAAGCCTGCCTACAACTGGCGTATCGACAATCCTTCGAGCTCCAGGGACTGGGGAGCGCCTGTCTCCATGACCCCGAAGCGGATCGGGCCGCGGCCGGTAACCACCGCGTACTGGTTGTCGATCCAGGCGACGAATCCGAGGGGTCCGGCCGGCGGCGTCGGGGCCGTCAAGACGTGGGTCTGATCGACCCAGAAGTCGGCTCGATCGGTGCACCACTGCAACCGGTAGCTGTGCCAGCTGTCCAGCCCGCTGGTCAGCGGGGCCTCGGCGGCGGCCAATCCTCGGGCGCCAAGCGCCAGCAGCGGCTGCCGCACCACGGGCATCCAGGAGACGAGCCAGGCAGCCGCTGCGGCCGGCAGAAAGACGAACGATGGCCATGCAGGGCTGCGCAGACTGGCGGCCCGCCAACCGGGGCCGGCCATCCCCGCCAGGCTCAAATCGTTGGGGGCCGAACCGTAGAAGAACCAAAGGGCTTGGGGTGGGGCCGGCAGACGGCGAGAACCACCCTCGGCGCCAAGCCCGAGTGCAAACGGGTCATTCCAGAATCCAAACCCGAGCGTCCCCGTCGGGGTCGCCGGTGAGACCCGCGCTTGCAGCTCCAGGATGAGAGGAGGCCGCCAGCGAAGCTGGCTCCGGTCGCGCCCGGCCGTGTCGTCCACCTGGGCGTCGGCGTAGGACTGGCGTCCGGCCGGCAGTTCCAGGCGAACCCGATCGCCGGCCACTACGTGGCCCCCACCCAGTTCGAGCGGGCGCAATCCCATCGGTAGTCTGGTCATAGGTGCCCCCGTTTTGCCTCCCCTGCTGAGCCTATTGTATAATCGCGCCGATTGCCTGAAGGAGGCTGCATGGAAATCACCTGGTATGGCCTTTCCTGCTTCCGCATTGCGGAACGTGGGATGGCGACGATCGTGGCCGACCCCTACGGGGACGGTTTGGGGTTGCCCAAGCGCAAGCTGCGAGCCGATGTCGTCACCATCAGTCACGAAGCCAAGGGCCACAGCCAGGCGTCGGCGGTCAAGGGCGTTAGCCACGTACTGACGAGTCCCGGGGAGTACGAAATTGGCGGCGTGTTCATCACTGCCGTGGCCATGGGGGATCCATCCGAGAACGGCGGGGCCAATCTGTTCTTCCTGTACGACTATGACGGGGTCAACATCGCCCATTTGGGGGACCTCAACAAAGTGCCGTCGCAGTCCCAGGTGGAGGACTTGGCAGCGGTGGATGTGGCCCTGGTGCCGGTTGGAGGCGGGGCGGCGCTGACCCCGGCGCAGGCCGCCGAGGTTATAAGCATAATCGAGCCATCGATCATCGTGCCGATGCACTTCAAAACCGGCAAGGAGAAGGTCAAGCTGGGCGGGGTGGAGCCATTCCTGTCGGAGATGGGCATCTCCGAGTACGAACCACTGGAGTCGCTCAAAGTCACCAAGAGCGCTTTGAACGAAGAAACCCAGGTCGTGGTGTTGCAGGTAGCCCCAGCGTGAACGGATGCCCGTGATGCCGATCAAGCTTCTGATGACCTGGGATATCCAGCCGGGCCGCGAACAAGAGTACTTCGAATTTGTGGTCCGCGAATTCGTGCCAGGCATGCAGCGGCTTGGCATCCAGCCGACCGAGGCCTGGTACACGACCTACGGCGACCGCCCCCAGATTTTGACTGGAGGGGTGACCGAGACGATGGATGGGATGGAGCAGGCGCTAGGCACCGATGACTGGTCTCGATTGCGCGAGAACCTGCTCGAATATGTGACCAACTTTGAGTGGAAGGTAGTGCCGGCAACTGGCGGCTTCCAGATGTAGTCGCGCAGGAACTGACTGGATGACAACGAGCCGGCGGCCGCCGGCTCGATTCGTTCCCGCCCATGGCGTTGAGATTAGTCGTCGCTTGACTTGGACTTGTCGGGCTTGCTCTCGGTCGTAGCCTCGGCCTTGGCCGGCTCGCTTTTGCTCTCGTCCTTCTTGCCTGAGTCGTCCTTGGCGTTGCTGGTCGAGCTATCTCGGCCGCCGCGGCTGGCGCTGCGGTTGTCGGTGACGTAGAACCCCGATCCCTTGAATACGACGCCGACTGGTTGAAACAGCTTGCGCAGCGCCGGCTCGCCGCACTCGGGGCAATCCCGCAGAGGGCTGTCGCTGAAACGCTGTTGTTGGTCGAACTGTACCCCGCAGCTTTCGCAACGGTAGGTGTACAGTGGCATTCCCTACCTCCGAGCCAAAGTCGGCCGGATTATAGTCCCGGCCGGCGGTGTCCACAAGACACCTTGATCAACCCTGAGCATACGCCCATGGCGTATGAAATTGGTTAGAAATGTGGGTGACGTCCGCCTGGACCGTTGACGGGTCAAGGTTGGCAAGTTAGGATGGAGATGACCGCAGGTTGGCCGGGCGATCGCGAGCGTCCTGAGCTTGTCGAAGGAGGTTCGAGGAAAGTCCGCGCTCCAGCGGGCAGGGTGCCGGGCAACTCCCGGACGGGGCAACCCGTGGACAGGGCCACAGAAACATACCGCCCGGATGTCGAAAACGGCGCCGCTCGCTTCGGTGAGCCCACGTGGCGTTTCGACCGCCGGGCAAGGGTGAAATGGTGGTGTAAGAGACCACCGGCGTCGCAGCAATGCGGCGGCCAGGCAACCCCCACCCGGAGCAAGGCCAAGCAGGGGCGACCTCTTCGGAGGAGGGAGCGGCCCGTTCCCTTCGAGCCCCGGGTAGGCTGCTTGAGGCCGGCCGGAAGGCGGGCCCTAGACAGATGACCGCCCAGGCAGCGGGCGCCGGCTCGTCCGGCGCTGGTTGCTGGACAGAACGCGGCTTACAGGCCAACCTGCGGTCAAGCGCTCATAACATCAAGGCACAACGGCGCCAGGTGAAGGCTGCTTGGCGTCTTTGGGTTTGAGAGGGACACCGGGATGGGCGCAGCCTGACCGTCTACTTGCGCGCTGAGCCTGTCGAATCGCGCCCATGGGACTTGCACCTGCTTAGCAAGGCGGCCCGGATCGATGTGTTGCCGGGTGGAGCCCCGGGCCCGGATGGGAGCCGGAGGCCGGTGGCCCGATCGGGCGATCACCAGGATCGCCCCGACTCTAGGGAAAACCCTCTTCCCTTCCCGCATCGCCCCCCCTATGCGCAGGGTGGTCCCCAACCCCCTATCCCTAGTCCCCAATCACCCCCCTGCCGGCCCCCCTCAAGGGGGGCCCCTGGGTGCACTACAGAGGCTGCCCCCAGACCCCCTGCCAATCGGCGGCCTTCCAGGCCCCGCTGTCAGCCTTTCCCTTAAGGGTTCAGCTGGCGGGGCCTCGGGATGCACGATTGCTCTGGCCCGTGCCCATCCACGCTCGCCCCTTCACCGCTCATCGTCCACCTCCCC
>Ga0299906_10005678_pt1 | contig 10130 bp, 7 predicted proteins | sample RVTome_14_FD_200259 | JGI IMG/M metagenome (GOLD analysis project Ga0299906, IMG submission 200259) | Soil microbial communities from uranium-contaminated site in the Upper Colorado River Basin, Wyoming, United States - RVT145D125 (version 2) ...
TGTGCGACGCCCGGGAGCCGGCGACGCGTACCCTCCCGTGCCTCACGCGGCAAACTGCGTCACCACTGGCCGAGCCGGAGACGACGGGGGCGTTCGTCAGGTCACGTATCGGGCGCCTACCAGGCGTGCAGCTCGGGCAGGACGCGCTCGCCGAAGAGCCGCATGCTGCGCTCCGCGTCCTCGAACGGCAGCCCGCCGTAGTGCACGATGACGCTCAGCTCGAAGTCGCCGAGCAGGCGGCGGCGCTGCGCGAGCTTCTCCAGGATCATCGCCGGCGTGCCCCAGGTCTGCACGTCGACGTAGGAGCGCGCGACCTCCTGCACGTCGAGTTGCCGCAGCACGTCGGCGGCGCCGGCGTACATCTCGTAGCCCTTCATCTTCTTGAAGTGGTCGTTCAGGATCTCGTAGTGCTCGAGCACCGAGAGGTAGTAGGCGGCCATGTGGCGGCGGGCCAGCTCCTCGGCGCGGGCGGCGTCCTCGTCGCAGTACATGAGGTCGACGGTCAGCACGTGGGCGGGCTCGCGACGGTGCCGCTCGCGGAAGGTCGTGTCGAAGGCGGCGAGCGTGTGCTCCGCGAAGCTCTCCCAGGGGATCTGCGAGAAGACCATCAGGTGGGCGCCGAGCGCGGCCGCCTGCTGCACCGACTCCGGTGACATGCCGACGCTGTAGAGCCGGTCGCGGAAGCCGCGCCGCGGGCGCGGGCGAATCTCGGTACGGGCACGCGGGTAGTACGGGCCGTCGCCCTGGATGTACCCGGTGTCGAGGGCGTCGAGGATCATCGCCGCCGCCTCGTCGAAGCGGTCGCGCGACTCGCCCATGTCGATGCCGAAGCCCGCGTACTCGCGCCGCGCCAGGCCGCGGCCGAAGCCGAGTACCGCGCGGCCGTCCGACATGTAGTCGAGCAGCGTGATCTTCTCGGCGACGCGCAGCGGGTCGTTCCAGGGCAGGATGAAGGCGCCGGTGGCGAGCTTGATGCGGCTGGTCTTGGCGGCCGCCCAGGACAGGAACTGGGTGTTGTCGGGGCAAGCCGCGTAGTCGGTGAAGTGATGCTCGACCGGCCAGAGCTTGTCGTAGCCGAGGGGCTCGGCCGTCGTGGCGGTGCGCATCTCGGCGGCCAGCATCTCCTCGTCCGAGACCCGGCCGCCGTAGTTCTGGAAGATCATCTGAATGCCGACGTCCATGCCCCCTCCTCCACCATCCGAGGCGCCACGGTCAAGGCGACACTCCCGCTTCTACGCGCGACTCAGCAGCAGGCACCCGCACGTATTGCCGCCACCCGCCGCCGCCACGGCCACCCGCGGGTCGCCCGGCACCTGCCGCGCCCCGCCCTCGCCCCAGAGCTGCACGCAGGCCTCGTGCAGAAAGCCGTAGCCGTGCAGGCGGCCGGCGGAGAGCTGCCCGCCGTGGGTGTTGAGCGGCAGCTCGCCGTCGAGCGCGATACGCGCCCCGCCGTCGATGAACGCCCCCCCCTCGCCGACCTCGCAGAAGCCGAGCGCTTCGAGCCAGGAGAGCGCGAGGAAGCTGAAGCCGTCGTAGATCTCCGCCACGTCGACGTCGGCGGGCCGGAGATCCGTGCGCGACCACAGGTGTGCGGCGGCGTCCCGGTTCGCCATGGTGGTGAGGTCGTCGAACTGGTCCCACGACGGGCGGCCGCGCAGCGCCGTGCCGACGGCCTCGACCTGGAGCGGCGAGCGGCGCAGGTCGGCGGCGCGCTCGCGGCGCGAGACGATCACGGCCGTCGCGCCGTCGCACGGCACGTCGCAGTCGTAGAGGCCGAACGGCGTCGCGATCGGGCGCGCGTTCAGGTAGTCGTCCAGCGTCATCGGGTCGCGGTAGATCGCCTTCGGATTGAGCGCCGCGTGCCGCCGGCCGCTGAGCGCGATCCAGGCGAGCTGCTCGCGCGTCGTGCCGTACTCGTGGAAGTGGCGCTGCGCGAACATGGCGATCCACACGGCCGCCGACGCCGCCGAGAACGGCAGCGTCCACTGCATGGTACCGCTCGCCTTCGGCACGCCGGCGCCGATGCCGGCGCGGCCCTGCCGGCCCTGCGCGCTCCCCTCCCAGACGCTGCGGAAACAGAGCACGTGATTCGCCAGCCCGCAGGCCACGGCCATGCAGGCCTTCACGACGGAGCCGAGTTGGCCGGAGGTCTCGAGACCCGAGTCGTACCAGGCGAGGCGCAGTCTGAGCGCGTCGTGCACGTCGGTGGCGCCGGCGCCGGTGAAGCCCGCCGGCATGCCCATCGCCAGGCCCGGGTAGGTCGAGAGCCCGTCGACGTCGGCCGGCGTCAGCCCGGCGTCGGCGATGGCGCCCAGGCAGGCGTCGAGCGTCAGCGCCAGCGGGTCGCGATGCAGGCGGCGCCCGACGTCCGACTGACCGATGCCGGTGATGCAGGCGTCGCGTTCGAAGCGATCCGTCACGCCGCCGCCTCCGGATCCGGCTCGAAGAGCGGCAGCCAGACGTCGCCGTCCGCATCCGTGTGATGCTCGAAGACGACGCGCACCGGCATGCCGATGCGCACGTCCTCCGGCGCGCAGCCGACGACGTTGGTGGTGAGCCGCACGCTCGGCTGCTCCGCGATCTCGACGATCGCCACCACGTAGGGCAGCGCGGGCCCCGGCATCCACGCCTGGTGGTTCACGGTGAACGTGGCCACGGTGGCGCGCCCCGACACCGGCGACCACGCCAGCTCCGTCGCCTGGTCGTGCGGACAGCGCGGCGCCGGCGGATGCACGTAGGTGCTGCACCGCAGGCAGCGCAGCAACTCGAGGCGCCCCTCCCCGCCCGCCGTCCAGAAGCGCCGGGTGCGCACGCTCAGCTCCGGCAACAGTCGAAACGGCACGGCGGCGCCCACGCCAGGCTGCATAGTCGAACCGTCTCCGAAACGACAACGCGTCGCCGACCGGCACCCGCGCCAGGGGGACGGCCCCCCTCCCGTTCCCCGCGCGGCGGTTCGCTCAGTCGTCGTCCAGCGCGTTCGCCCGCGCGACGCGCGCGAACCACTGCGCGCTCGGCTTCGGGGTCCGCACTTGCGTCGCCCGGTCCACGGCCACCAGCCCGAAGCGCGGCGCGTACCCCAGCATCCACTCGAAGTTGTCGAGCAGCGACCAGTAGAAGTAGCCGCGCACGTCGACGCCGTCGGCGAGGCAGCGCGCCACGCCTTCGAGCGCCCGCCGGACGTAGTCGATGCGCTGCGCGTCGTCGTCGGTGCCGATGCCGTTCTCGGTGACCCACACGGGCACGTCCGTCTCGGCGGCCGCGTAGCGCACGGTCGCCTCCAGGGCCTCGGGCCAGAACTCGTAGCCCATGATGACGGTCGGCACGCCCGCCTCGGGCGGCAACGGACCGTCCTTGCCCCAGCGCTGGCGGCTGTAGGTCTGCACGCCGATGAAGTCGTCTTCACGCGCGGCCTCCAGGAAGGGGCCGTAGAGCTCGGCACGCACGCGGTCGCGCGTCGCCTCGCCGCCCGGCACGGCTTGGTCGTCCGCCATCGAGAGCGTGAGGCCGAGCGGGAAATCGCCGCGCACGCTCTTGATCGCCTCGCGCGCCTTGCGGTGCGCCGCCGCCATCACGTCGCGGGTGCGGCGCATGTCGCCGAACATGAACGCGCCGAAACGCTCGGTCGTGCTGCCGCAGCGACGCGCCGCCTCGGCCACGAACGCGGCCTGCGCCTTGATGCCCCCTTCGGGGAAGATGCCGATCAGGGACAGCATGAGCGGCACGTCGGGCTCGTTGATGGTGCAGCCCATCGTGATCAGATCACCGAGGTGCACGGTGGCGCGCTCGCAGTAGCGCGCGAAGCGATCGGCCCCCTGGTCGTCCTCCCAGCCGCCGTCGGCCGAAAACCACCGCGGTGACGTGAAGTGATGGAACGTGACGCAGGGGCTCACGCCGTACTCGTGGCAGGTCGCCAGCACGCGCCGGTAGTGATCCAGGGCGGCGACCGAGAAGACCCCCTCCTCGGGCTCGATGCGTGCCCACTCGATGGAGAGCCGGTAGACCTGCAGTCCCAGCCCCGCGATCATCGCGATGTCCTCGCGATAGCGGCGAAAGTGGTCGCAGGCGTCGCCCGAGGGCTCGGCGAAGATCGTGCCGGGCACGTGCTCGAGGAGCCAGTAGTCGCTGTTCACGTTGTTGCCCTCGGTCTGATGGGCCGACGCGGCGGTGCCCCACTCGAAGCCGTCTGGAAAGCGAAAGTGCATGGCCGCTCCCATAGTCGCGCGCCCCGGGGCGAGGCAACTCGCCCCACCCGCTTGTACGCCGTGTCACGGACGGTCACGATGGGCCTCGATGATCCCGCAGCGCGTTCTGGCGATCGACGACATCGACCTCTCGGACCTGACCTTCTGGACACGGCCGCTCGAGGAACGCGAGGGCGTCTTCGCCACGTTGCGCGCCGAGCGCCCCGTCTCCTTCCACCGCGAGCCCGATCCGCCGCCGGGCATTCCGCTGGGCCCTGGGTTCTGGGCCCTCACGCGCCACGCGGACGTCCTGGAGGCCAGCCGCAAGCCCGAGCTGTTCTGCTCCGGCAACGGGAGCAACATCGGCGACCTCACGCCCGAGCTGAACGAGTTCTTCGGCTCCATGATCAACATGGACGACCCGCGCCACGCCCGCCTGCGCGGCATCGTCTCGCGCGGCTTCACGCCGCGCATGGTGCGCCGGGTGGAGGACGACGTCGCGCAGGCGGCGACCGCCATCGTCGACGCGGTGCTCGAGCGCGGCGAGTGCGACTTCGTCACCGACATCGCCGCCGCGCTGCCACTCACCATCATCTGCAACATGATGGGGATCCCGAAGAGCCAGTACCGCTTCGTCTTCGACCGCACGAACGTCATCCTGGGCGCGGGCGACCCGGAGTACGTCCCCGACCAGGGGAACCTCGTCGCAGCCATCCTGACCGCCGGGTGGGAACTCTCCGAGCTGGTGCAGGACCTCGGCCGCCAGCGCGCCGCGCAGCCGACCGACGACCTCACCTCCGCGCTCGTCAACACCGAGGTCGACGGGGATCGTCTCACCGGACAGGAGCTGGGCTCCTTCTTCGTGCTTCTCGTGGTGGCCGGCAACGAGACCACTCGCAACGCCATCAGCCATGGCATGAAGGCGCTGTGCGACTACCCCGAACAGCGCGCCGTCTGGGCCGCGGACTTCGAACGCGTCGCACCCAGCGCCGTCGAGGAGATCGTGCGCTGGGCGACGCCCGTCATCCACTTCCGGCGCACCGCCACGCGCGACACGGAACTCGGTGGCCAGGCGATCCGCGCCGGCGAGAAGGTCGTCCTCTGGTACTGTTCGGCGAACCGCGACGAGGCCGTCTTCGACGACCCCTTCCGCTTCGACGTGCGGCGCGACCCGAACGACCACGTCGGCTTCGGCGGGCCCGGGCCGCACTTCTGCCTGGGCGCCCATCTGGCGCGCCGCGAGATCACCGTGATGTTCCGCGAGCTGTTCCGGCGCCTGCCCGACCTGCAGGTGACCGGCGAGCCGCAACGCCTGCTGTCGTTCTTCATCAACGGCATCAAGCACCTGCCGTGCGCGTTCACGCCCGGCGGGTGACGTCGGATCCCAGGGGGCGGCCGAGCGGCCGGCTTGTCCCTCGGCGGTCGCCGGACGATACTTCGAGGATGGTGCGCTGCCGACCTGGCATCGTGGCTCACCTGGTGGTCGGACTCGCGGCGGTCGCCATGTCGGCCGCCGTCGCGAGCGCCGCCCTCTCGACCGTCCGCGTCGCCAACGGCTTGGCACGACCCGTCTTCGCGACCTCGCCGCCCGGCGACGCGACGCGTCTCTTCGTCGCCGAGCAGCACAGCGGGCGGATCCGCATCGTCGACCTGGGTGACGGCAGCATTGCCGGGACCGACTTCCTGACGATCGGCGGCCTTGCCACCGGCGCCGAGCAGGGGTTGCTCGGGCTCGCCTTCCACCCCGACTACGCCACGAACGGCTCCTTCTTCGTCAATCTGACCGTCACGGGCGGCGACACCGAGATCCGGCGCTACCAGGTGTCGGCCGACCCGGACGTCGCCAATCCGGACAGCGTGCTGCCGATCCTCGGCTACTCGCAGCCGCAGACGAATCACAATGGGGGATGGCTCGCCTTCGGGCCCGACGGCTACCTGTACCTATCCTCGGGCGACGGCGGCGGGGGCAACGATTCGGCGACGGGGCACACCGCCGCGATCGGCAACGCCCAGGACATCACCAACAACCTGCTCGGCAAGTTGCTCCGGATCGACGTGGACGGGGACGACTTCCCCGGCGACGTGATGCGCAACTACGCCATCCCGTCCGACAATCCCTTCGTGGACGCCACCGGCGACGACGAGATCTGGAGCTACGGACTGCGCAATCCGTGGCGCGCGAGCTTCGACCGCGCCACCGGGGATCTCTACGTCGGCGACGTCGGACAGAACGCGCGCGAGGAGATCGACGTTCAGCCCGCCGGCTCGGCTGGGGGCGAGAACTACGGCTGGCGGCTGCGCGAGGGCACCATCCAGACGCCGAGCGGCGGCGTGGGCGGCAACCGCCCGCCCGGCGCCGTCGACCCGATCTACGACTACACCCGCGGCGCCGGGTCGTTTCAAGGTTTCTCGGTGACCGGCGGCTACGTCCATCGCGGGCCGATCGCCGAGATCCAGGGGCACTACTTCTTCGCCGACTACGTCAGCGAGCGCATCTGGTCCCTCGTCTGGGACGGCTCGGATCCGGCCGATTTCGACGGTACCAACTGGACGGGTCTCACCGACCGCACCGCCGAGCTGGCGACCGGCACGCACAGCGTCGACCAGATTTCGTCCTTCGCCGAAGACGCGCTCGGCAACCTCTACGTTCTGGACCTCGGCGGCGAGATATTCCGCATCGTCAGCGCGGGCATCTCCACCACCACCACGGTGACCAACACGACCGCGACCAGCACCACCACGTCGACCACGCTGCCGGGCGAGGCGACCCTGCTGCCCGGCCGGAAGCTGCGCGTGAAGCAGACCCAGGCGGGCGACCAGCGCTTCATGCTGGTGGTGAAGGACGCCGCCCTCGCCGCCCCGGTTCCGTGCGCCGTCGACGGCGAGTTGGTGATCGAGGCACTCGGCGCCGGGGGCACCGTGCGGCGCATCCCCCTGCTCGCGCAGCTCTGGAAGCCGCTCAAGGCCAGGCGACCCGAGCGGGGCTGCAAATACCGCCGGGGACCGATCGCGGCGACGGTCCTCGTGAAGGCGGGCAGGATGCTCAAAGTGGTCGCCCGAGCCGACGACCTGGGCGTACCCCTCGCCACCGATCCGCGTCCGGTCCGCATCGAGGTCCGGCATGGAGCCACCCGCCACTGTGTCGAGTTCGGCGGCGAGAAGGGAACTCACAGGCCGAACCGGACACTGATCGCCAAGCGCGCCCCGACCGCCACGGGCTGCCCCGGACCCGGCGTCCCCGTACGCCGGGTCAACGCGGCACCAGTCGACGCGGCACCACGTTGACGCGGCCGGAGGTCGCCGACTACGATCTCCGTCCGATGAGGTTCCAGTCCGAGCGCACGCGCTGAACGACCCGACGGCATTCGGCGCCCCGGCCCACGGCGCGGCGCGCGCGCCGGGTCGCGTCAATCTGATCGGGGAGCACACCGACTACCATGGCGGGCTGGTCCTGCCGGCCGCCGTGGCGCTCGGGACGACCGCGGCCGTGCGCTGGCGCCGCGACGGGCTGGTGCGCGGGCGCTCGCCCGCCCACGGCGACGTGCAGGCGCCTCTGGACGCCCCGGCCGCCGGCACCTGGCTCGACTACGTGCGCGGCGTGGCGCAGCTCGGCATCGCTGGCGAACGCTGGCGTGCCTGCGGCTTCGACGTCGAGGTGACCGGCGACCTGCCGGCGGGCGCCGGGCTCGCCAGCTCGGCCGCGCTGGCCGTGGCGACGGCTTTCGCGTTGGCCGCCGCCGGCGGCGTGACGGAACCGGACGACGAGGCACGGCTGGCGCTCGCGCTCCTGGCCTGGGAGGCCGAGCACGGGTTCGTGGGGGTGCCGTGCGGCACGATGGACCAACTCGCCGTCGTCTGCCCCAGCGCGAGCCACGCGCTGCTCGTCGACTGCGCCGCCGGCACCCGGCGCCCGGTGCGAGTGCCCGAGACGATGGAGATCCTGATCGTGGACACCGGCGTGCGACGCCGGCTCGCCGACGGACGCTACGCCGCGCTCGCCGGCCGCGGGCGCGCGGCGCTCGCCGAAGCACGGCGCCGTCTCGGCCGCCCGGTGCCCCACCTGAGCGCACTGACGCCCGAGGACCTGACGGCCCTGGCGCTCGGCGGCATCGCGCCGGAGCTGCACCGCCTCGCCCGCCACGTCGTCACCGAGAACGAACGCGTGCGGCGTTTCGTGGACCATCTCGAGGGTGGCCGAGGTCCCGACGCGGGCCGGCTCTGGTACGAGTCCCACCGTAGCCTGCGCGACGACCTGCAGGTCTCGTGGCCGGAGGCCGACTTCCTCGTGACGCGCTCGCTCGACCTCCCGGGCGTGCTGGGCGCCCGCCTGACCGGCGCCGGCTGGGGCGGGTGCACCGTCCACCTGGTCGAGACGCGGCACGCCGGCGCGGCGGCGCAAGCGCTCGAACACGCCGGCGCAGCACGCTTCGGACGCCCGCCGCGCGTCTGGCGCACCCCCGCCGCGGCCGGCGCCCGGATCCTGACCGCCTCCTCGTAGCCGAGCGGCGCGGCGTGTGCTCCAATTCGCGGCGATGAGCGCAATCGTCGTCCTCCTCGGCGCCATGGGCTGGCTGGCCCTCGGCTACCGCCTCTACGGGCGTTTCCTGGTCGCCGCGGTCGGCATCGACCCCGCGCGCCCGACCCCAGCCCACACCCGGCGCGACGGCGTCGACTTCGTGCCCGCCAAGAACTGGCTGGTGCTGTTCGGACACCACTTCTCGTCGATCTGCGGCGCGGGGCCCATCGTCGGCCCCGCCCTGGCGGTGTCGTACTGGGGGTGGGCCCCCTCGCTGCTCTGGCTGCTTGCCGGCTCCGTGTTCATGGGCGCGGTGGCCGACTTCACCAGTCTCTTCGTGAGCGTGCGCTCGGACGGGCGCTCCATTCCCGAGATCGCCCGCCCGGAGATCTCGGCGCGGGCGCGCCTGTGGTTCTCGGTGTTCATCTGGATCGCGCTCGTCCTGGTGATCGCGGTCTTCTCCATCTTCGCCGCCCGCACCTTCCTCGACCAGCCCGACACGGTCGTACCGTCGTTCGCGCTCATTCCCGTCGCATTGCTGACGGGCCACCTCTTCTATCGCACCGCGATGCCGAACGGCGTCGTCACGCTGATCGGCGTCGGCCTGCTCGCGCTGACGTTGGGCATGGGCGTCTGGTTTCCCGTCGAGCTGCCGGCCAGCGGCCCGATCGCGCCGCAGTCGATCTGGATCGTCCTGCTCCTCGCGTACTGCTTCGTGGCCTCCGTCACGCCGGTCCAGGTGCTGCTGCAGCCGCGCGACTACCTGGCCGGCTTTCTGCTCTTCGGCGCCATCGGACTCGGCGTACTCTCGGTGCTGATCACGGCCCCCACGATGCAGGGCGACGCCATGCACGGCTTCGTGTCCGCGGACGCGCAGGGCGGGCCGCTGTGGCCGATGCTGTTCGTGACCATCGCCTGCGGCGCCATCTCGGGATTCCACTCGCTGGTGTCGTCGGGCACGACGTGCAAGCAGCTCGACAGCGAGGTCCATGCGTGCCGCATCGGCTACGGCGGCATGCTCATGGAAGGGCTGGTCGGCGTCCTGGTCGTGGTCTGCGTGGGAGCGGCGCTGAGCACCAGCGAGCTGCGCGCCCACCTCGCCTCCGGCGGGCCCATCGGGGCCTTCAGCGCCGGCTACGGCACCCTCTCGGAGCCGCTGCTGGGATCCTACGGCAAGGTCTTCGCGGTGATGGCCATGAACGCCTTCATCCTGACCAGCCTCGACAGCGCCACGCGCATCGGCCGGTATCTCACCCAGGAGCTGCTCGGCACGCAGGAGAAGTACCTCACGACCGGGGCCGTCGTGACGGCGAGCGCCGCCCTGGCGCTCAGCGGGCACTGGACCAAACTGTGGCCCGCCTTCGGCACCTCGAACCAGCTCATCGCGGCGCTGGCGCTCCTGGTCAGCTCCTGCTGGCTCATGCACCGGGGCC
>Ga0299906_10005680_pt1 | contig 10127 bp, 2 predicted proteins | sample RVTome_14_FD_200259 | JGI IMG/M metagenome (GOLD analysis project Ga0299906, IMG submission 200259) | Soil microbial communities from uranium-contaminated site in the Upper Colorado River Basin, Wyoming, United States - RVT145D125 (version 2) ...
ACGACGACGCTGAAGGCGAAAGCGTTCCAGGCCGGGTGGACGCCGAGCCAGACCACGACAGGCGAGTACGAGATCCAAGCCGCGACCCCGACCCTGTCGCCGCCCGGTGGCACTTTCACGGGCCCGGTGGACGTGACGCTCACCACGGCCACGCCCGGTGCAACGATCCACTACACGACCGACGGCACCGACCCGACGTCAGCCAGTCCGTCCATCGCGTCGGGGGTTGCGCTACAGGTCGATGCGGCCCAGACGATCAAAGCGAAAGCAGTGAAGGCAGGGTTGACCGATAGCACTGTAGCGAGCCAGACGTACGTCATCGGGGCGACCGCCGCTGCAGCGGCGGGACAGCGCCACTCTCTGGTCATGACTCCGAGTGGCCAGGTGTGGGCCTGGGGCGAGAATGCTCAGGGCCAGCTCGGCGATGGGTCGCAGACGAATCGGCACGGCCCCGACCAGGTGTTGATCGCCAACTCGCCGGACACCCCCTTGATTGATGTCGTAGACCTGGCCGCCGGCGACTATCACAGCGTCGGTCTGACATCGAGCGGGGCAGTATTCGTCTGGGGTAGCAACTCCCAGGGGCAGCTCGGCGATGGGAGCAGCGTGAGCAGCCTCCTGGCAAAGCCCGTGACGATCGATGGTGGGGCTTCACCGGTCACGGATGTGGCGGCCGGTTCGAACCACACTCTGGCCCTGACAGCTGCAGGGGACGTGTGGGCTTGGGGCGACGACGGGTCTGGCCAGCTCGGTGACGACCCGGCTGTGGCTGACTCGAACACACCCGTCCCCGTGATCGGCCTGCCGTCGGCACCGATCGCCGTGGCCGCGCACGGCGACGCGAGCTACGCGATCCTGGCCGACGGCGCAGTCTGGGGATGGGGGTCCGACGGGCAGAACCCCGCGAAGACCACGGCGGCCGCCGTCCCGTTCGTGACGCCGATCGTTGCCGTCGGTGGAGGCCGCGATCACAACTTTGGGATGGAGGCTGGCGGTGCGCTCCATGCGTGGGGAGCAAACCAGAACGGCCAGCTGGGGTTGGGTAGCGTCGGGAGCGGTCAAGCCACTCCGACTCCCGTTTCGACGATCACGGGTGTCACCGACGCCACCGGTGGCTCCTTCCACACGCTAGCCCTGCGATCCAACGGAACGGTCTGGAGCTGGGGACGGAACCTCTACGGCGAGCTGGGAGACCCGAGCGCATCTCCGATTCGGTCTCAGCCGGCGGAGATAGCCGGCCTGTCACAGATCCAGGCTGTCGGGGCGGGCCTCCTGCACAGCCTGGCCGTTTCCCTGAACGGGGAGGTGTGGGCTTGGGGACACAACCAGTTCGGCCAGCTGGGAGATGGATCGACGGACAACTCGTCCGTTCCGTTGAGGATCGCCGAGGCAGGGTTCGCCTGGGTAACGGGTGCTCCGCAGATGAACCCCGGCGGGGGACAGTACACGGCGATCCAATCGGTCACTCTCAGCTCGGTGACGCCTGGCGCCACGATCTACTACACGACGGACGCAAGCACCCCGACGACGGGAAGTCCGAGCATCCCCTCGGGAGGGGCAGTACTCGTCGAGCAGCCAGGCACTCTGAGTGCCTTCGCCGTGGAGCCGACGTCCCCGCCCAGCCGGGTGCGCAGTGAGAACTACTCGTTCGGCACTGTCCAGCCAACCGCGAGCCCCGGCACAGGAACCCGGGAACAGCCCGTCACGGTCACGCTGTCGATCACGGATCCGGATGCTCTCATCCGCTACACCGTGGACGGAACGAACCCCGGCCCGACGACCCCCGCCGTCCAGTCGGGGTTCAGCCTCGAGATCGACCAGACGACGGTCCTGAAGATGATTGGGACGCACTCCGGATGGATCGACAGCTCCATCCGGACGTACACGTACACGATGAGCGTGGCCACGCCCACGGTCACTCCTCCGGGAGGATCCTTCCCATCGGAGCAGCTCGTCGGCGCTTCCACTGCTACGCCTGGCGCGGCCCTGCACTATCGCTTGGATGGAGGGGAGCCCACAGAGTCGGATCCGGTGCTTCCCGAAGGGCAGACGGTCGCCGTGTCCACCTCGGCCACATTCCGCGTGAAGGGTTTCCGCGACGGTTGGACGCCCAGCACCTCCGCGTCAGAGTCCTACTTCATCACGGAGGGGCTGGTCGACGCACCGGTCATGACCCCCGCCCCGGACACATACGGCACGGCACAGAGCGTGGCTTTGACGAGCACTACGCCCGGAGCCGTCATCCGCTACACCGTTGACGGGCGCGACCCCAGCCTCCAATCGCCAATCTACACCGCCGCGCTGACGATTGACCGCACTACGGAGCTTCGCGCCCGCGCTTTCGCCCTGAACCAGACGCCGAGCAGCATCGCCGCCGGCCTCTATCTGATCGACACAGGTACCGCCGATCCGCCGCGCATGAGCCCGCGCGGAGGGACGTACGCTTCCGCGCTCGTAGTCAAGCTGGAATCGGAGACGGCCGGAGCCGCCATCCATTACACGACGAACGGCCTGGAGCCGACCGCAGCAGATCCCTTCGTGACCTCGGGAGGAACGGTGACACTGGGTCGGAGCGAGATGCTTCGTGCCAAGACGGTTGCTTCGGGAGTGGCGGACAGCATGGTCGTGAGCGAGGCGTACCGACTCACGGGGAGCCTGGCCCTCGGAAACGGGGTCACCTTCGCCCTGAGAACGGACGGCACGGTGTGGGCGTGGGGCGACGACACCTGGGGTCAGCTGGGTGATGGGGTGAAGGGCGGGTCCGTCTCTGTCCCGCAACAGGTCCAGGTTGGCGATGATGTCCAGGCCATAGCCGCCGGAGCCTGGCATGGCCTCGCCCTCAAGCGAGACGGTACCGTGTGGGCGTGGGGCCGAAACCTGAGCAGGCAGCTTGGCGACGGCACCACGACCGACCGACCAACCCCGTTCCAGGTGCCGATACTCGAGAGTGTCGTAGGCGTGGCAGCAGGTGTAGGTATCAGCGTGGCCCTGGATGCTGATGGAGCCGTGTGGAGGTGGGGCAGTGGCTCGGGGCTTACGACGCTCGGTACTCCAACCCAAAGGCAGGATCTGGCCGGCGTTTCGGTCCTTCGCGCAGGCGAGCATTGGATTCTGGCTCTCAAGAGCGACGGGCTGCCATCCGGCCAGGTATGGGCCTGGGGAGCCAACGGGCAGGGCCAGCTCGGTGATGGGACGACGACGAGCAGAAGCGCACCGGTCACGGTGTCTGGTCTCGCCGACGCCATCGAGGTGGCAAGCGGTGGTCCCCTCGGCTCGAGCGCTGCGATCCTCGCGGACGGGACCATGGTGGCATGGGGGCACAACGGATCCGGCCGTCTGGGGGACGGCACGCTCACCGCTCGCCTCACGCCCGTGGCTGTCGTGGGGCTGCAGAATGTCCTGGCGACTTCGAGGGACAGCCACGCCCTGGCCCTGACCGCCGACGGGCGGGTGTGGAGTTGGGGTACGGGATCCTTTGGCGAGCTCGGTATCGAGCTGAGTTCGGCGAGCGTTCCGATGATGACGCCGGTTACGCACGCCGTGGCCGTGGAGACGAGCGTCATGGGTTCGCATTCGGGGGCAGTGCTCGACGACGGTCGTGTGCTCCTCTGGGGCCGGAACATCTACGGGCAACTCGGCCCATTCCCGACGGGACACTTCCCTCACGAAATGCCTGGGTTCTTCCTCGACGACCGATCCATGCTCGAGCTCGACACGGATGGCGACGGCCTCACGAACATGGACGAAGTGGAGCTGGGAACCGACCCGTCGAACGCGGATACCAACGGCGATGGTGTTCCGGACGGTGCCTCGGTCGAGAGCGGTGTCGATCCGCTCGAGACGGACTACGACGGCGACGGCCTGACGAACACCGAAGAGATGGCCCTGGGGACGGACCCGTTCATTGCCGACACGGACGGAGACGGTGTGGACGATGGCGATGACGGCTTCCCTCTTGACCCAACGCGCCAGACCGCGCCACCGCCGGATCCGCTGGACACGACGCCCCCGACGATCACCCTCGAGGAGCCCACGAGCGCCGTGCTGCTCTCCTCGACGACCTCATCGAACTAGGCGACAGGTGGAGAGAATGAGAGCTCACGACAGCATCTGGAGAACCCGGGTATCGTTGCGTCGCGCAAGGAGATCGACGCTTGACCGCCACGTGGCGAGGGCACTGGCAGTTGTGATCACGCTTGCCGCTGCTCCTGCACCCGTCCGGGCGCAGCAGCCCGCTGAGCAGCAAGCACCCCAGACGGCGCCGCACCCAGAGCCAACCGAGGAGAGGCCGGAGATCAAGGTGAACCGCACTTTGCCGAGGGTGAGTCAACCTGCGGCTGTGCCCACATTCTCCGCGACACCTACGGACACGGAGATATTCAGGGCCCGTGTCTTCGGCGAGCCGCTCGTGCCCATCGGCGGCGCGACGAGCGGCGGGGAGAACTCCGCCCTCGGTAGGGCGCTCGAGGACTACCTGGCGCTCGGTGCAGGCGAGAACGTACAGCCATTGACCAAGTTCCTGGACTCGTATCCCGACACGGCCTGGCGCGTGTCATTGCTCGCGAACCTGGCAGTCCTCCTGCGCCGGACAGCATACTTCTCCCGCGCCCTCGCGATATCCCGTGAGGCGTGGGCGCTGAGTCGGGAAGACGAGTCCCGCCACGGTCGAGCGATGGCGGACAAGGCCCTGGGAACGCTGCTGGGACTGCTCTCTCGGCTGGGGCGAATGGACGAGTTGGAGGAGCTGCTCGAGGAGATCGAGAGCAGGAGCGTGACGGGTTCCGCGACGGAGGCGGTGACCCAGGCGAAGCAAGCGCTCTGGCTGATGACGAACAAACCCGAGGAGTCCTTCCTCTGTGGGCCGCTCGCTCTCGATCGTTTGCTCGCCTACGGGAACTCGGGCTACGAGCTCCCGCGGGCGCTCCAGGAGGCACGCTCCACGACGTCCGGGACCTCGTTGAAAGAAGTGGAAGCTCTGTCGCGCCAGGTCGGCCTGAACATGCAGGCCGCGTTCCGGGACGCAGGAGCGGAGCCAATCCTCCCCGCGGTGATCCACTGGAAAGCCGGGCACTATGCCGCGGTGGTTGCAGAACGGGACGGCCGCTATCTCGTGCAGGATACGACGTTTGGCGAAGAGGCCTGGATAAGTCGGTCGGCACTCGAAGACGAGGCATCGGGCTACTTCCTGGTGCCGATGCAGGCGAGCTGGCCTACCGGGTGGCGTCCGGTTGAGTCCGCCGAGGCCGATTCGATCTGGGGCAGAGGCGTACCGGCCGGCCAGGATCCGGAGCCGACCACGCCCTCCAGCAACCAGGACCCGCCTTGCCAGCGGTCGGGCTCCGGCCCAACCGGCCTGGCCACCTACAGCTTCCACACGATGCTCGCGAGCCTACGGATCACGGACACCCCCGTTGGCTACAGGCCGCCGATCGGCCCCCCCGTGCTCTTCACCGTCAACTACATCGAGCGCGAAGCGTTTCAGCCTCAGATCTTCACGTACTCGAACCTCGGCCCGAAGTGGACCTCGGAGTGGATCACCTACATCACGGACGATCCTGGCAGCGCAGGCGCGAGCCCGACTCTCTTCGTTGCGGGTGGGGGACAGGAGACGTACACGGGCTTCAACAGCAACACCAACCAGTACGCGCCGCACTACGACAGCCGGGCGATCCTCGAGCGCGTGACCGCAGACCCCATCCGCTACGAGAGGTACCATCCGGACGGCGCCAAGGAGGTCTACGCCCAGCCAGACGGGGCGCTCACGGCACCTCGCAAGGTGTTCCTTACGGAGAAGCATGATGCCCAGGGGAACGCACTCAGCTTCACCTACGATGCGAGCATCCGGCTGGTCGCGATCCAAGACGCCATCGGGCAGGTCACGACGCTTTCCTACGGTCTGGCAGGCGATCCGCTCAAGATCACGGCGGTCACCGATCCGTTCGGGCGCTCCGCGACGCTGGATTACGACGCCCAGGGTCGCCTGCTCCGCATCACCGACGTCATCGACCTGACCTCCGAGTTCACCTACGCAGGCAACGAGTTCGTCGACTCACTCACGACGCCGTACGGCACCACCCGGTTCGTCTCGGGCGGAACGGGCGGCTCCAAGTTCATCGAAGCAATCGACCCGTTGGGTGGGCACGAACGCGTGGAATACCGGCACCAACACACGACCACAGTGAACAACACTGATCCCGCTGAGCTGATCCCGACGGGGTTTACCAGCATCCCTTTGAACTCAGCGTTGTCGTTCTACTGGGACAAGTTGGCGATGGCGCGTGGCGGTCGGTCAGACCAGGCCGAGATTACGAGTTGGCTTTGGCGCAACAACCTGGCCGCGGACGTGGCGGCTACCCGCAAGAAGCCACTAGAGAATCGCGTTTGGTACAAGTACCCAGGGCAGGGAAACGCCCGCTTCGTGGGCACCCACGCATCGCCGAGCCGCATCGGGCGCGTGCTAGACGATGGCTCAAGTCAGATCAATCAATACGAGTACAACTCGAAAGGCAAGAGAACCAAGGCCATCGACCCCACAGGAAGGCAGCGGACCTATTGCTACGACGGCAACGAGATCGATCTACTGCAGATTCGGCAGACGACGGGGAGGCCGGCCACCGACCCGGACCCGTGCACGGGCGATCCTGGGACCGCGGGTATCAACGAGCTCCTCGCGAGCTACACCTACAACTCGCAGCACGAGGTCCTGACCTCGACGGACGCTGCTGGCCAGACGTGGACTCACACGTACACCCCCACCGGCCAGCTCGAAACGGAAGTCTCGCCCGAGCGAGACGGCCCCGATGGCAATCCACTCAGTGCGGCGGAGCGCACCACGACCTACGAATACTACCCAACGGGAGTGCCCGGCGAAGGGCGCCTGAAGAAGGCGACGGGCCCGAGCTCACCTCAAGGGTCGCCAACCAGCGACTACAGCTACGATGCGTTCGGACGGCTGGAGACGACGACGGATACCGACGGGTACATGATCACGCGGGAGTCCGACGACCTCGATCGCCTCACGAAGATGTCATTTCCCGACGGGACGTACACGGAGACATCGTACGAGCGGCTCGATGCGGTTCGACATCGTGATCGTCTCGGGAGATGGTCTCACATGTTCCACGACGCGCTGCGACGTCCGGTTGGACTTCGCAGTCCCTTGGGCCGGACGGTCACGTACCAGTGGTGCAATTGCGGGTCCCTGGAGAGTCTGGTCGACTCCGAGGGGAACGAGACGGCCTGGGAACGCGACATCCAGGGACGGGTAACGAGTGAGACTCGTGCCAACGGCGCGATCAAGGTGTACGAGTACGAAACCACGACGAGCCGTCTCAAAGAGATCAAAGATGCCCAGAACCAGGTCAAGGAGTACGAGTACTACCCCGACAATCGTCTGAAGCGAATCGCCTACAAGAACAGCCTCGGACAGCCCGACCCAGACACGCCGGAGGTCGCTCTCGTCTACGACCCTGACTACGGCCACCTCGAGTCGCGCACGGACGGTGGCAGCAGCACGACTCTTTACGATCATCACCCGGTAACCTCGCCCCCGACGCTTGGAGCGCTGCGCCTGGCGAGCGTGGACGGCCCCCTACCCAACGACACGATCACCTACGAGTACGACGAGGTCGGCCGTGTCGCCGGCAGGACGATAGACGGTGTCGCGGCCACGCAGGCGTACGATGCTCTGGGGAGGATCGAGGAGGCGACGAACGCGCTCGGCACGTTCAACTACACATACGAGGGTGCAACGCGACGCGTGTCGTCGGTGCTCTACCCCAACGACCAGACGACAGCGGTCTCGTACCTGGGGAACCTCGGGGATCATCGCCTGTCCGAGATCCATTACCATCTGCCGGGCGGAGCGACGCTGCTAAAGCACGGCTACACTAGCGACGCTGGCGGACGGATCAAGACGTGGAGCCAGACCCTTGAGTCGAACCCGGCAGCGCTCTACGAGTTCGGCTACGACGCTGCCGATCAACTCGTTTCGGCGACACTCAGGACGACCGTGCCTGATGCGGTGAGCAAGAGCTACAGCTATCGCTACGACAAAGTCGGCAACCGAACGGTAGAGAGTATCGACGAGGTCGTGACGACAGCGAGTCACGACGAGATGAACCGGCTATTCTTGCAGCAGGTCGGTGGGACCATGCGCTTTGCCGGAAGTCTGGACGAGCCGGCGACTGTGACGGTGGGCGGCAGTCCGGCGCGGGTCGCGGCCGACAACAGCTTCGAAGGGACCGTCTCTGTCGTAGCTGGTACCAACGCGGTCGAGGTCGTCGCTCAAGACTACGCAAGCCCGGGCCCGAACACTCGGACGAACACCTACGGGGTGGAGGTAACGGGGTCGAGCGGGACGCTCGGTTACGACGCCAGTGGGAACCTCGAATCGCACGGAGTGCGGTCGTTCGAGTGGGACGTGGAGAACCGGCTCCTGGCGGTGACGCAGGGCACCCTGAGGAGCGAGTTTGGCTACGACGGTCTGGGGCGTCGAGTGAGCATCGTGGAAAAGGACGGGACAGCCGTGCTGAGCTCGCGCCGGCTGCTCTGGTGCGACGACATCACACTGTGTGAGGAGCGGGACGCCACCGGGGCGACTGTCCTGAAGCGGTTCTTCGTTCATGGTGAGACCCAGGGCGCCGATTCGTACTTCTACGCACGCGACCACCTCGGGAGCGTGGGGGTCATGACGGATGCCACCGCTGCGGTGAGAGCGGTGTACGAGTACGACCCCTACGGGAGGAGGGCGAAGATTTCCGGGGATCGGGATGCGACCTTCGGCTTCACTGGCCATTTGGAGCACGGTCCAACGGCGTTGACCCTCGCGCCGTTCCGTGCCTATGACTCCGACTTGGGACGGTGGGTCAGTGAAGACCCCCTCGGACTCCACGGCGGCGCGTTGAACCTCTACGGCTATGCGGCCAACCGGCCGATCACGGTCGTTGATCCGTCAGGTCTGTGCATAGGCGGATGCGTACTGGAAGCGGCAGTACTTGCAGCTGCGGCAGCGGGCGTTGTCTTAACTACGGTCTACATCGCTAAAGAGATCGCCGACAAGATCGCGGAGGGGATCGAAGAGATCATCGAGCCTGATGAGGATGCCGAGGTGCCGGATGCGGAACCGCCCGAGCCCAGGACTGGCGACGGGACGCAAGAACCCGTGAAGCCTGAGCGTGAGCCAATCAAGGTGCCTCCATTTGATCCCGAATCCCTGTATCCTCCGGACGAGAAGTGCGAAGGCGAAGAAGCCAACGAAGATCCGGTCGAAGACCCAGAGGAGAAGGAGAGAACGCGTAGGACCTGTAAGAAGCTTCTGATCATCTGCCAGGAGAACCCCACGCCCGTCAATCCGCTGTTCGGACCCAAGAAGCCGTGTCTCGACTGCTTCATTGCCTGCAAGAACAACGATGGGGAGTGGCCTTTCGACAAGTGCCCGCTATTCTGAGAGGTGACCACCATTGAACACATGGGAGAAAGCCCAGGGGAGGATTACGAAAGCTTGGAGTCGTGGCGACTACGAAGCCGCGTTGTCGGAGTTAGACGCTCTCTTACAGGAGCCGGCGTTTAGGACGCGGGACCAGGCTTTGCTCTACAGCGGACTGATCAAGGAAGACCGCGGCGACCTGGCGGGAGCGATGAAAGACTGGGAGGAGGCGCTCAACCATACGGAGGGAGCCTCGTACTCGCGGTATGTTAGCCAGAGACACCTTGGCGCGGCATACGAGAAGGTGGGACCACGCGAAGAAGCGATGCGCTGGTACCGCGAAGCATTGAGAACGTGCGCCGAGAACGGGGAGTTTGCTGGAGGTGTGGCACTTCAGTCATACCTCGAGCTTAACCGTGGGATGATCTCTCGAGACGATTTAGTTGTCGTTGAAGCTGTCGTGCGTCAATCCTGGGAAGTACTTGACCTACCTGGCGAACCGGATCTGGGTGACCTAGCTACTACCATTGGGGTACTAGCGAAGAGGGCAATGGACCCTGACTGACTTTCGTGGTCAACGAGCGGTGAACCCCCGGGAAGGCCGTTACCGCTGACCATGATGTAACGTGGGTCGGAGAGTGTACGAGTTCGATCCGTCCAGTGACGCCGAGACGAGCACGCGGGCCCCGCGACGTGCGCC
>Ga0299906_10005681_pt1 | contig 10126 bp, 9 predicted proteins | sample RVTome_14_FD_200259 | JGI IMG/M metagenome (GOLD analysis project Ga0299906, IMG submission 200259) | Soil microbial communities from uranium-contaminated site in the Upper Colorado River Basin, Wyoming, United States - RVT145D125 (version 2) ...
CCCCCTCGTACACCCCGCAGTTGCCGCCCACGAGGACGTCGTCCTCGACGATGACGGGCATGGCGCCGACCGGCTCGATCACGCCGCCGATCTGCGCCGCGGCGCTCAGGTGCACACGCTGGCCGACCTGCGCGCACGAGCCGACGAGCGCGTGCGAGTCGACGAGCGTGCCGTCGCCCACGTAGGCGCCGATGTTGATGTACATCGGCGGCATGCAGATGACGCCGCGGCCCAGGTAGGCACCGTCCCGCACGGACGAGCCGCCGGGCACGAGGCGCACGCCCGCGCCGGTGTCGATCTGCTTCAGGGGCAGCGTGTCCTTGTCGAAGAAGGGCCAGCGCCCCTTGCCGATCCCCATGTCCACGTTGTCGCCGAAGCGGAAGCCGAGCAGGATGCCCTGCTTGACGAAGACGTTCACGCGCCAGCCGGTCGGCGACGACGCGGCGGGCTCGGCGGCGCGCACGCGACCGGCCGACAGCTCCGCGCGCAGCGCGGCGAACGCCTCGCGTGCCGCCTCGCGCGGGGCCTCGTTCCCCTGCGCGAAGAGCTCCGTGATCGTCTCGGCGATCGCCATCGACCGGGTCAGACGCGGGCGGCGGCGCCGAAGAGCCGGAGCTCGTTGAGCACGCGCGTGATGCGCTCCCGCGCCGCGGCACCCGGCGGCACGAGCGGCAGCCGGTAGCTCTCCTCCACCAGGCCCATGGCCGCCATAGCCGCCTTGCAGGGGATGGGATTGGATTCCACGAAGTTCACGCGAATGAGCGGCAGGAGCCAGTGATGCAGCTTCCGCGCGCCGGCGAAATCCCCCTTCTCGCAGAGCTCGACGACCTGCGCCATCTCGCCGGGAACCTCGTTGGAGGCCACCGAGATCACGCCGCGTCCGCCGATGGCCATGACCGCCACGGTGAGCGGGTCGTCACCGCTCAGCAGCAGGAAGTCCTCGCGGGCGGCGGCCACGATCTCCGACATCTGCACGAGGTCGGCCGAGGCCTCCTTGATGCCCACGACGTTGCCGATCTCGGAGAGCCGCAGCGTGGTCTCGACGCTCACGTTCACGCTCGTCCGCCCCGGCACGTTGTACAGCACGATCGGCAGGCGGACCGACTCGGCGATCGCGCGGAAGTGCTGGAAGAGCCCCTCCGGGGTGGGCTTGTTGTAATAGGGAGCGACCGAGAGGAGGCCGGTGGCGCCGACGCGCTCGAGGTCCCGGGCCAGCTCGATCACTTCGCGCGTGTCGTAGCCCCCCGCGCCCGCCAGCACGGGGATCGTGCCGCCGGCTTCCTCGAGCACCAGCTCGACCACGCGCAGCTTCTCGCGGTGGCTCAGCGTGGGCGCCTCGCCGGTCGTGCCGCAGGGGCAGAGGAAGTGCACCCCCCCGTCGATCTGCCGTCGCGCGAGGCGCTTGACCGCCACCTCGTCGAGATCGCCGGTGCGTGTGAAGGGCGTGATGAGTGCCGTGCCGGCGCCGGTGAACGGAGTGCGCATCTGGAGCTCCGGGCTTGCGTGGTCTGCGGTCTCGGGTCGTCCCTGCTACGCGCCGCCCACCACGTCCTGCATCGAGAACCAGCCGGTCCGGCCCTGAATCCAGTGGGCGGCCACCAGCGCGCCGCCGGCGAAGCCGCGCCGGTCGCGCGCGCGGTGCGTGAGCTCGATCGTGTCCGACGCGCTGTCGAAGCCGACCGTGTGCGTTCCCGGGATCATACCCGCTCTGGCCGACGACAGATCGATTTCCCGATCGTAGCCGGCGGCCACCATCGCGTCGCGCAGCAGGAACGCGGTGCCCGACGGGGCGTCACGCTTGGCCCTGTGATGCGATTCGTGCAGCCAGGCGCCGTACTGCGGCTGATTCGCCAGGAGCCGCGCCGCCTCGGCCACGACCCGTTCGAACACGTTGACGCCAATCGAGAAATTGGCCGAGGCCACGACCCCCAGCCCGGCGCGCGCCGCCTCCGCCCTGAGCCGCTCGGCGTGGGGCGCCCAGCCGGTCGTGCCGATGATCACCGGCAGGCGGCGGCTCACGTACTGCGGGAAGTTGGCGACGAGCGCCTCGGCCGTGGAAAAGTCGATGGCCGCGTCGGCGGCGGTCCACTCGTCGCGCCCCTCGTCCACGCGGCCGACGATTTCGTCGCGGCCCTCGGCGGCCAGCGCCTCGATCATCCGGCCCATCTTTCCGTAGCCGACGAGCAGCAGCCTCATGTGAAGAACTCCTCGTGCAGCCGCTCCATGGCGTGCGGCAGGTCCTCCTGGCCGAGCACCACCGTGATGTTCCGTCGCGAGGCGGCCTGCGAGATCATCCGCAGCGGCACCTCTTCCAGCACGCCGATCACCCGCGCCGCCAGCCCGGGCTCGTCCTGGAGCACGTCCCCCACGGCGCACAGCAGCGCCTGCTTCGGGACCACCGACACGTCGGCAAAGCCGGAGAGCGCCTCGACGATGCCGTCCAGGTGGCGCGGATCGTCCACGGTCACCGAGACGCTGACCTCCGAGGTGGTCACCATGTCCACCGCCGTCTTGAAGCGCTCGAACACTTCGAAGACCTGACGCAGGAAGCCGTACGCCATCAGCATCCGCGTCGACGTGATGTCCACCACGGTGACGTCTCGCTTGGACGCCAGGCCCGTCAGCCGCGCCGGGTCCGCCTCGCCGTCGGCGGTGATGAGCGTGCCTGCGCCCTCCGGCCTCTTCGCGTTGAGGATGCGCACCGGGATGTTCGTCTCCACCGCGGGCCGGATCGTGCTCGGGTGCAGTACCTTCGCGCCGAAGTACGCCAGCTCCGCCGCCTCGGCAAACGAGAGCCGCGGCACGAGACGCGGGCGGGCGACGACGCGTGGATCGGCGCTCAGCAGGCCGTCGACGTCGGTCCAGATCTGGATCTCGGCAACGCCGAGCCCGGCGCCCACGAGCGCGGCCGAGTAGTCCGACCCCCCGCGGCCGAGCGTCGTGGTCTCGCCGGCGGCAGTCGCCCCGACGAAGCCACCCGTCACCGGCACGTCCCCGGCGTCGAGGAGCGGCGCCATGCAGGCACGCAGGGCGGCATAGGTGTCCGGCACCAGCGGCAGGGCGCGCGCGTGCTCGTCGGTCGTCACGATCACCCGCCTGGGGTCCACCCACGCGGTCCGCAGGCCCGCACTGGCCAGGGCGGCGGCCACCACGCGCGAGCTGAGCAGCTCGCCGGTGGCGGCCACGACGTCGCGGACGCGGGGCGTCATCCCGCCGTGCGCGTCCGGATCCCGCACGATGGCCGCGAGCGCGTCGAGCTGCCCGTCGATGTGGGCCGTCAGCTCGTCCTGTCCCTCGGCCGGCACGAGGTCTCCCACCGCGGCCAGGTGGCGCGCACGCAGGCGGCCCACGCGCGTCAGCGCCTCGTCGCGGCCGCCGGCACCGGCCGCTGCGGCAATGGCGAGCAGGTCGTCGGTCACGCCGGCCAGGGCCGACACGACCACCACGGGGCCGCGCCGGTCGCGCGTGCGGGCGGCGCGGACGATCTCGATCAGACGTCTGATGGCTGCGGGATCGGCGACCGACGTGCCGCCGAACTTCTGGACGACCATGGGCTGGAGCAGTAGCGTACACCAGCCAGACGGCGTTCGCGGACGGATCGCCGTCCGGCCATCGCCTCGACCCGTCGTCAGCGCAAGCGTTGGAGCCCGAAGCCGGGTCCGGCGAGGCTCGGGTACTCCTGTGGGACGAGCACGCCGCCTGCGCCGAACATCAGACAGGGCTCGACCGGGTCGTGCTCGAGCAATCGCGTACCGAACGCCCCCTCCTGGGCCATGAGCGCCTCGCCAGCCGTCTGCGCCGCGGTGAGCGCGGCTCTGGTGAGCACGCTCGTCTCGCCCACCTGCGCGCCGACCACTACCGGGATGCCGCGCGCACGCGCGCCGTCGACGATCTCGAGCGACCGCATGAGCCCGCCCACCTTGGAGACACGCACGTTGATCGCCCAGCGCTCCGGCGCGCGCTCGACGGCCGGGAACTGCCGGGCCGCCACGAAGCTCTCGTCCAGAATCACGCGGCAGCCGAGCGCGACGCCGATGCGCTCGAGCGCGTCGTACCGCCCGGCGCCGACCGGCTCTTCCACCCCTGACAGCGGGCAACCGAGCCCGCCCAGGTGCGCAATGGCGGCATCGGAGTCCTGCCACAGGTTGTTGGCGTCCACGCGGACGCGCAACCCCGGCGGCGCCTGCGCGAGAAGCAGGTCGCACTTGCGCCGGTCGCGTCCCTCGTCGCCCGACAGTTTCAGCTTGAAATCGGTGAAGCCCGCCTCCACGTAGGCCCGGATCGTGGCCGCATACGCCTCGTCCCCCGCGTCGCCCACAACGGCCGTGTAGCGGAAGGGCCTGGCCAGCGGCGGGCACCCGAGGAGTGCGTCGACGGTGATCGCCGATACCCTGGCCAGCAGATCGAGCATGGCCAGCTCGATCGCACACCACGCGGCCGGATTGTCGTCGATGGCCCGGGTGTTTCGTCCCATCCACCCGCGCAGCGACTCCAGGTCGTCTACCTCGCGGCGCAGCGAGGCCTCATGGGCATCGAAGAAGCCCCGGGCCGAGGCGAGGGACTCGCCGGTGACGTACGGGCGCGGGCAGGACTCACCGTATCCGACCCGGCCATCCGATTCGGCCTCGACCCACACGCTCGAGGTCTCCGCGCGCGCAGCAGAGGCGTGGCGGAACGCCGTGCGGAACGGGATGCGCAGCTCCGACCAGGCGAGGCGATCCAGCCGGACGCGTGTCACGACGCGAGGTGCGCCTCGAGCCGCACGAGCAGGTCCTTGCGCTCGACGAGTGCGGGCAGCTTGAGCTGCCCCTCGCGCTGGCCGGCACCGACGGCCGCGGCGCGCCACGCATCGGCCGCACCTGGCCCCAGGCGGTGTACGGCGAGCGGTCCGAGGCGCCCGCTCTCGCGCTTGGCGCAGTACTCGATGTTGAGCACGCCGAGCCGCGTGTCGACCGCCTCGGCCAGCCCGATGACATTCGAGGCATCGGGCAGCCCGTCGATGAACAGGTGATAGGACGACGTGTCGGGATCGGCCACGAGCAGGAAGAACGCGGCAGCCACGCCACGCGCGCCGAGTGCGTGCTGGACGGCGTCGATGGCCTGCGCCTCGTAGAGCTTCTCGCCCGTCAGACTCGTCACGCCGCGCCCCTTCTGCACGAACCGCAGGAGTGGCGTCCGTCGGAACGCGCCTACGACCTCTACCAGATCGTTCATGAAGTAGCGATAGAGCCCCGACGCGGTCGTCACCAGCACGAAATACAGACGGCCCGGCTCGAGCGCCTCCACGCCCAGGAACTCGGGACGCCCGTCGTCCCACGCCGCCCGCTCCACGAACTCGAAGAAATGATGCCCGAGCGGCGGGATCCCGCCTGCGGCCTCCGGCTCGAGCGCGATGGTACCGCGGCATTCCGTGGCCTGGTAACCCAGCTCCATCACGCGCGTGCCCTCGGGCAGGCCCCGGCGCAGCGCGCCGAGCGCGATGCCGCAACTGCCGCCCGTCCAGGTCGTGACGAGCTTCAATCCGGGCCAGACGGCCGCGTAGGTCAGCTCCGGCAGCCGCGCGAGCGCCGCGGCCCGCGCCGGCAGGGCGCGCAGCCGCGGGGCCACGGCCGCGCGGAGGGGCGGATCGAGACGGTCGATGAGGGTGGAGGCCCCCGAGGCGAGCCCGGCGAGCAGCGCGTCCCGGTGCGCGTGCAGCACATCGAGCAGCCGGACGAAGGTCGAGGGGTTGGGCGTCCCCATGTACGTGATGTCCGGCTGTGCCAGCGCGAGCTGCAGGATGACCTGGTACTTCGTCTCGTAGTCGGCGATCGCGAAGACCTCCGGCGGCACGACCGAGCGCCTCAGCAGGAAGCGGGGCAGCGCCGCGTAGAGCCGTCCCGACACGGAGCCGACCTCGTGTCCGGAATCGAGGCGACCCTCCACGGCCGCTCCCATGATGCCCATCGACATTCCACCGAAGGCCTGCGGGCAGGCGCGGTACTGCAGGTAGGAGAACAAGGCCTGCTCGTCCCGGTGCCAGGCGAGCGCCGTGCGCGTGATCGGCACGTACTTGGGCCGGCCGGTCGTGCCGCTCGTCTGCGCGTAGAAGAGCGGCGGCTCCGCGGTGAGTGCCGGCTCGCCCGTCTGCCGCTGCCGCTCGACGTAGGGTCGCAGCGCCTCGTACTCGTGCACGGGCACGCGCGCCCTGAACGCCTCTGGCCCGTCGATGTCGGCGAAGCCGTGCTCCCGGCCGAACCTGGTCGCGCGGTTGGCGGCGACGATCGCACCGAGCGCCGCGGCCTGCGCCGCGGCCGGGTCGGCGGCCCGGCGCTCGAGAGGGCGCCAGTGGCGGTGGCGGTACACTTGGAGCGCCGCCCGCCGGACGAGGACGTTCATCGGGGCCAGCCCCCTACCGCCGGAACGGCGCCCGCATCAGCCCCAGGAACGAGCGGGGATAGTCGGGCTCGCGCAGGCCGAGCGGGCCCACGTCGCGGTCCTCTGGCAGGAACCACGTGCCGAAGACCAGGTCCCACACGATCACCGTGTTGCCGTAGTTGCGGTTGGCCTCGCGCGGCTCGCGCGAGTGGTGCCACCGGTGGGTCTCTGCGCTGCCGACCACGTAGTTGAGCACGCCGTAGCGCAGGAGCACGTTGCAATGCTGGAAGAAGCCGTTGGCGGCGTAGGCGATGTAGTAGATCGCGAGCACCGCGGGGTCCACCCCCATCAGCACGAACGGCAGACTGTCGAGGCACATCTGCAGCGCCTTCTCGAGCGGGTGGAACCGCGCGGTGTTCAACCAGTAGAGCCGCTCGACCGAGTGATGCACCGAGTGCAGGCGCCAGAGCACGTCCCACTGATGCGCGGCCCGATGCAGCCAGTACCGCAGGAAATCGACCGCGAACACCATCAGCACGCCCTGCAGCCAGATGGGCGGACCGTGCGGCCAGAGACGGGTAAGCGGCAGGTTCAGTTCGCGTACTGGCTCGACCAGCAGCGCCGCGAAGAGGAACCCGACGAGCGGCGGCAGCGCGAGCTGCACGCCCACCATGAAGGTGAGGTCCGTTCCCACCTCTGGCAGTCCGGGCTGCCACGCCTCGCGCTTGGGCCGGCGCCGCTCCAGCCAGGTGACGAGTGCCGCCGCATAGACGATCGGCACGTAGGTGCTGATCCCGAGCGGCAGACCCGATCCGCGCAGCACGGCGAAGAGCGCGAAGGTCGACACCATCGCGAACGGGTAGTGAATCGAGGGCAGCAGGCGCGCGGCGCTAGCCATCGCGGAGGTTGACGTACGCGTAGACGAACAGATAGACGGCCAGAACGAGGTGAAAAACGGTCGGGAGAGGACTGGCGAACCAGCGGCTGTCGCCGAGCAGCGTTGCGCCCAGCACGAGTCGTAGGACCATGGTGGTTCCGTAGACGAGAGACGCGCCGAGCAGGAGTCTACCCAATTTCCTGCGCGGGCGCGACCTGTTCGTGGTCACGCGGTACGCCGCGACCACGAGCCACGACAGAATCGCGAGCTGCGAGGCCAGCAGTACCGGGTACGGGAGCACGCCGCCATGCCAGGTGTCGAATCGAGGCAGGAGCGGCGAGTCCACGACGAGCGCGAGCGGCTGAGCCGCCACGCGCAAGGCAAAGAGACCGGCCAGGACCGAGAGCCAGCGGCCGTGACGCGACACGCCGCCATTATGCCGGGCAAGCCGCCGACGGGCGGGACGCGTGAGGCGACCCTTGACAGGAACGTATTCTTAGTACTAAGTAATTAGTAATAAAGCCATGCGCACACCGAACCCCACCCTGACCCCCCAGGAGCTCGCCATCATGAAGGTCGTCTGGCGGCTCCGCTCGGCCACCGTCCGCGACGTCTACGAGGCCCTCCGCGAACGGCGCCGCATCGCCTACACGACGGTGATGACGATGATGAAGATCCTCGAGGAGAAGGGCTATCTCAAGAAGACGACGGCCGACCGCGCGCACGTGTACCGGCCGGCGAGGCCGCGCCAGCAGGTGGTGGGCGCGATGGTGCGCGACTTCCTCGACCGGGTCTTCGACGGCGCCTCGGACGGCCTCCTCCTGCACCTGGCCAGGGACAACAAGCTCACCGAGAAGCAGCGGCGGATCGTGAAACAGCTCATCGAGGAGATCGAGGAGTGATGGACCAGCACCTGCTCGCCAACCTGCTCGCCTGGAGCGCGCAGGTCCTCTGCCTGGCGGCGCTCGGCGCGCTGCTACCCGTCCTGCTGCGCATGGAAGCGCCCGGCGTCCGTCACGCGTACTACCGCGTCCTGCTGGCGCTCTGCCTCGCCCTGCCGTGGCTGCAGGGCCGGCACGACACGGTGCCGGGCGGCGGGGCCGTGGTCACCGACTCCATGACGGCGTCGGCAGTCGCCGTGACCGCCGGCGCGCCGGGCGAAGCGGCGTCAACGGGATTCCCGTGGCTGACCGTTGTCGCGATCGTGCTCCTTGCCGGGACGCTGGCGCGCCTCACCTGGATCGCTGTCGGGCTGTGGCGGCTGCGCCGGCTGCGGTCGGCCGGCTACGAGGCGCAAGGCGAGCGGACGTGGGTCGAGGCCCTCGTCGGCGCGCGCGCGGAGATCCGGTACGTACCGGGTCTCAAGCAACCGGTGACGTTCGGCGCCCTGCGACCGGTCGTCCTCCTGCCGGAGACGCTGCGATCGCAGTCCGTGCAGTTCGCTCGGTCCGTGCTCTGCCACGAGCTGCTGCACGTGCGGCGCCGCGACTGGGTCTGGCTCCTGCTCGAGGAAGGCGTGCGCGCCGTGCTCTGGTTCCACCCTGGCGTGTGGTGGCTGATCTCGGCCGTCCAGCGCACGCGCGAGGAGGTCGTCGACGGGCTCGCGGTCCGCCTGACCGGGTCGCGCCGCGCGTACGCGGAGGCGCTCGCGGCCTTCGCCGACGAGATACCGGTCGTGCCGGCTGCCGCATTCGGGCGTCGCCGCCACCTGGCAAGGCGCCTGCGCCTGATCGCGCGGGAGGACGGCAGTTCGTCCGTGCGACTCGCGCTCTCGTGCGCCGCGATGGCCGTGCTCGTGCCCGTCAGCGGCTGGCTGGCCACCCGTACGTTCCCGATGAGGGTCTCGGCCCAGGAACTGGTGCTCACCGAGATGGGCCCGCTGGAGCGCCAGGCCAGGCCCATCACACCGGAGAATCCCCTGCCGCGCCGCGTCTATTCGGTGGACCCGCGGTATCCGGTGGAGGCCGCTGGTGTCGTGCAGCGCGCCACGGTGACGCTGATGATCACAGTGGATGCCCTCGGGCGCGTCGCGGAGGTCCGCAACGTCGGATCCATGGTCAGCGAACCTCAGACGATCGCGTCGATAGACTCGGCCGGTCGCATGACGATCCGCTCGCCGCTCGGGACTCCCCCCGGCAGCGATGGTCCCGTCGTCGTCTTTCAACAGCTTGATGTGCTCGATGTGACGCTCGGCCTCCAAGTGGCCGACGCCTTGGTCGAGTCGGCGGCTCGCGCCGTGCGGCTCTGGCAATTCGATGCGCCGGCCGACCCGCCTATCGCGATCCGCGTATCGTTCACCTTTGAGCCGGATGAGGTGCGTCTCAGCTCGTACACAGCCGCCAGCGGCGCGCCGCGCGTACAGCTCGGAGGCGGCGCCCAGTCCGGAGCCGATGCCCAGCCATCACGTGTCCCCGGCGTCGGCTCCCCGTCAGGCCGCGCCGGGGCAATCGAGCCATCCGTCGCGGCAGAAGCCGGCCTGGCGCCGATCCGTGTGGGCGGCAACGTCCGGCCGCCGACCAAGACAAAGGACGTGGCACCGATCTATCCGGTGGAAGCGCAGAACGCACGCGTCCAGGGCATCGTGATCCTCGAGGCAGTGATAGGTCCCGACGGCCGAGTCGCGGCTGCGAAGGTTCTGCGCAGCGTTCCGCTGCTGGACCAGGCGGCACTCGACGCGGTCCGGCAGTGGGAGTTCACGCCGACGCTGCTCAACGGTGCGCCCGTGCCGGTGATCATGACGGTCACGGTCCAGTTCACGCTGAGCGAGCCGGAGCAGCCGTTGCCGCCCAGGTAGGCAGGGCATGCTGCGTTCGGTGCCCGGCGATTCCTTCGGTGTGTCGCCGCACTTCGTCGTCGCGCTCGCCGGCTGCCTGGTGCTGTCGGCATGCGCGG
>Ga0299906_10005682_pt1 | contig 10125 bp, 8 predicted proteins | sample RVTome_14_FD_200259 | JGI IMG/M metagenome (GOLD analysis project Ga0299906, IMG submission 200259) | Soil microbial communities from uranium-contaminated site in the Upper Colorado River Basin, Wyoming, United States - RVT145D125 (version 2) ...
GAAGGTGCCGCCGAAGCCGCAGCAGACCTCGCTGTCCTTCAGCTCGCTGAGGCTCAAGCCCGCGACCGTGGCGAGCAGGCGCCGCGGCTCGGCCTGGATGCCGAGCTCGCGCAGGCCCGAGCAGGAGTCGTGATAGGTGACGCTGCCCTCGAAGCGCGACGCGACGCGCTCGACGCCGCGCACGTTGGCGAGAAAGGCAACGAGCTCGTGGCACTTGCCGGCGAAGGCGCGGGCGCGCCCGGCCCAGGTGGCGTCCTCGGCGAAGAGCGCCGGGTAGTGATGGCTCAGCATGCCGGCGCAGGAGCCCGAGGGCGCCACGATGTAGTCGTAGGGCTCGAACACCTCGATCACGCGGCGCGCGATCGCCGCGGTGTCCCTGCGGTCGCCGGAGTTCCAGGCCGGCTGCCCGCAGCAGGTCTGCGCGGCGGGCACCTCGACCCGGCAGCCGGCGTCCTGGAGCAGCTTCACCGCGGCCAGGCCCACGGTCGGCCGCATCAGGTCGACGAGGCAGGTGACGAAAAGCGCGACGCGGGGATTGGGCTCGGCCATGGCGCAGCGAGGATGGGGGCGGCCTCGGCCATTGGCAAGGAAAGGCCTCAAGCGAACCTACCCAACCCCCCTCCCTACCCTCCCCCGCTTCGCGCGCTTCGCGGGAGAGGGGGCGCCCCTGTCTAAGCTCGCGCAGAACGCCCTCTCTCCCGCGAAGCGGGGGAGAGTGGGAGAGGGGGGGTTGGTTTCCTGTTCAGAGGCCAGGGAGTCGCGCGTCACGGCGAAGATCGCCGTCGCATCCTCGGCCCTGGCCGGCCTGATGGTGAAGCCGGCCGTCATGCCAGCTCGTCCAGCGCGGCGAAGAGCCGGTCGATCTCCGCCCTCGTGCTGAAGAGGTAGGGCGCCACGCGGAGGCCGCCGTCGCGCAGCGAGACGTGGATGTCGCGCTGCCGCAGCTTCGCCTCGATATCGGGCGCGAAGGGCTCGGGGCGGCTGAAGCCGATATAGTGACCGACGCGGTGCGCGGCCGGCGGGACGCGCCAGCCGCGTTCCTCCGCCAGCGCCGCGCCCCGCCGGGTCAGCGGCGCCAGGCCAGCCGCCACTGCCTCGGGTCCCCAGCGCGTCACCAGCGTCAGCCCCGCCTCCGCCATCGGCAGGTGCGCATGCGCCAGGCGCTCGCCCATGTCGAAGCGCCGTGCGCCGGGCGCAAAGCGCTCCTCGTAGGTGTCCGGGTTCGACCCGAAACGCCCGCCGGAATGCTGCTCCAGCGGGCGGCCGTGCCGGCGATGCGGCGCGACATAGAGGAAGGACAGCGTGTAGGGGCAGAGCAGCCATTTGTAGCCGGAGCACTGCAGGAAATCGGGCTGCACCGCGGCGACGTCGAAGGGCGCCGCCGCGATGAGCTGCGTGGCGTCAACCGACAGCGCCGTGCCGTTGCGGCGGCAGGCGGCGCCGACCGCGACGAGGTCGATCGCGCTGCCGTCGATCCAATGGCAGGGCGGCACGGCGGCGATCGCCACCTCGGACGTCAGCGCCTGCAGCACGGCGGCGGTCCAGTCGCCGTCGGCCGGCCAGGGCACGACCTTCAGCGCCGCGCCGGCCGCGGCGGCCGCGGCCTGCCAGGCGTAGTAGTCGGAAGGGAACTGCCGCTCCAGCACCAGCACCGCCTGGCCCTGCGCCAGCGGCAGGTTGGCCGCCGCGGTGGCGACGCCGTAGCTGGTCGCCGGCACGATGGCGATGTCCTCGGCCGTGGCGCCGATCAGGCCGGCGAAGAGCGTGCGGCAGCGCTCGGCGATGGCGCCGAGGTCGGGCATCGCATGCGCGTCCCAGGGCCGGAGCTTGCGCTCCAGCCCGGAAACGCCGGCAGCATGCACTGGCTTGGCCAGCGGCATCTGCGAGGCGCAGGCGAGGTAGGCGACCTCCGCCGGCAGGTCGAAGAGACCCCGGATCGTCTCGGGTGGCAGCACCTGCACGGGCGGCGCCCCGAGGCTCAGCCCACCTTGCCGTGGCAGTGCTTGTACTTCTTGCCCGAGCCGCAGGGGCAGAGCGCGTTGCGCTGCACCTTGCCCCAGGTGGCGGGATCCTTGGGATCGCTGGCGATCCCCGCCGCCGGCATGTTGCGCACCGGCATCGCGGGCAGCGGCGGCTGGGCGCGGCCGGCCGGCGCGCGCGCGCCTGCGGCCGCCATCGCCGGGGCGCCGGCGCCGACCAGTGCCGGATCCTCGCGGGTCTCCATCATGCGCGCCTGTTCGGGCTGCGGCATGCGCAGGGGCGCCGCCTCCTGGCGCTGGCGCAGCTCGACATGGCTCAGCACCTGCGCCACCTCCTGGCGCACCTCGCGCAGCATGGCGTCGAACAGCTCGAAGGCCTCGCGCTTGTACTCGATCAGCGGGTCCTTCTGCGCGTAGGCGCGCAGCGAGATGCCGTGCCGCAGGTGGTCGAGCGAGAGCAGGTGGTCCTTCCACTGCTTGTCCAGCACGACCAGCAGCACCTCCTTCTCCAGCGCGCGCATGATCGCCGGGGTCAGCATGGCGGTGCGCTCGGCCATCCGCTTGTCGACCGCCTCGCCGATGCGCGTCTCGATCTCCTGGTCGGCGATGCCCTCCTCGGCCGCCCAGGCCTCGATCGGCAGGTTCAGGCTGAACAGGCGCCTGACCTCCTCGTGCAGCGACTTCACCTCCCACTGCTCGGCGTAGGCGCCCTTCGGCACGAAGCGGCTCACCAGGTCGCCGATGACCTCCTTGCGCATCTCGACGATATCTTCGTGCACGTCTTCGACCCGCATGATGTCGCGGCGCTGCTCGTAGATCACCTTGCGCTGGTCGTTCATCACGTTGTCGAAGCGCAGCAGGTTCTTGCGGATTTCGAAGTTGCGCGCCTCGACCTTCTGCTGCGCCTTCTCCAGCGCCTTGTTCACCCAGGGATGCGCGATCGCCTCGCCGTCCTTCAGCCCGAGGCGGCTGAGCACGCCGTCCAGCCGCTCCGAGCCGAAGATGCGCATCAGGTCGTCCTGCAGCGAGAGGTAGAAGCGTGAGGCGCCGGGGTCGCCCTGGCGGCCGGAGCGGCCGCGCAGCTGGTTGTCGATGCGCCGGCTCTCGTGCCGCTCGGTACCGATCACCAGAAGGCCGCCGGCCTTCAGCACGACCTCGCGGTTGGCCGCCACCTCGGCGCGGATCTTCTCCTCCAGCGCCTTGCGCTGGGCCTCGTCTTCCAGCTTCGCCGTCTCCTGCTTGACGCGCATCTCGACGTTGCCGCCGAGCTGGATGTCGGTGCCGCGGCCGGCCATGTTGGTGGCGATGGTGACGCCGCCCGGCTTGCCGGCCTGCGCGATGATGTAGGCTTCCTGCTCGTGGTAGCGCGCGTTCAGCACGTTGTGCGGGATCTTCGCCTGCTTCAGGCGGCTGGCGAGCGCCTCCGACTTGTCGATGGAGACCGTGCCGACCAGCACCGGCTGCTGGCGGGCGTGCGCGTCCTTGATGTGCTCGACGATGGCGGCGTACTTCTCCTCGACGCTGCGGTACACCTCGTCGTCGGCGTCGGCGCGCGCGACGGGCATGTGCGTCGGGATCTCGATGACCTCGAGACCGTAGATGTCGGCGAACTCCTGCGCCTCGGTCATCGCCGTGCCGGTCATGCCGGCGAGCTTGGGGAAGAGGCGGAAGTAGTTCTGGAAGGTGATCGACGCCAGCGTCTGGTTCTCCTGCTGGACCGTCACGCCCTCCTTGGCCTCGATCGCCTGGTGCAGGCCGTCGCCGTAGCGGCGGCCCTCCATCATGCGGCCGGTGAACTCGTCGATGATGACGACCTTGTCGTCCTTCACGATGTAGTCGGTGTCGCGCTGGAACAGCTGGTGCGCGCGGACCGCCTGGTTGACGTGGTGCAGCAGGTGGATGTTGTGCAGGTCGTAGAGCGAGCCGTCCTTCAGCAGGCCGGCCGTGCGCAGCAGCTCCTCGACGCTGTGCGCGCCGACCTCGGTCAACGTCGCCGCGCGGGCCTTCTCGTCCTTCTCGATGTCGTCGGCGGCGAGCTTCGGGATCAGCTTGTCGACGCGCCGGTAGAGCTCGGAGGAGTCCGAGCTGGGCCCGGAGATGATCAGCGGCGTGCGCGCCTCGTCGACCAGGATCGAGTCGACCTCGTCGACGATCGCGTAGTTGAAGGTGCGCTGCACGGTGTCGTCGAGCCGGCGGCGCATGTTGTCGCGCAGGTAGTCGAAGCCGAACTCGTTGTTCGTGCCGTAGGTGACATCGGCCGCGTAGTTGGCGCGCCGTTCCTCGTCGGCGATGCCGTGCACGATGGTGCCGACGCTCAGGCCCAGAAACTTGTAGATGCGGCCCATCCACTCGGCGTCGCGGCGGGCGAGGTAGTCGTTCACCGTCACCACGTGCACGCCCTTGCCGGAGAGCGCATTGAGATAGACCGGCAGCGTCGCCACCAGGGTCTTGCCTTCGCCGGTCTTCATCTCGGCGATCATGCCCCGGTGCAGCACCATGCCGCCCAGCAGCTGCACGTCGAAGTGCCGCTGCCCCAGCGTGCGCTTGGCCGCTTCGCGCACCGTGGCGAAGGCCTCGACCATCAGGTCGTCGGGCTTGGCGCCCCCCTCCAGCTGCTTGCGGAACGCGACGGTGCGCGCCGCCAGCGCCTCGTCGGAGAGCTGCTCCAGCGCCGGCTCCAGCGCGTTGATCGCCTTGACCTCGGTGGAGAGACCCTTGAGGAAGCGGTCGTTGGCCGAACCGAAAAGTCGCTTGGCAAAGGAGCCTAACATCAGCAGGCCTCGGGACCAGGAAGGAGGGCGCAGCCGGCAGGGTACCAGGGCGCCGGCCGTAACGCGTTATGGGCGCAAGGTGACGCTGGCCGCAGGCTGAGGGAGATAAGCGGTGCCCCTGCCCCTGTCAATTTCGGGCCCAAACATCTACGAATCTAGATTCCGTATGCCATTGTCATTACACACGGAATCAATTGCCTGTGGCCTCTGCGCAACAAACCAAAAGTTTGTTGACTCGTCTACGATTTTGTGGTTATCGGCGCGACCTGACCGAGTCTAAGGTTAAGTTCTCACTTCGGGTTAAAGGCGAACAAGAAAAATCCTAATCAAATCAATAAACTGGGAGCAAACCATGTCGCAGGATCCGGGGAAGTTCACCGATAGGGCTCTGGACGCGTGCCAGGTTCCTGCAGATCATCGCATCGCCAGACTGGGGCGCGAAGCCTCTGCTAATACACAGCAGCGGCTGAAGGAAATTGACAAAAGTATAAAATCAGCCGACTCGCAGTTGGGTTCAATCGTCCTCGACTAACCTCAGCATAATATGACTTGGTCGTCTCAGTCCCTGTCGGATCAGGGCCATTGGGATGCGTTACGGAATCTAATCAGCAGAGGACAGAAGCTACCCGCTCTTGATTCCTTACTCCAAAAATTGAAAGCGTCAAATGCAAAATTCTACATTGTAGAGGATTTTTATTTAGATAGAGACTACTCAGCGGAGTATATTTCGTTCTACGCCAAGCTCTTTAAGATTACAGAAAAGATATGCAAAAGAATACACTTTTTTTCGAAAGACCTGGCAGACCTAAAGAACAAAGGTCCTGTCGATATCATCGCCACTCTCGAGGAGTGTTCGCGGCTCGGTGAGTATCTCGGCTTCACAGTCGTACGGCCGGTTACTCACGCTCCCTTAGGCAGAACAGTGATACGTACTCATGACAATCCTCCCGCCGCCACTACCCAGCAGTTGGTCTCCTCTGCGTTCGATGTACACCTCCTAGGGGCAACACTGGAGGTCGTCGGCTTCCCTTTTATACAACAAGATCAGCGAATTACGGCTTGTGCCCAAGCTGCCATTTGGGCAACGGCCCGACATTTCCACGCCCGACACAGGGGCCAATGGGTCTCTGCACCAGAGATCAACTCAGCCGCACAGAATCCTTTAGATGAAGTGCTATCACAATCGTTACCTTCTGGCTCTGGCGGAATCACTGTTCGCAACATGGTGCGGGCGCTTAACTACATAGGGTTACGCCCTATAGTTTATGCCAGAAAAATAAATCTGACAAATAATACACTATACTGGCCACCTACTCTTACTCCGGCACATATTGTTGATCGATATATTGATTCTGGATTGCCTGTAATCTTGATATTGACGCCTTGGGCGAAAGATCAGGAAAGTAATCATGCCGTAGTTGCTTCTGGTCGAGTCATCACGGTCCGTGATCCGGCAACCCTACACCACCCGTACGCTACAAGGTCTGAGCTAATCGACTGTTTGATCGTGAACGACGATCAACGCGGGGTAGATGTCCGCCTCCCCGTCACGAAGGGTTCGACATACGGGGAAACGCCCTACAACGTCGAACACATAGGTGGCATCGTAATACCACTCCCAGACAAGGTTTATATGAAGGCTGAGCAGGCGGAAGCTATAAGCTGGGGACTACTGGAGGAGTGGCGGCAACTCTACTCAATTATCGAAGCCGAGCTTAAAAGTAGAAACATTTCGAAATCAGCTCTTGATCACATTGCCATGTTCAAGAACGCTGCAGATAACAATGAAGTGTTGGCTAGGACATACCTGACATTTGGTTGGCGATACAAACAGAGGATACTAAAAAATCACTGCTCAGAAACGATCAAAAACGCGATATACGATCAAGAGTTTCCTCGACTGGTATGGGTAACGGAGTTTGGTAGGACAAATGATTTAAATCTGTTGGACGACAAGAAAGCAGTGATTGCGTCTCATATAGTAACCGATGCAACTGCTCTCCCAGGTCCCTTTGTATCTCAAACCATCCACCTCCCGGGTGTTCTGCAACGCGCCATTCATGACAGAGCACGGCCGAGCAACGACTACCAGACTGAGACTTTCTGGGTCGTGGATGACCGCCCCTATGGCATCAAGATCAGGGGAACCTAGGGTCGGTCGCGCAACCTCGCAGGCGTTGGCACACGAACTCATTCTTGCTTAGTTGTGCGCCGATGAAGTCACGTCGACATTGTCTGGCCCGCAGGCTTTCGCTCCTTCCGGAGTTTGTCGAGCTGGTCCTACTGCTGCCGCTGGTGCTCCTTCTGCTGCTGCCCTTCCCTACGGCGGCGCAGCAGGGCCTGCCGGCGCCCTTGGCCGAGGCCTGGAGCGAGGACAATCCGGTCGTCGCCTACGTCAACGGCGTGGCGATCCGCTGGAACGACGTGGTGCTCTCCGCCGCCGGGCTGCCGGCCGAGTACCAGTCGCAGGTCGTGGCGCTCTTTCCGGTGCTGCTCGGCCGCCTGATCGATCTCGAGCTGATCGCGCAGCAGGCGCGGCGCGACGGCCTGGACAAGGGCGAGGACTTCAAGAGCCGCGTGCGCGCGCTGGAGAACCAGCTGCTGCAGGAGAGCTTCCTCGCCCGCTATCTCACCGAGGCGGTGAGCCAGAAGGATGTCGAGGATCGCGTCGAAGTGATGACCTCGGGCAGCGACCGCGAGGAGGTGCGTCTGGCGATGATCGTCTGCGCCTCCAGGCAGATCTGCCTGGCCGCGCTCGACCGGCTGCGCGTCGGCGTCGATTTCGCGCAGGTGGCGCGGGAGAACTCCGTGCACGCCTCGGCCGCCTCCGGCGGCGAGCTCGGCTGGTTCGGCCGCGCCGAGCTGCAGCCGCGCCCCGTGGCGGAGGAGGCCTTCACCCTGCCGGTCGGCGGCTATTCGCAGCATCCCTTCGAGACCGAGATCGGCTGGGTGCTGCTGAAGGTGCTGGACCGCCGCATGGGCGAGCCGCTTTCCAAGCAGGAGCTGGCGGCGCGCATCCGCAAGGAGCTGGGGCGGCTCGCCATCGACAAGCTGCTGGTCGCGCTGCGCCAGAAGGCCGAAATCCGCCTCTTCCCCGACTGAGGCCCCCCAGGTCAAAAGGACTTCCATGGCAACGAAAGTCTCGCCGCTGGCGCCCGCGGCGCCGCCCACCCTGAGACCTGTCGCCGGCGTGCGCCTCGCCACCGCGGTCAGCAACACCCGCTACAAGGGCCGCCCCGACCTTTGCCTGATGGCGTTTTCGCCTGGCACGCAGCTGGCCGGCGTCTTCACCCGCTCGCTCTGCCCCTCCGCACCGGTCGACTGGTGCAAGGCGATCCTGGCCGGCAAGGCCGCCAAGGCGCGTGCCGTGCTGGTCAACGCCGGCAACGCCAACGCCTTCACCGGCAAGGCGGGTGCGACCGCCGTCAGGGCACTGGCCGAGGCCGCGGCCAAGGCGCTCGGCTGCAGGGCGCGCGAAACCTTGCATGCCTCGACCGGCGTCATCGGCGTGCCGCTGCCGCACGAGGCGCTGGCCGGCTTCCTGCCGGCGCTGATGCGCGATCTGCAGGCAGACAACTGGCTCGCCGCGGCGCGCGCGATCATGACCACCGACACCTATGCCAAGGGCGCCAGCGCCACCGCTGAGATCGCCGGCGTGCCGGTCACCGTCACCGGCATCGCCAAGGGCAGCGGCATGATCGCGCCGGACATGGCGACGCTCTTGGCCTTCGTGGCGACCGACGCCGCACTGCCCGGTGCCATGCTGCAGGCGCTGCTGCGCAAGGGCGCCGAGGCGTCCTTCAACGCGATCACCGTCGACGGCGACACCTCGACCAGCGACACGCTGCTGCTGGCCGCGACCGGCCAGGCCAGGCACGCCCGCATCACCAGCGCCGGCGATCCGAAGCTGCGCGACTTCAAGCGCGCGCTCGCGCAGGTGCTGACCGAGCTGGCGCTGCTGGTGGTGCAGGACGGCGAGGGTGCGCAGAAGCTGGTGACGCTGGACATTTCCGGCGCCGCCTCCAAGGCCGCCGCGCGGCGCATCGGCCTGGCCGTGGCCAACTCGCCCCTGGTGAAGACCGCGATCGCCGGCGCCGACGCCAACTGGGGCCGCATCGTCATGGCCGTCGGCAAGGCCGGCGAGAAGGCCGACCGCGACCGCCTTTCCATCAAGATCGGCGGCGTCGAGGTGGCGGCCAAGGGCGCCGTCGTGCCCGGCTACGACGAGGCGCCGGTCGCCCGGCACATGCAGGGCCGCGAGATCCTGATCGAGATCGACGTCGGCGTCGGCAGCGGCAAGGCGCGCGTCTGGACCTGCGACCTGACGCACGGCTACATCGACATCAACGCGGATTATCGGAGCTGAAGGCATCCGCCACTGCGCTGCCACGATTGGCTGCTGTGTTCCGTGCACGATCGGGGCCTCGATGAGGCGGCTGCTCTGTGCCTTCGCGCTGGCCCTGGCGCTGGCCGTCCCCGCCGATGCGGCGGACGACATCGCGATCGTGCCCGCCAGCGAGATGGAGGAGGCCGTGCTCGCGCGGCTGACCGCCGGCGCGCTGCTGGCCTGGGCCGAGGGCGACAACGAGGCGATTCTCGCCGCCGAGGACGCGGGCCTGCTCGCCTGGCTGAACCGCGAGCGCAGCCTGGCGCTGACGCTGCCGGCCGAGCGCCTGCTGCCGCCCTTCGGCGGCGAGCCCTGGCCCTGCGTGCCGGTGACCTCGACACTGCGGCTCCTGACGCTGCGGCAGATCTTCCCGAAAGTGCTGAACGATCTCTCCGTGGCCGTGCTGCTGGAGCGCGCGCTGACGCTGTCCGCCGCACGGCCGGGAGGCACCCTCGGTGCGTCGCTCGGCATTCCGGAAAGCGTGCGTGCCGAACTGGAGGCCGACCCGGCCGCCGTCTTCCTCCGCCTCGGGTTCGGCTTCCTCATCGGCGAAGCGCGCGCCTGGCTCACCGGCGTGGCGCCCGGAGCGCTCTCGGTAGCGCTGCGCGATGCCGGCGGCCGCTGGCACGTCGACTGGCGCCTGCCCCTGGCCATCGAGGAAGGCGGCCTGCGCCTTGCGGTCGGCCATGCGATGGGCATGCCGGCCGAGCTGCGCGACCTCACGCCGGCCGACTGGCCGGTCGAGAGCTATCTCGGCGTGCTGTCCCGGGTCGTGCCGGGCTACCCGACGGCCGCGGAGCTGCTGCGCCTGGCCGAGCCGCCGCGGCCCGATCCGGCGCTCGGCTGCTGGGATCCCTTCCTCGACCCGACGCTCGCGCTCTGTCCCAAGGGCGAGGGCTGGGCGCCCTGCGTGCGTTGCGAGAGCGGGCTCTGCGCGAAGGACGCGAGCCCCTAAGTCCACGGAGCCGCACCGACCAAGGCCCCCTCC
>Ga0299906_10005683_pt1 | contig 10124 bp, 4 predicted proteins | sample RVTome_14_FD_200259 | JGI IMG/M metagenome (GOLD analysis project Ga0299906, IMG submission 200259) | Soil microbial communities from uranium-contaminated site in the Upper Colorado River Basin, Wyoming, United States - RVT145D125 (version 2) ...
GACAAGGAGCATGAGGAATCCGTCGATGAAATGAAGCATGCCGACCAGGTCATTTCACGAATCCTGTTCCTCGAGGGCCTGCCGAATCTTCAGGATCTCGGCAAACTCCGCATCGGCGAGGACGTCGAGGAAATGCTGCAGTGTGATCTGAACCTCGAGCTCGATGCCATCCCGGATCTCAAGGCGGCGATTACTTTCTGCGAATCACGCAAGGACTTTGTAAGCCGCGACCTGTTCGATGAGATCCTGAAATCCGAAGAAGATCACGTCGACTGGCTGGAGACGCAGCTCGGATTGATCGACAGGATGGGCATCGAGAACTACGTCCAGCAGCAGAGCTGATCGAGAAATTCAGCCTGCGGCATCCGAATCAATTCGTGGCAGCAATCTCAGTGACCCTGGATTCGTGTTCCGCGATGAGCGCCTCGGCAATCCCGGCCATCGCCTCGAACGAAGCATTGTAGAACTCGGCGCGCAACGCTCCATCGGCATCGATTGCATAAACCTGCGGCGAGTGCGCGACCGTGTAACTCCCTTTGGCCGCACCGACCTCGTTGCCTTTGTAGAACGGCGCACGAATCTGCGAGGTCAGTTTCTTGACCTCCTTCGGATCGCCTGTCAGGCCAATGAAATCCGTTGAATACCCGGACAGGAAATTCTTCATCGCATCAGGTGTGTCCCGCTCCCCATCGACGCTGATCAGAACGAACGCCACCCGGTCGTTATCCACTTTTCCCGAATCGTGAAGCTCAAGCAACCGCTGCATCGACAAGGGACAAATATCCGGGCAATTGGTAAATCCGAAAAATACCAGCGCCACCTTGCCCTGCAGGCGGCTCAGCGGGAACGGCTCACCGGCGGTATCCACAAGCACCACATCTTTCAGCGGGACCGAAGGCTCGAGTACGCGTACGCGATCGTACTGCGGCAGGGCGGCGCCAAGCGCAGCGCCTTCATGCATCAGCAGTGCCGCGGACATCACGACCAAAGCCAACGCCCACAGCGTGCGGCTAACGCGCATACCTGTACCTGAAGATGGAACTGAGGGTCGGGACGTCATGCTGCCACGGGCGTGAATTACGGCACCGCTTCGTACACTTGCACGTTACTGAAGCGGCTGTTGCTTCCCAATCCCGTTCCCGCATCATCGTCGTTCATGAACACCAGGTACATGGCGATGCCAGTATAGTACTGACCGACCGGGATGACGTAGTGCTGCGTTCCGGCGCCCGAGTAATTGTTGAATGCGTCGATGTCGCCGTTCCAGTTTTGAGTGCCATGCACCTTGAATACCCGTTGCCCGTCGTTGTACGAGTTATTCTCGTCGAAGCCGATGCCTCCGACTTCCGGTTCGTCGGAGCTTTCGTAGTCGAACTCGAGCACCGTGTTCGCTGTGATAGTGAAAGTCTGGGTCGTCCGCCGCTGTGTGTTGTCGGCCAGCAGGATCGTGGCCCCGCCATCCAGTACCGTCACGTTGCCGTGATTGTCCTGGTTCGAGTACGACACTGTCGGCAGCGTCGTGAAGTCAAGATACGCCGTTGCGCCACAACCCGTTTCGCCGTTGCACACGGACCACTGGAATGTCGTTTGGGCACTACCGCCTTTGCCGTCGCTTGCAGTAATGGTGACCGGGTAATCACCATTTACGGTCGCTGTGCCCGTGATATTGCCGCTTGAACTGATTGACAAACCGGGTGGCAGGGTTCCGCCAGAACTGAAACTCAGGGTATCGCCGATATTCGGGTCTTCACCCGTCATCGTCAGGCTCACGCTGTCGAACTGGTTCGTTATCTGTAGCCCGGGCGAATTGATTGTTGGTGACAGGTTACCATTGCCCGCGGTCACAATTCGTACATTGCTGAAGCGAGCGTTGCTGCCGAGACCGCTGCCGGCGTCGTCGTCGTTCGATACGACCAGGTGCATCGCTGCTCCGGTAAAGTACTGGCCGACCGGGATCGAGTAATGGACTACGCCGCCGGTATAATTGTCGAATGTGTTGTTCGCGCCATTCCAGTTTTGCGTCCCATATACCTTGAAAGTCCGCACACCGTTATTGAAATTGTTGTCCTCATCGAATCCGATGGCCTGAATCTCGCCTTCCGAGGTACTCTCGAAATCGAATTCGAGCACCGTATTCGCCGTAATATTGAAAGTCCGGACAGACTTTCGCTGGGTGTTGTCCTCCAGCGCCAGGGTAAGCCCCGCATTCTCCACTGACACGTGGCCATATTCGTCCTGGTTGGAATAGGAATTGGTTGCCACGACAGCGAAATTCAGGCAATCGACGCAGGCATTGCCGGTAACATTATCGAGTTCCTGCAGGAACACGGCGAGTTCCTCGAGTTCCTGCGCGGTCAGTGAGACGCCGGCATGTGCCGCAATGGCCTCGGTCAGATCCAATGCGGATCCGTCGTGCAGGTAGGGCGCATTGCTCCAAACGCCGAGCAGTGTTGGCGTATCAATGCCGTTCAACGACCCGCCAAGGCGCTTGCCACTGTTCGATGTCAGAGTCCCTATATCGTGGAGTGTCGGATCCGGCAACGAACTGTCGGTATACGATGCGGGTGTATGGCAATCACCGCAGCCTTCGGATTCGAAGACCAGCTTGCCGGTTTCACCCTGGGTGCTGAAAGTACCATCCGCATTCCGGTACGGGCTGTTTGGCACGCGATTCAGCGAACTGACATACGCAGCCAGCGCATCCAGGTCCGCACTGAATCCGGCTTTGGCATCGCCGAGTGGATGGAATCGCGTACCGGAGAAGAAATCGGTATCGCTCATAAGCCCGGTGCCACCGGAAAAGTTGCGGATTTGTCCTTCGAAGTCCTGAACTTCGTCGAAGTTTGCGCTCCAGTGCAGCAGACCATGCCCCATCCCGGAGCGCCCCTCGAGGCCAATGGTCGTCCTGAGGCCCTCGCCCATGTGCGTGAAATCCCAGGTTCTGCCGTCCGCCCCGCCGTCGTTATGGCAGGATGCGCAGCTCATGTACGGTCCGGCGGACAATCTCGGATCTCGGGCGTCGTAAAAAATCTGCTTGCCCAGAAGTACCGTTGGTGTCAATGCTTCTGTCGTCACCGAAGACACGATAGCAATCTCGTTGACCTCGAGCACGTTTCTCTTCGAAATCTGCGATATGTCATAGACGCCGACCGTGCGATCCATGAAATTGTTCACGTAAAGCCGGTTGCCGTCGGGTGACACGGCTACGCCTTGCGGTGCCCTGCCGGCATCGAAGCGCAGTATTTCGATTCCCGTGTAGACGTTACTGACCGCGACTTCACGGTTGCCCTCGAGCGTCGTGTACAGGTACACGCCGTACGGCCCGAATGCTGCGTAATTGGCGACGCTGGCATTGTCGTGATCGATACGGGCAGTAAGCACCTCGTCACCGGCCACGAGGTCGATTTTCGACGAGACGGCCCGAACAGTCTGGTCAAAGCTCAAACCGGATCCGGCACGCAGACCGCCGCCCAGTATGTTGTCCTGTTTGGAGGGCACCCACGCCCCCAAGCCATCCGGCGAGATCACCGGTGCACCAAGGTAGTTTGGAACACCGGGACCGTCGTGTTCGGATGCCAGGTCAGGACTCCAGCGAAGGACAATCGTGTCCTGTTGCAGCAGGCTGGCGGCATTGACTACCATCACTTCGCCACCGTAGTACTGGCCGCCTTGCTCGACGACGGGCGATTCGCTGAATTCGTTCGGCAAAGGCGCAGTGACGAAACGCGCCACGTACACTTCAGTTCCATCCGCCACTACGGACAGATGCCGAGGATTCGGGCCGACATAGCTGCGGCCGATTTCGGTCCGAAGGTTCGCATCCAGCTTCACGAGATCGCCGGTGGCTTCCAGCGTCACGAACGCGTGCGGCGCAGTCGGGCTGAATGCAATGCCGTGCGGTTGCGACGAATGATCGAGCGCCAGGGTCGATGTGACGGTCAGCGAAGCACTGTCGATGATGGAGATCGTGGCGCTGCCTTTATTGACCACCCAGGCTGTGCCGTCCGGGGCAAAGGCAACCGACCTGGGTTTGTTGCCAACCGGTATTTCGGCGGTTCTGGTGTTCGTTACCGAGTTGATAACAGTAACCGAGTTATTGTCCGGGTTGACGTTCCAGACTTGCGACTGCGACGGGTGCACCGCGATGCTGGACGATATCGACGGTTTGTTCGCTGTCAAAGGCGCATGAATGAGCTGGATGAACGTGTAGATCGTTTCTTCACTGGTCGTCGGGTTTCTTACGGTTACCGACACCACGTACAGACCCGGGCTTGTGTACGAGTGATCGACCGAGGCCTCCGGCCCAAAACCGGTGTCGCCGGAGCCGTCACCGAAGTTCCAATTGAATTCCAGTCCGGCGACGTTCGGGTCGACCGACAGACTCGCGATCGAACCGGACTGGGCAGCTATAGGGTCGACGACAGTTGCAAGACCGCCGCTTCCCACTTCGTAGATCCGGACGTTACTGAAGCGGCTGTTGCTGCCAAGGCCAGAGTCATGATCGTTGATCAGCACCAGGTACATGGCGCTGCCGGTGAAGTACTCGCCAACCGGAATCACGTAGTGCTTAGAGCCACCGCCATTGTAGTCATTGAAGTCGTGATTGTTGCCATTCCAGGTCTGGGTGCCATACAGCGCAAAGGTGTTGATCGCATCGGCGTGATTGTTGTTGTTGTCGAAGCCAATGGCACTGATCTCGGGCTCATCCGAACTCTCGAAATCGAATTCGAGCACCGTATTCTCGGTAATGCTGAAAGTCTGGACCGTCCGTCGCTGCGTATTGTCGGCAAGCAGGATCGTAGCCCCTCCATCCAGTATGGACACGTTGCCATTGTTATCCTGGTTCGAATACGAGGTCGTAGCCACGGCGTTGAAATCGAGATTACCGCCACCACAGCCCGACACACTGCAAACGGTCCACAGGAATATCGCATTGGCGCTCCCGCCATTGCCATCACTGGCGGTGACAGTCACGTTGTAATTGCCGATTGTCGTCGCGGTTCCGGTAATCTGGCCGTCGGAGCTGATCGACAGACCGGGTGGCAATGTCCCGCCGGCACTGAAGCTCAGCGTGTTGCCAATGTTCGGGTCAACGGCAACAACCGTAAGATCAACCGCACCGTTCTGGTTGGTTGACTGCGAGCCCGGGTTCGTAATCTCCGGCGCCAGATTGCCATTGCCCCCGGTCAGAATGCGGACGTTACTGAAGCGGCTGTTGCTGCCAATGCCGGAACCGGCATCAAAGTCATTACTGAACACCAGCCGCATCGCGCCGCCCGTGTAATACTGGCCGACTGGTATCACGTAATGGAGGGTTCCGCTGCCTGCGTAATTATCGAAGTCGTGGATGGCACCGCCCCAGTTTTGCGTACCGTACAACTGGAACGTTCTCAGTGCATCGCTGATGTTCTCATTCTCATCGAATCCGATGCCTTGTACCTCACCCTGGCTCGTGCTCGAATAGTCAAACACCAGTACGGTATTTGCGCTGACGTTGAATGTTCGAACCGTCTTGCGTTGAGTATTGTCCGCCAGCGCAAGCGTCAATCCTGCGTTTTGCACCGATACGTTGCCGTGCTGGTCCTGGTTGGAGTACGAATTGGTGGCGACAATGTTGAAATCGAGACAATCCGGGCAATTGACGACCGGATCGAATACTGTCCACTGAAAATTTGTGACATCGGTGCCGTCGTCCAAATCGTCGACGGTCGCCGTCAGCTGGTAAACACCGAGCGTAGTAGCGACCCCGGTGATCAAACCCGTATCCGGATTAACGGTTAGCCCGGGGGGCAATCCGGTTGCGCTGTAGGTCAGCGGATCGTCATCTCCATCCCCTGCGACCAACTGCAGGCTGACCGTTGCACCAATTGCGGTTGCCTGGTTGTCCGGGGAATTTATCCAGGGCATTGCGCTTCCGCTATTCGCCCGAACAACTCGCGCCTTCGAGGGCACACCGCTCGCATTCAGGGCAAAAAGCATCCAGTAGCCCGGCGTCAACACATTTGGATTATTGTGCGCGTGCAGTTCGTAGCTTCCCGGAGACATCTCGGTAAACGGCACATTGATGAATCGGACATCGGTATTCATGCCATGAGTCGTCGAGCTCATCTTGATCAGGCTGAATTTCTGCATGCCCGGCGTGGCCAGCACGTTGAATTCCGCGCCACTGAAGATCAGCGCGTCGCCTGACGAAATGGTCGGTCTGGTCGCCAGGTTGCCGCTGGCATCGAACAAATACGGCGGTGTATAAATCTGCGCATCTTTATGGCTTGCGCCGTTACAGGTCGGATTGTTATCGCAATAGCCACCGCCGGCCGACAGAATGCGGCCGTCGGTCAGCAACAATGCCACCGAGTGATAGTTTCGTGGCACGTCCATTGCCGCAGCGGTGCGCCACTGGCGTGTTACCGGATTCCAGATCTCGACCGGGAGAATGGCGCCGTTGTCACTGAATTTTTGCCCCGAGGTGTTGCCGCCAATCACGTAGACCTCACCTGTTGGCCCGACGACGCCATTGTGGAACTTTCGGGCGAAAGCCATATTGCCAATGGCAGGGGATGTCGAGCTCGTCAGCACGACCGGCGTCGGCCCATTAAGATCGATTGCGAGTACCCGATTCGTACTGGCAGGATTGTTACCGGCCACCCAGCCTCCCGCGTTCAGGATCTTGCCCTCGTCGTACATGATCGAGGTGCCGTGCTTGTGATACCAGGCTGTCTGGGTCGGCCCTACCTGCTGAAACGCGCCGTTTCCATCGGGGTCGATGTAATGCATTTTCGGTGTGGGCCCGGAGTGGAAGATGTCGCCGTTGGGCGCGACATGCAGCAACGGCCACCAGTTGTTCTCGCCGTGTGTTGCAGAATAATCGTTGAAAATCATGGCATTGAAATCGATGCCATTCTTGATTTGCCACCCCGTTGCTGGATCCCAGATTTCCGGATAGCGCGGCAGGGTCGAATCACCCGTTGCGGTAAATATCCGACCGTCTGTCAGCGCTACTGTCGTCGGGTACCAGCGTCCGCCGGAGGCCATGTTCTGAATCTGGGTCCACTGCCCGCTCGTTCCGCCCTGATAGTCGAAGATACTGGTCCAGGGGCTGTTACTCTTGTTGCGGCCGCCATTCACGAAGACACGGCCGTCCTCCATCATTGCGAGGTGCGCACAGAACATGTTGTGCCCGTCGTGAAAAACTTCGACGTGCGTACCGGTGTCCGGATCCCAGGTGGCGCTCCAGGTGCGCTCCGGCACCGGCCAAGTTTCCCGTTCCGATCCCGAGAATGTCAGTATCTTGCCATCAGGAAGATTCGCGGCGGAAACGGCAATATGCGGCCAGGGAATAATCGCTCCCCATTGCCCGCCGTCTTCCGGGTCTTCAGGTCCGGTATGGGCCGTCGATGGCAGCGTTGCGCCAATGGAAAGCGCCGCCAGAAATACCCAATTTGATCGATTGACCGCCCGTCCGAATCGATTGGATGTTTGTGAGGCAGTTTGCTCCGTCATCGCCAATTCCTTGCTTTTTATTCTTGTCGGTAGCTGCGATTGTGAATTACTTGCAAACAGTCGACTGCCCACGATGTGCCCGTGTCAGATCTTCGCGGTGGCCATACTGATCGTGTTGTTCATTCTATCAACCGAATCATTGTTGCCGCTGTAAAAAATGCCGTCGTTGTGCCGAGGATCCCACATTCGACGAGATACGGTTTCCACTGACAAATCAAATACTTGTACGCTGCAATCTGACGATCCGCAGTGTTATCCGTAAGTATCAATACGTATTTCCTGTCGCTCTATGCCCTACGAATCTCAAGGTGCCGACCGGTTGACTTTGCGATGCCCCAATCCAAGACTGATGCGCTTGCCACGGCAATGTGCAATTTGAGACGCCAAAGCAGACTCCTACACTTGCTCGATATTAGCGGCATTGGCCCGTGCTAACGTTGATCCATTGCCCTTGTTAAGTGTGAACTGGGTCACACTTTCACGCCTTTCAAAGCATGATCAACTCTAGGTTTCTTACATAATTCACGGATAAGCTTGGCGTTACATTTAGGCCGACCAAATCTATGAAACTCAGGGCCTTCCTTACATTTTCTTTGCTGACGCTCTCTGCGTTTGCCATAGGCGCTCTTTGGGCAACCAAAAAGAGCTGGCCGTTCGAGTGGCTTGCGAACCACCGCGCACTTGCCGCGCACGTCAATCGACTCTTGCTACCGGGGCCTGTCATTAACAGTCAAGTCTCGCAGTTACGGCTTACGGCGACAAAGGCCCACGACGTTAAGGTTGGCGAGCACATCGGTGGTGGCATTGAGGTTTATGGCGACCAAGTGCTGATAGTGACAGGTCGCGGCGAGTTCCTGCTGTATCCCAGAGACAAGACCCGATCAATCAAAATGCTGGATGTTGCCCTCGACAACGGCTATTCGGCATTTCAATCCTATACTGCCCAGCATCACCTTCCGGCAAAAAAGGCAGCTAAGGACTTCCGTTTCATGGACATCGCGATTGTTGGTGATGAAAAATCACGGACGATGCTCGTTTCACACCACCAGTGGCACGACGACAACAACTGTTTCTCCGTGCGTTTGTCCAGACTCGACCTGGACGTCAATTTGCCGCTGGAGCAAGTCGTCGCCGGTCCAGATCAGTGGCGGACTGTATTCGACGCACAGCCCTGTCTCGATATGAAAAACAAGGGGCATCCATTCGCCGGTTCGATCTCCGGAGGGCGAATTATCGAGGACAGTCCCGGATCGGTCTTATTGTCGATCGGCGATCACGACTTTGATGGATGGAATAGTGATTACATTCTTGCACAGGACCCGGCGGGTGATTACGGAAAGATTGTGCGCGTCAATCTGAATACCGGCGTCGGCACCCACGTGACCGTAGGCCATAGAAATCCACAAGGACTCATGCAAGACGGCAATGGCAACATCTGGGAAACAGAGCACGGACCTCGTGGCGGAGACGAGCTGAACATCATACGCGAAGGGGAGAATTATGGATGGCCACTGGTGACCTATGGCACGCGATACGATGGGTGGGACTGGCCTTTGTCCAGAACCCAGAATCGACACAACGGATACGAACGTCCTGTTTTCGTCTGGATGCCCTCGATTGCCGTGTCCAATCTCATTGAAGTACGGGGCTTCCTCCCGGAATGGGAGGGCGATCTCTTGGTTGCGACACTCGGTAACAAATCGTTGCACCGACTTCGATACCGCGACTCGCGAGTAATTTTTGATGAGGTCATTCGCACTGGCTACCGGATCCGGGATCTGGACCAGTCTGTTGACGGTTCAATAATATTATGGACGGATGACGGCCAGGTCGTTCGCTTGGAACCACTGACTGCCACGGCCAAGTGAGGTTATAATCCTAGGCGGCGGGCAAAATTCGGAAAACTTTCACCGAAAAATGATTGCGTTGCAAATGCGGCAGCTTGCAAGAATCAAATGTAATCGTTATGCACACCGTCCGCCCTTTTACGGAAGGCATTTGTCTCTATCTCGATGCCCGCGAAACACTCGCCTAAAAGTTCGTGCGATACTCGCGATCAAATCACTCTCCAGGACCACCTGATTTGTCCACAAGCGAATTACCAATTGTTGAATCAGCGTCAGCTCAGTTCGCCATGCATCGTCCGGACGGACAGTACTGTCACGACTGAACCGTAATCTGTTTCCGTTAATTGCGTGGTTCGGATTCTCTGCCCACCGTAGTTGCGACTCTTCAAACGTTAAACCTAAGGAAGGTCTGATTTATTCGCTGATTGATTCATAATACATTGTGTCGATCAAGCCGCCTGGAGAATGAACCGATGCGTCAGCGCAGCCTTGCCGAGGAAGGGTTCGAGAAGTTTCGCAAGCCGACCCGCCGGGAAAAGTTTCTCCGTGAGATGGATGAGGTCATTCCGTGGGCGGGACTGTGCGGAGTCATCGAGCCGTTTTACCCCAAAGGCGAAGGCGCAGGGCGGCCACCGATCGGGGTCGAGCGCATGCTCAGGATCCATTTCCTGCAGCACTGGTTCAACCTCTCGGATCCGGCGGTGGAAGAAGCGTTGTACGACTCGCGGGCCATGCGCAAGTTTGTCGGCATCGATCTTGGCCGGGAGCCGGTGCCGG
>Ga0299906_10005684_pt1 | contig 10123 bp, 10 predicted proteins | sample RVTome_14_FD_200259 | JGI IMG/M metagenome (GOLD analysis project Ga0299906, IMG submission 200259) | Soil microbial communities from uranium-contaminated site in the Upper Colorado River Basin, Wyoming, United States - RVT145D125 (version 2) ...
TGCGACGTCGCATACGGTCACGACCAGATCGGGCCGTTCGGTCACCTCGCCGATCGATCGCGGCCGCGCCCCCTCGAGGTCGATGCCGACTCGGGCGGCCGCCTCGATCGCCTCGCGCCGGACCCGCTCGGCCGGCTGGGTGCCGGCGCTCGACGCGGGGACGTCGTGCATGGAGTTCCACAGTCCGGCGGCGATCTGCGACCGCGCCGAGTTCGCGCTGCACACGAACAGGACATGACGTGCGACGAGCGTCGCGACGGGAGCGGCGATCGAGGCCACCGCGCCGGGGACCAGCCGCACGTACCTCCGTCGAGCGTCGCCTGCCGACGGCAGCCGCTCTACGATCCCCGCCTCCTCGAGCACGGTCAGATGATGAGCCAGGAGGTTCGAGCCGATCGAGAGCGACGCGGCCAGCTCAGACGGGGACCGGTCGGACATCGCGAGCTCGTCGACGATCTGCAGGCGGTGAGGGTCGGCCAGCGCCCCGTGGATCACCACACGTCCGGCAAGAGACATCTCAACGGTCATTGCCTCAATGATTACTGAACCTTCTCGCGCCCGTCAAGTCCGGACCGCGGATCGGCGCGCTAGCCGGCGGGTCGGTCGCAGTGCCGTCGAACGGTCCCGAGGAGCTCGTGGACGTTCACCGGCTTCGAGACGTAGCCGTCGAAGCCGGCAGCGAGGAACCGCTCGCGGTCCCCGTGCATCGCCTGAGCGGTGAGGGCGAGCACGGGGATCGCGGCCGTGCGCGCGTCCGCACGCAGCCGCCGAAGGGCCTGGACGCCGTCGAGATCCGGAAGCTGGATGTCCATCAGCACCAGATCCGGCGCATGCTCGGCCGCGAGCTGGAAGGCCTCCCCGCCGGTCGTCGCCTCGAGCGTCCGATATCCCGTGGCGAGCAGGACGTCGCGGAACAGCTTCATGCTCTTGTCGTTGTCCTCGACCACGAGGATCCGTTCGCCGGACACGACTACGCCGACCTCACTGGCAGCGTGAACACGAACGTGCTCCCCTTCCCGAGCTCGCTCTCTACCCAGATCCGCCCTCCGTGCAGTTCCACCAGCCGCTTCGAGACCGCGAGCCCGAGGCCGGTCCCCTCGCGCTGATCGAGCCCCGCCTCCGCCTGCTGGAACTCATCGAAGATCCTCTCGCGATCCCCGGGCGCGACCCCCGGGCCCGTATCGCTGACCGCGACCCTGACCTCGCCGTTGACCCGTGAGGAGTCCACGTCGATCGCTCCGCCCGCGGGAGTGAACTTCACGGCGTTCGAGATCAGGTTGAAGATCACCTGTCGGATCCGGCGCTCGTCACCCTCGACGACATCCGCGTCCGGGTCGGCAACGAACGCGACGCTGACCCCATCCCTCGTCGCCCACTCCCGGACCATCACGACACCGCGCTCGAGCGCGTCTCGGAGCGAGAACGGCGCGATCTCGAGCTCCACCTGCCCAGCCTCGACCTTGGAGAGGTCGAGTATGTCGTTGATCAGCGCCAGGAGATGGTTCCCCGAGGAGACGATGTCGTCGAGGTACTCCGCCTGCTTCTCGTTGACCTCGCCGAACATCTCGTCGCGCAACACCTGGGAAAAGCCGATGATCGCGTTCAGCGGCGTCCGCAGCTCGTGTGACATGTTGGCAAGGAAGTCCGACTTGTGGCGGCTGGCCGCCTCGAGCTCCGTGTACAGCCTCCTGAGCTCGTCGTTCATCCGGTTGACGTTCGTCGCCAGCGGACCCAGCTCGTCGCGGTTCACCACGTCAACGTGCCCGGAGAAATCGCCCGATGCGATGGCTGCCAGCCGCGCGTCGATGCGCTGGATCGGCCCGATCAGCGACCACGAGAGGACGAAGCCGAGCAACAGCGCGAGGACGAGCGCCCCCACCGCCACGCCGATGAACAGGTCACGCGAGCTCCTGTAGGAGCTCGCGTTGCGGACGATCAGGTCGTCGATCTTCGCGGTCGTTCTGTTGGCGAGCACGGTGGCGAGCCGATTGAGCTCGTTCGAGAGCTGCTCAGCCCGCGTCCGGACCTCCGTCCACCGCCCGCGCGTCGCACCACCGTCGTGGAGCCCGACGATCTCCTCCATCAGCGTCGATAGCTCGCCCGCCTTCAGTCGGATCGCGTCAAGCGTGCTCGCGTCTCCCGCGGGAGGTGTGAACCCGAGCCGATCGTCGGCCGTTCTCGGCCCGATCCGGGCGACGGCGTTCACGGTGAGCAGGTCCACCGCGAGCGAGCGCTTCCCGCGTACCTCCGGGAACGCCCCAGGCCACACCTTGTAGAAGGCCGGGTCCACGTTCTCCGCGAGGAGCGCACGGACGTTCCGGGCGCCCTGTTGGAGCTGGCCGTAGGCGAAGGCTCGCTCCTGGAGCCCCCCGAGGCTGCCGACCCTGTCGTTCGACTGCCCGAGCACGCGGAGCCCGAGCAGGCCGACCGTGACGAGGAGCACGGAGGTGCCAACGAACGCGATCAGGAGCTTGGTACGGACCGTGGCCGGCAGGCGGCCGACACCTCGGACGAGAGGATCGTAGCCGCGGCTCAGCCACCGCCACCTCTCGACGGGGGCCGGCTCCGGTTGCCTCGCCCGAGCGTGCGACACCGGCTTCAGGGGGCCAGTGTGGTCGATCCGGCAACCATGTTGGTGATCAACCACCGTCCGTCGATCCGCGCGACGTCGAGATCGGCCACCGTGGTCAACGCCAGCTCGCGGGTATCGGCATCGACGTAGTGGCACTCGAAATGCAGGGTGCCGCGGTTGCCGTTCACCGTGATGTCGACCTTGTACGCGGGGTGGTCCGAGATCCAGTTGTTCGTCGGCTGGAACGCGGCCGACTCCTCGAGCCAGAACCGCCGGATCTCCTCGGTCCCTGCCGCGGTCATCCCGGGACCGATGGTCAAGGTCGCGTTCGGGGCCCACAGGCTCGCCATCAGGTCGATGTCCTTCGTCGTCGTGGCCTCGTGGAAATCCTTCTCGATCTGGTCGATCTCCCACATGTCGGCCTTGCGTTGCAGGGCCCGATCGGTCGGAGAGTCCGAGCTCGAGCCCCCGCATGCGACCAGCGAGATCACCACGACGCCGAGAGCGCCGATCAAGAGCTTCCGCATGTGAGCCCCTCCCTTCCTCATAGGCTCGCGGGCTGCCGGTCCCGGACGATGTTCACACCGCGGCAGGCATCCGTCCAGGGGCAGAATCCACGAGGAGCACCCGGCGAGCCACCGTGCCTGCCGGGCGCTCGTAAGGGGTGCTGGCACGGTGCCGCGACGAGGGCGCTTCATCCGCCCGTGCCCTCGCAGTAGCGTCGCACCTGCTCCGCGAACGTCCCCACGTGGATCGGCTTCTCGAGCCATCCGGCGAAGCCGGCCGCCTCGAGCCAGTCGGCGCCTCCCTCGAGCGCGGACGCGCTCATCGCGACGACCGGGATCGCGGCCGTTCGGTCGGCGCGGCGGATCGTCCGAGCGGCCTGCGTGCCGTCCATGTCCGGGAGCCGCAGGTCCATCAGGATCACGTCAGGAACGTGCTCCGCGGCGAGCGCGATCGCCTCGCCGCCCGTCGCCGCCTCGAGCGTCCGGAAGCCGGCGGCCCGCAGCACGTTCCCGGCCAGTTTCCGGTTCTTGTCGTTGTCGTCGACGATCAGGACGCTCGGCACCGGCGTATCCTCCCGCCATGCCGATCCGGGTCGTGATCGCCGACGATCACTACCTCGTCCGCGAAGGCGTCCGGCGGCTGCTCGAGTCCCAGCCCGACCTGGAGGTCGCGGCCGCGTGCGAGGACCTCGACTCCCTGCTCGCCGCGGTGGAGGCGGAGCGACCGGACGTCGTCATCACGGACGTCCGGATGCCGCCCGGCGATTCGGATGAGGGGATCCAGGCCGCGGACCGGCTGCGGGAGACGCACCCCGACGTGGGCGTCGTCGTGCTGAGCCAGTACGCGACCCCGGCCTTCGCCCTGGCCCTCCTTGAGGGCGGCAGCGCGCGCCGCTCGTACCTGCTGAAGGAACGAGTCCAGGACGTCGAGCAACTGGTCTCGGCGATCCACGCCGTCGCGGAGGGCGGCTCCGTGATCGACCCGAAGGTCGTCGAGGCGCTGGTCGCGGACAACGCCCGCGGCGAGGGGTCGCCGCTCAACCAGCTGACAGCTCGCGAGCGCGACGTGCTCAGCGAGATGGCGGCCGGCAAGAGCAACGCGGCGATCGGTGAGTCGCTCTTCCTGGCCGAGCGGTCGGTCGAGAAGGTGATCCACTCGATCTTCCTGAAGCTCGGCCTCACCTGGGAGACGTCGGTCCACAAGCGCGTCAAGGCCGTGATCCTGTACCTCGCCGAGAGCGACTAGCCTCATCGAGGTAGCGGCAGGGAGCCGGCCACCCGCGTCCGATCGCCGGATCCGGACCGGATCGTCACTTGACCGCCCATCGCCTCCACGCGATCACGCAGCGGGAGTCGTCCGAGGTCCACCTCGCCGTCAGCGACGATCTCGAACGTGACGGCTCCCTCCTCGTCCCGAACCGCGATCGCCACCCGCGAACCGCGTCCGACGCGCTGGAGGACGTCGACGCAGGAGAAGTACACCGCGCCCGCGATCTCCGACGGAGAAGCCTCGTCCACCGCGACGTCGATCTGCACGTGCACGTTGGCGGTCGCCGCCGCCGTGCGCAGCGCCGCGATCAGGCCGCCCGCCTCGAGCAGCGGCGGATAGATCCGGTGTGCGAGCGCCCGAGCCTCCTCCAGCAGCTGCCGCGTATCGCGCCTCACGTCGGAGAGGAGCTTCTTGGCCGCCACGGGATCCGTGTCCATCACCGCGGCCGCGAGCTCGATGTCGGCGGCGAGGCCGACCAGCTGTTGCTGCACGCCGTCGTGCAGGGCGCGCTCGATGCTGCGGCGTTCGGCGTCGATCGCGAGGGCGAGTCGCTCGCGAGACGCGCGCAGCTCGGCGACCTCGACGGGTGACCCGTCGCGCTCCCCTCGAACGTCGGCCCGCTCGTCCTCCAGGGAGATCGACCCCCTCCGCCTCGGCTGGCAGCAGTTCTCCGCCATCACCCGCTCGGCGTCAAGCGCCCCAACACGGTGCCGAGCCGGAGGCCAGCATCCCGCGACCTTGCGGGCCGCCACCGTGTTCCCGGCTCGGCGTGACCCCTAGCGTCGCCAGCGTTCGAACGACCCGACGAAGGGAGGACATGATGGGTCGGAACGCAAGACGCGGGAGATCGGCGGCGGCGGCCGCCGTGACGCTCGCGGCGATGTTCGGAACGATCACCCCGATCGCGCAGCGGGCGGTCGCGGACCCCGGCGACTCACCGGCCTCGGTGATCCAGTGGAACGCGAACGCGCAGGCCGCGATCATCGGCACCGCCGGCCAGGGCCCGACGGTTGCGTACCTGCACTTCGCGATGGTCCAGGGCGCCGTCTATGACGCGGTCAACGCGATCGAGGGCGGCTACCAGCCCTACCTGGGGGCACCGGCGATGGCGGACCCGAGCGACTCCGTTCCCGCTGCGGTCGCAACCGCGGCGCATGACGTGCTCGTCGCCCTGTTCCCCGGCCAGGTGACGACCCTGGATGGGCAGCTCGCGACGTCGCTCTCGACGATCCCCGATGGCCCCGCCAAGACGGGCGGGATCGAGGTCGGAGCGGCGGCCGCCGCCGCGATGCTCGCCGAGCGGACGAACGACGGGCGGTTCAGCGCCTTCACCGTGGTCCAGGGCGACGAGCCCGGCGAGTGGCGGTCGACGGCGTTCACGTCGACCGGTGCTCCCGTCGTCGAACCGGCCCCGTGGGTCGGCAACGTCACGCCGTTCCTGATCCCGAGCGCCGAGGCGCTTCGGTCGGACGGCCCACGCCCTCTGACGAGCGACGCGTACGCGAGGGACCTCAACGAGGTCAAGAGGCTCGGGTCGCTCACCAGCACGGTCCGGACCGACGACCAGACCGAGGCTGCCGTGTTCTGGCAGGCGAACGGCGCCCTGCTGTTCAACTCGATCATGCGGCAGCTCGTGACGTCGCAGGAGCTGGACATGGCCGGAGCCGCCCGGATGTTCGCGATGGGCGACATGGCGGGGGCGGACGGGGCGATCTCCTGCTGGAACGACAAGTACTACTGGAACTTCTGGCGGCCGATCACGGCGATCCGGCTCGCCGACACCGACGGGAACCCGGCGACCGTCGCCGACCCGACGTGGACGCCGCTGTTCAGCGGTGCCCCGCCGCTCACGACGCCCGCGTTCCCCGACCACCCGGCGGGCCACACGTGCATCAGCGGCGCGGTGGTGGAGACGCTGAAGGACTTCTTCGGAACCGACAAGGTCTCGTTCAGCGCGATGAGCGGCCTGTCGGGAACGACGCGGGGGTTCGACAGGTTCTCCGAGGCGATCAAGGAGATCATCGACGCGCGGGTGTGGGGCGGCATCCACTTCCGCACCGCCGACGTGCAGGGTCACGTCATCGGGAGGAAGGTGGCGCACTGGCTCGACAGGCACTACTTCGCGCCCTTGGGATGAGCACCTGACATAAGCCCCTCACGAACGATCGCGGCCTCGGCTCCACACGGAACCGGGGCCGCGATCGCGTGCGTCACGCGAGCTCGCCGAGCGACGCGCGTCGATCCCTCACGCCGGCAGCGTGGCGCGCAGCGACTCCCCCTTCTGCATCCGCGTGTAGTCGCCCGTGCCGTAATCCCAGCTCACGAGCCGCTCGGGAACGAGCCTGAGCACGACCCGGTCCGGCTCCATGAGCGCGCGGGCCAGCCATCGGCGTCCCTCGGCCTCCCCGTACCGGGTGGCGATGCGCTCGAGCCATGACCTGGCGTCCTTCTCCCACACCTCCGGGGTTCCGTAGGCGAGGACGGCGCGGTAGGGACGCGTCTCGCTCGCGATGGACACCGCCACCGACGATCCCGCGACGACGTCGGCGCCGGTCCGGCGGGCCTCGAGCCGCGTCGTGAACCACAACGCCCCCTCGGCGAAGCAGAACCAGATCGGCCTCACCCTCGGCCTCCCGTCGGGACCGACGGTGGCGAAATGCGCGATGAGCGGCTCCTGCAGGAACGCCTCCAGATCCTTGCCCTCCAACGGCATCCTCGAGCACCTCCTCGCCCCGGATCGGTTCGCGTACCATCGCCGGGTGTCTTCGACCGTCCCGGCACTGGAAGCCTTCCACGAAGGGTGGGCGAACCACCAGCGGCTGCTGCTGTCGGCGCTCCGCGGACTCACCCCGGAGCAGCTCGACCTGCGGACGGCTCCGCACATGTGGGCCGTGTGGCAGCTCGCGAGCCACCTCGCGGGCTCGCGCGCCTACTGGCTCCACGACGTCCTCGGCGAAGGCGATCCGGCCGTTCGCGACATGTTCCGGGTCGAGCGCACCACCGTCCCCGACCTGTCGCTCGAGGACGCGGGATGGGAGGACGACGAGGACCATCCGCGATCGGCCACCGAGATCGCGCACGGACTCACACGGTCGTGGGAGCTGGTCGACGAGTGCCTCGGCCGCTGGACGGCCGACGATCTCCTGGTCGAGTTCACGCGCGAGCGTCGGACCGGCACGCAGACCCTCACGCGAGCCTGGGTGATCTGGCACGTGCTGGAACACGACGTCCACCACGCGGGCGAGATCTCCCAGATCCTCGGCAGCCGTCGCGTTCCAGCGCTCGACCTCTGACGCGAGCCCCGGGAGGGCCGGCGACCTCAGATCGGCGGGGTCGGTTCGGCCGGGCCGATCCGGTACGGCCGCATCATCTCGTTGTCCTCGTGCTCGACGATGTGGCAGTGCCAGACGAACGTCCCCGAGCTCTCGAACCTCGCACGCACGCGGGTCACCTCGCCCGGGTATGCGATCACCGTGTCCTTGAACCCGGTCTCCCACGGCTCGGCTGGTCTCGGGTCGCCGACCGTGCGGGCGGGCGGCTCGGTCTCGCCTTCCTCGTTCGACACCAACGCCTGCCGGTTCACGACCTCGAACGCGACCTCGTGGATGTGCATCGGATGCGCGTCCGCCGTGAAGTTGTGGAACTCCCAGACCTCGGTATCCCCGACGTTCGGGTTCTCGGTGACCTCGTCGGCCCACATCTGGTGCGTGGGCATGCCGTCGGCGTCGACCTGGCCGAGCATCGCCTCGGCCGGGCCGTCGAAGTACATCGACATCATCTCGAGCAGCGCCAAGGGCCGCGTCGTCGTCTCCGCGGGCAGCGGCGCGATCGCAGGCAGCTGGAGGAACTGTGGGGGCGTCGACGGGTCGGTCCCGACGGCCGCGACGACCCTGAACTGCATGATCTGCCCGGTCGACTCGGGGTCCGCCAGGTCGAAGTCGTCCGGCGGCTCGCCGCCGCCGAACGGCTCGTCGGGGCCGACGTTCCCCAGCACGTACTCTCCCTCCGGGACGTTCGTGAAGTCGACGATGAGATCGGCTCGCTCGGCCAGACCCATCAGCAGGCGGTTCCCGTTGTCCGCGGTGAGGTTGAACGGCGCGGCCAGGAAGCCGCCCTCGTTCCCGATCTGCCAGACCTCCACGCCGGTGATGTCGCCGAAATCGAGGATCAGGAACCGCGACTGGCATCCGTTCAGGAACCGCAGGCGGTAGCGACGCCGCTCGACGGTGAGGAACGGCCACGTGTTGCCGTTGACCATCATCGTGTTGCCGAAGAACTCCGGGTTCCAGATCGGCGAGAGATCGGTCTCCGGGATGAACGGGCCGTCGTAGCCGTCGAAGAACTCGCGGGTGTCCGGGTAGAACAGCGAGCCGTCGGCGTTGAACGAGCGGTCTTGGATCGCGATCGGGACCTCGTAGTAGGTCTTGTTGGGCGGGAACTTGTCTTTCTCCATCGGCGCAGGTCCCGGCAGCACCGCCGTCGAGCCCGTGAGACCGTCCAGGACGGCGTCGTCGCCGTCCGGCCCCCCACGGATCAGGAAGAAGCCGGCAGGCCCCGCGTACACGTTGAGGCGGGTCATGCCGAGCGTGTGGTCGTGGTACCAGAGCGTCGAGGCTCGCTGCGTGTTCGGATACTGGAACGTCGCGAAGCCGGGTCCCCACGTCGTTCCGAACCGCTCGGCTGCCTTGGCCGCGAACCGGTTGTACCAGGTGCCCTCGGTCGCGTATCCCGCCGGGATGTTGCGCGCGGCCGGCAGGTACCAGGCCTCGGGGTAGCCGTCGCTCTCATCGCCGACGGAGACCGATCCATGGAGGTGGGTCACGATGGGGACGGGTCCGGCGTAAGGCCCGGGCGTCTCGTCGAACTGCGGCCGGGTATCGCGACCGGCGGCGCCCCCCGGAGGGTTGGCCCAGTGCAGCGTCTGGTCGACCGGGAGCAGGTGGGGCAGGTAGTCGCCGTCCGCGTCCACCAGCTCGTTGATCCACTGCACTCGGACGGCTCGACCCCACTTCGCCTCGATCGTCAGCGACGGGGCGTTGTGGAGCAGGAGCCCCCTTGGATGTGCTGAGCTGACGGCTCCGTAGCCCCAGACGGTCGTCGTCGGGAGCCCGGGCGGGAGGATCTGCTGCTCGAACTGCCGGACCGAGATCTCGTAGCGGTCCACCGGCCTCCCCCGCTGCATGACGGTTCCGGCGCGGGGCATCGCCGGTGGGATCAGCAACGGCGTGACGAACTTCGGGATATCGCCCGGCACCAGCGTGCCTCCCGGGATGGCCGCGGCGGCCCGCTGCACCCACCCGGTCCGTGTGGCGACGTACCACCCGAGCGTGGACGCACCCGTGAGCTTCAAGAAGTCCCTGCGAGTGAGCATCTCCCGACCCCTCGCCCGATGCTTGTCTTCCAGGACGGAAGGTTTCGCGACGATACACCTGCGTCAAAGGGCCGGTCGAGCCTTTTGCGGTAGGCCCTACGGCCTGCGCAGGCAGTAGCATCGGGCGATGCCGATCACGCTGCCGGGGTCCGCTCGCGAACTGCTGGAGAGCGCGGCGGTCGCTCACGTCGTCACGCTGAACGTGGACGGTTCCCCGCACGTCACCGCGGCCTGGGTCGGGCTCGACGGCGACGAGGTCGTGTTCGCGACGCTGCCGGACCAGCGGAAGCTGCGGAACCTGCGCCGCGACCCACGGATCGTCCTCTCGATCCCGTCGACCAACACGAACGCCTGGGGCCTGCTCGAATACCTCGTGGTCTACGGGACGGCTCGCGTGACCGAGG
>Ga0299906_10005685_pt1 | contig 10122 bp, 18 predicted proteins | sample RVTome_14_FD_200259 | JGI IMG/M metagenome (GOLD analysis project Ga0299906, IMG submission 200259) | Soil microbial communities from uranium-contaminated site in the Upper Colorado River Basin, Wyoming, United States - RVT145D125 (version 2) ...
TCGAGCACGCACGTGCGCCCGACGGCGAGCACGTGTCGGTCCACGCAAACCTCACCGACGGTGCGGTGCGAATCGTGGTCGAGGACTCGGGGAGCTGGTCGCCGCCCGCCGAGCAGTCGGACCGCGGCCTCGGCCTCCGGCTCATGCACTCGCTGATGTCGTCCGTCGACATCGCGCGCAACGAGGCGGGGACCCGCGTCACGCTCGAGAAAGAGCTTGCCGGGGCCGAGTGACCGCCGATCCCTCCCTGCTCGAGAAGGCCTAGAACAGCCAGATCAGGAGCAGGATGATGAGGATGAGTGCGAGTACGCCTCCACCGATGTACATATCCCACCTCCGTTTCCAGTTCGCGTGCTTGGTGACAGGGGATTCCACGCGCGCGGCCGGTTGAAACGTTTGTGGGCGTCCTTCGCGGGTACCGACCGCATGAGCACACGGATGCGACGGACGAAGGAGGCCGGAGATGCCGCCACGCGGAGTCGACAAGGGAACGAAGCGCGCCCGCCAGTACGAGCACATCAAGGACTCGCTTCTCGATAGCGGCTCGTCGGAGGATCGCGCCGAGGAGATCGCCGCGCGCACGGTGAACAAGGAGCGCGCTCGGAGTGGCGAGGCGCGCGAGCCGTCGAAGCTCTCCAAGAGCGACCTCTCGTCGGGTCGCCGCGGCGGAATCCGCAGTCACCGGCGGAGCCCGCGCGGGCGGACGAAGGACCAGCTGTACGAGGAGGCGCGCCGTCGGAACATCAAGGGCCGGTCGAAGATGACGAAGGCGCAGCTCGCACGTGCGCTCGGCGCACGAGCCTGATCCGGCGGGCTGATACCGCAATGCGCCGCCGGTAGGCGTTTTGGGCCCGCCACGCCCGGGTACGTCGGCTTCTGTGAGCCGGGCCGACACCGAGATGCTCGCGGCGCTCGAGGCAGCGCAGATTCGCGACCCTCTGGTCGTGGTCGAGCTCGAGCTTCCGCGTGGACGCCGGTTCGCCGCGGTGGCGAGGCTTGTCGCAGCGGGCCTCGGAGCACGGTTGGGCCTCCACGTCGACCGCCTCGAGGATCTGAAGCTCGCGATCGACGCCGCGCTCCGGCAGCCGCAATCCAGAGACACGCTCACGGTCGCGATGACGCCGACGCACGACGACCTCCACGTGGAGGTCGGGCCGCTCGCTGCGTCCGGGCTCGATTCGCGCGGTCTCGAAGGCGTACTCTCCACGCTGGTGGACGAGATCCGGACCCGGAAGTCCGGCGCCGACGCCTGGGTCGCGATGCGAATCTCCCGACCCGAAGTCGTCGCGAGCAGATGACGCATGTGATGGGACGACAAGTCGACGCACTTCTTCGCGCTTACCATCGCGACGGCGACCGAGAGGCGCGCGACCGGGCGCTCGTCGAGCTCATGCCGCTCGTTCGCGCCCTCGCGTCGCGCTACGCGGGCCGCGGCGAGCCGCTCGAGGACCTCGTCCAGGTCGGCGCGCTCGGCCTCATCAAGGCCGTCGACCGCTTCGACGTCGATCGCGGAGTCGAGTTCTCGAGCTACGCGGTTCCGACCATCGTCGGCGAGATCCGCCGGCACTTCCGCGACAAGGCCTGGGCGATGCACGTTCCGCGCCGCCTGAAGGAGCTGAGCGTCCGCCTCTCGCGCGTCCTCGACCAGCTCACGACCGAGCTCGGGCGCTCGCCCACGATCGCGGAGCTCGCAGCCGCGACGGGGGTCGAGGAGGAGGACGTGATCGACGCGCTGGACTCGGCGAACGCGTACTCGACGCGCTCGCTGCACGCGCCGTTCGACGACGGAGACGAGACGAGCCTGGCCGACAAGCTGGGCGATGACGACTCCGGCTACGCGGAGGTCGAGGACAGCTCGCTCGTCGCCGCCGGCATGGACGCGCTCGACGAGCGCGAGCGGCGGATCGTGGAGCTCCGCTTCTTCGAGGAGAAGACGCAGTCGCAGATCGCGGCCGAGGTCGGGATCTCGCAGATGCACGTGTCGCGTTTGTTGCGAAGCGCGCTGGCGACGATGCGTGGCAGGATCGAGGAGGTGGCGACGAAGGATGTCTGAGCAGATCGTTCGACTGTCCTTCCCGGCGAAGGCGGACTACCTGCTCCTCGCCCGCCTCGCGCTCGCCGGCCTCGCGCGCGGCGTGCCGCTCGGCGAGGAAAGCCTCGCCGACCTCAAGCTCGCGGTCACAGAGGCGTGCGGGAACGTCGTGCGCCACGCGTATGCGTCTGGCGAGGGCTCGGTGGGCGTGGTGTTCGTCGTCGGGGACGAGAAGCTGGAGATGATCGTCGAGGATCAGGGATCGGGGCTCACGACCGGCGACGTGTCTCGCGTGCTCGAGAACGGCGAGCCTCCTGCCGATCTCGAGCCCTTCGAGGGCGGCATGGGCATGGCGATCATCCGTGCGGTCGTCGACGAGCTAGACGTCCAGGACGGGTTGGACGGCCGCGGGACGGTCGTTCGCATGACGAAGTACCTGACGCCTGCGTCGGCCGAGTAGGCCGGCCGCCCGCGCGCTCGCTTTTCTCTCACTCGCTTCGGGCGAGCTCGGTGAGCGCGTCCTCGCGCGTCGCCGAGAGCGGGAGCACCTGGTCGAGCATCGTGATCTCGAAGATCCGGCGCGCCGAGGTCTCCGGCAGGACCAGCCGGACGCCGCCGCCCCGCTCGCCGATCTCGCGGATCGTGCGGACGAGGACTCCGAGCGCCGTCGAGTCCATGAACGAGACCGCGCTCAAGTCGGCCACGACGTTGCGCGCTTCGGCCACGTTCGCGAAGGACGCGGTGAGCTCGGGCGCGGCGTACGCGTCCAGCTCCCCCTCGGCGCTCACGATCGCGACGCCCTCGGGCGGGGTGTCGACGCTGATCCGATGCATGGGTCCAGGAACCACCTCGGCCGGGAACGAACATGGTTCCCAGCCGTCGAACGAGGTGGCCCTAGTCTAGGTGAGCCTTCTGCCGCGGATGGCGTTGTAGATGGCGAGGATGATCACCGCGCCGATGACCGCGGCGGGCCACGTGCTCAGGTCGAAGAACTCGTCGATCGGGTCGCCGAAGCCGAGCGCGGTGGCGAGGAAGCCTCCGAGCAACGCCCCTGCGATCCCGAGCAGAGTCGTGACGATCAAGCCAACGGACTCCGCACCGGGCATGAGCGCTTTCGCATCAGCGGCGTCTCTGCACAGACTGGAATCTGCTCGCGCAGACTCCAGTCGCGCGGAACCCCGTCTCTGCACAGACTGGAATCTGCTCGCGCAGACTCCAGTCGCGCGGAACCCCGTCTCTGCACAGACTGGAATCTGCTCGCGCAGACTCCAGTCGCGCGGAACCCGGGGGAGGAGCCCGAGGACGATCCAACCGACGATCCCCATCGACTAGGTGCGGTTGTCCCGCTCGACGACCGTCGTGTTCTGTCCGCCGCTGTCGCGCGCACCGAAGCCGCCCCAGCTCGACCAGAAGATCATCGAGACGACGAGCCCGATGGCGCCGACGATCATGAGGATGACGCCGACAGCGGTGATATCGACTCCGCTGACCTCTGCCGAGACGGCCCATGTGAGGATCGCGCCGACGGCGACCAGCAGGATGCTCAAACTGATGCCCATGTCACTCCTTTCGCTGATGGCCGGCGCGAAAAGGCCCGCCGGCGTTGCGTGGAGTACCCGAAACGCCGTCCGGAAAAACCTGCCCGGCCCTCAGAACGCAGCGCTCAGGCGACCGGCGCGGCGAGGAGCTGCGCGACGTCGTCGGTCGTCGGCCGCACCGGGACCTCGTCCGTCAGTCCGACGATCGTGAGCGTGCGGCTGAGAGCGGCCGCCGGCGCGAGCGCGATCCCGAACCGGCCTTCACCGAGCCGTCGAGCCGTGCGGAAGAGCGCGTGCAGCGCCGCGCTGTCGACGAAGGTGACGCGGTTCAGGTCGAGCACGAGGCGCTCGCCGTTCGTCGCCAGCCCGGCGAGTTGCTCCTCGAGGTGGCGTGCGTTCGTGAGATCGAGCTCACCGTAGACGTCGGCGACGATCATGCCGGACACCGCCTCCGCATCTCGCCGCTCGAGCTCGTAGGACGTCATCTGTCCTTCCTCTTGAGTGGGCGGGGCACCCACCCGAGGCGTCAGCATACGGGCATTCGCAGGGCCATGTTTGAGCCGTTCCGGCAGCGGGTACGTCCCGCGCGATGGATGCCGGATCGCGTCCCGCGGCCGGTGAGGAGTTTCGTATCGAGGAGAAGCTCTCCTGGCACGGCACGGTCGTCATGGCCGTGTCTGGTGACGTGGACCTGTACGTGGCCGGGGATCTCAAGGATCGTCTCTCCGAAGCTGCCGACGACGGCGCGTCGGTGCTCGTGCTCGACTTCTCTCAGGTCACGTTCGTCGACTCCATGGGCCTCGGCGTGCTCGTCGGAGGAATGAAGCGGTTACGCGGGCAGGGTGGGGAGCTGCATCTCGTCGCGTCGCGCCCGGAGCTCCGGAGGATTCTCGAGATCACACACATGGACCGGATCATCCCCCTCCACGAGACACTCGCGGACGCGCTCGCCGCCGTCGGGTACCGCGGCTAGCAAGAGGCTAGAGCGCCGCGTCGAGCGTGGGGTGTACGGTCGCCATGGTGTCCACCGACGCGATCTCGAGCACGCGCGCGACGCCGGGATCCGGAGCGACGAGCGAGACGGCGCCGCCGCGCTCGCCCGCGTCCCTGATCGTGGTGATGAGGACGCGCACGGCTGAGGAGTCCAGGAACGTGCACGGAGAGAGGTCGATCACGACGCGCTCGCCGAGGTTCACGCGCGCGAGCAGGTCCTCGAGCTCGGGAGCCGTCGCGAGGTCGAGCTCGCCGTCCACGCGCACGACAGCGCCCCCCTCCGGGAGCGTCTCGAGCGCCAACTCGAGGCCACCTTCCCTTGCCACCGCAGCGAGTGTAGGCGATGGTGAGGGCCGGCACATCCGATGACCGATCAGATCTCGCTCACGATCCCCGCCGACGAGGCCTCGCGAGGCGTCGCGACGCTCGTCCTCGGCGGCGTCGGAAGCCGCCTCGACCTGCCGTACGAGCGTCTCGACGATCTCCAGCTCGCCGTTCTGAGCGTGCTCGGGGCGGGCGCCGGGGGCGAGGTCACGGTGGAGCTCGTCGCGGACGGCGACGCCGTCCTCGTGTCCGTCGGTCCGCTCGTCGCCGGGAGCGGCACGAACGGCTCGCTCACGCGTGTCCTCGATCCGCTCGTCGACGGCGTGACGCCGTCGGTGCGCGACGGGGACGAGTGGCTCACGCTGCGCCTGGCGCGCTAGCTTGTGCGCAAGATTCGCAATCCGCTAGCGCGGATTCCGATCGCGCGACAGCAGACCCCTTTATGGGGTGCCCGAGTAGCTCATCTCGCCGGGGTGTGAAGTCGCCTGGTTGTCGGGCAAGCCAATCGGCAGTTGTCGGGCAAGCCAGATCGGCCCGGGCTCTCGCTCAGCTTTCTTCGGAGATCTTCTCGACGAGCTGTCCGGTCGACTTCGAGTCGGCCGAGCGCGCGACGTCCGCCTGCGCGAGGATGCCGACGAGCCGCGTGCCCTTCACGACGGGGAGCCGGCGAACTTGCTCCGCTGCCATGCGTCCGAGCGCGGCATCGAGCGGCTCGTCGGGCGTGGCGACGACCGGGTCCTCGGTGCACACTTGCGACACCGGGACCACGTTCGGGTCGAGGTCCTTGGCCATGACCTGCAGGACGAGGTCGCGATCGGTCACCATCCCGACGAGCTCGTCGCCGTTGACGACCGGAAGCGAGCCGATGTTCTCAGCCATCATCATCCGCGCCGCCTCGATCGCGTTCTCGTTGCTCTCGATCGCGCTCGGGGAGGGCGTCATCACCTCTTGCACGGTTGCGTTCGCCATCGTTCCTCCTCTAAAGAGCTGTCGACTCGAGGCATGCCCTCGGGGGCCGCGCGCCAAACTGGCGGGTTTCGAGAGCGGTGGAAGCGGGCAGTCCTCGAGGGATGAAGCCCTCGGAGACTCGAACGGGCTCCGAGGCGCCGTCCGAGCTTCCAGCGCTCCTGTTCGTCAGTCGACGACAGTGCGGCGCCTCGCGGCGGATGGAGAGCCTCGTGGCCTGGGTGCGCGTCACGCAGAAGAAACGCCTGCGTGTCGTCGACGTCGATGCCGACGAGCGCCCTGAGATCGTCGGAAGGCTCGGAGTGACGGAGACGCCGTCGCTCGTCCTGATCAAGGACCGTCACGTCGTCGGCCGGCTCGACGGCCGCGTGACCGGGCGCGAGATCGACGACCTCATCCGCCCGCACCTTGCCGCGTAGCCGGGCTGCCTGACTCGGGCCGTCTGACTCCAGCCGAGTTAGGAAGCCGTAAGGGACCTCTGGCGGCGTAAGGAAGGCGTAAGGAGTTTTCGATCTCCATGCAGGGTGGGGAAGCCATTCCGGGTACACAGATCTACGATCGGAGCCAATCGACCGTCCGAAAGGAGCCCGGACATGAGAGCCCTCCTCAGTTTGAGACCTTCCCCGGCGCTGGTAGTCGCCCTCCTCGCATTGCTCGTCGCCCTCGGTGACACGAGCTGGGCGACGCTCCAGCAGATTCGGCCGAACAGCGTCGGAACCCAGCAGCTCAGGGCCGGCGCAGTCACGGCGCCCAAGATCAAGACGGGCGCTGTGACGACGAACAAGATTCGGAACCGCACCATCAGGCTGGCCGACCTCGCTCCGGGCGCGCGGCGTCCGGGACCGCCGGGTCCGGCCGGGCCGGCCGGTCCTGCCGGAGTCGTGACCAGGCACTGGGCCATCGTCAACGGAAGCGGCAGCCTCGCCCGTGGCGTGAACGCTACGTCCGCCGGTCGGCTCGGCCCGGGGCAGTACGAGGTGATCTTCAACCAGGACGTGCAGAACTGCACCTGGCACGCGACCATCGGTGATCCGACCAACCTCGCCGCTGGCAACGCGGGCTTTGCCAACACCGGCCGTAGGCCGGGAAACGTGGCCGGGGTGCGCGTGAACACGCGTAACGCCGCCGGCGGCCTCGCGGATCGGAACTTCCACGTCCTCGTCATCTGTTGAGTCGATGACGGTGGTTGGAAAGACGAGGGGACCAACCCGAGAGAACGACCTCGGGGAATCGTCCTTGAAGGAAGAGGAGGTCACATCACCATGAAGCTCATGACACTCGCGCTCACGGCCGCCCTGGTCGGGATCGCGGTCTTCGCAACCGGAGCCGCCGGAAAAGGCGGGCCGCTCAAGAACTGTCAGGGTCTGACGCCGACGATCGTAGGCACGCAGGGCGCGGACGTTCTCAACGGGACGGAAGGGAACGACGTGATCGCTGCGGGCGCCGGGAAGGATCAGGTCCTGGGTAACGGCGGCAACGACGTCATCTGCGGCGGTCCGGGTAAGGACACGCTGCAGGGCGGCGACGGAACCGACAGCCTGTGGGGCGGCCAGCAGGCCGACCTCATGGACGGCGGCGTCCTCGGGTTCGCCTCGCCGGTCGGCAACACCGGCGACGACGTCCTCCGAGGTGGCCAGGGAAGGGACGTCCTGCACGCGAGCGACCTCGGCAACAACGTGCTCTACGGCGGCCAGGGCGGGGACGAGATCCACGGCTGGCAGGGCAACGACGTCCTCCACGGCGGCCAGGGCGCCGACACGCTCGAGTCGTTCACCGGCAACGACACCCTGAGCGGCGGCTGGGGCCCTGACAAGCTGGACGGCGGCGCCGGAACGGACTCGCTGGACGGTGGCCGTGGCGTGGACAGCTGCGCCAACGGCGAGCTCAACACTCGCTGCGAGTCGTAGTCGGCAGAGATGGGTCAAACGACCGGGCCGCCGAGCGCGGCCCGGTCGTTTCTTTGCTGTGGCTCCGCCCGCGCCTTCAGGCGTCGTGGTCCCGCTTCGAGCCGGCAGCCGGAAGCGCCTCGCCAAGCTCGAAGAGCCCCGGTGAACCTCCTCCACGGCCCGCCGAGCCTGTCGCACGCGGCCGCTTCAGGAGCGCGGCCCACGTCTTCGGCCCGATGACCCCGTTGGCGCGGATTTTCCGCCGGCGCTGGAACTTCACGACCGCCGCCTTCGTCTCCGGGCCGAAGATGCCGTCGACGGCGATCTGGATTCCCGGTTTCTCGTTCAGGAGCCGCTGCGCGCGCTTGACCTGGAAGCCTCTGTTGCCCTCCCGGAGCGTTGGACGGGGCTTCGGGCGCGGCTTCGGCCTCGGCGGCCCCGACCCGCGCAGCTCCTTCGCGCGCGCGAGCACCTTGCCGAGCGGAAAGTTGGGGCCTGGATCCCAGTGATTGGAGCGCCTCCAGGCGCGCGAGACGGCGACGTGGGTCGTGACGCCGCGCCTGTCGGCGCGCAGGTCGGCGGCGTCGAGCGGGACGATGGGGATTGCGTAGCGCTTCGAGATCTCGGCAATGAGCCTGGCAGTTCGCTCGAGGAGCGCCTTCGAGTGGGCGTCGTTCCAGTCGGCCTTGGTCTGACGCGCGAAGCCCGACTGCTCGATCTGGATGCCGTTCCAGTTGTTCCCCGGAGCGGTCCAGGCGACATCCTTCTCTTTCACGCATTGGACGATCGAGTTGTTGTCCACGCAGTAGTGTGCTGACACCTCCCTCGAGGTGGTCTGGAAGTACCGCGCAATTCTTTCCGCCGCGTCCGGGGTCTCCGGAATCTCAGCGGTGTGGAGCACGATCACATCAATGTCGTCTTTGCCGCGCGATGCCGGAGTGAATCCCCTCGCGCGCACGAACGGATAGCTCATGCGTCCTCCTGGTCGAGGTTCCTCGCGCCTTGGGCAGCAGGGGCGACAGGACTCGAACCTGCAACCCCCGGTTTTGGAGACCGGTGCTCTACCAATTGAGCTACGCCCCTACGGCTCGGCTGCGGCTCCGAGTGTAGCCACGCCTCCGGGATACGCTCCCGCGGTGCACCGGCGCGCGCTCGGGCTCCTGTTCAGCGTGCTCGCCGCGGGTCTCGGGGCGATCGCGGTCGCCTCGGCGCTTGCCGGCGGGCGGGCGTGGGTGCTCGCGCTCGCGGCCGGCGCCGTCGCGCTCTGGCTGGCCGATCTCGCGCGGCGTGCGCTCGTACGTCGCTGACTGAGGAATCCGGGCCTCTCCGGCGTATTCTCTTCAACGTGGCTGCGGCCAACGAGACGCAGGCCCTCTGGCATGAGTACCGCAGGTCGCGGGACCAGCTCCTGCGCGACCGTCTCATCCTGACTTACGCACCCCTCGTCAAGTTCGTCGCCGGCCGCGTCGGCGCGAGCCTCCCGTCCCATGTGGACGAGCAGGACCTCGTCTCGTACGGGCTGCTCGGGCTGATCGGGGCGATCGAGCGCTTCGATCCCGACCGCGAGATCAAGTTCGAGACCTTCGCGATGGCGCGGATCCGCGGGGCGATCATCGACGAGCTGCGCTCTCTCGACTGGGTCCCGCGTTCGGTGAGAACGCGAGCGCGGCAGATCGAACGGGCGATCCAGGCCCTGGAGAAGGAGCTCATGCGCGCGCCGACGGACGAGGAGATCGCGAAGAAGCTCGGCGTGACGAGCCAGGAGCTCGAGGACAGCCTGCACGAGATCTCCCGCACCACCGTGGCCGCGCTCGACGAGCTCTGGTCCCCGTCGGGGGGCGGCGACCAGATCGCGCTCATCGACACGATCGAGGACGAGTTGGGGCCGGATCCGGAGACGTCGCTCGAGCTGACCGAGATCAAGGAAGCTCTCGCCGAGGCGATCTCGAGCCTCCCGGAGCGGGAGAAGCTCGTCGTGACGCTCTACTACTACGAGGAGCTCACGCTGCGCGAGATCGGCGAGGTCCTCGGCGTGACCGAGTCGCGCGTCTCCCAGCTGCACACGAAGGCGATCCTGCGCCTGAAGGCGCACCTCGCGGGCGCGCAGCGCGAGACCGCAGAGACGTAGGACCTCCGGGCCGCGATTTCCGGCGGCGACGTAGGGGCGAGGCTTGCCTCGCCCTCGCCCTCGTCTGCGGCCGCGCTCGAGTCGCCGACTAAGCTTTCGCCCGTTACCAGCCCGAGGAGGAGAGCCTGACCATGCCCGAGCCCGCCAAGATCCGTAACGTCGCCGTCGTCGGCCACCGCGGGACGGGGAAGACGTCGCTCGTCGAGGCGCTCCTCTTCCAGTCGGGCGCGGTCAACCGCCTCGGCACGGTCCAAG
>Ga0299906_10005687_pt1 | contig 10121 bp, 6 predicted proteins | sample RVTome_14_FD_200259 | JGI IMG/M metagenome (GOLD analysis project Ga0299906, IMG submission 200259) | Soil microbial communities from uranium-contaminated site in the Upper Colorado River Basin, Wyoming, United States - RVT145D125 (version 2) ...
GCACGTTTTCTCACTGGCCAATATGCGCATACGAATGGAATAACTGATAACCTTGCCCGGAATGAGCAAAGTCATAAGCTTAAAACTTTTCCGCTTGCTCTGGATAGCGCGGGTTATGAAACTGCATTTATAGGCAAGTGGCACATGGGGAATGACGATAGCCAACGGCCTGGATTCGATACATGGGTTGCGCTGGAAGGACAGGGTGAGGCAATCAATCCTAAGTTAAATATTAACGGAGACCAAAAAAATATTGAAGGATATGTTACAGATGTTTTAACCGAGTTTAGCACGGAGTTTATTTCCGCTCAGCGATCTCAGCCTTTTCTGCTTTATTTGTCTCATAAGGCTCTGCATCCAAATATGAAGCAAAAGGATGATGGAAGTGTTGAAATGATTGGCTCCGGCGGATTTATTCCTGCAGAGCGTCACACAGGAATGTACGGCGATAAAGTATTTCAACGCAGACCAAACGCGTATTTACCTCCCAAAGATAAGCCATCGTTGATGCGGCAAATTGATGCACTACCTCAATTGGGAAGAGAAACAGCCACTGATGAAAAAACAATACGAGAAAGGTCTGAAATGCTGATGGCCGTGGATGAAAGTCTTGGCAGAATCATTGACCAATTAGAAGAAAGCAATTTGTTGGAGAATACTATAATTGTATTTACTTCTGATCATGGGTATTGGTATGGCGAGCACGGCTTGAGTGTTGAAAGACGTCTTGCATATGAAGAGGCGATAAGAATTCCTATGTTGATTAGGTACCCCAGGGTCTTTGAACCCGGGCAAACCAATGAAAGAATGATTCTGAGCATTGATCTTGCTCCGACCTTGCTTGATCTGGCCGGACTTATACCTGGAGCCCATATACACGGGCGATCAATGGTTCCCCTGATGAATGGAAAAACTCAGGATTGGAGAAGTTCTTTTTTGATTGAATACTATAGTGATACCGTATTTCCACGAATTCTAAAAATGGGGTACAAGGCGGTGAGAAATGAGCGATATAAATACATCCGTTATTTGGATCTAAAAAATATGGATGAATTATATGATTTGACTGAAGACCCGTACGAATTAAATAATATCCATGATGCCCCAGGTTCAGAAGAAGTGCTGAAAGTTATGAAAGCTGAATTAAACAGACTTCTGTTGAAAACTGACGGTGCACAGATAGGGTCTTAAAAAAATAAAAACCGGAAACCTTATTAATTCAGGCCGGCAATCGCTCAAACTTCGGTATTTTAAATATTTTACCTGATAAAACTTCTTTGTAATGGAGAATTCTTCAAAGGTCAATTCAATTCGGGAGGTGATATTTTTATAATTGATGAAATAATTGCGTCTCATCTAAGTCAACGAACATTTAAATTTTATTTCCAATTCGTCTATGAGCTGAAAGTCATTTATCCATCTCACTCCCATGTTGTCACATACATTTGGGATTTTTATTCTGCTAGAATTTAAGGCAGTTATCTTTTCCTCTTTTGTAACCACAGTTGCGTTTTCATACAAAGCGTGTGCTATTAACCAAGGGTCAGCCAAAGAACGGGCTTTTGTATTGTCAACTAAGTTCTGATGAATTGGGTTAGTTGAATAAATTCTTTGCAAGCAAATTGTTACAGGCTCACTAATTTTCTTAATAGGAATTTTACTTCCTTTTAACCACTTTGAAAGGTCGTCTTCGGTTCTTGTAATTTCCTCGGATACTAATTCAGGAGTAAAAATCCTGTCTTGTTTACCAAGTTCAATCAAGATGTTCCAATAGTCGAGACAAAATTTTGGATTGTAGTATTTTTGCCATGCTTGGATTAATACATTGGCATCCAAACAATATTTGTTTGCGTTTATGCTCATCTAAACAATTGGGATTCTAGTTTCTGAAATTTATTTACCTGAACATTTAAAAGGTTACTCGCCAATGTCGGCTCGATAAAACCACCCCGAAATGCGTCTAACACAGTTTGAGTAAATAACCTACTGTTTCTATTTAATTGAAGTAAAAAATAATTTGGTCCACCTGGTTTTTCTTTCTCCTTTTGTCTAGCTTTCTTTTCTGCTTTTCTTCTTAAATAGTCAGCATAATCAATATCTGCTTGTCTTTTTAGTTTCTGATAAGCAGGAGTTGAAATAATATTAAGATTTAAGACTCTAACTAATAATGCAAATGAACTTACACCCAATTGATTGGCAACTTTGAAAACGTCTTTTGAAGTTTGAAATGATGAAGAGTCAAAGCTTAATACAATTTCTTTCGGCATTAGAGCATTTGCTGCCACTCCATTGCAAAATAATTCAACAGTATGAAATTTGTCTTTGTGTTTTAAGTCAGGTTCAATCTCGTTTGAAATTCCGGTTTCCGCAATCCAAATATGAGCTAATTCATGAACTAGTGTAAAAAGTTGTGGTGCATTCCAATCGTCAGAATTAACAAAAATGAATGGTGCATGAGGATCTGCAATTGCAAAACCTTGCAATTCTTCTGAATCTAATTTAAGTCGTGAGTGTATAAAGCTTGTCCTTGAAACGAAAATTCCGTTTGTTTCCGCTGCATCGATCCATTCCTTTATTGGATTGTCTGATTTGTAAGTCGCCGGATTTATTTTTAATGTTGATAGGATGTCTTGAGCTACTTTTTGCGGATTGTCATTTAGAGAAAAGCGCCCTACAAAAGGTAATTTTTCTTCTTGATTTTCTGAATACACATCACTAATCCAAGTTTGCTTTTGTTGAATTTCTCTAATTATGAAAACTGAAGAAGTTGTAAAAGCTTTTGAACCTGATTTTCTAAAGTCTTGTAATGGTTGAAAGTCACGAGGAATTTCTGGCAGAAAAAACAAGGCAAAAGGTCTTTTATATGCTTTGGCTAATGTTTGTGCTTGTCTAATAGTCGGCTGGCTTGCCCCTGCTTCCCATTCTTTTACCTTTTCAATGGTCACAGAAACTTTAGCAGCAGCGGTTTCTTCGGTCATTCTTGCAGATTCTCTTGCCCATTTTAGAACTTTTGGTGTTATGAATGCTTTATCTGCCATTTACGGTGTCAAAATACAATTTTTTTTAGTCGTTTTTGTCAAAATATTAGAGTTAGAATGTATCCCTTCTTTTTCGCATTCTGATAACGTTTTTATTTTCATTTCAAAATCAAGGGTCTTTCAATGAACCAATACAAATTTATGTAGATTAATCTTTCGGTGTCGCTCTCGTTAGCACGAGAAATTATTTTCCTTGGGGAAAAATGGGGAATGACCGCCAACAGGTTCATAGGGGAGGAAGTAATTTCCAATTAATTTCCTGAAGTTCAAGTTCATCTAATTTTTTTTCTCTTTGAACTTTTTGCTTCCTTGTTATAATCAAGTGCCATAGGAAGATATTTCTCCAGATCTTCATCCAAATCAATTCCATCCGGGGCAACAAATACGAATCCTTTCATAGGTTTGCCGGTAAAATCCATTTCGCGAGCACCTTTCATTTTAAGTGCTTTACCATAATGATATGGGCCCACTCTTGCCATAAGGTCCTCTTTCACAATTCCAACACACATTTTATCATTCACCATAAATGTAAGACCACCCATCATATTCTTTTCCACCGCTTTTATTTTTCTTGAATTCAGGATAGTGTGGATTCTATCTGCAAGGTTTTGATCAAAAGGCATAGTTAATTTTATTCAGGTTAGAAGGAAGATAGCGAGAATATTTTAACTTATTTTCAGCTAATGCAATTAAATCTGAATTTATTTTTCAACCGGAATGGGGTAACGGTTGAATTCAGCTTCACGGTTAAATAAATATCGATATGTGATATATTGTTTGGTGGGTTCGGCTCCTACGGAAAGCCATAATTTTCGCATTGCAGGATTAAAGTCTCCAACCCATGAAAATTCTATCTCTTTGTAATGTGGCATTTTCTTAAAGACTTCATTCAGGTGGTAAATAAAGGCAGACTCGATGCCCAAACCCTGGAAACTGGGTATAACTCCCATGAGGATACCTCTTGCACGGGTTATTTTTTTTGTTTTAATTCCGTACAACACTTTCAATTTATTTAGCAGGTTTAGTTTTCCCTTGAAGCCTTTAAAAATCTGGTTTACGTCAGGGATCATCAGGTAAACTGCAATTGGCTCTCCTTTGTTGTAGGCAAACCAGATAAATTTTTCTTCCGCTATAACCTTCGCTTTCATAATAAAATTACGAACATACGCTTCTTCCAGGGGTTCAAAATCTTCTTTGAAATCTGCCCATGCCTGGTTAAAAACCTTTGTAAAATCTTTTACGTACTTCTCTACTTTGGAGAATTGCAAATACTCAAAGCTGTAATCCGGTTTTTTTGCAACCCAACTTGCAATTTTCCAGAATCTGGGTGGTATTTCCCGATCCAGATAAAAATGGAATCCTTCCTGCTTATAGTAAATTTTGAATCCAAAGTCTTCAAATAATTTCTGGTAGTAGGGGTGATTGTATGCAATTTGATAAGCAGGTTGTGAGAAACCATCCACCAGCAATCCCCAATATTTGTTGGTTTCTCCAAAATTTATTGGTCCATCCATGGCTTGCATGCCCCTTTGCAGCAACCATTCTTTTGCTGAATTGAATAAGAGATCTGCCGCGGCCTGATCATTCACGCATTCAAAGAAACCACACCCGCCGGCTGGCAATTCTGAATTATCAGCGGTTTTCTTATCAATGAATGCCGCTATTCTTCCTATAACATTGTTATTATTTTCAAGGATAAACCTGGTAGCCTGGCCATGATTGAAATAGGAATTTTCAAGCGGATTAAAAACACTCCTGATATCATTATCCAGCGGGCAGATCCAATTGGGATCCATTTTGTATAATTCCCTGGCTACCTGGAGAAACTGATTTTCGTGTTTATTGTTTTGTACTTCAACAATTTTCATAACTTAAACCGGAATCTTTCGTCCTTCAGGAAGATTTCATTGATCAAATTTCTATACTTTTCAGTAATTACACGACGCTTGAGCTTCAGGGTAGGAGAGAGTTCTCCGGTATCAGGAGTCCATTCATCACCAATAAGTTTCGTTCGACTCAGTTTTTCATCTTTGTCAAAGGAATTATTTGCCTCATCAACAATTGTTTTATAAAACTCAATCACCGGTTTTAATCGTACCAGAGTTTGAACATTACTTTCGTTAATATTGTTAGTCTTAGCCCAACTCTTCAATGCTTCCTTATTTGGAGAAATTAAAGCGCTGGCAAATTTCTCACCAACACCAAGGGCCATACACTGATCAATGAAAGGAGATTCTTTCAACTTATTTTCTATTGTTTGTGGCTGTACATATTTGCCATTGGAGAGTTTGAATATCTCCTTTTTCCTGTCTGTAATTCTGAGGAATTTACCATCTTCAAAAATACCAATGTCTCCGGTATGAAACCAGCCATCGGAATCAATTACTTCTTTTGTTGCAGTTTCATTATTATAATAACCTAACATAACATTAGGACCCCGGCATACAATCTCACCATCATCAACAATTTTAACCTCAACATTCTTAATGGGGGCGCCAACTGTTCCTACCTTTAGTAATGGTCCTTTTGCCCGGTTGATAGTTATTATGGGAGATGTTTCGGTTAAACCGTACATATTAAGTAACTTAATTCCCGCTGCCCAGAAGACTCTCTCGATTTTTTCCTGCAGCATTGCCCCTCCAACTCCTATAAACTGAACATTGCCCCCCAGCGCTTCACGCCATTTTGAAAAGACCAGTTTATTTGCCAACCATAGCTGGCAGTTGTATCCGAAACCCTTTGTGACAGATGGATCGTATTTATACCCTAAACGCATGGCCCAAAAGAAAAGCCATCTCTTCAAGCCTGTCAGTTTCTCCGCTTTTTCCATTATCCTGTCATAAACTTTCTCAAGGATCCGGGGAACGGCACCGAAGCCATTTGGCTTCAAGTCCTTTAGATCTCTGGCTATTGTTCCTATATTTTCCGCATAATATAAGCTACAGCCTGTAAGTTGAGTTTGGTAATTCGCCATTCTTTCACCCACATGGCATAAGGGTAAAAAACTAAGATATTTATGCTCTGGCTTTAGATTAAACACTTCAGCGGCAGCAGCAGCATTAGTCATAAGATTTTCATGTGAGAGCATCACTCCTTTTGAATTATCAGTTGTTCCCGAAGTATATAAGAGAGTAACCCAATCCTTTGGTAAGATTTCTTTCTTTATCGATTCAACCTGATCTTTAAGGATAGCTTCATTCTGTTTTCCGCTTTCGATTATTTTCAACCAATGATCAAAATTCTCTTCTTTATCAAAAGTGAATAAACTTGTTTCAGGCAAGTCATTTTTGAGAAATTCAATTTTTACAGCCAGAGAGGCATTAGATAGGAAAATAACTTTGGGTCGTGATTGTGTGAGAATATGTTTATAACCTTCTGAATCCAGGGTGGTGAAAATAGGCAAATGGATAGCTCCAACTTGAGCGATTCCCATATCCACAAAATTCCATTCAGGTCTGTTATTGGTTATAGTGGCAACAACATCACCCTTCTTAATTCCAAGCGCCAAAAGGCCATAGCTGAGCAAGTTGGAATTTTCAATATATTCTTTGGAACTAAAGGTGACCCACTTTTTGTTTTCAATTCCTGCGAGGGCGTCAGGTTTATCAGGGAACTTTTCCTGATATTGATTTAAGAGATCAAAGGTTCTCGTTACGGCATAATTCATAGATACCTTATTTCAGAAACATAAACCGGGTTCTTCATATGAGCTAATGACCCAAGGTAATTATTTCCAATAGTGATATCACTAAAATGCCAGTCGTCAAATTCATAAAATCCTGGTCCCGTGTGCAATTTAAATTTACCGTTTTCAATCAAAAACTCAAGGTTATCCGGTGTTAGTCTCATCCCTTCGCCAATTGCTTTCAGGAAAGCCTCTTTGAGGGTCCATAATTTAAAGAACCTGTTTATAGTTTCGGTGGGAACTTTAACAATATATTCTCTTTCTCTGGGAGTAAAGTTCTTATGAACCAGATCTTCAAAGTCATCCAGGGGTCGAATCTTCTCAAGGTCTATTCCAATCTCTCCATGCCGTGAAATACCGATAATCACATAATCTCCTGAGTTAGAAATATTGTATAAAAGAGATGTGTCATTTAACAGGTATGGCTTCCCCTTTCTGTGTTTTGCAAACTTGACTTCACTGCCGTCTATATCGAGATAAAAAGCAACTACCAGCCGTAGAAATCCCTGGCTTGCGGTATAAGCAATCTGGTCCTTCTCAAAACTAAAAAAGGAAACATTCTTTTTCTCCTGTTCAGAAAGCAGGGTTTCGAGGTAATTAATTCTCTCGCTACCGGGATCCAGCTTGCAGGCATAAAGATGAACTTCTCCCTGTCCAATCGCTGAATTAAACTTCCGGAGCAGTTCAAAAGGGGAGGTGATGACTTCTTTTACAGATTTCATCAGTCTACGCAATTACATTGTCCACTAATTCGTGGCTAAGGAACTCCAATAATTCCTCTTTATTGTCCCGGCAAAAAAGATGGCTCCCATTGATTTTCTTGAATGTAAATTCAGAAGAAGTATGTTTTGACCAGGCTTTTATCTGGTCTTCGGTAAATACGGTATCTTTTGTACCGGCGACTCCAACCAGTGGACAAGGCAGCGGCTCATCCTCATAGTATTTATACTTCTTTCCTAAAAGGATATCCGCTCTGAGTGAAGGAAGCATTTCACCAAACACTTCCTTATTATCAATTACAGAATCTGGAATTTCCAATGAGCGCAAATGATTCTTTATGTTAGGAATATTTTTCTCCTTATAAACTTCATCCTCTTTAATTGCATTCAGAAATTTGAATGGGCTGCTCAGGTGAGGAGCCCGCCATCCGCCAACAATGAATTTGACGGGATTTACATCATTGGTTTTTCGCAAATGCCGGGCTAACTCAAGGGCAATACCAGCTCCGGAACTGTGACTGTAAAAAGCTATAGGCGCTGTAAGTAACGGTTCTATGACTTCTGCCAGTTTTTTCACCAGGGCAAACACGTCATCATAAGCTTTTTCATCACCTCGTTCTTCACGGCCGGGAAACTGAATGGCGCAGACTTCAATATCTTCCGGTAGAAACTCGTGCCAGCTTGAGAAAATTGAAGCGCCTCCTGCAAAATATGGCAGGCAGAATAACCGGAGTCTTGGGTTTTCAACCCGCTTGGTTCTAATTATCCATTTATCCAATTCGGTCCGTTCTTCCAATAGTCCATTACTGGAGCCGGTCTGGCCTGTCAATTCATCCAGAATTTGAGCGGTCATTTCTTCCATTGTTGGCCCACGCATAATTCGCATCATGGAATAATCTACGGCAATGTTACTTTGGATCCAGTTTCGAATTTGATTCGCCATCAGAGAATCAAGACCATATTTGGTAACAGGTTGAGAAGTCTCTACTTTATCTGCTGTGGTTCCTATTACTCTCGCGAATGTGTCTTTAAGCGCGGTTAGCAATATCTCCGGTTTTTCTTCGCTACTTGATTCAAGCAAAGTTGCTTTGAGTGCACAATCACCCTGACCAACTCCGCCAGCGCCGCCTAACTCTTTCTCTTTTACAAGATGGGCGAACCTGCTTGATGTAGCTGAATGGGGATAAAAGTTTCCAATCATTTCCCAATCCGAGTCGGTAGCAACGCGTTGTATGGGGTTATTCAGAAGCATTTGTTCTAATATTCCCAAAGCTTGATCGAGCGTGAAGGCTTTCCAGCCTTGTTTATACAGCAAACCTCCAACTTTACCACTGCGCGCAACAAAACCTACGTCACCAATAACTCCCCAATTTACAGTTGTTGCAGGCAGACCCAAAGAACGTCTGTATGATGAAAAATTATCGAGGAAACTGTTTCCACCGACGTAACTCACCTGCCCAGGGTTTCCATAGATCGCGGATATGGAAGAATAGGAAATAAAATGGTCAAGTTTTAATGCCTTGCTGGCGTTGTGTAAATGCCAGCATCCTATAGCTTTAGGCTTAAACACTTTCAAGTATCGCAGATGATCAATCTCGGGTATTCCGCCGTCGTCCAGAACCATTGCCGCATGTTGAATTCCCTTTAACGGGGGCATTTCCTTTTTAATTTCCGCAAAAATTCTATCAACGTCCTTTTTATTGGAGACATCACCTTTGGCAATCATTACTTTCACACCTCGCTTCTTCATCCTGGCTACAATTTCCTTTTCAGAATTGGTTTTGGGTCCACTGCGGCTCATAAGAACAAGATGTCGTGCACCTTTGGTCGTCATCCAGTTTGCAACTGAAAGTGCAAATCCGGAAGCGCCCCCGGTTAACAAGTAAGAACCGTTTGCATCAAAGGCTATTTCCCTGGGAGGTGAGATTTGCACTTCACCTTTCATTTCAATAATTATTTTTCCAATGTGTCTTGCGCCGGCCATGTGTTGGAAGGCGTCAGCAAGGTTGTCAATGGAAAAAACTTTTACCGGATGAACCGGGAATTTATTCTTTACGAAATAATCAATTGAATCCTGGAATAATTTGCCACCAAATTTTTCTTTTTGTTTGAATAATCTGTCGACGTCCACGCCAAAATAGGTAAGGTTATTTCCAAATGGCTGCAAACCCAGTTTGCTATTCCGGTAGATATCGGTTTTCCCTATTTCAACAAATCTGCCATAAGGACTCAGGCATTTAACACTTTTATAAATAGCTTCACCCGATAGGGAATTAAGTACAACATCAACTCCCTGGCCTCCGGTTTTCTCCATAATTTCGTTAGCGAAATCAAGCGTACGGGAATTCATTATATTCTCAGATTTCACTCCAATTTTCCGGATATAAGCTTTCTTATCCGGACTGCTTACTGTAGCATAGATTTCAGCTCCGATTGCTTTGGCAATATGAATGGCAGCTATGCCAACACCACCGGCAGCTGCATGGATCAATATTTTTTCACCTTTTTGCAGCCTGCAATGATAAACCAGGGAGAAGTATGCAGTTGTATATACAACGGGCAAACTTGCGGCTTCAGTCCAGCTAATATTTTTTGGCTTCTTAACTACGTGAGAACCTTTCGGATATGCAAACCCGGCAATACAGGAAGGGGCAGTAGCCATAACAGCATCACCCACTT
>Ga0299906_10005691_pt1 | contig 10118 bp, 11 predicted proteins | sample RVTome_14_FD_200259 | JGI IMG/M metagenome (GOLD analysis project Ga0299906, IMG submission 200259) | Soil microbial communities from uranium-contaminated site in the Upper Colorado River Basin, Wyoming, United States - RVT145D125 (version 2) ...
CGCTTCGTCGGACCGGTCGCCAGGGTCATGGTGCGTCGCGCACAAGAGCAGACGAGCGACATCGAAGAGCTGTACGCGAAGCTCGCCGACACACTCGAGCCGACGGACGAGCGTTTGAAGTTCATGGCGACGCAGCCCGGCGTGCTGCCCCCCAGGCCCCATGACCGCAGGGTCAAGGCACCCCGCCAGCAGCTGCGGGCCGCACCGCTAAAGAAAGCCCCGCCGCGCCCGGACGGCGAGCCCGCCCCCGAGCCTACGAACGACTCGCCCGGCTGGGATCTCGCGCATCTTGGTGAGATCGAGCGACACTTCGCTCGATTCCTGGGGTCGAGCGCCAAGCCGATCGTGCGGCTCGCAGGCAAGCAGACAACCCACGTCGACGAGCTTTACGCGATGCTGAGCAGGATGCTCGACTCCCCCCGCGATCGGCTGGCATTCCTAGCCACCCGCAATCACTTGCGCGTCGCTCCGCAGAGGCGTACCGTGGCGCCCCCGTAGAGGTCGGTGAGCATCAAACCACCCGCGCCGTTCGATTCCGGCGCTGCTCGAGGAGATCGAGAGCCGCGTTGACCGTCGTCGATGCCACACAGCCCGCGCCGCGTAGTCCGCGGTACACACGGGGCTGAGCCGGATCGGGCGCGAATAGCCGCGTCTCGGACCGCTGCAGCGGCTCCGAATCAGGGCTTCAGTGATCGGTATTCAGTGCCGCGAGCGGGCGCTCGGTTTCCAGCAGCCGCCGCGTGTCGCAGGTGACGCTCACTACTGCCTCTCGTCCGCGCAATGCGCCAGGAAGACCCCCTTCCGGGTCTGCGAAGTGTGCCAGCGGCGCGGTGGCGATCAGATCGATCATGGCCTGGCGGACCTCCGCGGCCGAGCGGTGCTGTTTGAGCACCCTCACAGTCTCCTCGAGTTGCTCGAGCGGCGTCCGCTTCAAGATCTCGACCGTGGACAACGGCTCGTCGTCCACGGCCCCCGTGCGCAGCAGTTTTTTCAAGGCGTTCATTTTCTTTTTCCCCTATAGCAAGGTCTCCGATCCAGACTCCGGAGCCCTGCCATCCGAGCTAGCAGGTTCCGCGCCAGAAGGTCAAACCCTGTCACAGGCGTGAACGACGTCACGACGTCCGGGTGACACGTACTTCGCCGGGCGTGACGGTGTGCACACAGCTGCAGTGGCACTGCCGCAGCTGGCGCGCACTCTGCTTCTCGGATTGGGAGGTGGAGCCAGGCCGGGGCATGAGGTGAAGCGGTGTCACTAGACCCAACAGATCCGACGCCGCTCCGTCGGTCCGCTGAGGCGAAGGTTTTTCGGGTCGAGCCCGCCGGCCTCGCCGGGTGGGTGATCTACCTCGTCGGCGAAGCGAAGGCGTATGGGCTTTCGAGTCAGCGGTTGGCGACGGCCCACGCTCAGAAACTGGCCCGTGAGAACCGGCCAAGCGTGGTCGTTGTCATAGACGTTAATGGGACCGTGATCCAGGGCTGGGAGTTTCCCGCGGAGGACCAGATGCCTGCGTGACGCCCGGGGCCCAGGGCCTGGAGCATAGACAGGACGCGATGCCTGTGGACACGAGCACAGAGCTGCAGGTCGCCTCGGACGTTGAGCGTCAGCTCGCGGCGCTGCGCATCAACTCCCCGGTGCTCTCAGAACTCCCGATCGCGCCCCTTCGTGGGGTAGCCGACCTCGTGCGGCTCGAGCTCGCGCTCCGGCGCTTCGCCGAAATCCATCGCTCGAGGCGGAGCCGAGCGCTGATCCGCGCGATCAAGGCGATCCTCGGACCAGCACGTTATCGCCTACGGGAGGCTGCTGCCGCCGGCTTCGGGTCCAACGCGCGTCAGACCCCCTTCCGCGACACTCAACCGGCGGCATAGCAAGTCGCGCCCGCCATCTCGCGCGTTCTGTACTCCACGCGGAAGGATCCTCCTAGGCGGTATTCCTGACACCTCAGGAGGAGGAATGGCTAAAGGGCAGTACGCTGCGGGCCTCGAGCCTGACGCTCTGCCGATAGACAAGCTGCCCAAGCTTTAGTCAGCCGTCGTGAGCGCTCCATCGGCGTCGAGCCGCCACGTGAGCGACCGTTCCAAGCCGACGAGCCAGATCGCCTTGAGGCCCAAACGCGCCGCCCACGCCGAGTGACTGTCAACCTGCGCGGCCGGCACGATCTTGCTGCGGTGCCGGCCTTCGTCCTGCTTTCCGCTGCGCCGGCGGCGGGTCGCCCTCCCGCGCCCAGTGGTACTGAAGCAACAAGATCGAAGGGATGCTTGTCAACGCATGGCGGGATCGCGAGAGCACGGAATGTCGTCGGCATACGCATTACTGTTCTCTCACATATACTTATCTGTGCGGTGGGGGGCACCGCCAAGGGGGAGGATGGTATCTAGGAGACTCGGCAATGGGTGGTCTGATCGTGACGTTCACAGGGGACGCCGGTAAGCACCTAGTTAGAGGCGCAATCTGGGAACTCGGCGCTTCCGCCTATCGGGCCTACGTCCATGTCGTCCCCCCCGGTCTCGACTCCTCCCGGTCCGTCCCCTTAGTTGTCTCAGTCAATGGCCCGACCTTGCGAAAAGCACTCGATGCGGCCATCGCACGGGTAATGACTACAACGGGGATGCTGGTGCAGAACATCCAGGTGCACGCTGCTCCGCGCGACTGCGAAGCACCGAACGAAAGAAGGACCGTCCCTCACCCTCGTCGTGTCGCATAGCCCGCGCGATCGCAGTTAGAAAGCCTTGCTCCCCTCGACGCGGACGTCGCGCTCGACCTCGCGCTCCGGCTGCTCGAGACGCGCTCCCGCGGCTGACTGCGCGGGCCTGCGTCGGGCGATCTGCTGCTTCGCGTCAGTCTCGTGCCTGTCCTCGGGGTGATCCTGACTGCGACCAAGCGCCGCCAAGTGGAGCATCACTGCGCTATGCAGGCACGTCGCGCACCGCTTGCGGTCGAGGATTTCGGACCCGCCGATGTTCCAGCGCCGCCGCCTCCACTCAGCCGCGTCGGCATCTCTTACAGACCGCGTTGGGCTTCCTCAAGCAACGTCCCACGATGACTCAGAGAATCTGACGCTTACAGTTTCCGGCACGCTTCTTGTCACTCCAGGGCTACGGCAGTCTGTTCTGCAGACATGGGGAAGGCCCTCACCATCGGGCGACAAGGGGGATTCCGATGCGTCATCGACGCGTGTTCGCTGCCCTTGCGGCGCGCAGCGGTAGTGAACGCGCCCTGGACCCCTCAATGCGATCGCTCATTGCGGCATCGCTTGTGACCGTTGCGACGGTTACCGCCGTCGGTCCCCACCATGGCGCGCATGCGGCGCCTTACACTTACAGCGCTGCCGGGACCTTCAGCGCGGTGGTCGAGCAGACGAGCGCGACCGGCACCGCGTTCGTCGACGTTGGTTCAGCGAAGGCGCAGACGAGTTTCGGGATCAATCGAGCCGCCTGGCAAGCGACGGGCCAGAGCAACCCGGTCGGGGCGCTTTCCATATGGTCCGATCAGTTCACGATCACCGGCGGGACTGGGGCCGGCAGCGCGCTCATGAGCTTCGGGGTGGACGGAGTCATCGGATCGGCGCCGGTCTTCGAGGGATTCTTCAGCGTTCTCCGGTCCGCGTCGGCGCCAAGTGCCGCCGACCTGCTCGCACTTGCGATTGCCAGCGTGTTCGTGGACGTTAGCCCGCCCCCCGGCAGCACCGTGCTGTTCTACGACGAGGGCGGGACCCCCGAGGGAGACTTCGGGCCCCATAGCTCCGGCTTCAGCGCGCTGGTCAGCTTTATCTACGACGAGCCGTTCTACCTGACCGGCGCTGGGGGCGGTTACGTGACGATGAACGGCGCCGCCGATTTCTTCAGCAGTGCGCGGTTCGGGATAACGGTCCCGGCCGGGGCGACACTCGTGACGGCGTCTGGCACGACGTATGCCGCGGCGGTGTCCGAGCCGGGTTCCATCGCCTCGCTCGCGATCGTGCTCGTCGCCTTGGGCCTGGCGCGACGCGATGGGTTGACCGCAGGGAGGCGCCGCCGGCAGTAGCCATCTACGCCCCCCTAACAGGCGACGCGTGGTGGTTCACGGTGGAATCGCCGGACGGATTGGCGGGCAAGCTGGCGTCCCCTAGGGGATTCGAACCCCTGTTACTGCCGTGAAAGGGCAGTGTCCTAGGCCTCTAGACGAAGGGGACCGGACGCGGAAATCAGGCGGATGGTGGAGGTAAGCGGGATCGAACCGCTGACCTCTTGCATGCCATGCAAGCGCTCTCCCAGCTGAGCTATACCCCCAACCGGCAAGGCGGGATTGTATCGGTGCATCAAGGGGGTGTAAAGAAAACCCCCGCTAGGTGTACCGCTGTAGCCGCTCAACCACCCTGGCCTTTCCGGCAAGCGCAAGCGTCGGATAGAGCGACGGCGTCTGGGTCGTGGCGAAGACGACCACGCGCACCGGCACTGCGAGCTTTGGCATCTTCAGCCCGTGCGCCTTGAGCGCCCCTTCGAACGCCGATTTGATCCCCTCGTCCGTCCAGGGGTCTACCGTTGCGAACCGCTCGGCGAGGCTCCGCAACGCCGCTCTGGTCGCCTCCGTAACGTGCTCCGCCAGCAACTCGGCCGGAGGCGGGCGGTCGCTGTAGAACTGCGTCACGTACTCGCCGAGCTCCGTCAAGGTCGACGCGCGGTCGCGGTACAGGGCGCTCACTTCCGCCACCGTACGCGGGTCGAACGCGTCTTCCGGCAGGTGGGCGCGCAGCTCGGTGACCAGCGCCTCGGGCGCCGCGGTCTTCAGATACTCATGGTTCAGCCACCGCAGCTTCTCCGGATTGAACTGCGCCGGCGAGTGGCTGATGTGCTCGAGGTCGAACCATTCGACGAACTGCTCCCGCGAGAACATCTCCGCATCGCCGTGCGACCACCCGAGCCGCGCCAGGAAGTTGAGCATCGCCTCCGGCAGATAACCGTCGTCGCGATACTGCAGCACGCTCACCGCACCGTGGCGCTTCGACAGGCGCTCGCCGTCGGCGCCGAGGATCATCGGCACGTGCGCAAACTCCGGCAGCGTCACACGCAGCGCCCGGTAGATGTTGATCTGCCGCGGGGTGTTGTTGACGTGATCGTCGCCCCGGATCACATGCGTGATCTGCATGTCCAGATCGTCTACCACGACCCCGAAGTTGTAGGTCGGAACGCCATCCGCGCGCAGCAGAACGAGATCGTCGAGCTCGCTGTTGGCGATCCGGATCTCGCCCTTGACCAGGTCCCGCCAGACGACCTCGCCGTCGTCGGGGTTGCGGAATCGCACGACCGGCTTCACGCCGTACGGCAGCGTCCGGCCTTTCGCGTTCTCCGGCCGCCAGCGACCGTCGTACCGCGGCTTCTCGCCGCGCGCCCGCTGCTGCTCCCGGAGCTCGTCGAGCTCCCACTTGCTCGCGAAGCAGTGATACGCCCGGCCGCCGGCGACCAGTCGGTCCGCGACCTCCCGATAGCGCGCCAGCCGCTCCATCTGGTGGATCGGCCCTTCGTCCCAGTCGAGCCCGAGCCAGCGCATGCTGTCGAGGATGGCCTGCGTCGACTCATGGGTCGAGCGCTCGAGGTCGGTGTCCTCGATCCGCAGGACGAACTGCCCCTTGTGCTTGCGGGCATACGCCCACGAGAACAGCGCGGTCCGCGCGCCGCCGACGTGCAGGTACCCCGTGGGGCTGGGAGCAAAGCGGGTGCGGATCATCAGGGCGCGCCGAGCAGTGTTTGCGGATCGACGTAAGGGTACCCCAATGCCTCAGCCACCTGCGGATGGGTCACCCGCCCTTCGCACACGTTCAGGCCATTGCGCAGATGCGGATCCGCCGCGAGCGCCGCCTGCCACCCGCGGTCGGCGAGCTGGAGGACATACGGAAGCGTCGCATTGTTGAGCGCGAACGTCGACGTCCGCGGCACGCCGCCCGGCATGTTGGCGACGCAGTAGTGGACGATCCCGTCCACGACGTAGGTCGGGTCGGCGTGCGTCGTCGAGCGCGAGGTCTCGAAGCACCCGCCCTGATCGATGGCGACGTCGACGAGCACCGCCCCCGACTTCATGCGCTTGAGCATCTCGCGGGTCACCAGCCGCGGCGCGCGTGCGCCCGGAACGAGCACTGCCCCGATGACGAGATGCGCCGAGAAAACATGCTCGGCCACCAGCTCGGCGAGCGCCATGACCGTCTTCACCCGCGCGCCGAACTGCCCCGCGATCCGGCGCAGCGCTTCGGGCGAGCGGTCCATGACGACGACCTCCGCCCCGAGGCCGGTGGCGACGTAGGCCGCATTGGCTCCCACGTTGCCGCCGCCCAGGATCACCACCTTTCCCGGCGCCACCCCCGGCACGCCCGAGAGCAGCACGCCCCGGCCGCCGCGCGACTTCTCGAGGCACGTCGCACCGACGTGGATCGACATGCGCCCCGCGATCTCCGACATCGGCGCGAGCAGCGGCAGCGCGCCCTGCGGCGAGGTCACCGTCTCGTAGGCGATCGCGATCGCGCCGGAGGCGACGAGATCCTGCGCCTGGTCCGGATCCGGCGCGAGATGCAGGAACGTGAACAGCACCTGCCCGGGCCGGAGCTTCTTCCGCTCGCCGGCCTGCGGCTCCTTGACCTTGACGATGAGGTCGGCTCCCGCGAACACCTCGTCGGCGGTGTCGACGAGCCGCGCCCCCACCGCGCCGTACTCGGCATCGGTCACGCCCGCGCCGAGGCCGGCGCCGCGCTCCACGATCACCTCGTGCCCGTGCGCGCGCACCTCGCGCACGCTTGCCGGCGTCAGGCCCACGCGATGCTCGTGCGTCTTGATCTCCCCGGGTATTCCGACTCGCATGCTTGCCTTCGCGGCTGGGCCCGGCTCGATCTTAACGCCGTGCGACGCGGTTTGACCCGCTCTCGCGCGCCATGGGAAAATCCCGCGCGGTCCGGGCGGTTAGCTCAGCGGTATGAGCACTCGCTTCACACGCGAGGGGTCACTGGTTCGATCCCAGTACCGCCCACCATCCCCCTCCCGCGGCCGGCCGCGTCACAGCGCGCGGTGCACGAGGCGCACGGTAGGGTCGTCGACGTTGAAGTCGATCTCGAACCCGAGCCGGCGCACGAACTCGAGCATCCGGGTATTGGTGCCGAGCACATAGCCCTCCATGCGCTTCAGGCCACGGGCGCGCGCATCGCGCAGCAGCGCCCGCATCAGGCGCCCGCCGATCCCCTTGCCGTGCCAGGCATCGGCGACCGTCACCGCGAACTCGCAGGTCGCGCCGTCCGCGTCGACCACGAACCGCGCGACGCCGATCTCCTCCTCGCCCGCGACGGTGGAGCGGATGACGACGTAGGCCGCTTCGCGCGAATGATCCGGGTGCGTGAACTTGTAGAGCTGATCGGGACTGAGCTCCCGCAGCTCGCTCATGAAGCGCTTGAACTTGGACTGCGGCGAGAGGTTGCGGACGAACGCCTGCTCGAGCTCCATGTCGCTCGGACGGATCGGACGCAGGGTCGCCGCGCTGCCGTCGGGGAGCGTCCAGTTCTCGAAGATCTCGGGCGGCGGCACGCCGCGCGGCATGGGGGCGGGCCGCCTCGTTCGCCCGGTCAGTGGACCAGGACCACCGGGATGTGGGCGAGATGCAGGACCTTGGTCGCCACCGAGCCGAGCACCAGCTTCGACATCGCCGTCATCCCGCGCGTGCCCATGTAGATCAGGTCGGCGCCCGACTTCCGGGCGTGCTCGACGAGGGTCGGCGCGACGTCCCCGATCAGGATGTGGGGCGTATAGCGGAGCCCGGCCTCGTCGAGCAGCTTCCGGGCGGGCGCCAGCGCCTTGCCGCCCTCTTCGCTGTAGTAGTGCTCGACCATGTCGCGGCTCACGACGGCCTTCGCGAATCCGCCGACATGCGGCAGCGGCGGATGCACCGTGACCAGCTCGATCCCGATCGGCTCCTTGTACCAGCCGGCGCTCGCGACGAGCTTGCGGGCGGCGCGGATCGCGCTCTCGGAGCCGTCCACGGCAAGCAGGATCTTCGGCACTCCAATCTCCTTCCCGGTTCGGGTCACAAGGCCGGCGTCCGGCCGCCCCGAAAGATGGGCGACCCGGCCGCGAGCGTCAAGCGCCGCGGGCGAGCAGCCGGCGACCCGCCCCGCGCGGTCGACTGCGACCGGCTCAACGGAACACGAGCACCGGGATCCGGGAGCGCGCGAGGACCTTCTGGGTCACGCTGCCGAGGACGAGCGCGGCGACCTCGCCGCGGCCGTGCGATGCCATGAAGATGACGTCGCAGCGCTTCCTCCTCGCGGCGTCGATGATCCCCTGCGCCGGCGTCGCCGACTTGGTCACGAGGGTGTCGCAGGGCACGCGCGCGGCCTTCGCCGCCTTCTCGACCTGCGCGAGGTACTTGCGCCCGAGCTCGCGCGCGCGTTCCTCGAAGCTCTTCAGCGCCGCCGTGCTGAGGATGTAGCCGTCCGTATATACGTAGGGCGGCATGGTCTCCAGCGCGTAGTAGCCGGTGACCCGCGCGCCGAGCCTTTTCGCCAGCCGAACGCCCTTCCTGATCGCCTTGCGCGCCAGCCTGGAGCCGTCGGTGGGGATCAGAACGCGCTTGAACATCGGGTCCTCCTCTGGGTGATGACGGGGCCGGCCGGCGCCCGCCGCCGGGGCCGGGTCGCGGCCTGAGCGCCGGAGCGTCGCAGGATCGGGGGCGACCGCAAAGTGTGAAGAATGTCACATCGACCGGCGGGCCGTAATCGGGGGTGCGGGTGCCAGCCAGGCATCGCGGCAGCGACCGATCTCCAACTTCGCCGGGGCTTCGCGCCGGCGCCGGGGGAAGCTTGACTTGGATCAAGATCGTCGCTCTTTGCGCGCGAAAACTTGGCCAGCCAGGGAGTTAGCACCCGGCCTGGTCGTTCCCAGCCGCTGCCGCAGCGCCGGATCCGGGTGTCCGGAGGGCCGGACGGCTGGTGTCCTCGGGGCGCGATCACCGATCATGACGCCGGCATTCGTGAACTTGCTCGAACCGGCGCGCCGAGCCCATTGACGCGTTGCCCTTTTCACGCAACGCGTGTTAAATAGTCCACACGACGGGCCAACTAACAAATGGCGATCAAAAGGGGGCTCGGCTGCGCTGCCATGCCCGGCACAGGGCAAACGACAACACTTTGCTGAGGAGCTAACGCCATGGACATGTCCCTTCCCAGGGAGTTGTACGCCCTTCCCCAAATCGGCAGCAAACCCTCGATCAGCGGACTGGGCGATGCCCGTCCCACGCAATTCGAGGTCGAGTTCGATCGCGAGTACGGCGTCATCTGGGGAATGTTCAATCCCCGCGGCACGCCCTGCTTCAGCCTGGGGCTGCTCAACGACATCCGCGCGCACGACGAGCAGCTCGAGCTCAACCGCGGGCGGGTGCTGTTCGAGGGCGAAGTCCACGAGGCGAAGTACTACGTCGCCGGCTCGAAGGTGAAAGGGGTGTTCAACCTCGGCGGCGACCTCGGCCTGTTCATGCTCCTCATCAACGCCCGCGACCGCGACGCCCTGTCGGCCTACGCGCGGCGGTGCATCGACTGCATCTACCCGCGGATCCGCCACTACCAGTGTCCGACGTTGACGACGATCTCGCTCGTGCAGGGCGACGCGCTCGGCGGCGGCTTCGAGACCGCGCTCTCGAGCGACGTCATCATCGCCGAGGAGAGCGCCAACCTGGGCCTGCCGGAGATCCTCTTCAACCTGTTCCCGGGCATGGGGGCGGTCAGCCTGCTGACGCGGCGGATCGGGCTCCGCGCCGCCGAGGAGTTCATCCTGAGCGGGCGCATCCACAAGGCGAAGGAGCTCGCCGAGATGGGCCTCGTCGACGTCGTCGCGCCCGACGGCATGGGCGAGTGCGCGGCCTACGAGTGGATCCGCAAGAACGACCGGCGCCGCAACGGCATGCAGGCGGTGTTCCAGTCCCGCAACTACGTGCACCCGATCACGCGCGAGGAGCTCGATCAGGTCGCCGAGGCGTGGGTCGACGCGGCGCTGCGCCTCGACGACAAGGACCTCAAGATGATGAAGCGGCTGGTGAGCGCACAGCAGCGCCGCCTGGCCGGCGATCCGTCCGCCGCGGCGCTGGGGGAAGCGCAGGCAGCGTAGGCATCACCGCA
>Ga0299906_10005692_pt1 | contig 10116 bp, 9 predicted proteins | sample RVTome_14_FD_200259 | JGI IMG/M metagenome (GOLD analysis project Ga0299906, IMG submission 200259) | Soil microbial communities from uranium-contaminated site in the Upper Colorado River Basin, Wyoming, United States - RVT145D125 (version 2) ...
CTTTACAGGAAGTTCCATAATGATATCGGCAGCATCATCACTTTCAAGACGCGAAACAATTGAAGCGATTTGGGCGGAGCTGAATACTTTCAGAACATCTGCAATTACATCTTCATCAAGCTCACTAATAACTTCGGCCTGAATTTCCGGGGCTAGTTGATCAATAATGAACTTTGATTCATCAACATTGAGTTCATAGATTAGTTCAGTAAGATCTACCGGATTTATTCCTTCCAGAGACTCCTTAATATATGGAGCATTTCCGGACTGGATAGCTTCTCTAAGCCCATTCAGATATTCTTTGGTAAGTTCAAATTGAAGTTTTACCTTTTCTTCCATTCCTCAACCTGTTTGGTTAGTTTCTCAAAATCCTTGACACTCAGCTGTTCAGCCCGTTTACTCATAAACTCAGAAGACCTAAACTGATCGGGCAAATTTATTGGTTTTAGTGCGTTCCACAAGGTCTTACGCCGGTTTTGAAACCCTTGCTTAACCAACCGGCGGAACAAAACTTCATCACAATCAAGATTTGTAGTATTGTTTCGCTTTAACCGTATTATCGAAGATTGCACTTTCGGCGGTGGACGGAATGATCCGGGCGACACCTCAAAGAGCAGTTCAACATCATAATAAGCCTGAACAAGAACACTGAGAATTCCATATTCCTTTGAGCCTTCCGCGGAAGCAATTCGTCTCGCAACTTCCTTTTGCAACATCCCAACTACTTCCATTACTTTTTCTTTGTGTTCCAGGATTTTGAAAAAAATTTGCGATGAAATGTTATAAGGAAAATTACCAATTATGCCTATTGATAATGGAAATTCTGCCAGATCCAGTTTTAAGAAATCTCCTTCAATCAAGGTGAACTTATTTACATCAAAATTTTCCTTAAGAAAAATAATGGATTCTTTGTCCAGTTCAACAGCAATTAATTTTCCTCTCTTCAATTCCATTAATCTGGCGGTCAACACGCCGGTTCCAGGTCCTACTTCCACCACAGTGTTATAGTTATTGTGAAAAGAGAGCGAGTTCACAATTTTGTCTGCCACTCCCTGGTTAATTAGAAAATGTTGTCCGAATCTCTTCTTTGCAAAAACCATAATATACCGGTAAATCTAAGTATTGCTAAGCCTCCACCCCGCCGTTTTGAAATTAATTATCAAATTTGAATTAACTTGGTTATAAAAAAAGATAATGAGCGACAAGAGGATCAAACCATATATCGGAATTACAATTGGTGATTTAAATGGAATAGGACCTGAAGTCATTATCAAAGCGTTAAGTGCCCAAAAAATTCTTGATTTTTTTAACCCGGTAATTTATGGCTCCGGAAAAGTAATTTCCTATTACAGAAAATTATTGGATTTGAATGATTTTAACTTTGCACAGATAAAAGATGAACAATTAATTCCTAAAAGAGTAAATGTTGTTAATTGCTGGCAAGATAATTTCGAAATCAAGCCAGGTTTTGGAGATGAAGAAAGCGGGAAATTCGCGTTCCTGGCATTAAAAAGAGCCTGTGAAGATCTGAAGAGTCAGAAAATTCATGCAATGGTTACAGGTCCGATAAATAAGGAAAAAATGCCCAGGGAAGAATTTAATTCCGTGGGCCACACTGAATTTATCAGTAGTTTCTTTGAGGTTAAAGAAACGCTGATGTTCCTGGTTAGTGAACAAACAAGAGTTGGACTGGTAACCGGTCATATTCCTCTTAAAGACGTTGCCATGAAGATTACAAAATCTGGTATTGAGTCGAAATTGAGGGTAATGGAGAAGTCTTTGATCAATGATTTTGGAATTTCGAAACCCAGAATCGCAGTTTTAGGCTTAAATCCGCACGCGGGTGAGAATGGTTTGCTCGGAGTTGAGGAGAACAACATAATTTCTCCGGTAATAAAAGATTTTAAAGAACACGGCAAGTTGGTATTTGGACCCTTTCCTGGAGATGGTTTTTTTGGCTCAGGTCAATATGTGCAATATGATGGAGTTTTAGCCATGTACCACGACCAGGGGTTAATTGGATTTAAAACCATTGCCTTTGGGAGTGGAGTAAACTTTACAGCTGGACTCGGTGTAATTAGAACCTCTCCTGACCATGGAACCGCTTACTCAATAGCCGGCAAAAACAAGGCCGATGAGAGCTCAATGCGGGCTGCCATGATGCTCGCCTATGACATCGCCCTAAGAAGGTTTGAAATGGTTGAGAACTAGGCCATAATTACCTCTTTACTTGGTATTTATTTGAATTATCTTTTTAAATTTGCGCCTTATTTGGCTTTTGGGAATTGGGAAGAAACCGGGACTATACGATTGATATTTATAAATTAAGCAATACCCGGCATGATTATCATTTTGTTTTCGAAGATTCGTTTTTTGGAGAGTTTGAAAATAGCGTGATAACAAAGGGTAAGGGTGAAATTGATGTTGAACTTGACAAATCACCCACGTTCATAAAGGTGGATTTCAGGATCATAGGTTCAGTTGAGCTAATATGCGATCGTTCCAATGACCTATATGATTTCCCGTTTGACACCAAAGGGGAGATTATTTTAAAGTTTGGTGAGAATACGGATGAAATAAGTGACACCATAGAAATAATTCCCTGGGAAACTCAGCGGATTGATTTGGCTCAGTACATTTATGAATTTATTGGACTTGCCGTACCGATGAAAAAATTACATCCCCGGTACTCTAATGACGATGAAACGGATGGTATTGTGTTTTCAACAGAAATTGAAAAAGACCAAACCGAAAAGAATGAAATTGACCCAAGGTGGTCAAAATTAGGTAAACTGAAGAATTTAAAAGAAAAGAAAAATGGCGCATCCTAAACGCAAAATTTCAAAAACGCGAAGAGACAAAAGAAGAACCCATTATAAAGCATATGTAAAGACCTACATGGAATGCTCCAATTGTGGAGCACCGGTCTTATATCACAGAGTGTGCTCAGAATGCGGATATTATAGGGGCAAGCAAGCTGTTGAAGTTGAAGCAACAGCCTAATTAATGAAGATTGCTCTCGACGCCATGGGCGGTGACTTTGCCCCAAAAGTCAATATTGAAGGGGCCAAAATGGCACTGCAGGAACTTGACCCTGAAATTAAACTGGTCCTGTTGGGTGATGAAGCAATTTTGAAACCCTTGTTGTCCGATCTTGAAGTAGACCCTTCACGATTTGAAATTGTTCATACAACCCAGATTATTGAGATGGGTGAACATCCCACAAAGGCTTTAACCCTAAAACCAGATTCAGGCATTGTAAGGGCCTTTGCTATGCTAAAAGCGCGCGAGATTGATGCATTTTGCGGTACAGGTAACACCGGCGCGATGCATGTTGGTTCCATGTTTTCTGTTAAGACAATTGAAGGAATAATCAGGCCAGGTTTGGCAGGATTTGTTCCGAAGGAATCAGGAAATTATGGAATTATTCTGGATGTTGGAGCCAACGCAGATTGCAAGCCTGATGTTTTGTATCAATTTGGTGTAATTGGGTGCATATATGCAAAGAATGTACTTGAAATTCCAAATCCAAAGATTGGATTAATGAATCTGGGGGAGGAAGAACAAAAAGGGTCACTGCATACTCAGGCAGCCTATCAGCTTTTCAAAATAAACTCAAATCTCAATTTTATTGGTAATATTGAAGGCAGAGATCTATTTAATGATAAGGCCGACGTGATTGTTTGTGATGGATTTACCGGAAATGTTATACTAAAACTCGTTGAATCAATTTTTGATTTACTGAAAAAGCGCAATTTCGTCGATGAATACTTTGAAAGATTCAACTATGAAGCTATTGGCGGAAGCCCTATCTTGGGCATTAATGGTAACGTCATAATCGGGCATGGTGCTTCTACCGCCCAGGCAGTTAAGAGCATGATTTTGCAGGCTCGAGACATGGCAAAAGCAGACATTCACACGAAAATAAAAAACAACCTGGATTTCTAAGCAATGGGAAAAATAAGAGCAGCAATAACAGGAGTTGGTGGATTTGTTCCGGATTATATACTCACTAATGCTGAGCTTGAAACCATGGTGGATACCACTGACGAATGGATAAGAACCAGAACCGGAATCAGGGAGAGAAGAATACTGAAGGATCCTAAGGCCGGCACTTCTTATATAGGAGTAAACGCGGTTAACCAGTTATTGAAAAAAACAAATACCAAACCGGAAGAAATTGATCTCATCTTATGTGCTACCGTTACTCCTGATATGGTTTTCCCCGCCACGGCAACTTTAATTGCATCCCGGATTGGAGCCATAAATTCATTTGGTTATGATATACAAGCCGCCTGTTCCGGATTTATTTTCGCATTAACAACCGGAGCCAGGTATATTGAGTCAGGTGCGTATAAAAAAGTGGTGATAATCGGTGCTGATAAAATGTCTAGTATAATTGACTACACCGATAGAACCACTTGCATAATTTTCGGTGATGGCGGCGGTGCAATCCTGTTGGAACCAACAGAAGAAGAAGTAGGAATTATTGATTCTATCCACCGGCATGATGGTAGTGGTGCACCCTACCTGCACATTAAGGCAGGTGGAAGTTTAAACCCCGCAACCCATGAAACAGTAGATTTGAAACAGCATTATGTTTACCAGGAGGGTTCAACAGTGTTCAAATTCGCGGTGACCAATATGGCTGATATGGCAGAAAAAATCATGAAGAAAAACAATTTGACTGCCAATGATATTAATTTTCTTGTTCCCCATCAGGCCAACAAAAGAATAATTGATGCAACCCATGAAAGAATGGGAATTAATGAAGATCGCGTACTTATGAATATAGACAGGTACGGTAATACAACCGCCGGGACCATTCCATTATTGTTGTGGGACTTTGAAAAGAAATTCAAAAAGGGAGACAATCTTATTTTATCCGCTTTTGGTGGAGGATTTACCTGGGGTGCAGTTTATGTGAAATGGGCTTATAATTCCTGATTTTTAAAGAAAACTAATCATTTGTACTTTTGCTGAAAAAATAAGAATGGCAACTACCGCGGATTTCAAAAATGGTCTTTGTATTGAATTTAATAATAACTTGTATACGATTGTGGAATTTCAACATGTTAAACCGGGAAAAGGTCCGGCATTTGTCAGAACCAAACTGAAAAATCTTAACACCGGTAAGGTAATTGATAACACATTTACTTCGGGAGTAAAAATTACTACAGCAAGAATTGAACGACGCCCTCATCAATTTTTATACAAAGATGATCTCGGCTACCACTTCATGGACAGCAATTCCTTCGAACAGATTGCACTTCAACAAGATTTGATTGATGCTCCACAATTTATGAAAGACGGCCAGGTAGTTGAAATTATATATCACGCTGAAACCGAGACTCCTCTTAGCTGCGAGTTGCCCACTCATGTGGAACTGGTTATTACTTATACCGAGCCTGGCATTAAGGGAGATACCGCCACAAATGCTTCAAAACCCGCGACGCTGGAGACAGGATCGCAAATCCAGGTCCCTTTGTTTGTTGAACAAGACCAAAAAATTAAAGTAGATACCCGGACGGGAACTTATATTGAACGAGTAAAATGAGCCAAATGAAAGTTAAAGAAATTCAAGACCTAATTGACTTCCTTTCAAAAACGGGACTCAATGAAGTAAATATTGAGACGGATGAATTTAAGATTCACATCGTTCGCGAGCCAAAAGTTAAGCAGGTTGTGGATACTATGAAGAATTCTTCCTCAGCTTCCGCTTCTTCATCGGTTCCGGCAAAAGCCGAAGCAAACTCTGATGAACAACCAAAAACTTCAAAAGCTTCCAAATTAGTAGAAATACGTTCACCTATGATTGGGACTTTTTACCGATCACCAAATCCCGACTCACCTTCTTTTGTTGAAGTGGGAGATAAAATCGGGCCAGGCCAGACTGTTTGTATAATAGAAGCTATGAAACTTTTTAATGAGATTGAAGCTGAAATCTCGGGAACCATAGTAAAAGTACTGGTAGAGAACGCGTCTCCGGTGGAGTATGATCAACCGCTCTTTTTAGTAGAACCCAATTAGTTGCATAAACCCTGAATCCTAATCCGTGTTTAAAAAAATACTAATTGCCAACCGGGGCGAGATTGCTCTCCGAATTATCCGAACCTGTCGTGAGATGGGTATCAAAACCGTGGCAATTTATAGCATGGCAGACAAGGAAAGCCTCCATGTAAAGTTTGCGGACGAGGCTATTTGTATTGGTCCTGCCCCAAGTAAGGAGTCTTATTTAAGCATGCCCAGAATTATTGCCGCTGCAGAAATTACTAATGCGGATGCTATTCACCCGGGGTATGGGTTTCTGGCTGAAAACTCTGAGTTCTCCCAAATCTGCCAGGATTATAAAATCAAGTTTATCGGAGCTTCAGCAAGGATGATTGAGCAAATGGGCGACAAAGCCACCGCCAAGTCCACTATGAAGAGTGCCGGAGTTCCGGTAATTCCCGGGTCAGAAGGATTGCTGAGTTCGGTGGATGAAGCGAAGGAAATTGCCAAAGGCATTAAATATCCGGTTATCCTGAAGGCAACCGCCGGCGGCGGTGGTCGCGGGATGCGGATCGTGAATAGTGAGGAACAAATGCAGAAAGCCTGGGATGATGCACGTAGGGAATCCGGAGCAGCATTTGGTAATGATAGCCTTTACCTGGAGAAGTTCGTTGAAGAACCCCGTCACATCGAAATTCAGATTGTGGGCGATAAGAATGGCAAGGCATGTCATTTATCAGAAAGGGATTGTTCTATTCAAAGACGACACCAAAAGCTGGTGGAAGAAACTCCCTCCCCGGTTGTTAATCAAACTTTGCGGGAGAAAATGGGACAAGCCGCAATAAAAGGAGCTGAAGCTATTGGTTATGAAGGAGCTGGAACTGTTGAGTTCCTGGTGGATAAGCACGGAGATTTTTATTTCATGGAAATGAACACAAGAATCCAGGTGGAGCACCCGATAACCGAAGAAGTAACCGATTACGATTTAATAAAGGAACAGATAAAGGTAGCGGCTGGAATTACAATCTCCGGAAAGAATTATTATCCCAACCTGTGTTCAATGGAATGCCGGATAAATGCAGAAGACCCTGCCAAAGATTTCAGACCTAACCCGGGAAAGATTACTAACTTCCACATGCCTGGCGGTCACGGAGTAAGGGTTGACAGCCATGCCTACGCCGGATATGTTGTGCCGCCTAATTATGATTCCCTGATTGCAAAGTTAATCGTGAGCGCTCAGACCCGTGAGGAGGTTATCGTAAGAATGAAAAGGGCATTGAGCGAATTTGTAATCGAAGGCATAAAGACTACCATTCCTTTTCATCTGAAATTGATGGATGATAAAAATTTTCAATCAGGCAACTTCACCACCAAATTTCTCGAAAGTTTTGATTTTTCTGATTTGGGTTGATTTGACTACGAGGCTTTTGAACCAACTTAATCCTTTCTAATCTCCTCAAGATTCGCTAACTTATTTTGTCAATAGTAGTGATTTTCAATTCATGAAGGTTTGGATAATAATCTCTTCATTTATTTTTATTGGCCAATCCCCCGGGTATCAGGGTAAGGTTGACAGTTTAACACTAATTGCAAGCCAGACCACTGTCGATACCGTTAAGATTGACGCTTTGTATGAAATAGCCAAAATCTTTTATGGCCAGAACTCAAAAGACTTTGATGTTTTTGCCGGGGAATTATTGGTCTTGGCAGAGGAGGTAAATTATTCCCGGGGAATTGCCAGAATTCTTTATCTCACCGGATTGTATTTGCATCGAGAAGGTAAATTCATTGAGGCGTTACAGCTCATGAAAAGGCTTCAGGAAATTGGAAGCCAACCAGGATTAACCTTTTATAAAGGACAGGCTTTAGCCTTAACCGGAATTATTCATAAGGAGAGAGGGCGATTGAACCAGGGGTTGGAATACCTGGAAGAAGCGGCAAAGATTTATAAAGCTATAGACGATAAAAACAGGTTGATTAACGTGATGAATGCTTCTGCCGGCATTTATACTGATCTGGCCAAAATCCATAGCAATGATTCGAATTATCTGGAAATTGGTTATATGAAACTAATGGAAGTGAATTCGATGGCCAAAGAATTGGGCCACCTGACAATGATTGCTAACTCAAATGCCTTGTTAGGAGATATTTTTCGAATGAAGAAAAATTTTGCAAAGTCAATTTCATTATACAAAGAAGCGTGGTTTATTGCCGATTCTATTGGCAACAAGAATATGTCCACAGATATTTGGGGTGTAATTGGTTTTTCTTTTTACGAGTCAGGGCAAATCGATTCAGCCAGAATTTACCTGACCCAGGCCATTGCCGCTAGTAGAATGTATAACTATGAACCATTATCAATAAAATATTCTATTGAACTAGGCAGAACCTATATCTCAACAGGTGATTATGCGGTGGCCCAAAATATTTTAACTCAAACCGAAAAGCAAGCCAGGAGCCTTGGGTTCTGGAATTATTTGAACGATATTATTAAAATGAAAGTTGAAATTTTTAGTCAACTCAAGGATTTTGAAAATGGTTTATCTGCCATGTCTGAATTGGATATTGTTACAGATACCCTGAATAAGATAGCCAGTCGGGATAAAATAGCATTACTGGAGTCCAGCTATGAACTTGATAATGCCGAACTTAAACTTGCCCAAATGGAAGAAGAAAAGGAGTATCAGGCGAAAATAAAAAAAATTGTTATAGGTGGTTCAATTCCACTGGCTGCCCTGGCAATAATTACAATTGTATTGCTTTGGCGGTGGAACCTGGGGAAAAAGAAAATGCTTGCCACTCAACAGAATTTACATCATCTTGAAATCAGCAATTTGCAGCTTCAGGAAAAGAATCTTAAAATGAGCCTTGAGCTCAAGAACAAGGAATTGGCCGCCCAGGCATTAAATCTTGTTACTAAGGAAAATTTGCTAAAAGACATCAGGGAATCAGTCACTCAGCTTAATGATGGTGTTCAAAGTCCTGCCGCAATACATGCAATTCTGAAACAAATTGAATTGAGCCAAAACAGAGATAAAGATTGGAACGAATTCAAACTTTATTTTGAACAAGTTCATGTCGATTTTTTTAAGGAACTCAACTCCCGGATTGGGGATCTTTCTCCCTCAGAAATAAAATTATCCGCATTGCTGAGATTAAACCTGTCTATCAAACAGTGCGCGGATATCCTCGGAATTTCACCGGAAAGCGTAAAAATGGCCAGGCACAGGTTACGTAAAAAATTGCAGCTTCAAACTGAGGATAACTTAATCACTTTCCTCATGACTCTAAACTAGCTAGATCTTCATCTCTTTCCATTTGCCTTTTTTGAAAATAATAATCCCGGTTATTGCCAATGCCGTTTCTGCAATTGGAACAGCGGAAAATACTCCATTAGCACCGAATCCAAAGGTTGAAGATAATAAATATGCCAGTGGGATTTGAACCAGCCAGAAAAAAATCAAATTCAAAATGGTTGGAGTGCGTGTATCACCCGCCCCATTGAAAGATTGAGTTATTACCATTCCGTAGCCATAGAATAAATACCCAAGAGCAATAATCTGTAAGCAATTGGTTCCGTAATCAATTACTTCCTTATCATCTGTAAAAAAATTCAGGATTGGCCTTGAGGAAACCAAAAAAACTATCATTACCAGGCCAAGAAAAGCCATATTGTAGTATCCCGTTCTCCAGACAGATTTTTCGGCCCTGTCTGGTTGTCCTGCTCCTAAGTTCTGACCGACTAGCGTTGCAGCTGCATTGGCAAGCCCCCAGGATGGCAAGATGGTAAAAATTATCACCCGGATGGCAATAGTGTATCCAGCCAGCGCGGCACTCCCAAAGTTGGCCATTATCTTTACCAGAAAAATCCAGCTTGCTGAACCTATCAGAAATTGAGCTGTGCCTCCTGCAGATACTTTCAGAAGCCTTTTAATAATATCAACCCGTACAACCAAATGCGAACGATTAACTTTCAGAATACCCTTTCCACTAAACATGTAATACACTTGGTATGCAACGCCGATTGTTCTCCCAATGTTAGTGGCTATCGCTGCACCCTCAACACCAAAGGATGGGATTGGACCTAACCCAAATATGAAGATAGGATCAAGAATAATATTCAGG
>Ga0299906_10005693_pt1 | contig 10115 bp, 9 predicted proteins | sample RVTome_14_FD_200259 | JGI IMG/M metagenome (GOLD analysis project Ga0299906, IMG submission 200259) | Soil microbial communities from uranium-contaminated site in the Upper Colorado River Basin, Wyoming, United States - RVT145D125 (version 2) ...
ATAGCATTGCTGAGTCTCTCCGCTCTGCCTGGCTGAAGAAAAACGGTTCACCGGCATATCGAAAAGCCTGGATCCCAAGCATCATGAATACGCTTAATTTGAAGACTGCTCCATAAATTCCTAACGCTCCCTGGGGATTATGTTGAGGATAAAAATCGGCAGGCAAATAAGAGGCAATCATTATTTTGTCAAGGTTGTCGTTGAGCATACCTGAAAGGCCGGTGATCATAATGGGAATTGAATAGATAAGGATTGGCTTTAATGTGGTCCAGTTGAAATAAAAGCTGAACTTCTTAATTTCAGAAAAGAGGAAGAATAATAATCCGGCTGAACCCAAAAGATTTGCCAGGAAAACATACCCAATGCCCAAGCCTGGGGTATAAATATCCCCGATGAAAGGCTTAAGGGAAACCAGGAACCTTTCTTCATAAATGCCTTTGAAAACCAAAAGGAATAAAATATTAAAAAAAACGATTAATAATATGTTGCCAAGTTTTGCAATGACAAACTTTAGCGGCCTGTTTTCAATCCGAAGTTTTGCAAAAGGGATGGATGAAAATGCATCTACAAATAAAATTACCGCAAGCCATTGAATAATATAACCCTTGCCTGGTTCACCCAATAATCTCGCAATGTCGGGTGCGAAATAAATAAGAATAGCAGAGAAGACAAGACTCGATGAAAGAACTGAAGTGCAAGCCAGATCATAAATTTTTGGATCCCTCGATTTGGTAATAAATCTGAAATAAGCGGTTTCCAAACCATAGGTGTATAATACATTGAAGACAGCTACATAAGAATAAAGTAATGTTATGGATCCAAATTCTGAAGGAATGAAGATAGCGGTGTGTAAGGGTACAAGGAAGTAATTTAACAAGCGGCCAAATATGCTGCTTACGCCGTAGAGCGCGGTTTCACCGGCAAGTTGCTTAAGAGCTCCCATTGCGGATTCGATCTATTTACCCTTGAATTGAGGTTTTCTTTTTTCAAGGAAAGCCCTGGTACCTTCTTTGAAATCACCTGTATCAACACTGCGGGCAAAATTCTCCGCTTCTGATTCATATCCATTCCGGAGGTCATCATATGCATTCACAGAATCGATCACCATAGAAATAGCGAAACCGGCTTTTGAGAGTATTTTCCGCATAAGTTGAATTGTGCCATCGATTAATTCAGACTGAGAATTGAAAACGTGATTAACTAACCCCAAACTTAAGGCTTCATCAGCTTTGATTGAATCACCGGTTGTCATAAGTTCTATCGCTTTGCCTTTGCCGATCAAACGCGTTAAACGCTGGGTACCTCCATAACCTGGAATCACTCCGAGATTCACTTCAGGTTGACCGAATATTGCCGTATTTGTGGCCGTTCGCATGTGGCATGCCATGGCAATTTCGCACCCACCGCCCAAGGCATATCCGTTTATTGCTGCAATTACGGGTTTGGGACAATTCTCAATTTTTGCAAGAATTCTATGGCCATTTTGAACAAATGACTTTGCAGATTTAGCGTCAAGGTTTGCCAATTCTGTTATGTCGGCTCCTGCCACAAACGATTTTTCTCCAGCACCGGTTAGAATTACTCCTTGCACCTGTTCATCTGTTAAAATTTCATCAAAAACTTCATCCAGTTCTTTCATGGTTTCCAGATTCAGTGCATTGAGACTGGAAGGACGTGAGATAATAAGTGTAAGGATTCCTTCTTTTGTTTCGAGCAGAAGATTATTATAATTTTTCATTGATTCATTTGTTAATCGTTTGTTCCAGGTTAGCCAACATTTGTGCTGTCATTTTTTCAAGGTCAAATTCGTGCTGCCAGTTCCAGTCTTCCCTTGCCTTCATATCATCAATAGAAGCAGGCCACGATTCCGCTATTTTTTGTCTGAAGTCAGGAGAATATGTAATTCGGAAGCCTGGAATTTTATGCGCAATGGATTTAGCAATCTCCGCAGGAGAGAAGCTCATTGCTGCAACATTGTAGCTGGAGCGAATTCTGATATTCCTTGCGGGTGCATCCATTAATTCAATAGTTGCCCTCACAGCATCATCCATGTACATCATGGGGAGTCGGGTATTTTTCTCCAGAAAGCAGGTGTATTCTCCACTTTGCAAAGCATGATGGTAAATCTCAACTGCATAATCAGTGGTTCCGCCGCCAGGCAATGCTCTCCAGCCAATCAAACCTGGATACCTAAGGCTCCTGACATCCACTCCATACTTTTGAAAATAATATTCGCACCATCTTTCGCCAGCCAGTTTGCTGATACCATAAACGGTATTGGGATCCATTACTGTATTTTGAGGTGTATTTTCCTTCGGGGTACCGGGACCGAAAACTGCGATGCTGCTTGGCCAGTAAATTTTTGAATTCATTTCTTTGCCAACTTCCAGAACATTTAACAAGCTTGTCATATTTATGTCCCAGGCTTTAGACGGATTTTGTTCTCCTTTTGCTGATAATATTGCGGCAAGATGATAGATTTGGCTGATTGCATTTTCCTGAACTGATTTAAGAATTGCTTCTTTATTCAATGCATCAAGTTGAAAATATTTGCATGAAAAGGTTTTTGCAGAAAATGGCTTAATGTCAGTAGCAATAACATTATCTAGTCCATGCTTTTCGGCTAGTGAGGCAGTAAGCTCAGAACCCAACTGGCCAAGGGCACCAATTACCAGTATCTTTTCCATGCAAATTGTTTGGTTCCAAAATACAAATATTATGAATCCTTAAAAACCTGAACGGTTATTAAAAAGGTTTTTATCTTTGTTCAAACGAAAAATTTGATCTCATGTACACCCATTTAAAACCTGTTCTAAGAAAAGAACTTGATTCTATTAAGGAAGCAGGTCTTTATAAATCAGAAAGAATTATAACCACTCCCCAGGGTGCAGTAATTAAGACTACCTCCGGGGGTGAAGTGATTAATTTCTGTGCAAATAATTACCTGGGACTCTCAAGTCACCCAATGGTGATTGAAGCAGCGAAATCAGGAATTGATACTCATGGCTATGGGATGTCATCCGTGCGATTTATTTGTGGTACGCAGGATATTCATAAAGAACTGGAATCTAGGATTTCTAAATTCCTGGGAATGGAAGATACTATATTGTATGCCGCGGCCTTTGATGCAAACGGAGGTGTATTCGAACCTTTATTTGGCCCTGATGATTCCATAATCTCAGATGAGCTGAATCATGCTTCCATTATAGACGGTGTAAGGTTGTGCAAAGCCCGGCGTTTCCGGTACAAGCATAATGATATGGAAGATTTAAGAAAGCAGTTGGATGCGGCATCCGGCACAAAACAAAAAATTATTGTAACAGACGGAGTCTTCTCCATGGATGGAACGATTGCTCAATTGGATAAAATCTGTGATTTAGCTGATCAATATGGCGCGATGGTTATGTCTGATGAGTGCCATTCAACAGGATTTATAGGACGGACTGGACGGGGGGTGCATGAATTTCGTAATGTGATGGATAGAATCGATATTATCACGGGAACCCTTGGCAAAGCATTGGGGGGCGCTTCAGGTGGGTTCACCTCTTCAAAAAAAGAAGTCGTAGAAATGCTACGCCAGCGATCCCGGCCATATTTGTTTTCCAATACTCTTGCACCTTCCATCGTTGCAGGAACCATAGCTGTTATTGACATGCTTACAGAAACAACGGAACTCCGGGATAAGCTTGAAGCGAACACACTTTATTTTCGTGAAAAAATTACTGAAGCAGGTTTTGATATTAAAGCCGGTATCCATCCTATAACTCCCATAATGTTGTATGATGCAAAGATAGCCCAGAAGATGGCCGAGAAATTATTGGAGGAGGGAATATACGTAATTGGGTTTTATTATCCTGTTGTTCCGGAAGGCCAGGCAAGAATCCGGGTTCAAATTTCAGCTGTGCATGAAAATGAGCATCTTGACAAGGCGATTGAGGCGTTTACTAAAGTAGGAAAAGAATTAGGGGTTCTAAAAAACCAATCTTAAGATTTTATTTCCTTTAGCTCACCGGTTTCCGAAGCGGTTTGCACCTCAGTTTCTTCTGCGGTCTTTTCTGATTCCTTTTCCTCAAACAGATATTCATTAATCTTTCTTCTAACCTCAACCGGAGAAAGGTCCGCGTAAATACTTCCACCGCGAGCAATACTAATGTGACCGGTTTCCTCAGAAACTATCAACACCAGGGTATCTGTGGTTTCACTCATCCCCATTGCTGCACGGTGCCGTAAACCATAATTGGCAGGAAGAGTATCGCTTTCTGAAACCGGAAGAATGCAGCGCGCAGCCTTAATTCTTCCTTTGTAAATAATTACTGCTCCATCGTGCAACGGACTATTCTTGTTGAAGATGGAAAGCAGTAACCGTTTTGAAATTTGAGCATCTAGGATATCTCCGGATTCAGCATAAAATTTTAACTCGGAGCTTTTGGAGAAAACAATCAATGCTCCGGTGTAAGATACTCCCATCGTTTTTGCTGCTTCAATTATCACCGAAATATGGTAATCGCGTTGTTGCTCACTTCTTTTCCAAATTCTAAAATTGTTTAACAGGTTCTCCCGGTCAAAAGACGTACTTTTACCTATCATTAAAAGAAATTTTCTGATCTCCTGTTGAAAAAGAATGATTACCGCTAATACACCAACACCCATAAACTGTCCAAGGATAGCGGATAGTAACTCCATTTGAGCGGCATTCACCACCAGGAAAACCAGGTACAGGAAGAGGAATCCAAAGAATATCCTGACCGCCACGCTGCCCTTCAACAATTTATAAAGTTGATACAACAGGATGCTTACCAGGGCGATATCAAAAAAATCTACCCAGGTTATTTCAAGAAATCCTATCCTAAATCCCAACATCAAAGCTCTTTAACTAATTTAATTGCTTCCATAGCATATTTTACATCGTGAACCCTCAATATGGATGCTCCATTCAGAAGTGCAACTGTATTCAATACGGTAGTTCCGTTCAATGCATCACCGGAAGTATTTCCTAAAATTTTTTGTATCAGCGACTTCCGGGACACTCCTACAAGAACAGGCTTCTTCAATATATCAAAAATTCTTAAATTTTTTATTATTTCGAAGCTTTGATCTGCTGTTTTTGCAAAACCAATTCCGGGATCGATCACTATTTTATTAACGTTGAGTTTATCTAAAACGGATATTCTCGATCTAAAATACTCCGTTATTTCTTCCAGGAGATTACTATAATCAGTGAGATTTTTCATCGTTTGAGGTGTGCCACGCATATGCATAAGTACGTATCCGACATTTTTTGAGGCCACAAGATTGAACATGTCAGGATCGCCCTCACCACCGGTAATATCATTTACCATATCCGCTCCTTCTTCAATAGCAGCACTGGCTACTTCGGCTCTAAATGTGTCAATTGAGATATGAGTTCCGGGAAAATGTGAGATTATGTTCCGGACAGCCGGAATAACTCTTTGCAATTCTTCTTCCAGACTGATGTGCTCCGCTCCGGGTCGTGAGGAGTATCCGCCAACATCTAATATGGAAGCTCCTTCTTCAAGGTATTGTCCGGCCTGGGCAATTATGGCATCACCTGACTTTCTGCTTTTTTCGTAAAAGCTATCCGGGGTAATATTAAGAATACCCATGCAGATGGGAGTCGTCAGGTCAATCACATCGCCGCCGAGGGTAAGCGTTTTTTTTGAAAATAATGTATCTTGCTCCACTATAAAAATATTGATCAAAAAGACGTGTCTGATACTGTTCGCGAATATAATGAAGTAATAAAGGGTTGCAAAGAGCTTTTCAAAAAGAAAACCCGCGACTACGGAACAGCATGGAGAATTTTACGGCTTCCCTCACTAACCGATCAAATCTTTATCAAAGCGCAACGCATCCGATCTATTCAGGAGAAAGGAGTTTCAAAAATTGCCGAAGGAATTCAGGAAGAACTGATAGGGATCATTAATTATTGTGTAATGTCTATTATGCAAATGGAATTTGAGGAAAAAGATAAAGTTGAAATGACATACGAAGAGCTTTCACCCATTTATGACAGGATAACAAAGGAAACAATGGAGTTATTCATGGATAAGAATCATGATTATGCTGAAGCCTGGAGAGAAATGAGGGTTCCATCCATTACAGATATTATTTTGATGAAGGTTTTGCGGGTGAAACAGATAGAAGATAATGAGGGCACGACTCTTGTATCTGAAGGGGTGAAGTCAAATTACCAGGACATTGTGAATTATTCTGTATTCGCGCTAATAAAATTAAACTATGAGAATAATGAAAATAGTTGATTGGATTGCAAAAATAATCGTTGGCGGGCTTTTCATCTTTTCAGGCTTGATTAAAATTAATGATCCGGTCGGAACGCAGATTAAGCTGGAAGAATATTTTGAAGTTTTTGCTACTGACTTCGGAAGTTTTTTTCACTTATTTATGCCGATTGCTTTGCCAATAGCATTTATACTCATCATACTTGAAGTTGTGCTGGGCGTTGCGGTACTGATTAATTTTAGAATGAAGATTTCTTCCTGGGTTTTGCTGATACTCATTTTCTTTTTTACATTCCTTACATTTTATTCAGCATATTTTAATAAAGTCACAGATTGTGGTTGTTTTGGCGATGCAATTCCATTAACGCCGTGGGAGTCGTTTTATAAGGATCTTATTCTGGTTGTTTTGATCGCTTATATTTTTGTCCGAAGAAAGCTTCTTGATGCGCTAACGGGCGAAAAAACGGGCAACTTTACCATATCGGGAACCGCATTGGCTACTTTGATCATTGGGATTTATGCTGTCAGGCACTTGCCTTTTATCGACTTCCGGCCATATAAAATTGGAGATAACCTTATGGTTAATATGCAGCCGCGGGAAGAACCAATTTTTGAATATACTTTCCGGAAAGATGGTGAATTGATAAAATCAGAACAATATCTTTCAGAGCAAGAGGGCTACGAATACATCGGATATGAAGTAAAGAACTCTAAAAATACCATTCCAAAAATTACGGATTTCAGTGTTTGGAATGATGAAGTAGGTGAATACACTGATTTGGCATTGACCGGGAATAAATTTATACTCATTGTGCAGGACGCGGGAAAAGCTTCCCGCAAGGATTTAGCTAAGATTGGTAATTTAATGAAGACGGTGACTTTGCAAGCCGAAGTACTGGTGTTCACATCTTCAGGCGTTGCCAGTCTTCAGGATTATCTTGTTGAAGCACGGGTTGCAGTTCCCGTATTTTTTGTTGACGCGACCGTATTGAAGACCATGATTCGCTCTAACCCGGGCATGATGTTAATGAAAGACGGCACCGTGCTGGGTAAATGGCATTATAACGACATTCCGGTTCCGGACCAGGTATTAAATCTTTTGTAGTGAAAATCTATCTTTTAGGAATGCCCGGCAGTGGTAAATCTACTATCGGTAAAATGTTGGCTTCTTACCTGGGCTTAAGCTTCATTGATATGGATATGGAAATTGAAACGGAAACCGGGAAGTCCATTAAAGAAATCTTTGAAAAGAAAGGCGAAAAGCATTTCCGGTTCCTGGAAAAACAACTCTTACAAATGCTTGCAGGTAAGGATTCTATTGTTGTAGCAACAGGGGGCGGAGTCCCCATTCACAATAACAATATGAAGCTGATTAATGAGACCGGAATCTCTGTTTACCTGAAAGCAAGTATCGAACAATTACAATCTAATTTGGAAGAGAGTTACTCTGCAAGGCCGCTACTTCAAAAGAAAAATCTTAAAGATTCCCTTATGCAACTATTAACAGAGCGTGAAGAAGTTTATTCAAAAAGCAGGTATATAATTCAGGTATCAGAAGATCCAAAATCAACAGTTCGGGAAATTGTTGAGATTTTTAAAAATTGAAACCGGCAGTTATTAAGGCTGAAACTCTTTTATTCTCTATTGTATTATACACGGAGGAAGCAAACGGACGAATTGAGGAGTCGTATTTGCTTGTTATAATACCTAAGTCAACATAAAACTTAGGCAAGCGAATTCCGCCGCCAAAAGTAATGTTGCTTCGCGAAGAATCAACAGAGCTTGATTTCCTGGGGTCATCAAAAAAGGCAAATCCACCGCGAAGTCTGAAAATCCCTCTGCGAAACTCCGCACCTAGCTTATAGTTCGTTACAAACCCGAACTGGTCATCAATAAGTTGATTGTCGTCCACAGTTTCAAAATCATCAGAACTTATATGATTGTAAGAATAATTGAGGAATTCAACTTCACCTGTAATAAACCCATGTTTGCCAATAAAAACAGACGCACCCGTATTAAACTTCAAAGGTGTTCGTAAATTATACTGGCTCACAAAAATATCACTTAGCGCTTCTTCTGTAGTAAGTTGTTTGTTTTCCGGAACATAGAAATAATTGTCAAAGGTAGAAGTAAGTTTTGCTTCATATAAATCTTCGAACACATAGAAGTTAGGAGTGGAAAGTGACGCACCCAAAATTAACATGTCAACCGGTCTCACCATTATCCCAAAGGTCGCATTGATTCCTGCTCCTGTAATGTTCAAATCTTCTTCAAGAGTAAATTCACTCAGAGATCCATTGGACCGGAATTCTGAATACCTGGAATTTTCATGGTAATCGAGTGTTAACAGGCCAATGGTTGCTCCCAGGTAAACCTTATCTCCAAAATTTGCTCCGTAGGCAATGTTTACAGAATATTCGGAGCCTTTTGAAATTCTTGTTTCCCGCTGCAGGTCAGGATAGTCCAGAGTTTCGATATCAGAAGCCACATAATCATAGTACTGAATCAGATTTCCAGAACCGTCATCAATTTCAAATAAGTCAACCAGATAAGCTTCAAAAGCGAGGTCTGAGAAGGTATCTTCATTGCCGTTATCAAATTTGTCGAAAACAAAATCAAAGTAATCGACATCCACATTGTCTTTATCCCTTTGATAGGTAATTCTGTTATTAAAATCTTTTGTCTTGGAAATCGATAAGCCAAAGGATCCTCCCTTCAGGAACTCATTATTTTCGATTGGTCTGTGGAACACAACGCCAAGGTTAGCGAAATTAAGCACAGCCCTGCTGTCGGACACCGACTGGCTTCTGCTGTTTCCGGAGAGTTCCAGGTAAGAATCAGCAGAATTAAAATTCAAAGCCGGGGTAAAACTGGCTTCAGAACGATTGAAAAAGCCGAGGCCGGCAGGATTTGAAAATGCCGAGCTTATATCTCCACCCAAAGCAACCTGCGAAAACCCGAGAGATTGAATTCTCGCGCTACCTGATACAGGCGACTGGCTGAATAGCAGAACTTCGCCGGTTAACCCCTGTGCAAAATGCCGACCTGGCCACAATCCACCCACGCTTATCAAAATAAGCAAACTTGCCTTTCTCATGTTTTTAACCTTTAGTTTTTCCTTGCGGGTCTGCTTGAACTGGAATTATTATTTCCTGAACGGGTGCCTGAAGATTTTTCAGTAGATGATCTGGCAGGTGCTACATTGCTCCTGGCCGGCGCAGTGCTCCGTGATGGAGTTGAACTCCTGTTAATCTGGTAATCTCTGTTAGAACCCGGCGTAGTTCTGTTCCATTGCTGGTTAGAATTCTGCCTGTTGAAATCCTGAGAGCTTCTTTGTCTTGTATTATTGTTAGTATTAGGGTTTACCTGGTAACCAGAAGAACGCTGATTAGTTCTGACATCATACAAACTGCTGCGGTTAGTTTTTGGTCGTACATAATTCGTGGATGTACGAGTACTTTGCGTTGATCTCTGGTTGATTATCTGTGGAGTGGTCCGGGATGCGGAGTTTCTGTCTATTTCATCTCTGGAGATAATCTGGTTATCCTGTCTTGACCTCCTGTAATAACTGCTTTGAGAAGGCGAGTCTGTGATGGCTTGAGTTCTGGACCTTGATGGATTAGTAATATTACTCACGGTACTCCTTGAGTTGTTATTTTCAGTCAGGGAAGAAACAACACCCCGGCTTGGCCTGGGACCTTTTACTATCTTGCGCGTATTACCATTAATATTATCCGGGTTGATATTAACATAGCTGTTATTGTAATAAAGGGAATTGGAATAGCCGTATGAACTATAGTATCCGCCACCATAATAACTGCCGTAATAAAATCCCGATGGAGGGCAATACATTGC
>Ga0299906_10005694_pt1 | contig 10114 bp, 6 predicted proteins | sample RVTome_14_FD_200259 | JGI IMG/M metagenome (GOLD analysis project Ga0299906, IMG submission 200259) | Soil microbial communities from uranium-contaminated site in the Upper Colorado River Basin, Wyoming, United States - RVT145D125 (version 2) ...
GTGCCGGCTCACGGTCCGCGCGTGCCCCCGCCACCCCGGCCCCGACCCGCCCGCGGCGTAGATCGCCTGCACCCCCGACCCCGCCGGCCGCCTGGCGGTGGCGTGCGGCGGACGCGCCAGCGGCGCGCGTCTCGCGGGCATGCGATGGGAAAGGGCGATTCCTCGTTGCGGCGCCGTAGTGACGATCGGTAGGGTCTGGCGGGTGAGCCCCGGGCGCCATGTCTCCGCATTCGGGATCGCTGTGCTCGGCCTGCTCTGGCCGGCCGATGCCGGTGCCTGGGTCGCACGGCTCAGCGGCACGCGTCCCGTCCTCTCCGACACGGCGCGGGCGAGCGCCCTGGCTCCGGACGGGTCCGTCGTCGTCAGCATGCTGACGGAGGCGACGCCTGGCGGGTGCAGCGTCGGCGTGCGCCGCATCGACGCGGTGACCGGGACGATCAGGTGGAGGCGCACGGTCCATGGCGCCACGTACTTCTCCCGATGCAGCTTCCGGGTCGATGGCGACGGCGTGCGAGCGACGCCCGCGCCCGTGATCGTGGACGGCGAGGACCGCGTGTTCGTCGGTACGCCCGGTCCAGGTGTGGCGAGGCTAGACGGCGCCACGGGCGAGGTCGTGTGGCATGTGGACTTCGCGGGGGACGACGCCGGCGTCGTCCACGGGCTCGCTCTCCACGGAGACGAACTCGTCGTGGCGGGCACCTTCGTCGAGCACCCCGGCAGTGAAGACGCCGACGCGGACTTCGCCGTCGTCAAGGTGGATCGCGAGACCGGTGCCGCTCGCTGGACGGTCCGGCTGCAAGGCGAGTTGCCGCCGTGCGAGGAGGACTGCGACTACGATGCCAGTCCACAGGACGGCGCAACCGGCGTGGCCGTGGCGGAGGATGGCACCGTGCACGTGGTGGGCCACCTCTCCACCGTCGACGGCGGAATGTTCATGGTGCTCTCGCTCGACGGCGTCGGCGGTGCGGAGCGCTGGCGCTTCACCAGGCCAGGGGCGGGGTGGTCGGTGGCGACGAGCGGGGACGTCGTCTACGCGTCCGGCACGATCCGCTCCAAAGCGGTGGTCGTCAGGTTGCGGGCCGCGACGGGCCGTCCGGCATGGCACAGCCGCATCCGGGGCGGGCGCGGCCGCAGATGGGGGACCGCGGCCTTTGTCGTCCCGGACCCGAGCGGCGACGTCTTCGTCGCCGGTCATCTCCGGACGCGGCGGCAGCGGGCGACGCACGCGTTCGTCACCCGACTCGCCGGCCGGACCGGTCACAAGCGCTGGCGGCGGGTGTTCCGTGCCGCGGAACAGACGACCCACGTGGTGCACGGCCTGACGAGCGGCGCCAGCGGCGACGTCGCCGTCGTCACGTCCACGACCTTCGTGAACCCGCCCAGGCCGACGTCGAGCGTGCGCTCGCTCCGGCGGCGCGATGGCAGAACCCGTTGGTCCTTTCGCGCCGGTGGGGCCCACGAGGAAGCGATCGGTCTCGGCGTGCTCAGGCTCGCGGACGGCGACCTGATGACGAGTGGCGCCCGACGGTTCGTAGGCGAGGATCTCGACGCGGAGGTGCTCCGCCTGGAGCGGCGCGCCGGCGCCGTGCGCTGGAACGCCTCCGACGAGGGAGAACACCGAGGGGACGACCGCGCCTACGACGTCGCCGTCACGGGCGACGGGGACGTGGTCGTCGCCGGCACGGTGTCGAACGGTAACGGCGACGACTTCCTGGTGGCGAAGCTGGGGGGAGGGACCGGCGCCCTGCGCTGGCAGCACGAACTCGACGGAGCGGACCCCGGCCGGCCGAGCGGCCCCGACTACGCGACCGAGGTCGCCGCGACACCCGACGGCGGCGCCGTCGCGATCGGCTCGATGGTCCGCGAGGACCGCGGCGAGCAGAGCCCCGCCATGGTCAGATTCGATGCGCGCGGTGAACTCGTCTGGCAAAAGCGCTTCCACGGCTGCTGCCCGGGCGTGCGGGGGCAGGGAACCGCCGTACGGGTGCGGGAGGATGGCGACGTCGCGGCGGTCGTGCGCCTCCCCGATCCGTCTTCGGTGGTGGTGATGCTCGACGGCACGAGCGGCGCGGAGCGCTGGCGCCACAGTCCGTACGGCCGGACCATCGACTCCGAAGGCTTCGTCCTGCTCCCGGACGGGGACGTTGCGTACGTGGACGCCACCTACGACTGGCCGGACGAGCCGATCGTCGTGCGGCTGGCGGGCGACTCGGGTGAGGTTCGCTGGGAGCAGACCCTGCTCGGGATGAAGACGTCCTCGGCGGCGGGCACGGCGGAGTCGGTTCTCGTCGGCGGTGCGCAGGGCGATGCGCCGCGGCCGCCGGCGATCGTGGTTCGTCTGCGCAGCCTCGATGGCGAGCCGGCTTGGAGCACCGTCCTCGGACATCCGGAGGCCGCCTTCGGAAGCGTCGGATTGGTTCGCGCCGACGGCGAAGGCGCCGTCCTGGCGATGGGGTCTTTTCGTGTGCCGACCGACGATCCCATCTCCTACGACTGGTACCGCTTCGTCGCCGTGCTCGACGAGCCCACGGGTGCCGTACGCTGGATGAATGTCGGGCCGGCGGACGGATCCTCGTACGCCGACGCGCGGTTCGACGCCACGGGCAACGTCGTGGCCGCCGGGCAGGTCGACCATGGATCGACGAGCGACTTCTTCATCGTCGCCTTCGACGGCGCCACCGGTGGGGAGCGCTGGCGCCGAACGGTCGGCGGCAACGGTGACGGCCAGGTGCGGCGTCTCGCCATCGGCCCCACGGGCCGCGCCGTCGCGGTGGGGACGAGCACGTGGCTGGATACCGCCGTCGACGCTACCGTGCTGTCGGTGGACGGGACGAGCGGGGCGGACTGACGCCGGGTTCCCGCTCTTGCGCCGTAAGGTCGCGCGCCTCCTGACGCGACATGCGCGGCCAATCGGCGGGGTCGGCGGCGGGCGCGCCGTCGTGCGCGTTCCGGGTTCCGGCTTCGCCGACCCCGGAATGACGGACGTAGACGACGCGCAGCGCGTGGCGCTAGTATCGCGCATGACCCGCACGCTTCTCTCCGCCCTCGCCGCCCTTCTCGCCGCCGCGCCGGTGTCGGCGCAGACCTGCTCCTGCACGAAGTACGAGAGCGCTCGGCAGTTCATTCAGTTCAACGACGCCATCTTCAGGGGCAAGGTCGTGTCGTCGAAGGACGAGTATGGGGTGAGCGTGACGCGCTTTCAGGTGCTCGAGAAGCTGAAGGGCGAGCCGCCGGCGGAGGTGGCGGTGACGCATCCGGCGCCAGGGCCGGGCAAGTGCGGCGGCGTGGCGTTCGAGCCGGGGCAGATCGTGGTGATCGTCGCGCAGGGGCCGGTAGAGGATCTCGGCACGACGTCGTGTCAGATCGACGCGTATCCCGAGGCGCAACTGCGCGCAGCGCTCCACTGACGTCGAGCCCTTCGTTCCCGAGCCGGGGAGAAAGAGCCGAGAATTCGGTTGGGGCGACCTGATCGCATGCTGACGTAGTGCGTCATTCGCGCCGCGGCGCGGCGGCCGAGGGCGGATTCGGGGTTGTTCGGTGCGGGACGGGTCCGCTAGGGTGGCCATGGGACCACAACCGATGAGGGGAGGAACCATGTCGCGCTCAGCTCGTACGTTGCCCGTGCTCTTGGCCGTGTTGGTGCTCGGGAGTGCACACGCGGCGCCGCCGGCGAACGACGACTGCACGACACCCACGGTGATCGGCAGCCTGCCGTTCACGGAGACGATCGACGTCTCCTCGGCAACCGGGGCGCTTACGGACCCGGTGCTGTACTGCCAGGAAGAGACCTACGACCCCTGGGGGCGGTCGGTATGGTACAGCTTCACGGCCGGCGCGGAAGACGCGTTTCTCGAGGTGAGCACCGCTGGCAGCGACTACGACACCTTGGTGGCCGTCCACGCTGGCACGTGCGGCGACACGACCCTCCTGGAGTGCAGCGACGACGCGCCGACGCTCGGCCAGGCGAGCCGTGGCTACGTGGCGGTGGCGGCGGGCGAGACGGTGCTGATCGAGGTGGTTCGGGCCACCACATTCCCCGTGCTCGGCGGGTCAAGCCTGACGCTGACGGTGCAGAGCCCGCCACTCGGCCATCCCACCAAGACGGGGCCGGAGTTCACGGTCAACACCTACACCTACGGGATTCAGGGATTCTACGGATACTTCGGGGGCATCAGCACCTGCGCCGGCAGCGACGGTCGCACGGTGGTGGCGTGGGAGGACAAGGGTCAGGAGCCGTCGTTCAGCGACGGCGTGTACGCACAACGGTACGACGCGAGCGGGGCGCCGATCGGGGGCGAGTTCGGGGTCCAGGAGTTCACGACCGGCGATCAGATTTTCCCGAGTGTCGCCTGTGGCGCGACGGGTGACTTCGTCGTCGCGTGGTGGGACGGATTCGACGTCGAGGCGCGGCGCTTCGACGGCACCGGCACACCGGTGACCGGGGAGCTGACGGTGACGACCGGAGGGGTGGAAGATCCACCCTCCGTCGCCACGGATGCGGACGGCGATTTCGTGGTGACCTTCGAGCGGAACGACAGCGTCCTGGCCCGCCGATACGACGCCACGGGGACGCCTCTGGGGCCGGAGTTCCAGGTCAGCGGCGCCGAGGCGGCGCTGTATGAGCACGACTCCGATGGCAACGACGCCGGCGAGGTCGTCGTGGCGTGGAGCGCGTACGATCCGTATACCTACTATCGGGTGGTGAAGTCGCGGCGGATCGACCCGGCCGGCGCTCTGGGCACGGAGGCCATCATCGCGGACGACCAAGAGGGCCCGCAGTTTCGCGCCGAGCGCACGGCCGTGTCCATCGCAGCGGGCGGCGACTTCGTGGTGGCTTGGGTGTCGCGAGACTACGACTTGAACGATGCCGTGCGCACCAGGCGCATGGGCGCCTCCGACACGCCGCTGGGACCCGTGCTGGAACTCAACACTGCCGGGGATGACGGTTCGGGCCAGTCGCTCGACGTGGCGATGCACGACGATGGCAGCTTCCTCACGGTGTGGGACGATGGAGGCGGGTACGCGATCTGGGGTCGTCGGGTCGACGCTGGCGGCACTCTGATCGGCGACTCGGAGTTCCGCGTCGAGACCTTCGGCGTCTACCCGCAGTATGGCCCCTGGGCGGCCGCGGTGCCCGGCGGCGACTTCGTGGTCGCCTGGAGCGGCTTCCACTACGACCCGACCGGCTGCGGCTATGGGCCCGCCTATCCGTTCTGCAGCTCCGAGGACGTGCGCGCCCAGCGCCTGACGCCGTCGTTGACCGCCCCGACCGGCTGCGCTGCGAGCCCGAAGGCCGGCTGCCGCGTCCCGACCGTGCCGCTCAAGTCCAAGCTCCTCCTCGTCGACGACCCCGACGACGACCGCGACCAGATGCGCTGGAAGTGGGTGAAGGGCGAGGAGACGACGCAGGCGGACTACGGCGACCCGACCGCCGACACCGGTTACGCGCTCTGCCTGTACGGCCCGGGCGACTCGCTGATCTACGGCTCGCTCGTCGACCCCGGCGGCACCTGCGGCACGAAGCCGTGCTGGAAGGCGCTGGGGAACCCGCCGGGCGTGAAGGGCTTCCGCATGAAGAACAAGGCCCGCACGCCGCATGGGGTGCTCAAGTTGGTGCTCAAGACCGGCGAGGCCGGGAAGGCGAAGGTCGTCGCCAGCGGCGGCCGCGCGCTGCTCTTCGACGGGCCGGGCGGCGTCCCGCCGCTGCCCCTGGCGCTGCCCGCGACGCTGCAGCTCCAGAGTACGACCGGCGAGTGCTGGCAGGCGACGTACGACGGCGCCGGCGTCGGCAAGAACGAGGCCGGCTTCTTCAAGGGCAGCGGGAGCTGACCCGGCGTAACCCTTCGTCACGCTCGGACGTGTAGGTGGTGAAAGGAGGCCTCCCATGGCCCGCGTCGACGGCGTCCCTTCCGACACCGACAACCCGATCCTGTGCCTGCTCTTCTGGGGCGTGCAGCGACGCTTCGGACGGCCGGTCGAGCGCCCACGAGAACCTGCGCGCCCGCATGAACCACGCGCTCGGCTACGGGGCGCCGGGATTCAGCGAGGGCGGAGTGTGTGCGCTGGCCGCGCCGACGGCCGGGTAACATCGGGCGGTCCCGGCACAAGTGCGTGGCATGCGTCGTCCCCCCCTTGTCGGCCTCGCACTGGCCGTCGCCACCCTCGTCCTGCTGGCCGGTGCCGAGTCCGCTGAGGCCGGCCGCCGTCTCCCCCCGAAGCGAAGCCAGGCCCTCATCCGCTGGCTCGAGGCGCGCCACTACCAGGCCGAGGGGTGGGTGCCCGAGCCGACCATCCGCCCCTCCGTTCCCGCGCATGGCCTCAACGTGCGCACCTGGCTGAGCCCGCGCGCCGTCGAAGACCTGGCGAGCGGGGCGCCAGCGTTCCGCAAGGGGACGGCGTTCGTCAAGGAGCTCTACTTCGCCGGGACCGACGAGGTGATCGGCTGGTCGGTGATGCGCAAGCTCCGGAAGAAGAGTGGGCGCACCGGCCGCGGGTGGTTCTTCTTCGAGACCTTCGACGGCCGAGCGCGCGGCGCCATCCGCGGTCGTGGCAAGCCCGTCTGCGTGAGCTGCCACGCGGCCGGGCAGGACTATCTGCTCAGTCCGTTTCGCCCCTGAGCCGGGTCGTCAGCCGGGTCGTCACGCGCGCCGCGCCGGCCGAGCCTGGGTCGCGGCGGCTGCCGCGAGCAGGAACTCCTCGATCTCGTCGACCCGCGCGTCGGCGTCTCGGTACCCGATGTCGACCAGCGTCCCCGTGAAGGCCGAATCGAAGAGCAGGTAGCTCATCAGGTCGGCACTCTGGGCGTCGGGCGTGCCCAGGGCCTCGAGCGCGAGGCGCAGCAACCGTGGCATGCGGTCCGCGAAGTCCTGTGCGACCAGCGCCAGGTCCTCGGAGGGGCTGACGACCAGCGGGGCGATCGGGCGCATGGGCTCGCCGACGTCGGCCGGTGCGTGCGACTCGATCAGCTCGTTCATGCGCACGAGGTGATCGAGGTCCGTGTCGAGATGATCGAGGAAGATGGCGTTCATGAACACGCCGCAGATCTGGGACAAGGGCGGACGCGCGAGGGTCCGCTCGCCGGCGGACCCGTCGTGCCGAGTGGCCAGCTCCTCGCGCGAGAGGGTGTCGGCGGCGAGCGACGAGCGTACCCCCACGGCGAAGACGTGGGTCGCTCCCAGCCGGATCGCGGGGCTGAAGGGCGTGACCAGTCGGAGCGCGCCGTCCCCGAAGTGGAGATCACCCGCCGTCGTCGCGAGGCGCACCGGCGGAAACACCAGGGGGATGGCCGCCGAGGCACAGACGTGATCCGCCGTCAGCTCGACGGGCAGGACGACCCGGCGGGCCTTCTGCCAGATCGCGTGCCCCGGGCGGCCCTGGACGAACGTGAAGGATCGACCCGAGTGATAGCTGGTCGCCGTGATGGCGACGGCGTGGAGATGCCCGGCGCGGATGGCGTGGGCGATGCCCGCCATGGGCAGGATGCGGTTCAGGAAGACTCGCAGGGGTGCGGTGTCGAGGAGCCCGTGCGTCACGGTGCGTCCGAGCAACGACCCGAGCGTGAGATCGTGCAGCATCCCGAGTCCGGTCGTCACCAGCGACACGAGATCGGTGCGGACCACCTGATGCATCTCCAGGCGGCACCACACGTCGGCCAGGCCCGCCGTCGCTTCGTGGAAATCCGCGCTGCGGGCCGCCAGCATCGTGCTGTTGATGGCGCCCGCCGACGCGCCGGTCACGACGGCGAACGGCGACGGGCCCCGCCGCAGCGACGGCACTTCGCCGAGCCGCTTCAGCACGCCAGCCTGGTACGCGCCGCGGGCACCGCCCGCCGTGAGTACGAGACCGAGCATCGATGCTCATCGGGTGAGCAACGCTCGTGCCATGCGCTGGGCGTGGCCGGGCTGGACGATTCGTGTCCCGCGACTCGATGTTGCCCACCAGCGCAGCGGCGGTGGCGCCGGAATGAGCACGCCCCGGGTCGTGCCCGTACCGTCCGTCAGGGGACCGCGCAGCCACACTCGCCGCTGCCGCCGGCCGCGAAGATCGTGCAGACGGCGCCGTCGGGACAGCCGAGCCCGCCGCCGCACTGTCCGGGCGTCGGGGCACACACGCCGGCGGGCTCGCTGCACTGACAGACGTTCGTCGTCGATCCCGGCGTGCCGCCGGTGAGCGTCACGGGCCGGCAGATCCGGCCGCCGGCGCACGCGCCGCCGCAGGTGGGGAAGCTCGCGTCGTCGCAGGCCGTCAGGCCGTCGGGAAGACAGCCGCACTCGAGCGAGAGGGTGTCGAAGACCGAGGCGCGGCGACACTGGTGGTCCGGCGGGCACAGACCGTCGCAGGTCGGGTAGCCGGCGCCGCCGTCGCACGGGATCTCGGGGAGCGGCCCCGAGAGCGTGGTGGTGGTCGATGACGTCACGGCGGTGGTGGTCGTCGCCACGGTCGACGTGGTGACGCAGTTGCACAGCCCGATCCCGCCGATGCCGAAGAGGGTGCACACGCCGCCATTGGCACAGCCGAGGCCGCCGCCGCACTGCCCGAGCGACGGGGAGCAGTCGCCGTCCGGGTCGCTGCACTGGCAGGACTGCGTCGTCGCACCCGTGTCCCCGTCGATGAACGTCACCGGGCGGCAGGTGCGGCCGCCGGCGCACACGCCGCCGCACTGGGGGTAGGATGCGTCGTCGCAGGCCGTCTCGTGCTCGGGGAGACAGCCGCAGTCGAGGCGCAAGTCGTCGAAGACCGTGACGCGCCGGCAGTCCAGGCTGGCCGGACAGGCGCCGTCGCAGATCGGGTACGGCGTCCCGCCGCTGCAGGGGACGTCGGGCAGGGTCGTGACGGTGGTGGTCGTGGTCGTTCCCGCCGGCGCGTCGCAGCAGCTCTCGAGGCCGAGCAGGGTCGCCACGCGATTGCCCGCGGAGCGACAGCGCTCGGCGCTGCGCCGGACGGTGCAGCGCGACCGGCTCGGCTTCTCGAGGCAGCAGGTGACGGCCCCGGGGCGGCCGCAGATCGAGTGCTTGGCGCAGCGGCGCACGCCGGCGAATCCGGCTCGGTCGAGTTCGCCGGCGCTCCGCAGCTCGCGGGCGACCGACACCGCGCAGCGCACGTAGTCGCGCCGGGAAGCGGCGCCGGCACAGTCGCAGCGCCGCGCGATCTCGTCACGCGCCGTCTGGGCCGCGGGGTCGAGCGGCTCGGCGCCGCACAGCGCTGCCGCCCGCTCCGGCGCCGCGAGGAGGGCGCCGAGGCCGAGGACGACGAGACCGGCGAGACGCAACCTCATGGTCGCGGACTACCACGATCGGTACGTGGCTTCCCACTCGCGGCGCGTCACGATCCAGCCAGAACCATCGGACCGGTGGGCTGAGGGACGCCGCCCGCTGGCTCGACCGTGACGGCGACCGTCACGTCGCCCTCGAAGCCGGGGACGGGGCGCGCGTCGTAGCGAGCCCGACCGTCGGGCTGCACGCCGAAGGTCCCGGCGTCGATGGGCATGCCGCCCAGAATGACCCAGAGCTGATAGGTCTTGCCGGCCGGCGGGGGCGGCAGGTCGTAGACGTAGAGCAGGAGCCGGCCGCGCTCCGGATCGAGGAAGGCGCGGGCCCGGGCGCTGGGCGCGGCGGACTGTCCCGCCAGCGATACGGTCTGGATGCCCGGGCCGGTGAGGAGGGCGAGCGCGTCCTCGGCCTGGGCGAGGCGCGTCTGCGTCTCCTCGAGCCGCGCCGCCAGATCACGCCACTCGGCGAGCTGGGCCTCGGCCGCCGCCGCCGACCGTTCGGCCGCTGCGAGCTTCGTCTGCACGGCGTCCCGTTCGGCACGGAGGCGGTCGACGTGCGTGGCCGCCTCTTCGGCGCGGGCCAGCCGAGCGGTCGCGTCGGCGTTCTCTCGGCGCTCGCCCTCGAGCGCCACGCGCAGGGTCTGCACCTGCGTCCCCAACGCGAGGGCGACGAGGATGCTGGCGGCGAATGCGAGCGGAATCCACGGCGAGCGACGTGACCGCGGGGCCTGGCCCTGCACGCGGGCCAGCAGGCGGCTCTTGACGCGCGGGGGCGGCGCGACGGGGTCGATGGCGAGCACCAGATCGTCGGCCACGGCGGCCGCCTCGCGCAGCGCCGCCTCGCAG
>Ga0299906_10005695_pt1 | contig 10113 bp, 6 predicted proteins | sample RVTome_14_FD_200259 | JGI IMG/M metagenome (GOLD analysis project Ga0299906, IMG submission 200259) | Soil microbial communities from uranium-contaminated site in the Upper Colorado River Basin, Wyoming, United States - RVT145D125 (version 2) ...
GGCAAACGGCACATCTGGTGGAATTTCGTCGCCAGCGACCGCGCGATGATCGAGCAGGCCAAGGCGGACTGGCAGGCGGGCCGCATCGGAAACGTGCCGGGCGACGACGAATTCATTCCCCTGCCCAACTGAGCCAAAGCGATCAGGAAGGCGTTTCGGTGGCCGGGGCAGCCTCGCCGCGGGTTTTTTCACGCAGCTTGTCAATCGCGCGTGACACGTGTTGCGGCGAAGAGGTACGCCGCGCGAACAGCACATAAAGCGCCGGCACCACGAACAAGGTCAGGATGGCCGATATCGTCACCCCGTAAACCACCACGATACCGATGGGTTGGCGCGATTCGGCGCCCGCACCCGTGCCCAGCAACAAGGGCAAGGCGCCAAACGTGGTGCAGGCGCTGGTCATCAGGATCGGCCGCAGGCGCACGGCCGCCGCCTCGACCACCGCTTCGTGGAAGCGCATGCCCCGGTCGCGCAACTGGTTGGCAAACTCCACGATCAGCACACCGTTCTTGGCCGACAGGCCAATCAGCAGGATCGCCCCGATCTGGCTGAACACATTGATGCTGCCGCCATAGGCCCACAGGCCCAGCAGCGCCCCGGTCAGGGCCAGCGGCACCGTCACCAGGATTACCATCGGGTTGATAAAGCTCTCGAACTGGGCGGCCAGCACCAGGAACACGATAATCAAGGCCAGGCCGAAGGTCAGGTACAAGGAGCTTCCGGACTCCAGGTACTCCTGGCTTTCACCGTCCCAACCGATGCGCGCGCTGGCCGGTAGTGTTTCCTGCGCAACCGCGTACAGTTTCTCAATGGCCTCGCCCAGGCGCACACCCGGCGCCAGTGAGGCGGACAGCGTAATCGAACGCATGCGGTCGTGGCGCTTCAACTCAGATGGACCTGCTACCTCTGAAATAACCACCAGGTTGGACAGGGGCACCAGCTGACCGGTCAGCGAAGAGCGCACGTACAGGTTGGTCAGATCATCGGGACTGGCGCGATCGCCGTCCTCGCCAAGCAACACCACATTGTATTCGCGCCCGCGGTCCACGTAGGTCGTCACGATTCGCGACCCCAGCATGGTTTCCAGCGTGCGGCCCACGTTGGACAGCGAGACGCCGAGCACCGCCGCCCGATTCCGGTCCACCGCGATTCTCATCTGCGGCTTGCGTTCCTGGTAGTCGCTGTCCACGTCCTCCAGCTCGGGCATGGCCTCCATGGCATCCAGCATCTGGTCGCGCCACTCCACGAGTTGATCGTAATCGGGCCCGCCCAGCACCATCGCCACCGGTGTTCCGTCCCCGCGAATACCCAGAGCCCTCGGGGTGCGCGCAAAAACCTGCGCGCCGGGGATGGCGTCAAACTGCGACCCCAGCCGATCCGCCAGCTCCCGGTCACTTTCTTCGCGTTCGTGCCAGTCGCTCAAGAGCACGATGACGGTGGCGTTGTTGACCGCCGCGTTGCCCCAACCGGGCAAGCGCGTCAGGTAGCGCTTCACCGGCTTGCCCTCGCCAGTTTCCGCCTGCAGTATCGCTTCCAGCTGGCGGGTTGCCTTGTCCGTTGCTTCCAGCGTGGCGCCCTCGGGGGCACGCAGGGAAACAAAGAACGCACCCCGGTCCTCGTTCGGTGCATATTCGGCAGGCAGGCTTTGCATCAGGAACCCGGCAAACACGGTAATGCCGCCCACCCCCGCCAAAACCAGCCACGGCTTGCGGATAATTTGCTGCAGGCCATGACGGTAATGCTTGCGCAACCAACGGAAAAACTGGTCAACCTTTGCGGTCAGGCCTTTGCGGGTGCGCTCGCCACGCAGCATCTTTGAACACAGCATGGGCGTCAGGGTCAGTGCGACCAGGCTGGAGAACAAGACCGCGGCGGCCAAGGTGATGCCGAACTCGCGGAACAGGCGCCCGACGTCACCCTCGATAAAGGACAGCGGCACGAACACCGCCACCAACACCAGGGTCGTGGCGATTACCGCAAAACCGATTTCCTTCGAGCCATCCAGCGCCGAGAGCAGCGGTTTCTCGCCCTTCTCGATGCGCCGGTAGATATTTTCCAGCACCACGATGGCGTCATCCACCACCAGGCCGATGGCCAGCACCAGTCCGAGCAGGGTCAGCACATTGATCGTGTAGCCCATGGCGCCCATGACGATAAATGTGGCGGTGACCGACACGGGCACCACGATGGCGGGAATCAGCGTCACCCTGAACGAGCCTAAAAAGATGTAGATCACGATCAGCACCAGAGACAGCGCCACGCCCAGCGCGATATAGACTTCCTTCATCGACGCCTCAATGAACTCCGCGCGATCATAATTCACGCCCAGCGTCATGCCCTCGGGCAATTCCTGGGCGATTCGCGCCACCTCCTCGCGCACCGCCCGGGAAACCAGCACGCTGTTGGCCTTGGACAATTGTTCGATGGCGAGCGATACCGCGGGCTCGCCGTTGGCGCGCGCGATACTGCGCTCGTTTTCTGCCCCGATGCGCACATCAGCCACGTCGCCCAGACGCACCAACTGTCCGTCGGCCCCGCGCCCGATGACCAATAGCCGGAAGTCCTGCTCCGTGTTGAAACCCGTATCGGTGCGCAGCGTAAACTCCCTGGCCGTCGACTCGATGCGCCCGGCCGGTAATTCCACGTTTTCCGAGCGCAGGGCATCCTCCACGTTGTTGACCGTCAGCCCGTGCGCGGCCAGGCGCTCGCGCGACAGCCAGACGCGCATGGCGTAACGGCGCTCTCCGGAAATCCGCACCCGCGCCACGCCCGGCACGGTAGAAAAACGATCCACCAGGAAGCGCTCGGCGTAGTCGGTGATCTCGAGGCCATCCATGCGATCCGAGGTCAGGTTCAGGAACATCACGGCCTGGGAGGTATTGTCCACCTTGGCGATTTCCGGCGGGTCAGCCTCGGTGGGGAGTTGATCCAGCACCCTGGAAACGCGGTCGCGTATGTCGTTGGCGGCGCCGTCAATGTCCCGGCCGAGGTCGAACTCAACGCGGATGTCGGAACGCTCGTCACGGCTACTGGAGGTCAGCTTGACGATACCTTCAATGCCGGCTATGCGCTCCTCGATGACCTGCGTGACCTTGGTTTCAACGACTTCCGCCGAGGCTCCACGATATTCGGTATCAATGGAGACCACGGGTGAGTCTACGTCCGGGTACTGGCGCACCGGCAAGCGCGACATTGAAGCCAGGCCCAGGATAACCAGCAACATCGAGATGACGGCAGCGAATACCGGGCGCCGTACCGATTGGTCGGAAAGGATCACGACCCGCTATCCGCCGTTGCCAGGATCTTCACGACCTGTCCGTTACGGGCCTTTTGGGTGCCTTCCACGACGATCCGTTCCCCGGCCACCAGGCCCTCGAGTATTTCCACCTCGCCTGGCCGGCGGCGTCCGGTTTTTACAGCGCGTTGCTCAACAGTCATCTCCGCGTCCACGACCAGCACCGACTGGATGCTGCGTTCGGGCACCAGCGCCTGCTCCGGGATCATCAATGCCTCGACGTCTTGCTTCAGCAGGGTCACCGTCAAAAACATGCCGGCGCGCAGGCGGCCTTCCGGGTTGGGAATGACGGAACGCACCGTTACCGTGCGGCTGACCGGATCGACCCGTGAATCTATGGAGCTGACGGTGCCGTTAAACTCGACTTCCGGCCACGCAGCGCTGCGTGCGCGGATGTCCAGTCCTGGCGCGATGCGTGACAGAAACACTTCCGGTATGTCGAAATCCAGCTTGATGAAGCGGATGTCGTCGAGCGTCGTGATGATAGTCGCAGGCGATACCAGGCTGCCTACGCTTACCCGCCGCAAGCCGAGGCGGCCAGCAAAGGGGGCTTCGATCACGGTATCGGCAACACGCGCCTCCGCCGCCGCGACAGCTGCCCGATCCGCCTCACGCTTGGCTTCGAGTTGCTGCAATTGCGATTCGGCCACAGCCTGTGTCCTGTACAACTCCCTGGACCGGCGGTACTGGGCCTCCGAGTCCACCAGGGTGGCGCGCGCGGCTGCAAGGTCAGCCAGGGGTTCGACATTTTCCAGCTCCGCCAACACGTGGCCGCCTGCAACCGTCTGTCCTTCCTCGAAGCCAATCGCGGTCAACGTTGCCGTTATCTCGGGGCGGATCTCCACCGCCTCGTTGGCGTAGGCGTTGCCCAGCGCTTCGACCGCCAATGGAAACCGCTTCAGCATGGCTTCCGCCACGATGACGCCCGGTGGCTCCGGTTCTTGCGCCAAGGCCGGCGCCAGGGCGCACACGAGCAGCATCGGCAGGTATCTTGCGCCATTCATCGCAGCTTCGAGTCCTTTCCGGAAAGGCCAATGGGTATCACGTGGACAGTTTCACTGCTGCCTCGGTTCAGGGCAAGTGCTGCCACTGAGGCTAAGACCCGGGCTTGACCAGCAAACCAACAGGCACGGCACGGCGCCCGCGCTGGCAGGCACCGGGCGTCTGCGGCCGGCCTGGCTTCAGGCGCCTGCCGGGTTCACCATGGCGACATCCGCCGTGGCCCAGGCCTGTTCAAAGTCGGTCTCGACCGCCGCAGCTTCATCATCCTGGCCCTGCGCGCGCAAGGCCTTGGCCAGTCCGTGCAAGGACCAGCCATTCTTGGGGAACCGCGCCAGGTCCTCGCGAAACGCCTGCTCTGCTTCCGCGTGGTTTCCCGCGAGCAGCAGAACTTCACCCAGGTCCTGGCGAGCCGGCACCGTCCACTCCGGCGGCTCTCCATAAAGCAGGGCATCTTCGCGCTGCACGGCTTCGCGCAGATGCGCCACGGCCGTGTCCATTTCACCTGCAGCGGCATCAACCCAGCCCGCCAGCACATGCTCGGCAACAGCCAGCAGCTCAGCCGATTTGTTGAACTCCATGCGCAGGCCCTGGATGGCGTCGTTTGCAGCGAGCGCCCGCAATTGCTCGAGCTCAGCCGCTGCCGCGGCGCTGTCCTGGCGCGCCGCCAGTGCGCGACCACGGGCGTAATGCCACATGCCCCGCGCGTGAACCAGCGTTTCGGCGGGTGCCTCGGCTGCGAGCAATTCGTCCCAGCGTGAGAAACGAATGCGCACCAGCAGCGGCCGAATGGACCAATGCTGCAGGAAACCCATGCCGGGTTCCTCAATCAATTCCCGGGGAAGCAGCCTGGACACCGTTTCCGCCGCCTCAATGGATTCCTGGCTGCGGCCGATCATCATGGTGGCGAATGCCAGAAAATCATAGTTGTGGGGATAGTAGCCGACCGTATACATGCCCATGGCCGGGTTCTGATCAGCGATGTAAGTTTCATCGGCATGAATGGCGTGCTTGTTGGCCTCGACCGCGTCCGCGTAGCGGCCCACGCGAATGTAGATGTGACCGGGCATATGGACCAGATGCCCCGCTCCTGGCATCAACTTGGCGAGGCGCTCGGCGCACTCGACGGCGCGTTCCGGGTACAGCTTCTCGACCGCATGGATGAAAAAGTGGCAGGCGCCGGGATGTCTCTCATTCACCGCAATGACGCCTTCCAGGCTGGTCAGGGCCTCGGCGATGCCGGGGTTCGGACTGCCGCCTTCCGCCCAGTAGTCCCAGGGCCGCAAGTCCATCAGCGATTCAGCGTACAGGACCGCGATTTCCTGGTCCTCGGGATAGCGCACGGCGGCAGCCGCCATGGCATCGGCATAGGCCTGGTCGAGCGCCGCCCGCTCAGCCGGCGGCTTGGCGACGTACCGCGCCGCAATGGCGTCAATCAATGCCTGCTCGCGTTCGCTGGCGTGCTCCCGCCTGGCCAGCGCGCCCTGCAGGGCGGCATAGGCGGCGCGGCCCGACGCCTCGTCCATTGGCAAATTGATGTTCGGTCCGAAGGCCATGGCTTCACCCCACCAGCACATGGCGCAATCCGGATCGAGTCGCTGCGCTTCCCGAAACGCCCTGACGGCTTCGGCATGATTGAAGGCATAGTACAGGCGGATGCCCTGATCGAAGTATGCCTGCGCCTGTGGCACATCCGTGCTGATCGCGAAATGGTGGTCGCCCAGGTTGTCGTACAGGGGCACGGCGGTTGCCGGCGGCGGCGCCTCACCCTGCACGGTCTCGGGCGCGGCCTCCGTATCCCCGCGGTCGCACGCCGCCACCGCTGCGGCCAGCAACAGGCTCAGTAGCAGTCTGGAATGAATGTGCATGGTGGTACCTCCTGAACACAGCCTTCCCCGTGGACCGGGCGCGGCAATCTGATTTGGGAATCGATTACTATAGCCAAAGTACGCCGGAATTTACCATAGCTGCCACCACGGCACTACGAACATCACGCGTACCATTACAGTTCAAGGCCAAAGAAGGATCGCTCATGTCCATGCACCGTATTTTCCCGCTGGCCTGCTTGCTGAGCGCCTGGCTGGTTTCAGGCAGCGCAGCAGGCGCTGAAACCGTGCTGCTGCGGGCCGATCGCATGCTGGATATGCAAGGCGGCGCGATCGTCTCCCCCGCCGCGATACTGATCGAGGATGGGCTGATCGCGGCCGTTAACCCCGAAACGTGGCCGGAAGATGCACGCGTCATCGAACTGGGCGACCGCACACTGTTGCCGGGCCTGATGGACATGCATACACATCTGACCCTGGATTATTTCACCGGCGACGACTGGGTCACCATGCCGGTGCGCGAAACCGCGGCCGACTGGGCCATCCGCGGCGTGGCCTTTGCCGAGCAGACGCTGCTGGCCGGCTTCACGACGGTGCGCGATGTCGGCGCCAATGCCGGCTTTCCGGATGTCGCGCTGATGCGCGCCATCGAGCACGGCACCGTGCCCGGGCCGCGCATGTGGCCGGCCGGACACTATATTTCCATTACCGGCGGCCACTGCGACGTCACCGGTTTCGCGCCGGGCGTGCTGGAATTCGGCCCGCACCAGGGCATCGCCAACGGCGTGGATGAGATCCTCAAGGCCGTGCGCTACCAGGCCAAGCACGGCGTCAAGCTGATCAAGGTCTGTGCCACGGCCGGCGTGTTTTCATTTTCCAACCAGGCGCCAATCGGCGCCCTGCAATACAGTTTCGAGGAACTCAGGGCGATCGTCGAGGAAGCCGCGCGCCACGGCCTGAAGGTCGCCGCCCACGCGCACGGGACCGAAGGCATCAATACCGCGGTGCGGGCGGGCGTGGCCTCCATCGAACACGGCTCCATGCTGTCGGCAGAGTCCATACGCCTGATGCGAGAGCACGGCACCTACCTGGTGCCGAATCTTTACATCAACGGGCTCGAACTGCCGCCGGAAACGCCGCCGGAAGTACGTGCCAAGAACGAGTTCCTCAAACCGCTGGTGGTGCAGAGCCTGAAGATGGCCTACGCAGCCGGCGTCAAAATGGCCTTGGGCACGGATTCCTGCATTTACCCGCACGGCCTCAATGGGCGTGAGTTCGCCGCCCTGGTGGAGAACGGGGTGCCACCGCTGCACGCGCTGCGCATGGCGACAGTCCACGCGGCCGATTTGCTCGGCGTGAACGATCGCGGCGTCATCGCGGCGGGCAAGCTGGCGGATCTGGTCGCGGTTGAGGGCAACCCGCTGGAGGACATCCGGGTTATGGAAGCGGTGCCCTTCGTCATGAAAGGCGGGGTGATTTACAAGCAGTGACGGCGGCTCCGGCGCCGTGCCCGGATCAAAGCGCTTCAGACCAGCCGCGTGCGCACCTTGATTTCCGCTTCCAGAGTCCTGTGCACCGGACAGCGGTCGGCGATTTCCAGCAGGCGCTGGCGCTGCGCCTGATCCAGGTCACCTTCGATCCGGATTTCGCGGTTGAGCACGTGCACCTGACCATCTCCGGATTCGCAATCCTCGCAATCCTTGGCATGTATGCGATCGTGCGTCAGCGACACCTCCACTTTCTCCAGCGGCCAGTCCTTGCGGCGCGCATACATGTTCAGCGTCATGACCGTGCAACTGCCCAGCGCCGCCGCCAGAAAGTCATAGGGCGTCGGCCCGCGATTGTCCCCGCCGTGTGCTTCCGGCTCGTCCGCCAGCATGACGTGCCCGTTGGCATTGACCGAGCAGAGAAAACCATCGTCCATGCGGCCTGAAACCGTCACGGCGCCAGGCTCGTAGGGTGCCATCTCAATTTCCGAAGATTTTTCCATGGGGTTTCGTCCTGCTTGCAAATGTGTGTTTCAGGGTGATTGCAAAAGGCTCAGTCTACCCGGCGGTAGCCACCCGCGACGCCGTGTTTGGAAAATACGATTTGCCACAAGTTGTTGCGGCGGGCTCTGAAGGAGCCGGCGGAGGCCAGCAGGTAATACTTCCACATCCGGTAGAAGCGCGGGTCATGGCGGTCCTCCAGCTCATCCCAATGAGCATCGAAATTGCGCCACCAGTGCATCAGGGTGGTGTCATAGTCCGCACCGAAGTTGTGCCAGTCCTCCAGCACAAACAGCTTCGCGGCCGCAGCCGCGACCTGCCGGCAGGACGGGATCATCGAGTTTGGAAAGATGTACCTGGCAATCCATGCATCCGTGCCGACGGAGGACTGGTTCTTGCCGATGGTATGCAGCAAGAACAGGCCTTTGTCGTCGAGCACACTGTGCACTTTCTGCATGAACGTCCGGTAGTTCTTGCGCCCGACGTGTTCGAACATGCCCAGCGACACGACGTGGTCGAATGTTCCTTCGACCTTGCGGTAATCCATCAGCCGGGTTTCAACGCCCTGGTTGTAGCGATGGGCATTGGCGTGCTCCGCCTGCTCACGCGATACCGTCAGGCCAAGACAACGCGCGCCGTACTTCTCGGCCGCGAAATTGATAAAACTGCCCCAGCCGGAACCGATGTCGAGGATGCGGTCGCCTTCCCTGATGCCCAGTTTCCTGCACACCAGGTCCAGCTTTGCGTCCTGCGCCTGGTCCAGCGTTGTGGCGTCCTTCCAGTATCCGCAGGTGTAGGTCATACGCCGATCCAGCATCCTCAGGAACAGTTCATTGCCCACGTCATAGTGGTCTTCGCCGATCTGGAAGGGCCGCAGACGCGCGTAGTTGGTCAGCACTCCCCGCGCCATTGCCAGCAGGGTACTGGGGCTGTACCGAAAGCGCTTTTCCAGCCTGGCGCGCAACAGGCGGGCGAACAGCTCATCGAGTTGTTCTGATTCCCACCAGCCATCCATGTAGGACTCGCCAGCCCCGATCGAGCCCTGGCGGGCAATCCTGCGGAACACCTCCTCGACCCGGACCTGGAAATCCCAGGGCCGGCTGCCGTTGATTTCGATGTCCGCGGCCTGCAGCAAGCGTGTCAACATTTCCCTGGCGTGCATGATCTGAAACAGCAACAGAAACAGGTATTAAGCATATACCGGATGGCGCCCGGCGATAAGTGCACTGGCGGACTCGCAGCCGTATAACCTGGCTGGGACCCGGCGGGCGCGCCTGCGCCATCAGTGCCATTCAGTCCGGGTTCACCCTGCCGGCGGCACACTCAGGCGTGTATCATTCAGTGATGCTGTCGAATTAAGGAACAGAAGTGTCGTACTGGCTTGAAATGGTCTCCTGGCGGTTCCGCCGTGAAGTGCATGGCATGTTGTTGTGTCTGCTCCTTGTGGCCTGTGGCGCAACGCCGGACCAGGCTGATCCGGAGATCCCACAGCCCGACCTGGCGCCCGTTGCCAGCCAGGCCATGACCAGCGCCTCTGATGAGGGCCAGACACCCGCGGCCGCTGCTCCAGCCGCCGATGAGGAGTTAAACCTGCCCGCAGTCGCAGATAATGCCCCTGCAGCGGAATCACCTGCCGGGCCTGCCGCACCAGAAGTAATCGCCGAGGCCCCGGCGACAGTGGAAACACCGCCTACCCCACAAGTCGAGCAGGCAGCGGCGCCCGCCGAGGTCTTGCCCGTGCCGGAGGAAAACCGGCAAGCGCCTGCTGAAGTCGCTATGGAGCCCGAACCGCCTGCGCTGGTCGCCCCGATGCCCGCGCCAGCACCGTCCCCTGTTTCCCAGCCCCAGGTCCTGGACCTCGATGGCCTGGAGACTCGCTTGCGGAAAACCAAGGCCATCGGCGTGTTTACCAAGCTGGAGCTGAAATCCCAGGTAGGGGAACTGTTGGACAAAATGGAAGGCTACCATGGTTCCCGGAACTCATTGAGCCTTGTCCAGTTGGAAG
>Ga0299906_10005696_pt1 | contig 10112 bp, 9 predicted proteins | sample RVTome_14_FD_200259 | JGI IMG/M metagenome (GOLD analysis project Ga0299906, IMG submission 200259) | Soil microbial communities from uranium-contaminated site in the Upper Colorado River Basin, Wyoming, United States - RVT145D125 (version 2) ...
TCGGGCGAAACTCGTTCCCGAGGATCGTTTCGATAGACTAACTAACAGTCTATCGAACGAGGGGTCAGGCGGCGCCGGTGACCGGGATGCTCCGCGCCGCAGCTGCAGCGACCTTCGGCAGCGTCACGGTGAGGATCCCGTTGCGGTAGACGGCCGTGACCGCCTCGACGTCGACCTCGCCCGGCAGGCGCAGGCTCCGCTCGAGCGTGCCGCGCCAGGTCTCGCGGTGGCGCACGCCGGCGCTCTCGCTCTCCGCGGCGGCGGTGCGGTCGCCCCGGATCGTCAGCACGTCGTTCTCGATCGCGACGCCGATGTCCTTCTCGTCGAGTCCGGGGAGCTCGGCGGCGATGCGCAGCTCCGCGTCGGTCTCGGTGACGTCGATGCGAGGCGCCGCCGAGGCGGCGCCTCGCCAGAGCGGGTCGAAGAGGCGGTCGAGGTCGCGGAACGCGAGGGCGTGGACCGGGAGGCTCGAGCGCCGGGGAACCAGGAGTCGGGTGGTGAACATGGATTCGGGTCTCCTTCCAGAGCGGACCCGGGAACCCTAGGAACGGCCGGCCGCCGGTCAAGCGCCTCGGGCGCGGCTTCGGGCGGAGCCGGAGATCACACCCTTCGCTAGATCCTCGGCTCCGCCGAGCATCCGCGGTGTCGCGCCCCCGCGGCTCTCCGAGCCGCGCGACGCGAGAGCCCACTCCGCTCGCCTCCGGCTCGCTCCGCGCCCGGCTCCGTCGGGCTTGACTCAGAGCCCGTGAATGGAATCGGGTTCGTTGCGCACTGCCGTCGACTCCTCCGATGCCACTGTTCGACTTCGCTCGCCTGCGGCTCGTTCGCTAGACGCCTCCGGTGCGTCCGCGGTGTCGGCGATCGGCCCTTCGGGCCGGACGCCGACGGATCGCGCCGGCTTCGCCGGCTTGCACTCAGACGACGCCGGCTTCGGCCAGCGCCTGCAGGTCGGCGGCCGACAGCCCCAGCTCTCCGAAGACGGCGGCGTTGTCGGCGCCCAGCTCCGGCGCCAGCGCCCGGGCGCGCGACTCCATTCCCGAGAGCCGGAGCGGATTGCCGTGGAACACCACCTCGCCGAGCGTGGGGTGCGGGTGGCGCTCGATCATGCCGCGGGCGACGAGCTGGGGATCGTCGATGAGCTCCTCCGGCGTCGCGACGCGCGCACACGGGAGGTCGGCGCCTTCGGGTCCGAGGACGCGCATCACCTCGGCGCAGCTGCGCTCGCGCACCCACGCCGCGATGATGGCGTGGAGCGTCTCGCGGTTCGCCGCCCGGGCGCGGTGGTCGCGGAAGCGGTCGGAGCGCCCCAGCTCGGGGCGACCGATCCCCTCGCACAGCGCCCGGTGCAGCTTGTTGCTCGCGGTGGCGATCGCAACCCAGCCGTCGGTCGCCTCGAATGCGCCGTAGGGTGCGGCGAAGGGATGCTGATTGCCGAGGCGCTCGGTGGTCGCGCCGATCCCGGCGTGGATCGTCGCGACCGAGTCGGTGATGGCGAAGATCGCGTCCTGGTTCGAGAGGTCGATTGCGCGCGCGACTCCGGTGCGCTCGCGCTCGAGGAGCGCCGCGACCAGGCCGAGTCCGAGGAAGAGTCCCCCGACGTAGTCGGCGAGGGCGCCGCCGCCGCGCGTCGGCGGGCCGTCGGGGAAGCCGGTCATCGCCATCAATCCCCCCGCGGCCTGGGCGATGATGTCGTAGGAGGCGCGGCCCGCGGCGGGCCCCGTCTGGCCGAAGCCCGAGAGCGAGGCCACGACGCAGCGCGGATTGCGCGCCTGGATCACTTCGGGGGAGAGACCGCGGCGGGCGAGCCAGCCCGAGCGGAAGTTCTCGACCACCGCATCCGACCGCTCGACCAGGCGCAGCAAGAGATCCCGGCCCGCCTCGAGCCGCAGATCGAGGGTGATCGAGCGCTTGCCGCGGTTGGTGTTCTGGAAGGACAGGGAGGTCTCGCCGGGGGGCGAAGGTCCGTGGCGGTAGTCGTCCCCGACCCGTGGGCGCTCCACCTTCACCACCTCGGCCCCGAGGTCGGCGAGCACCGCGGTGGCGAAGGGCCCGGCGACGACGCGCGACAGATCGAGGATGCGGAGCCCTTCGAGGGCGCGACCCGGCATGGCCGCGCAACGTAGCATCGGCCCCCCTCCCGGCCGGACGCGGGGCGGCAGGCAACGGCCTCGCCGGAGGTCGTGTTTCTGCTGCGTTCTCACGATGGCTGGTGGAGAATGAGCGTCCATGACGACCCAGGACCCGGAGGAGAGCCAGGAGGAGGAGTCGGACGCATCCCCCGCGGCTGAGGATCGACCCCGGGTCGCGCGTCGACGGGGCCGCAGCCGGGCGCGGCTCCAGGAGAGCCTCCAGCGCGTCGAGGCCCAGCGCAGGGTCCTCGTGGCCGCGGTGACGGTGCTGGGCGTCGCGGTCGCCGTGCTCGGGGTCTGGGGGAACGGCGCCCTGCGCGAGGTCGGGGCGCTGCGAGCCGAGCTGAGCCGCGCGCAGCGGGAGGAGACCTCGTTGGGCGAGCGGCTCGCCGCGAGCGAGGCGACGCTCCTGGAGTCGAAGCGCGCCGTCGAGGCGCTGGTCGCCGATCGCATCCCCGGCCTGATGGAGCTGCGCGTCGGGGAGATCCTCGACGTGGGTCTCCCCCCGGTGCGTCGGGCGGGCTTCGAGGTCGCGGACTCCGAGCGGCTCGAGGCGAAGCTCCTCGTCGAGAACGAGACCGATCGCGCCACGAACCCGATCCTCACCATCACCCTCTTCGGCGAGGTGGGCACCGAGGTCGCGCGAGCGGAGGTGACGGACGGCTCGCAGTCGCTCCGCCCGGGCGAGATCCGCACCTTCTTCGCGACGCTCGCGCTTCCCGAAGGTGAAGAGCCCCGCTACTTCCGCGTCACGTCGAAGTGACGCGCAAGCGCCGGACCGTCAACCGAAGGGGAGCTCCTTCTCCAGGCCCAGCAGCACGCCCCCCGAGGTCTCGAGCCACTGGGAAGACACGGTGATGTGTTGAGGAACGACGCGCACGTCGCGCAGGCGTCGCTCGAGGGGGTGACCCTCGAAGTTGGCGCGGGTGCCGGTGGCTTCGTGCACGCGCTCCACGGCGTCGACGGAGGCGCGCACGGCGTGCGAGCAGGCGAGGTGGACGAGGGCACGCTCGCGCGGAGTGGTGGTGCGACCCTCCTGCGCCGCCGCCCAGACCGCCTCGACCACTTCGAAGACGAAGGCGCGCGCGCTGCCGAGGGCGATTTCGGCCTCGGCCACGGCGCGCTGGACGGCCGGCTTCTCGCGCAGCGCCTGGGAGGAGCCGCGGCGCCGCGTGTCCGACGCCAGCTCGGCGAAGGCGTCGAGCGCGCCGCGCGCGATGCCGGTGGCGACCCCCACCTTGTTGTACGCCAGGCGGTTGAGGGGCGGCATGCGGTAGAGCGGGTCGGCCAGCCGCAGCGGCGCCGCCATCGCGGCCGTGACGCGCTCGGCGGGCACGAAGACCTCCCGCACCTCCACGTCGTGGCTGCCCGATCCCCGCAGCCCCGCCACGTGCCAGGTGTCGAGGATCTCGAAGTCGGCGCGCGGAATCAGCGCCTCGCGCAGCTCGGGTTCACCGCCGGGAGACGCGCCGGGGGCGCCGCCTTCCTGCACCACGCACTGTCCCCAGAACCAGTGCGCGTTGTGGCAGCCGCTCGCGAAGGGCCAGCGGCCGCTGACGACGAGCCCGCCGTCGACTCGTGTCGCGCGACCGAGCGGGTTCAGGGCGCCGGCCACCACCAGCAGCGGATCGCCGAAGACCTTCTCGGCGGTCTCCGGCGCGAGCGCGGGGCCGAGGAAGCTCAGGTTCTCCACGCCGATCATCAGGTTCCAGCCCGCGGCGCCGTCGGCCATCGAGATGGCCTCGATCGTCTCGATCTGCGTGCGCGGCGGACAGGCGAGGCCGCCGCAGGCCTCGGACACCGCCACGCGGTAGAGGCCGGCCTCGGCCATCGCGACGGCCACCCGCTCGGGGAGCCGGCGCTCGCGCTCGGCCTCGTCGGCGGCGTCGGCGACGAGCGGCGCCAGCGCGCGCGCGCGCGCGACCGGACCCGGGTCGCCGGAATCGCTCATCATGCCAGTATATGCCGCGGAGGTGGCGCGCCGGGGATGCGATGCGGGTGAGGCGCTGCGCCGATACCGAGGCCGTGGACGCGGCGCTCTTCGCGGAGCTCGGCGCTGCGCTGCGCGGTGCGCAGTCCGGCTGGATCGGCTTCGCCACCGGGGAGAGCTACGCGGGCTTCTTCCGCCTCGTCTCCGACGCGGTGCGCCGGGGCGCCCTCGACCTCGGAGCGATGCGCGCGACGCACCTCGACGAGTACGTCGGCTGCGACCCGGAGCGAGCGGGCGGCATGGTCCACGAGCTCCTGGCGCGCTGCCCGCCGCTCGGGGACGTCCTCGCCGCCGGGCGCTTCCTCCCGGTGCCCCCGGACGGGAGCGAGGCTTCGCTCGCCGCGCACGAGCGGCGTCTCGCTTCGGGCGGCGGCATCGCGCTGCAGCTCCTCGGCCTCGGGCGCAACGGTCACATCGCCTTCAACGAGCCGGGGACGCCCTTCGAGCGCGGCTTCCACCGCACGGCGCTGGCGCCCGAGACCCGCGTCGATGCGCTCGCCCGCTTCGACCCCGACGAGCCGCCGACGGAGGCGGTCACCGCCGGCCCGGCGACGATCCTCGCCGCGCGGCGCGTCGTGGTGGCCGCCACCGGGGTCGCGAAGGCGGAGGCGGTGCGCGACATGCTGGAGGGTCCGGTGGATCCCGCGTGCCCGGCGAGCGTGCTCCGACGACACCCCGAGTGCGCGGTGTACCTGGACGAGGCGGCGGCGTCGCGACTTGCCTAGCCGAACACCAGCACGACCCAGAGCGCGAGCAGGACGATCCAGCTCAGGATGAACGTCCTGAAGCGCCAGTCCACGTCGTTGCGGGTGGTGTGGATGACGCTGTGCGCGACGCGCAGCGCGGCGTACGTCCAGGCGAGCCCGAGGACCAGCGGGGTCTGGGAGCTCCGGTTCGGGGGCGTGGGGTGTGCGGATGCCCGGTGCCGGGGGGGGCCAGCGTTTGTCGTCCTCGAGCAGCTCGCCGCGCCAGTCGCTGTCGTTGAAGCTTCGTGTTCCTGGTCGTTGGTGAGTGACATCGTCGGGTCTCGTTCCTTGGGAGCCAAGCCTACACGGAATCGGCGCGCGACGGGTAGGCGAGATCTGCCGGTGTGACCGGATCCGTCACGGCGGACGCCTACCCTCGCGCCATGCTGATCGGGACGGTGGAGACTGACGCGAGGGAAGGGTCGGCGGCGCTAGGTGCGGCGCGCGAGCTCCGCGCGGTGGGCGGGCTCGAGCGCGCGGCCGCTGGCGAGGCGCGTCTCGCGTCGCTGGCCCGCGCGCCGACGGCGCTGCGGCGGGCGCTGGCGCGGGTGGCGGGGCGGATGGTGGCGACGCGGGGCTGGGAGCGGCTCGGCTTCGCGCGTCTTGCCGACTACGCGGTGGAGCGGGCGGGGATGTCCGCGCGTGAGCTGCGCGACCTGGCCCATGTGGACCGCGCGCTGGCGGGGCTCCCCGCGCTCGACGCCGCCTTCCTGTCCGGCGCGATCGGATGGACGCAGCTGCGCCTGCTGTGTCGGGTGGCGCAGCCGGAGGATCAGGAGCTCTGGCTCGCGCGGACTGCGCGCCTCACGGCCCGGGGGCTCGCGCGCGAGGTGCGCGCGGTGGACGCCCGGGCCCGCGAGCCCACTTCCGCAGCGGAGCCGGAGGAGGAGGCGCGGGTGGGTGTGGTGCTGCGCGTGTCGCCGGCTGCCCGAGGACGCTGGTGGAGCGCGCGGCAGTTCGCGAGTCGCGTAGCGGGCCACGCCCTCTCGCACGCGGCCTTCGCCGAGGTGCTGGGGGCGGAGGTGCTCTCGGGGGTTCCGCTGGAGTCGGGCGCGGAGGACGGTGCGGAGGAGCCGGTCGAGCCGGAGTCGGGAGCCACGTCGGAGACGGAGCTGCGCGAGCGGGGCAGGGCGGCGCGCCGTCGCGGGGCTCCGGCCGAGACTCCGTCGGAAGAAGTCCTCGAGCTGGAGCGCGGGCTGGACGAGGCCGACGCCTTCGGGCTCGATCGGCGGCTTCGTTGCGCCGCGCGGCTGGAGGGTTCCTGGCAGGCGAGGCTGGCGCCGCTGCTCGTCGAGGCGGTCGCGGGCGCGTGGTTCCGCGCGGCCGGCTACCGCAGCTTCGATCGCTACGCGGAGGAGCGTCTCGGGATGGCGCCGAGTCGCGCGCGGGCGCTGCTCCGCGTCGGGCGCATCGCGGCGCGGTGTCCGGCGCTGCGCGACGCGTTCGCGTCGGGTCGCCTGAGCTGGGTGCAGGCGCATGCGCTGGCGCCGCTGCTCTTCGAGTCGGGCGCGGCGCCGTTTCGCGAGGCCTGGGTCGACCACGCCGGCCGGGTGAGTGTGCGTCGGCTGGGTGACGACGTGAGCCGTGCGCTCGGGAGCAGGTCGTTCGCGCCGCCGCCGCTCGATGGGCCGTGTGCTTCCGGCGCGTCGTCCGATGGAGCAGACCCCGCGGGTCTCCGAACGGGTGCCAACACACGCCTGCCGAAGGAGACCGAGCGCCTCTTCTTCTCGGCTTCGCCCGAGGTCGCGCAGCTCTTCCGCGCGGTGCTCGCGACGGTGCAGCGACGTCTGGAGCGCGAGCGCGGCCGGCCCTCGTGCGTGAGCGAGGCGCTCGAGGCCATGCTCGACCACGCGATCGCCGCCTGGCAGCCCGAGAAGAAGCCCCCGCGCGCCTTCGCCGTCTTCGAGCGCGACGGCTGGCGCTGCACGGCGCCCGGCTGCACGTCGCACCGCAATCTGCATCAGCACCACGTCGTGTTCCGCTCGGCGGGGGGCTCGAACGCTCCGGAGAACCTCACCACGCTGTGCGCCTGGCACCACCTGCGCGGCGTCCACGGCGGTCTGCTCCGCTGCACCGGGACGGCCCCGGGCCGGCTGCACTTCGCGCTGGGGCTGCGGGCGGGCCGTCCCCCGCTGGCGGTCTACGGCCCCGGCGAGGTCCGGCAGATCGAAGGGAGGAGCGCCGATGCGCCGGCTCTGATTCATTAGGGGCGCCCCTGCCCTCCCACTTCTCCCCCTGACGGGTCGTCGCAGCCGGCCGCGACGGGGGATGCTCCGGGGGAGTGCGGGACCCTGGGCGTCGAGCTGCCCGAGGAGGAGCGATGAGCATCGGGATCCCGGATGCGTCGGCGCTGCGCGCGCTGGCGCGCGAGCACGGCTTCGAGCTGTCCGACGAGGAGGCGGAGGTCTACCGCACGCTGATGGCCGGGTCGCTCGCGACCGTCGACGCGCTCGAGGCGGCGCCGTCCGCGCTGCCGCCGGTGCCCGCCGACCGGAAGTGGTGGGAGCCGACGGCCGCGGAGAATCCGCACGGCGCGTGGTACGTGCGCTGCGAGATCCGCACCCGCGACGACGGTCCGCTGGCGGGGATGCGCTTCGCCGCCAAGGACAACGTGCAGGTGGCGGGCCTGCCGCTGCTCAACGGCAGCGCGCTCCTCGAGGGCTACACGGCCGAGGTCGACGCCACCATCGTGACGCGCCTGCTCGACGCCGGCGCGACGCTGCTCGGCAAGGCGCACTGCGAGAACCTCTGCCTCTCGGCCGGCAGCCACACCAACGCGCGGGGCCCGGTCCACAACCCGTTGCGGCGCGGTCGCACGAGCGGCGGCTCGTCCTCGGGCTCGGCGGCCCTGCTCGCCGCGGGTGAGGTGGAGCTCGCGATCGGCGGCGATCAGGGCGGATCGATCCGCGTCCCCGCCGCCTACTGCGGCCTCGTCGGCATGAAGCCGACCTTCGGGCTCGTTCCCTACACGGGCATCGGCTCGATCGATCCCCATCTCGACCACACCGGGCCGATGACGCGCACGGTGCGCGACAACGCGCGCATGCTAGGCGTGATCGCCGGTCCCGACGGAATCGACGCCCGCCAGGCGGGGCTGCCGGCGGCCGACTACGAGGCCGCGCTCGAGCGCGGCGCCCGGGGCCTGCGCGTCGCCGTCCTCGCCGAGGGCTTCACGGCGCCGGGCGCCGAGGACGCGGTGCTCGACACGGTGCGGGAGGCCGCCGGGAAGCTCGCATCGCTCGGCATCGCGACCTCCGAGGTGTCGGTGCCCGAGCACGCCCAGGCGAACGCCCTCGTGCTGCCGCTGCTGGTGCAGGGCCTCTACCGCACCGTGCTCACCGACGGCGGACAGGGCGTCGGGCGCTCGGACCTCTACCTGCCGGATCTCGCAGCGCGCATGGGGCGCTGGCGGGAGCACGGGGACGCGCTGTCGCCCATCCTCAAGCTGATGACGCTCGCGGGCGCCACCCTCGAACGACAGGCCGGGAGCCGTCCCTACCAGCTGGCGTCGAACCAGGCGCGTCGCGTGCGTCGCGCCTACGACCGCGCGCTCGAGCGCGCGGACGCGCTGCTCCTGCCGACCGCGCCGAACGTCGCCCCGTCGATCCCGTCCCCCGACGCGGGCATCCTGGAGCAGTTCGTCGCGGCCTCGGCCGGCACCGCCAACACGATGCCCTTCGACGCGACCCACCATCCCGCGATCAGCGTGCCCTGCGGCGCCGTCGACGGGCTGCCCGTCGGCATGATGCTCGTCGGCCGCCACGGCGACGAGTCGACGCTCTACCGCATCGCGTACGCGTTCGAGCAGGGCCAGGCGGCCTAGAAGAGCACCACCTCGTCGTAGCGCGGCAGCGTCTCGAAGACGAGGCCGGGGCTCGCCGCCTCCTTCTCCTTCAGGAACGCCAGGGTGTGCTCGACGCCCGAGGAGAGGAACGCCAGGGCGCGCACCGGACCGGTGAAGGGACCCTCGATCGGGCCGGTGAGGCTGTCCCAGTGGATCGGGATCACCTTCCGCGGGCGCGCGTGGCCGACCGTCTCGCGCCAGTACGCCTCGCGGTACTCGGGCGTCTGCGAGCCGAGGCCGCCGGTGCCGAGGAAGATGACGTCGGCCTCGTAGCCCGCGAGGCCGTTCTCGACGTAGCCCGCGCTCCCCACCACGAGGAAGCTCCCGCGCGGGTGCGCGACGTGGAGCACCCAGGCCTTGCCCACCTTGTAGTCGAAGGCGCCGACCGGCGGGACGAGGGGCTCGGTGATGTCGGGATCGCCGAGCGCGCGCTCGCGCACGGCGCGATCCGGGAACTCGAAGTGGCGCGACTCGATCGGCGTCAGCATGAAGCGGCCCAGGCGGACCGGCTCGCGGTCACGCACGACGCGGATCCGGCGCTCGGGGAGCTCCCAGCCGCGGCCGATGTTCGCGGTCGACTCCGAGCCGAGCAGCAGCGCCCCGGTACGGCGCGCCACCTCGGGGGCGTCCATGGCGTGGTCGTAGTGGGAGTGCACCGGGAAGACGGCGGCGGCCTCGCTCACCCCGTTGGCGGCGAGGCCGCGCTCGATCGCCGCCAGATCGGGCTCGATCCCGCCGAACAGCAGCGCGAGCGGACCGGGGCGCGAGAACCAGCCGTCGGTGAGCCAGGTGGTCTCCCCGTCGGAGAAGACGAGCGTCGAGGTGCCGGTCCAGCGCACCGTCACCGAGCCGGGCGGGATCTCGGCGCTCGGTGCCACCGCCCAGGCCGGGTCGACGGGCGCCTCCACGTAGGTGGCGAGCAGGACCCAGGCCGCGACGCCGAGCAGGACTCCGGCCACGAGCGCGCCCCGCAGCACCCACCTCATCGCGCGCACACCCAGTGGCGCACCGGGACGTCGGTGCGGTCGTCGAGGACGCCGAAGCCCGCGGCCTCGAGCCAACCCGGCACGTCGCGATCGTGCCAGGCGCGGACGAAGGGCTCGTGGACGCCGCGCGCCAGCAGGCGGAAGTAGAGCGCGCGCGGTCCGTGCCGGCGCAGCAGCGCGAGGGCGCCGAGGCGGGACTGCTCGGCGGCGGGCTCGACGATGGCGAGGCGTCCGCCCGGACGCAGGATCCGCGCGATCTCGGCGAGCGCGCGGTCGGCGGCGGGAGGCGGCAGCTCGTGGAAGACGAAGCAGCAGGCCACGCCGTCGAAGCGCGCATCGGGGAAGCCCGTGTCCTCGGCGATTCCCTGCACGAAGCGCGCCGCGGGCACGCGCGCGTGGGCGCAGCGCAGCAGATAG
>Ga0299906_10005698_pt1 | contig 10111 bp, 5 predicted proteins | sample RVTome_14_FD_200259 | JGI IMG/M metagenome (GOLD analysis project Ga0299906, IMG submission 200259) | Soil microbial communities from uranium-contaminated site in the Upper Colorado River Basin, Wyoming, United States - RVT145D125 (version 2) ...
GGTCGCTCGCCTGAGGTTGCGCCGGGTCCTGTCCTGAGGCGAGGGGAGCCGGCTCGCGGACAAGACGGTCGCCGCCCGGTACCCGCCCCGATCGCCCCGCTCGCCCCGCTCGCCCCGCTCGCCCCCTCGCCCCCTCGCCCCTACCGCCCCTTCCACGAGCGCGCGAGGCGCAGCAGATAGGCCAGCAGCGCCCGGGCCCGGGAAACGGCATCGCGTCCACGATTCGGAGCCGGTTCGCAAACCTCACGGCATGTCGCAAGACCGGCTTGGCTTCTTTCCTAATCGCCGCCTCATGAATGGCAATAGCGATACAGTTAACAAAGGTATAACATATTTATTAACAATCACTTACTGAATTGTACGTGCAAAATCTACGCAGTTGCCCAAGCTCGGCACGAATTCCGCAGTTCTCTCATACCCGGCTCCAGACCTTCCGGGGCCGCTCCAGTTCCTCAAGGGTGAGTTGTCATCATGAAGACCAAATGCCACTGGGTCGTGCTCGGCTTGCTCGGGCTTGCCGGGTGCGGGGAGTCGCTCGCTCCGGGGCAGGACGATGCCACCCATTTCTCCGTGGGTGAACGAGGGCCACGGCCGGTCATCGTGGTGCTCGCCCCTGGGGCCGATCCGGCGGATGTCGCTCGCGAGCATGGGGTGGCGGTGGGCTACGTCTACTCGCACACCATCCAGGGATTCTCGGGAACGATCGCCGAAGCGGCCCGCGCGGGGCTGCTCAAGGACGCTCGGGTCCGCGGGATCTACCCGGATCAGGTTTTTTGGGCAGATGAAGGAACGCAGTTCTCGCCCCCCTGGGGGCTCGATCGCATCGATCAGCGGGGCAATGCCCTTGACAGCCGCTATGGCTATGGCGCGACGGGTCGGGGCGTGAGGGCCTACGTACTCGATACGGGAATCCGGTACAGCCACGAGGACTTCGGGGGGCGGGTGGACCTCGGGTTCGATGCGTTTGGCGCCGGTGGCGGTGACTGCCACGGCCACGGCACGCACGTCGCCGGGACGATCGGCGGTGGTCAGTACGGTGTCGCCAAAGAGGTCCGCCTGGTCTCGGTTCGCGTGCTGGACTGTGAGGGCCGCGGGTCGACCGCAACGGTGGTGGCCGGGCTCGACTGGGTCGCGGCCAACGGGGTGCGGCCCGCGGTGGTGAACATGTCCCTGGGTGGGGGCGCCGATGTGCTGGTCGACGCCGCAGTCCAGCGGGTGGTCGGGGCAGGCATCTCGGTGGTGGTGGCGGCCGGGAACGCGAACATCAATGCCTGCCACTTTTCGCCGGCCCGTGTGCCCGAGGCCCTCACGGTGGGCGCCACGGATGCGAGCGACACCCGCGCGACCTTCTCGAACTTCGGAACGTGCGTGGACTGGTATGCCCCCGGCGTGTCGATTCCATCGGCGGGCCATTCGAGCGACAACGCCGTCACGGTGAAGAGCGGAACCAGCATGGCGGCCCCCCACACCGCCGGGGTGGCAGCGCTGTTTCTCGAACAGAGTCCGGCCGCGAATGCCGCGCTGGTCGACGCCACACTGCGGGACTGGACAACCAAGCGCGTCGTGGGCAAGGGCAACGACCGGAGCGATCTGCTCTACAACGGGGGCCAGGGCGACAGCGCGCCCGGTAACACGCCTCCGGCGGCGGCGTTCTCCGTGTCCTGCCTCACCTTGATTTGCACCTTCACCGATCTCAGCAGCGACAGCGACGGGAGCATCGACTCGTGGCAGTGGGACCTGGGTGACCAGAGCGCCAGCAGTATCCCGAGCCCGACCCACACCTACGGGGTGCCGGGCGCCTATCGGGTGGTTCTGGTCGTGAGGGATGATGCCGGCGCGACCGGCACAGCCTGGCAGGATGTCGTCGTCGCGCAGCCCCCCGTGGAGAACCTCCCGCCTTCGGCGACCTACTTCGTGTACTGCGTTCGGCTGAGCTGCAGCTTCCAGGACGGCAGCGCCGACCCCGACGGCAACATCGCCGCGTGGCAGTGGGACTTCGGGGATGGCGGCACGTCGTCAACGGTGAGCTCGCCGAATCCCTCGCACCTGTTTGCCGCGGGCGGGGTGTATTCCGTCACGCTGACGGTCACGGACAACGCCGGCGCGTCCAGCTCGTCGCGCCAGGACGTCGCCGTAGGCGTGATCCTTTCGGCAACCGGTTCCAGGCAGAAGGGCCGCAACCTGGTGAATCTGAGTTGGGTAGGGGCGGAGTCGCCGAGTGTCGCGATCTACGTCAACGGTGCGCTGGGCGCTACGCTCGACAATACCGGCCGCGCATCGTTCAGCACGTCGGACCGGGGCCAGGCCAGCTACGTGGTGCGGGTGTGCGAGAGCGGGGTCTCGACGCCCATGTGCTCACAGGACGTCACCGTCAGGTTCTGAGTGGCCGCGGGCGGCCCGGTCAGCGGCGCGGCCGGGCCAGCTCCGTCTCGATCAGCTTGGCCGCAACTTCATAGGAGACGGCGCCTCCTTCCAGCACGATCCCGTTGATGTAAACGGCCGGTGTGCCCGTCACGCCAAGTCCACTCCCCTCGGCCAGGTCGGCCTGCACCTGCTCGGCGTACTGTCCGGAGTCCAGGCACGAATCGAACTTCCGCTGATCGAGGCCCAGCCTGCCGCCCTTGAGCTTGAGGTCGCGAACCGTGAGCGCCTTCTGGTCCTGGAACATCAGGTCGTGGATCTCCCAGAACTTTCCCTGCTCATGAGCGCAGAGTGACGCCTCGGCGGCCTTGAACGCATAGGGGTGAAGGTTGGTTAGGGGGAACTGGCGATAGACAATCCGCAGCCGGTCTCCGAAGTTCCGTTCAAGCTCCTTGAGGGTAGGGAAGAACTGCGCGCAGTAGGGGCACTGAAAATCCGAGAACTCCACCAGGGTGATGGCGGCGTCTTCCGGCCCCTTGGCCGGCGAGCGGGAATTGTCGAAGCTCGCCCGGTAGGGCTCCAGATGCAGGGTGACGCTTCGCTCCGCATAGAGCCGCTTTTCGAGTTGCTCTGCGGCGGACTTGCGTCGTTCGTTGCGAAGGTACTCGGCAATCTGGGGACGAATCTGCTCAAGGGCACGGCCCCCGGTGCGGCCCCGGTTGTTCTGATACCAGGCGTCAACCTCGAAGCCGGTTGGGTCAAGGGTCCCGCCGGCCTCCGCGATGATCAGCTCCTCCAGGGTCTTGCCGTGTCGTTCGGCTTCACCGTTCAGGACGCGCTCCCGTACCACCTCCTTCAGCGCCGTGTGCAGCATGGTGTGCCGCGCCCGGCGATACTGGTTCTCCAGGTTTGCCAGTTGCTCGCCGATCCGGGGTTCCAGATCGGCTACCGCCACCGGCTCGCCTCCAATCGTCGCGAGCGGATCCGGCAGCCCCTCGGTGGAGGCAACTGCCGGCTGCCGCTGGGCGGCTGCCGAGTCCTGTCCGGTACAGCCTGGGCCGGCCAGCACGAGCATGAAGGAGCCGGCGATCCAGGCCGGCCTCCGGTGGACGATGCGGCCGCGCTGGGAGTGTCTGAAAACCGACAACGATGTCATCATACCCTTCCGGTCGTAGAGATCCAGGACCCGCGCAGAATGTACAGGCCGCGCAGGGCCCCGGGAAGCGGAAGGCCCGGCCGCCGGCCGGGCCTCCGCCATCCATGGCTGCTACGTCGCGCTACGTCGCCGCAGAACTCACGGGCAGAGGGTGTTGTTGTTGTACGCGTCAAGAATCGCCGCGAGGTTGTTCGCCGTGGTGTAGTCCGCGCCGTCCTTGGGCCGCAGATAGTTGGTGCCGGTCCCGTTGAAGTTGATCCGGTCGAGCAGGACCTGCGCATCCGAGATCGCCTGCGTGGCGGCCGGGCAGGTTCCGGCCCCGGCGTTCACGTTCAGCAGCGCGGCGACCAGCTGGGCTGCGAGATTGTAGGCGGCGTCGTTCGCAGACTTCTTGCCGTTGTTGATATTCCGCTTGTCGAGCAGGCTGACGGCGTCCGCACAATTGGCGACGATGTAGTCGCTGCCGTCGGCAAAGCCGATCCCCACCGACACCGGAAGCTCACCGGACAGCACATCCTCCTGGTTTCCGGGCGCCTCGCAGGAGTGGTTCTTCCAGTAGCCGATGGTCCGGGCGTCACCGCCCGGGGGGGGCGTGTTGTCGATCGGGTCCGGCACGCCGGTCGGCACCCCGGTGGCGCCGGCCGCGAGGGTGATGTCGATGCACTCGTTTCCGTTGTCGGAGCCCTCGGGAACCTCGCCATCCGGCGTGAAGCCGGCGATATTGTTGGCCCAGCCTGCAGGCATGTTCACTTCGCAGAACTGGTAGTTGCCCGGGACGATCTTTGCGATCCCTCCCCCGTCGTTCTGGCAGTCGGCGTTGGGATTCGGGGAGCAAGCGAAGTTGACGACGCCCGTCGCCAGCACGGCGGTCCCCGTCGCGACCACCGTGCCGCTGCTCGCCACGCTCGCGTTCTTCCGGATCTCGAACTCCCAGGCACGCGTGAGAGGCAAGCCGCCCCCTTCCCGCTTGTTCACCGTAACCATGGCGCGCTGGCGGTTGGTGAAGGTGCAGGTTTCCTCTTCACCGGCCGACAACGTCACGGTCACATTCCGGCTGGCCAGGACAACCCCCGCCGTGCCCTGATTCGTGCACGAAATACTGACCAGGTCGAACCCGGGCAACGGGTCCAACTCGTGGATGATATACGAGTTGGGAACCACATTCTCGAAGATCTTCGAATCTCCGTCCTCGAGGCTGAAGTTCCCGCTGCCATCGACGAACTGCGTGAATCCAAACGAGCCCGACGCCCCGTCGGGGTCGGTCTGCTTGATAATCGTGAGCTTGGCACGCTGCCTGTTGTTGAACGTGCAGGTGACGGTTTCGCCCGGATCGACGTTGATCGTCACCGTCCGGGTGCCGACGACCCCGGTGCTCGCGGTACCGCCGGCGTCACTGTCGACGCAGCTCAGCGGGGCCACGAGGTCATAGGCTGGCGTCGGATCCTGCTCCGTCACCGTGTACTGGCCCGGGAGGACATTGTCGAACTGCTTCGTGCCGCCGTCGATCAGGTTGAAGTTGCCGCTGCCGTCGACGTCCTGGGTGAAGGTGAAGGGATCGGTGGTCCCGTCGGGATCGGTCTCCTTCTTGATGATGACGGTTCCCTTCCGCACGTTGGTGAAGGTGCAAACCACCACATCCTCAGGATCCACCTGCACGTTCCGGTCGGTCCCGGCGCTGTACGCCTCCGACGGGATAAAGGCCTGGCCGTTCTTGGTGCAGGCCAGGGTGCTGGTGTAGTTCGCGGCGGTGAAATCGCTCTCCGAGACGGAGTGCGTTGCGCCGGGGTTGGCGCTCGTGCCGGCACCCACGGTCTGCGCCCCCGTTGTGCCACCGCAGGCCGCGTCGTTTTCCAGGAAGTGGTCGTCGTCGCCGGCGTTGTCGATCTCGAGATCGAAGGTCCCGTTGTCAGTGGTCGGGTCGCACACCTTCTTGACTTCGATCGTGGCGAACTTGAGGACCGTCACAGGGACCGAAAAGCCCTCGCAGTTGCATTTGGAGGTGTTGCCCGGCAGGGTCCCGGCCCGGAAGCCATCGGCGCCGTCAATCAGTGTGTGGGTCTGGCTCATTCCCATTCCGGTGGTCACGTACGCGGGGCACTGGCCCTTGGGGAACGTGCCCTCGTCGCCCGGGACCTTCCAGCCGATGCAGGAATTGATGATCAGGTTGCTGTTCGCGTCCGGCTCACAGGGCACCGTGATGGTGCCGAGGTCGATCGCCGCTGAGGCGGCCTGGTCGAGACCGCCGCAGGAGTCCGGGACATCCTCGTTGTTGATCACCGGAGCGACGAGAGGATCCACGGGCAGGTTGTAGTGGCGGCACTGGCCGCTCCGCGCGCCCCAGTCGTCGTCCACGCCCGTGCTGGCGTTGGTCCTGATCCAGACCCCGAAGTCGTGGCGGGCGGAGGCGGAAGTCTGCAGCAGATCCGCCGAAACCTGGATCGTGATGAATCCACCCTCCGCGCACTGCGGCGGATCGCTCGGGTCGAAAGCCTCAAAGACGCCGCTGCCCGGGAAGGTCTCCACCCCGGTGAGCACGGCGTTGGCCAGGCTCACGTCGTTGGTCGTGCAGTTGTTGGTGGCAGTGGGATCCGAACTGGCCATCCACCCGTCCATGAACTGGGGCCACGTCGAGGCGTCGTCCAGCATGCACTCGCCGGAGTTCGGGTCGTCGTCGTTGAACGGATCCATCGCGGTGAACTGCGGGGGCGGCACGACGACTGTCGTCCTCGGTGGCGTCGTCGGCCCGTCGCCGGCGCAGGAGAGCACCAGCAGGCCAAGGGTACTCGCCAGAACCCCCGCCCCCAGGACCCGTCTCATCCGTAGGAGGACTGCGAAACGTTGGTGTACAGGCTGTCGTGGTTCCGGCCAACTCCAGTTGTGCGGCATAACAGCTCCCTCCTTGGGGTAGCCCACTGAGTGGTTCGGCTCGAACTGTTCAATCCCTCGTCGTGGACCTGTTATGGAAGCCCATCAATGGCGGGGATTTCCCACGTCATCATTGATGAAGCCTTCCACACGTCAGTGCCGCAGAAACGAGAGGGCGCTTCCCGTTGCAAACTCCGTTCTCAGAACGACTTACGCCAATTTTGATTAAGGCGCCATAACAATCGGGATCGTCAACAAACCGTCAACTTCTTATGCGGCATAGATTTTGACACCTGCCATTCTTTTTCATCCGCACGGCTGGGTATTCGAGAAAAGACGAAGAACCTGTTGTTGTGACGCAACGACTGTTGCGGCCTTGACGCAACGGTTGCACCAGCGCCTTTTCGCCCATGCGCACCAGCCACGGGTCCGGCGGCCCCTCACTGCTGGCCCGAGCCCGTTGTTCGATTTGTCGTGGGGTTCATCCACTTTGTGAGGTCCGGAATCCCACCGGGATACGGCGCGCGGGTGGCCGTGGCCTCCCAGTCGCGTTACTCTCAACCCGCCTGATCGACCCTGGAGAGGGAATGCCCGAGCCCGTCATCCGGGTGGACCGCGTCACCAAGCGGTTCGCCGGCCACACCGCCGTGCGCGACCTGTCCCTCGAGGTTTCGCCCGGGGTGATCCACGGCCTGCTTGGCCCCAACGGCGCCGGCAAGAGCACTACCATCCGCATGATGATGGACATCATCGAGCCCGACGAGGGGCGGATCTCGCTCTTCGGCGGCAGCGCCGGCGGGCGCGACCTCTCGGCGCGGATCGGCTTCCTGCCCGAGGAGCGCGGGCTCTACAAGAAGATGAAGGTGCTGGATCACCTGGTCTTCCTTGCCGAGGTGAAGGGCGTGCCCCGGCGGGCGGCCCAGGCGCGCTCGGCCGAATGGCTGGACCGGCTGGGCCTGGGCGACTGGGCCCAGAAGAGGATCGAGGACCTCTCCAAGGGGATGCAGCAGAAGGTGCAGTTCACCGGCACCGTGCTGCACGACCCCGAGCTGCTGATCCTTGACGAGCCGTTCAGCGGCCTCGACCCAGTCAACAGCAAGCTGCTGCGCGACGCGACGGTGGCCTTCGCGCGGCAGGGCCACACGGTGCTCTTCAGCACGCACATCATGGAGCACGCCGAGCAGATGTGCGATCACGTCACCATCATCAGCCGCGGGCTGAAGGTGGTGGATGGTCCGCTCCGCGAGATCAAGCGGGAAGGCGGGCAGCGCCACGTCGCGCTGCGCTTCCACCGCGACGCCGCGAGGGCGACGCCGGTGCTGCGCGACCATCGCTACGTGGCCACCCTGGAAGACCACGGCGCCAGCGCCGAGCTGGAGCTGGCCCCGGGCGCCGATCCCGACGACCTGCTCCAGGCGCTGGTGGCGAGCGGGGCGGGGCTCTCGCGCTTCGAGGTGGTCGAGCCCTCGCTCCAGGCGATCTTCATCGCCAGGGTTGGGGCGGAGGCCGCGCGCGCGGCCGCGTTGCCGGAGGCAGCCGCCTAGCGAGGCGATGATCGGCCCCTTCCCGCACGACGCCTGAGAGGAGCAGGGATGCGCAAAGTCTGGGCGGTGGTTCGCCGCGAGTTCCTGGAACGGGTCCGCACCAAGGCGTTCCTGATCGGCACCTTTCTGGGCCCGGTCTTCATCGCCGGGATAATGGTGCTCCCGGCCCTGCTGATGCGGCAGAGCAGCACCAAGCGGATCGTGGTGCTCGACGCGGCGGAGGGCGGCTTCGGCGACCGCATCGCCGAGACCCTGCGCTCGGCCACCTTCGGCGACGACAGCACGGGCGAGCCGCGCTTCCAGGTCACCCATCTCCGGGCCGAGGGTCGGCTGGACGCGAAGCGGGACTCGCTCATCGCCATGACCGACCGGCGCGACCTGGGCGAGGCGCGGATCGACGGCCTGCTGATCGTCACCGAGGACGCGCTGGCCAGGGATTCGCTGGAGTACCTGGGCGGCAACGCCGGCAGCGTGGCCGAGATGGGCTCCCTTCAGCGCATCCTGCGCCAGGTGGCGCTGACCGAGAAGCTGGCCCGCTCGGGCATCGATCCCCTGCTGCTGGCGCAGACCATGCGCCCGCTTACCGTGGTCACCGCCAAGGTGAACCGGGGCGAGCTGACCGGGCAGAGCGGGGAATCGACCTTCCTGCTGGCCTACGCCATGGCGTTCGTGCTCTACATCGCCCTGATCCTGTACGGCATGCAGGTGATGACCAGCACGGTGGAGGAGAAGACCAGCCGGATCAACGAAGTGCTGGTCTCCAGCCTGCGGCCCTACGAGCTGATGCTGGGCAAGGTGATCGGGGTGGGGTCGGTGGGCCTGCTCCAGATGGCGATCTGGGGCGGGACCGCGTGGCTGCTCGCGAGCAATCGGACCCGGATCGCCGCGATGATGGGCGCCGACGCGACCCAGGCCGCGACCCTCCCCATCCCGGACATCTCGGGCGGGGTGATCCTGGTGCTGCTGATCTTCTTCGTGCTGGGCTTCTTCTTCTACTCGGCGGCCTACGCAGCCGTGGGCTCCACCTGCAACACGGTGCAGGAGACCCAGCAGGCCCAGATTCCGATCACACTCCTGGTGGTGCTGGGCCTGATCAGCATCTTCCGCCTGCTGGACGATCCCAACAGCAGCTTTGCCCGGATCATGAGCCTGGTGCCGCCGGTGGCGCCGTTCGTGACCCCGGTGCGCAACTCGCTCAGCCCCTTGCCGCTCACCGAGCTGCTGCTCTCGATCGCCGTGATGGTGCTCGGCGTGATGGCGATGGCCTGGATCGCGGGACGGATCTACCGCACCGGGATCCTGATGTACGGCAAGCGGGCCTCGCTGCGTGAGGTGTTCCGCTGGATCAGGGCGGGGTAAGGTGAGAGAGGCTCAGAGGCTCAGAGGCTGAGTGGCTCCAGGGATCGGCGGCTCGGAGGATCCTGGGATCGGAGGACCAGTGGGGGCCGAGGAGCCATCGGAGCCACTCCCGCCGGCGAGCGCCGAGGAGCTGCTCCGTCGCTACGCCGCCGGCGAGCGGTCATTCTCAAACGCCCAGCTCGAAGAGGCCGGCCTCCGCAAGGCCGAGCTGGCCCATGCGGACCTCCGCGACGCCAGCCTCCGTTCTGCCGTTCTCTGCCGCGCCAACCTGACCGGCGCGGATTTGCGCGGCGCCAAGCTGTGGTCGGCCAACCTCACCGGCGCCACCTTCGAGCAGGCACGCCTCTCGCCAGACACGGTGCTCCAGCGTGCCGACCTGACCGGCGTCGACCTCTCGAACGTCCACGGCGAGCCGCTGCTCGACCTGACCGTCATCCGCGACACCCGCTTTCCCGCCACCTCGGGCCGGTGGCAGCGGCTGCTACACCGCGTGACCGGGGCGTATTCGGTGCGCGGCGCGCTCGCCCGCGCGCTCAAACGAGGCAAGGACCGTCCGGCCCTCGCCGGGCGGCCGGAACCGCCGGTCACTCCGCGCTGGGTGCTGCTCCGGCGCACCTACACCGGCACCCGGTTCGCGTGGCTCTTCCTGCTCACCGCCCTGTTCCTGCTGCCCCTTGGGTTGCGGACCGCCTTCTGGGTGGGCGTCAACCATTCGCAGGCGACCGCATCGCCCGCCTTGGCGGAGGCCGCGGACGCGCTCGCGGCGCTCGAGACTCGCCTGGCCGAGTCGCTCCCGCGGCAGGCGGACTCGGCCGTCGGCCGGCAA
>Ga0299906_10005701_pt1 | contig 10108 bp, 8 predicted proteins | sample RVTome_14_FD_200259 | JGI IMG/M metagenome (GOLD analysis project Ga0299906, IMG submission 200259) | Soil microbial communities from uranium-contaminated site in the Upper Colorado River Basin, Wyoming, United States - RVT145D125 (version 2) ...
GCCTCTTGAGCCGCGTCGTCCGTGTCGGAGCCGTAGCCGGCGCCCTCGCGGCCTACGTGTTCCTGCTCGGGACGATCCGCGATCAGTTGGCTCGAGGAAGACTTCACGAGCTGTGCGCTAGGTGCGCCGCTCGGCGTGGGCCGTCGAGGTGGTCACCGCTGGCGCCCGTCGACAGGTCCTGGAGGCACGTCACCACGGCCAGTGGGTAATATAGCGCGTTCGTTCGGATACCCCACCCAAGGGAGAAGACGATGATTCGGAGACTCGGCGCCCGGCTGGCCCCTATCGCCGTGGCGACCGCCGTCGTGGCGACTGCCGCGTCGGCACAGCTGCCGGTCTCGCTCGACGCGCAGGTAGTGCCGCTCGCAGCGCCCGTCAGCGAGGAGACCTACGCCAGTCGCGACTACGGCAAGGACGGCATCCCGTCCGCCGACGACCGCACGGCCACGACGAAGTGGCGCGTCGTCGAGGCGACCGGCAACTGCTGCGAGAACTACGTCACGACGACCCGCGAGGGTCGCCTGCTCGACTTCGGCGGCACGTACGTCAACTTCTCGGACGATCGCGGCTTGACGTGGAGCCAGGTTCGTCCGCTCACACCGCTCGTGAACGGCGAGGGCACGATCGTGCTCGCGCCCGGCGGCGACGTCCTCGGCGTCGGCTGGGACCCGTACTCGGGCGACCACCTGCAGGCGTACAAGTACGAGGCCGACACCGGCAAGTGGCTCTACACCGAGACGCCGCTCCACCAGCCCTTCTACGACCGTGAATGGATCGCCGTCGTCCCCGGCCCGTTCACGATCGACGGCGAGACGGTGCCGTACGTCTCCTTCCTCAAGGGCGGCTGGCCCTCGAAGGAGCTCTGGTACTGGAGCAAGGACGGGCTCAACTACACGAACGTCTCGAGCAAGATCGTCGACCAGACGCTGAGCGGCGCCGCCGGCCGCACGGTCGCGACAACCGCGCGTGCGGACGCCGACTGGAACCAGCCGAACACGAACGGCGGCATGACGACCCTCGGCGAGCACGCGCTGCTTGCCGCGCCGGACTACCCGAGCTCGAACACGGCCTGGTCGCTGTTCGACGGCAAGGCTTTCGCGTGGGTCCCGGCCGAGCTCGGCGACGGAACGACCCCGAGCGGTCTCTTCCAGGTCGACTCAGCCGGACGCCTCCACAACGTGCTGCCGCAGGGGAGCAGGTTCACGTACCGCTGGTCGGCCGACAACGGCATCACCTGGAAGTCACTCGACGTCGCGCTCCCCGACGGCTCGGCGATCGAGGAGATCGACTTCCGCGCCAACCGAGCGGCGGGCGTGGCGGCCGTGCTCATCCGGGCCCAGGACAACGGGACGGGCTCGGACTTCGACACCGTCTACAAGATCGCGATCGGAAAGCGCAACGCGACCCCGAAGCTGCTGCGCAGCTATCGCGTGGGGCTCGGCGACCTGAATGCGACGAGCGGGGTCGGGAACGACGTCCGCATGGACTTCCAGACGGTCGCGATCTTCGGCGACGGGCGCGTCGCGGTCTCCTTCCTCGACAGCACGACCGAGAACTCGGGGCCTGCGCCTGCGCTCGCGATCGAGCTCTCGACGAAGGTCGGCCGCAAGATTGCCGAGGAGCCGGCACCGCCGGCGGCGGGCACTGCGCAGGCGCCCATCTCGACGACCGTGACGGTCCTCGCGCCGGGAGCCGGCCAGCGCGTCGTTGGCGTCACGAGCTCGGTCCTCGTGTTCGACGTCCCCGCGGGAGCCGACGACGCGGCGATGGTCGCGCAGGCGACACCGCTCCTTCCGGCCGACCTCGACCTGTATCTGCAACGAGAGCTCGCCGGCGGCGCCTGGAGCGGCGACCTCGCCTCCGGCACCTCCGGGTCGCTCACCGACGAGGTGCTCGAGAGCGGCCGCCTGGACGCGGGCCGGTACCGCGTCGAGGTGCACAACTGGGCCGGCGCGCCGGGGACGGCCGGCCTCGAGCTGACGTTCTTCAACTCGGCCGGGGTCCCGGGGCAGTAAGCCGACGACCAGCCGGAGACGCCGGCGCCGCGCGAGCATCGCGTGGCGCCGGCGTCTCGACGATGAGCGCGAGGCGTCCGCGGCGAGGCTGCGACCATGCACGCAACCCATGTCCCTCGCGCTGAGAACGGTCGCCCTGGTCGCCACCCTCGCGGCGGGGTGCGGCGGCGATGACGGCGGCGGCGTCGGCGGCTCGCTCCCCAGTTGCGCGCAGGAGAGTCGCCGCATGGACCTTCCTGCTGGGCTTCCCGCCGGCCTGCCGCCGGGACTGCCGCTGCCACCCGACCTCGTCCTCACCGACGCGCAGCGCCTCGCGCCGGGTCAGTTCCACCTGCGCGGCGTCGTGCGCGGGGACCTCGACGGTGTCGCCGGGTTCTTCAAGCGACGCCTGCCCGAGAGCGGCTTCGCGCTCGGGCGGGGCGACGCCGAAGCGCACGAGCAGGAGAGCCCGTTCACCGGCCGCGGCTACCGTGGCAGCTGGCGTGTGGTCAAGCATCCGGGCGACTGCCCCGTCGTCGCCGTCTTCCTGGTGCTGATCGAGCAGCGTTAGAGGCTAGCGCACGGCCCTCGCGAGAGTCACCACCTCGACGTGGTGGGCTCCGGACCTCCGGAGCGCCGAGGCGCAGGCGTCCGCGGTCGCGCCAGACGTGTAGACGTCGTCGACGAGGCAGACCGACCGCGGAACCGCGCCCTTCGCGACGACGCTCCCGCGGACGTTCCGGCGGCGCTCCGCAAGCCCGAGGCCCCGCTGCCGCCGGAGGCTCCTCGTTCGCCGGAGGAGCTCGCCGGCCGGGATCGTCCAGACCGCGCCGAGCGCCTCGACCAGAGCGGCCGGCGCGATCCGGCCTCGCTCGAGAGCACGCTCGGGATCCCCGGGGACCCATGTGATCACGACAGCGTCCGGTCGAGGCACGACCTCGGCGACGAGCCCCGCCGCTTCCGAAGCGAGCCGCCTCCGGCCGTGCTCCTTCCAGACCCGGACGAGCGTGCGCGCGTTCGCGTCGTACACGATCGCGGAGCGCGCCCGCGCGAACGCGAGACGCCGGCCCGAGCACTCGGCGCAGCGTCGCACGGGCCAGGGGCCGGGAGCGCCGCAGCGCTCGCAGACCGGCGGATGGAGCCGGACGAGCGCTGCGTTGCACGAGCGACAGAGCGGCGGACCGGGAGACGAGCAGACCGCGCAGCGCTCCGGAAAGAGCAGCTGGAGCACGCCTCGATTGTGTGCGGCTACTCGCTACGTCTCTGTGAAAAAACCTGATCGGCTTCGTGCAAGGTCTCCGCCGAGCCGATGTCGTACCAGTCGCCGGGGATCTGCCAGGTGTAAACCGGCGTGCGCGTGTAGAGCCACACCGGCAGGCGCCCCGGTTGGTCGGGGTTGTTCCCCTCGGCGAGGTACCGGCGGATGAGCGGCAGCGTGTCACGCGGGTAGTAGTAGAGCGCGATCCCGGCGAGCGTCGTCCGCGCGTTCTCGGGCTTCTCCTCCATGAACACGACCCGCCCGCCGTCGTCGGTCTCGACCTGGTTGTACTCCTTCATCTCCTCGAGGTCGCCCACGTCGTGGACCGCCAGCACGGGCGCGTTCACCTGCCGCCCGTAGACGGGGAAGCCGGAGATGTCGCCCCCGAACAGGTTGTCGCCCGCCACCACGACGAGGTCGTCATCGAGATCGAGCTTGTCGAGCACGAACCCGATGTCGCCGATCGCGCCCAGGCGGTCGTCGTTCGAGGTCGTCCCGTCGTTCACGATGCGCACGCGCTCCTTGTCCTTCGCCCACTCCTCGAAGTGCGGCGTGAACTTCGCGTTGGTCACGACGATCGTCTCGTCCACGCCCATCGACTCGAGGAGCTCGAGCACGTAGTCGAGCATCGGCCTCCCGCCCACCTCGAGGAGCGCCTTCGGCTTGTCGAGCGTCAGCGGGTAGAGCCGCGTCGCGTAGCCGGCCGCAATCACCAGTCCCTTCACTCGCACCCCTGGCCGGCCTCGGCTCCCGCCGGGCGAAGCCCGGCTCCGCCGCGGCCTCGCGTCGCTGAGAGCACGGTGCTCTCCGAGCCCGTATTACCCATACTGTGCCCTCCGGCCCCGCGCTCTCAGCAACGCGCCAGGAACGCGAGGGGCGCGCACCGGCCGCGGGAGTGACTCCGCGTACGGCGCGCGGTGGATGCCATGCTCGGTCACGATCGCGGCGATGAGCTCGGCGGGAGTCACGTCGAACGCATCATTCCGCGCCGGGAACCGCGGCGAAACCTCGACCGGGTCGCGCGCCTCGATCGGGATGTCCGCGCCGGTTGCGGTTCCCGGATCGAGGGTCGAGGTCGGCGCGACGACGTACAGCGGGATTGCGTGATGGCGGGCGGCCACGGCGAGCGCGTACGTCCCGATCTTGTTCGCCGTGTCCCCGTTCGCCGCGATCCGGTCCGCGCCCGTGAAGACGCAGTCGACGTCTCCGGCGGCCATCAGCGACGCGGCGGCGGCGTCGGCGATCACCGAGAACCCGATCCCGAGCGTCTCGAGCTCCCACGCGGTCAGCCGCGCGCCCTGCAGCAGCGGACGGGTCTCGCCCACCCAGACGTGCTCCACGAGCCCGCGCTCCCACGCGGCGCGGATCGCCCCGAGCGCGGACCCGTAGCCGCCGGTCGCGAGCGGGCCGGTGTTGCAGTGTGTGAGGACGCGCGACCCGGGCGCGACGAGACCTGCCGCGTGCGCCGCCATGCTCCGGCAGCGCTCGACCTCGGCCTCGTGCAGCGCGCGGGCGCGTTCGGGTGTCGGATCGGAGCGCAGCTCGTCGAGTGCCCAGCGGAGATTGACGGCGGTCGGGCGGGATGCCGTGAGCACGTCGTACGCCGCGTCGAGGTCCTCCCCGAGCGTCGCCGCGAGGGCGTAGCCGTACGCGGCGGCGACTCCGATCGCGGGCGCGCCGCGGACGGCGAGCGTCCGGACCGCCTCCGCGACCTCGGCCGCCGAGCGGCAGCGGAGCTCGACCTCCTCGTCCGGCAGCCGGCGCTGGTCCAGGAGCACGACCGCGTCCTCTTCAAGCCGGACGATCCGGTCGGGAGGAAGAGGGGCCGGGCCCGAGTGGCCCGACCCCCCGACGATCAGGTCCCCTCGTCCCACGAGGCGAGGTACTTCGCCTGCTCCTCGGTCAGCTGGTCGATCTCGATGCCCATCGTCGCGAGCTTGAGCCGCGCGATCTCGTCGTCGATCTCCTTCGGGACGTCGTAGACGCGCCGCTCGAGGCTCGCGCTGTTCGCGACGACCCACTCGGCGGAGAGCGCCTGGTTCGCGAAGGACATGTCCATGACGATCGCCGGATGACCCTCGGCGGCGGCGAGGTTCACCAGCCGGCCGTCGCCGATCAAGTAGATCCGCCGGCCGTCGGCCATCGTGTACTCGTCGACCATCGCCCGCGCCTCGCGGGTCTCGACCGCGAGCTCCTTCAGCGCCGCGATCTCGATCTCGACGTTGAAGTGGCCCGTGTTCGCGAGGATCGCGCCGTCCTTCATCCGCTCGATGTGCGCCTTGGCGACGACGTTCTTGTCGCCGGTCGCCGTGCAGAAGATGTCACCGACCTCGGCCGCCCGCTCCATCGTCATGACCTCGAAGCCGTCCATCGCGGCCTCGAGCGCGCGGAGCGGATCGACCTCGGTGACGAGAACGTGCGCGCCCATCCCGCGCGCTCGCTGCGCGACGCCGCGCCCGACCCAGCCGTAGCCGGCGACGACGAAGCGCCCGCCCGCGAGGAGGACGTTCGTCGCGCGGATGATCCCGTCGATCGTCGACTGGCCCGTGCCGTAGCGGTTGTCGAACATGTGCTTCGTCTGGGCCTCGTTCACGGCGATGACCGGGAAGCCGAGCTTGCCCTCGCGCTCGAGCGCCTTGAGCCGGATGACGCCGGTCGTCGTCTCCTCCGTCCCCGCGATCACGTCGCCGAGCTGCTCGCGCCGGTGCGAATGGAGGACGCCGATCACGTCGGCGCCGTCGTCCATGGTCAGGTGCGGGCGGTGGTCGACCGCCGCCTCGATGTGCTTGTAGTACGTGTCGTTGTCCTCGCCCTTGATCGCGAAGACGGCGATGTCGAACTCCTCGACGAGCGCCGCGGCGACGTCGTCCTGTGTGGAGAGCGGGTTGGACGCGCAGAGGACGACGTCCGCGCCGCCCGCCTTGAGGGCGCGGGCGAGGTTCGCCGTCTCGGTCGTCACGTGCAGGCACGCCGAGATCCGGAGCCCGGAGAGGGGCTGCTCGGTCTCGAAGCGGTCGCGGATCGCAGCGAGCACCGGCATCTGCCGGTCGGCCCACTCGATCCGGCGCAGGCCTTCCTTGGCCAGCGCCAGGTCCTTCACGTCGTATCGTCTTGTGGCAGCCATCGATCCTCTCTCGGTTGGGAGTCGGGGTGCAGTCGGGTCAGGCCGCGTCCCGGGTCTCGAGCAGGCGCTCGTGCTTGCGCTGCTCCCACTCGACCCAGGCGGGCGCCATGGTCTCGTTTTCGGTGACGGTCGTGCCGGCGAGCCAGGTCTCCACGGCCGCGCGCACCTCGGGCTCGCGTCGCAGCCTGAGCGAGAACGCGATCTCGCCGAGCCCGACGCCGAAGCGCCGGCGGAGCTCCGCGAGGGCGTTCAGCTGGTTCAGCTCGCGGATGCCGTAGCGGCGGTAGCCGGCGGCGGTGCGGCTGGGGACGACCAGGCGCTCTTGCTCGAGGTACCGCAGCATGCGCGGTGACCAGCCGGAGCGGCGGCTCGCCTCGCCGATCGTCACGTCGTGCATAGCGCGCAACCTTAGCAGAGTCGTGTGAAGGTTGCTCAGTCGTCCGTCGTCAGGCGTCCGTCGTCCCGGCCCGACCGTACCGGTCCTCGAGCCGGACGACGTCGTCGTGCTCGGGCGTCGAGACCTCGAGGACGAGCGTGTCCTCGAGCGCCGTCACGCGATGGACTGTCCCCGGTCGGAAGCGGAAGGCGTCGCCGGGCTCGATCTCGACCGGCTCCAATTCTTCCCCGACAGCACCGAGTTCGAGAATGGCGCGTCCCTCACGTACGAGCCACGACTCGTCCTTCACCGCGTGGTACTGGAGGCTCAGCGCCTCCCCCGCGCGGACGAAGAGGAGCTTGCCGACGTAGGCCTCCGTCTCGGAGAACACGAGCTCCCAGCCCCAGGGCTTCTCGACGCGGCGGGGCGAGACTCCGTAGCGTTCGCGCGCGCTCACGAGAAGCGGAGCGCCTTGTCCGGGATGCGCTGGTCGGCGGCGATCCGGAGGCCGTGGTCGAGCTCGTTCGAGACCCCGAGCGACGCGCCGGGACCCACCACCGACAGGCTGCGGACCTCACAGCCTGCGCCGATCGCGGCGTCGTCCCCGACGATCGAGCCGGCGACGACGCAACCCTCGCCGACGACGGTGCGTGCGCCTACGACCGCGTTCTCGACGACCGTGTTCTCACCCAGCTGCGACCGCTCGCCGAGCACGGCGAGGCTTCCCACGCGCGCGCCCGCGGCGACGACCGCACCGGGCCCCACGTAGACGGGCGGCACGAGGCGCGCGAGCGGATGCACCTCGGCTGACGGATCGACGAGCGTGAAGTCGCTCCCGAGCTTCTCGCCCACCTCGGTCGGGAACGTGCGCTCGAGGACGTCGCGGTGCGCCTGCAGGTACGACTCGGGCGTCCCGACGTCGAGCCAGTAGCCGGGGAGCGCGATGCCGTACACGGAGCCCTCGGCCGCGAGCTGCGGGAAGACCTCGCGCTCGATCGACACCGCGCGGCCCTCGGGCACGAGGTCGAGCACCTCGGGCTCGAGCACGTACAGGCCCGCGTTGATGAGGTCGGTGTCGATGTCCTCGGGCCGCGGCTTCTCGAGGAAGCTCTCGACACGGCCGTCGGTGTCAGTGCGCACGAGGCCGTACCGGCTCGGGTCGGCCACGGGCGTGAGCAGGATCGACGCCTTCGCGTCGGTCGAGCGGTGGAAGGCCACGAGCTCGGAGAGGTCGGCCTCGCGCAGCGAGTCGCCGTTCAGCGCGAAGAACGTGCCGTCGAGCTCCCGCCCGGCGAAGCCGATCGCGCCGCCGGTGCCGAGCGGTTGCGTCTCGACCGCGTACTCGAGCGAGAGGCCGCCGTGGCTCGCGCCGAACGCGGAGCCGATCTGGTGCGGGAGGTAGCCGCAGGAGACGATCGCCCGCTCGACGCCGTGGCGCGCGAGGTGCTCGAACGTGTAGGCGAGCAGCGGCCGGTCGACGAGCGGGAGCATGTCCTTTCGCGTCCGGTCGGTCAGCGGCCGCAGACGGGTGCCCTGGCCGCCGACGAGGATGACCGCTGGGAGGTTGTCGTTCGTCACGTCACGTCACGTTCGGCCGGCCGATGCCCTCGTACACGAAGCCGTGCTCGCGGAGCAGCTCCGGATCGAGCATGTTCCGCCCGTCGACGAGGAGCCGGTTCCGCATGCGGGCGCCCGCTTCGCCCCAGTCGAGCTCGGCGAGCTCCGGCCACTCGGTCACGAGCACGGCCGCATCCGCATCCTCGAGCGCGTCGAGCGCCGAGCCCGCGACATCGACGCCGTCGAGCAACGCGTGCCCGTCGGCGACGGGATCCCAGGCGCTCACGTTGGCGCCCTCGGCCTGCAGGCGCGCCGCGAGGACGAGGCTCGGCGCCTCGCGCATGTCGTCCGTCCCGGGCTTGAACGCGAGACCGAGCAGCGTGATCTTCTTCCCGCGCAGCGAGCCGAGGTGCCGCTCGAGCTTCCCGACGACGCGGCGCTTCTGCAGCTCGTTCACCTCGATGACGGCGTTCAGGAGCTGGAAGCTGTATCCCGAGTTCGCGGCTAGCTGCTTGAGCGCAAGCGAATCCTTTGGAAAACAGTTCGATGTGACGAGGCCGCCGGTCGTGACAAAGGTGTGCGTCGGCGACACCTCGAGTGAGTACACGAAGCCCGAGAACGGGCGCCGCGCCAGGTCCACGACCCGCACCCAGGCCGCGTTGTCGCGGCAACGGTAGCCAGTCGGCGCGATGCGCTTCTGCTGGCGAGCGATCGACTCGAGAATCTGGGCGCGATCTCGCTCGGGCACGAGATCGAGGCATCGCTCGATCTGATCCGCGCCGGATACGACGAGCCAGTACGTGTCGACGGTCGACTTTGCCGTTCGGCCTACTTTCAGCCGAGCGACGACGCCAAGCTCACCGAGCAACCGCAGCATGCCGTCGGCGAGCTCGCGACTCACCGTTCCGTACTCGAGCACGACGCTTGGGCCACCGCTCACCAGAGACCACGACCCGTCCCCGAGCCAGAGGCCCGCCAGCACGGCACGCTTGTGCTCTTCCGGCTCGCTCCAGATCGCGTCGGGCAACCGCTGGTCGTAGCACGTGCGTCCGAGGCCGAGATCGTGGAGCCACCACGTCGCGAGCAGCCGGGAGCTCACGCTGACGAGCCTCGTCGTCGCAGTGCTGCGAACGCTCGCCCTGACCCCGAGCCGGGTCCAGAAGCGCGCGACTTCGTCGACCAGGTCGTCCTCGTCGGTCGGATGGAACGACCACTGGAGGCGGAGCCGACCGCTCCCGGAGTCGAAGTCGCAACGACCCTCCGCAAGGTAGAGCCCGACCACGCGCCAGAAGGACACGGAGGATGCGATGGATGCGGGAACGTAGGTGCCGTTCCTCGCGGTGCCGAAGGATGCATCCGCGAGCTCGATGTCGAGTAGCGCGGCCTCGTCCAACCGAAGCGCGCCGGCCCGGAGGATGTCGTGCGGCCGTGCTCTCGCGCGCGGATGCTCGAGGACTGTGGTCGCGGAGCGAAGGCCGGCGGTCCCGACGGCCACGAGCTCGTCGCGGTGCGGCCGGACGATGACGCGCGCAGCCCCGATACCGGGCCGATCCACCGCATCGAGGACGCGCAGACGCCCCGGCAGATACTCGCTCGTGGCGACGCCCTGCGCGATCGGCAGCCAGTCGTCGGACGTGAGCTCCTCCGCGAGCTTCCGTCCTTGTTGCGTGACGAACGGGTGGTCGGGCGTGCAGCGGACGCGTCTCCCCATCTTCGTGCAAATCTCGACGATGTCGCCCTCGTACGCGCGCCGCGTGAGAACCGCGATCGGCAGGAACTCCGGGCCGGAGCCCTCAGGG
>Ga0299906_10005702_pt1 | contig 10106 bp, 9 predicted proteins | sample RVTome_14_FD_200259 | JGI IMG/M metagenome (GOLD analysis project Ga0299906, IMG submission 200259) | Soil microbial communities from uranium-contaminated site in the Upper Colorado River Basin, Wyoming, United States - RVT145D125 (version 2) ...
GGCCACGTCCAACGTGACCTGCTCGGATGGGCACTACCTCGCTCCGACTAGGCGTTCCCGCGTTCCCAACCCAGGGGTAGGGAACACGGGAACACCGGCCGTCGCTTCATGGGATGCGATTCTCAAAAAGAGAGACCCACGACAGAGGAGCGCTGTGAGCCTGTCCCTATCCCGATCTGACACGGCCCGCGCCGCGGGCGCTCCACCCCAAGGGGTCACCGAGGGCGCGGGGCGAAGCAGGCGCGGCTCGAGAAGTATCGCTACCAGCGTGCTGGTCATCCTGCGCGCTATGTCCGGTGTCTCGTATCCGAGCCTCGATCGTCCCCACGGACCATCCCCTCCCAGACAGTCCGTTCGGCTCGCAGATCAGACAAGATCGCTTGCATGTCGACCTTGGAGCGCGTGCTCGGGGTCTCTTGGCCGTAAGCCTGCCCTGTCGTGGTCGCGGTATTGCCCGTGACCGTCGTCGTGGTTGTGAACTCGGTCGGTAGCTTGATCGTGATGTCGGAGGTTCGCACTCCCTGGGGCAAGACAGTCGCCCCGCGCCGCCGCTCCGTGCGTGTCCGTCTAGGGCTCCTAGACAGGTAGGGTGATACAATCCAAGCTGTGACGGGAACGTATCTGCTGCGGAAGCTCCTTTGCAGGAAGGTCCGACAGAAGGGCTCCCACGTCCGGGTCGAATGCGGCGCGTGCGTCACGACGGTCCCTGTCCATACGGGGAAAGACCTCCCCCCGGGCACGCTGCGCGCCATCGTGAGGGACCTCGAGCCGTGCCTCGGGAAAGGGTGGCTGAGATGAAGAGCTATCGAGTGGTCTACGAGCGCGACGAGTCCGGGCATTGGATCGCGACCGTACGGGGTGTCGCGGGATGCCACAGCTACGGGCGCTCGATCAGCGAGGCCCGGGCTCGCGTCCGCGAGGCTCTGGGTCTGTTCGTGCGCGGGCGGGTCCGGCTGGAGGAGGACGTCAGGTTGCCGGCGGAGATGCGCCGCCACGTCAGACGGTTCCGGGCCGCGCGGGAGCGCGCCGAGCGGGAGCGGGCCCATGCGGTCGCGGCCGTGCAGGCGCTCACCCGGGAGCTGAGCCGGCGCGACGCCGCGGAGCTGCTCGGAGTCTCCCATCAGCGCGTGGACCAACTCGCCCGGGAGGCGTAGGGGACCCGGTCCCCCGCCCCCGGCATCCCCACCCGACCTACCACGCCCCCGGGCCGATGCGCTGAGACCCCTGGATAGCCCGCCGACGCGATCGTGGCACGGGAGCGGGTCGTGTCAGGACCGCAGGCGGCTCCCGGCAGCGGGAGCGCGGAGCCGCGAGGAAGCACGTCTAGGGGCAGGCCACCCGAAGCCCGGCGATCTGCAGCCGGCGAAGCTCGCGACGGTCCTCGACGCCGGCCGGGAGCGCAAGACCGCCGACGTGATCACCTATCCGGAAGGTCGGGGCAAGGTGGTGGGGGTGTGCCGACGGGCGCTGCTCGTGGCTGTTGAGAGCTGGTGGCCTGGGACGGAGTCGAACCGCCGACACGCGGATTTTCAGTCCGCTGCTCTACCAACTGAGCTACCAGGCCGAGCGAGGAACGAATATTCAAGCACGGGGCCGATGAGCCGTCAATCAGCCCGTGCCCTCGCCGGCGCGCCCCGGCTCGCCGGAGGGCCTGCGCTATACTGCCCCGAAGGAGGGATCCGCATGCCGGCACCGACGTTACCGCCAGTCAAGCTGCCGAAGAACTACGACAAGCTGCCCGTGCCGCAGCCGCAGCCGACGTCGGAGCGCAAGCGCGACCCGAAGCTCCTGGCCGTGATCAACCCCGGCAACTGCTTCGGGCGCGGCTGCGAGTTCTGCATAGCAGTGTGCCCGGTCCCGGACTGCATCACCCTCACCACGGATCCCCAGGCTCCCGAGCTGGATGTCTGCACGGTCAACTTCGACACCTGCATCGGGTGCATGGCCTGCGAGAAGTGGTGCCCGGAGGACTACGACGCGATCCGGATGATCCCGTTCGCGAAGGTGACCGCGGACCTCGAGGCGTACTCGACGCAGAACTTCACCGCGGAGTTCCCGGCGAAGAAGTAGGACCCCGCGCGAACCCGCCGGGACGAAATAAAGCCCCTCGCCGGAGCAAACCGACGAGGGGCTTTCGTGGGTCGGGCCGTCCGGGCCCGAGGCGGCCTCAGGCCTTCTTCTTCTCGGGCATCGCCACCACGGAGCCCTTGTCGCTCTTTCCGCCGGCCGCGGCGGCCTTGCGGGACTCCTCGCTTTCCGCCACCCGCAGCCGGACGGGCAGGCCGAGGCCCTGGCGCAGCTTGAAGTCGATGTCCTCCGTGAGGTCCTTGTGCTCCTTCAGGAACTGGCGCACGTTCTCGCGCCCCTGTCCCATCCGCTCGCCTTCGAAGGAGTACCAGGCCCCGGACTTCTCGATGATGCGCTGGTCCACGGCCAGGTCGAGCAGGTCGCCCTCGCGGCTGATCCCTTCGCCGTAGAGGATGTCGAACTCGGCCTCCCGGAACGGGGGGGCGACCTTGTTCTTGACCACTTTGACCTTGGCGCGGCTGCCGACGATCTGGTCGCCGTCCTTGAGGGACGCGATGCGCCGGATGTCGAGCCGCACCGAGGAGTAGAACTTGAGCGCCCGGCCGCCGGTGGTGGTCTCGGGGCTGCCGAACATCACGCCGATCTTCTCCCGGAGCTGGTTGATGAAGACGAGACAGGTCTTGCTCTTCGCGACCACGGCGGTGAGCTTGCGGAGCGCCTGGCTCATCAGCCGCGCCTGCAGGCCCATCTGGGCGTCGCCCATCTCGCCCTCGATCTCCGAACGGGGGACCAGGGCGGCCACGGAGTCCACCACCAGCACGTCCACGGCGCCGGAGCGGATCAGCACCTCGGCGATCTCCAATGCCTGCTCCCCGTGGTCGGGCTGGGAGACGAGCAGGTTGTCGGTGTCGACACCCAGCTTCTCGGCGTAGCCGGCGTCGAGGGCGTGCTCCGCGTCCACGAAGGCCGCCATGCCGCCGCGGCGCTGCGCCTCGGCGATCACGTGGAGGGCCAGGGTGGTCTTGCCCGAGGACTCCGGACCGTAGATCTCGACGACCCGGCCCCGGGGGAAGCCGCCCACGCCGAGGGCCGCGTCCAGGGAGAGCGACCCGGTGGAGATCGCCGGCACCTCCACCTTCTCGCGGCTGCCCAGGCGCATGATCGAGCCCTTCCCGAACTGCTTGTCGATCTGCGCGAGCGCGGAATCGATCGCCTTGGCCCGGTCGGTCTTGTCTTCCATTCCTCTCTCCTCGTCTCCTCCGCCCGTTTCCGGGGCTTCTGGATTTTCTTCGCCTCGCCGTCTGGAGCATCGGGGCTCCAGCCCCGGTCGAGAGAATTCTACGGGGAGCGCGGTACGGGGAGGTCCGAGACAGGCGAAAAAAACACGTAGAGATCCGAAGAGGAACCGGTGTCGGATTGGGAGCTGTACTTACGATCTATTGATATGCGAATCCAGATCCCCGCTGTGATAATGTGATGACACCGATGGAGTTTCGTAAACAATTATAGCGATTGAAGGTTTTGACGCTGTTCGAATCTCCGGACCGCCCCGAAAACGCTTGGAGGTGCCTCGGGTCGATTGGTACAATCAGGTCATTCAGCCGCTCACGCACAACCAAGTGGGCCCGTTAGTAGGGGGATTCGATTGACCAGGCAGACAGCCAGAAAGAGCGTGCGGTCCGCCAGAAAGGCGTCGAAGTCGCGCAGCACCAGCCGCAAGGCAACGTCTTCGACGCGAAAGAGCGCGCGGAAATCGACACGCACCCCGCCGAAGAATCGGAGCCGGAAGACGAGTCCGGCATCTCGGACGAAATCGAAGGCCGTGTCACGGAAAAAGACAGCCAGCAAGGTGAGGGCCAGGGCCTCGAAGAAGGCCAGTGCCCGCAAGGCGACGAGCAAGTCGCGCAGCGCTAACGTCGTGAGCCGGGCTCGCGCCGCCAAGCCGTCCCGAAGCACCAGCTCCCTGGCGGCGGCCGCGAAGCGCATGGGCTCGATCGTCCGCTCCCGCCCGAAGACGAAGCCGGTGCCGTCGCCGCTGCCCACAAAGCACGTGGCGCCGCCGCGCCCGATGGTGGTTGCGCCGGCCCGTTCGATGCCGCCGCTCCACCAGGCGATCGCCGTGGCCCAGGTGGGACGCACGCCGCTCGCGATCACGGAGTTCGCCGAGGCCGGCGTGCTGCTCTCGATCACCTACTCGATCCGGGACGGCCGCCGGGGCGAGTTCTTCGACCTCATGAAGGACCTCAAGCCGTTGCTGAACGCGATCGGCGGCGCCGATTGCTCCATCTACGAGGACCGCAGCCGTCCGAACTACTTCATGGAAGTGTTCCGATTCAAGGACGAGGCCGAGTTCACGGCCTTCGACGACAAGTTCCACAAGGATCGGAAGATCGCGGCGATCTACACGCTGCTCGACGACATCGTCGAGTCGGAGAAGAGCGACTTCAAGATCTTCGAGCGCAAGCTGTAAGCCGTCCCTCGAGCTTGCCGGATCAGGCCCGCCGCTTCGCGGCGGGCCTTTTCTTTTTGGCTCGCGCTCAGTACGTGTAAAAGCCGCGCCCGGACTTGCGGCCCAGCCAGCCGGCGTCGACCATGCGCCGCAGCAGCGGGCAGGGGCGGTACTTCGGGTCCCCCAGGCCGGCGTGGAGCACCTCCAGGATGTCGAGGCAGACGTCGAGGCCGATCAGGTCGGCCAGGGTGAGCGGGCCCATGGGGTGGTTCATGCCCAGCTTCATCACCTGGTCCACCGCCTCCGCGGTGGCGACGCCCTCGAACACGGCGTAGACCGCCTCGTTGATCATGGGCATCAGCACGCGGTTGGAGACGAAGCCGGGGTAGTCGTTCACCTCCACCGGGACCTTGCCCAGGGCCTTCGCCAGCTCGACGACCGTGGCCGTGGTGGCGTCCGAGGTGGCCTGGCCCCGGATCACCTCGACCAGCGCCATCAGCGGGACCGGGTTCATGAAGTGCATGCCGATCACCTGCTCCGGGCGTCCCGTGGCGGCGCCGAGGCGCGTGATCGAGATGGACGAGGTGTTGGACGCCAGGATCGCGCCGGGAGGGGCGAGTCTGTCGATTTCCCGAAACAGCTCGCTCTTGACCTCCAGCTTCTCGACGACGGCCTCGACCACCAGCCCCGCCTCCGCCGCGGCCTCCAGGTCGGTGACGGGACGGATGCGTGCCAGCGTGGAGTCGCGGTCCTCGGGGCGCAGCTTGCCCTTGTCGGCGAGGCGCGTCAGGCTCCGGTCGATTGCGGCCAGCCCCCGGTCCAGGATCTCCCGGCTCAGGTCCCGGAGCCGCACCTCGTGCCCGCGCTGGGCGAAGACCTGGGCGATGCCGTTGCCCATGGTGCCGGCACCGAGCACGGCGACGGTGATCGGGGTCATCTCTCCTCCGCTCAGTCGAGCCGCTCGACCGCCAGCGCCACGCCGTTCCCGCCGCCCAGGCAGAGCGTCGCGACGCCCCGCTTCCTGCCGCGTTCGGCCAGGGCGTACAGCAGCGTGGTCAGCACCCGGGCGCCGCTGGCGCCGATGGGGTGGCCCAGGGCGACGGCGCCGCCGTTCACGTTGACGATCTCGGGGGAGAGCTCCAGCTCGCGGCAGACCGCCACCGCCTGGACCGAGAAGGCCTCGTTCAGCTCCACGAGGTCGACGCTGTCGGGACCCCAGCCGGTCTTCTTCCACAGCTTCCGCACGGCGTGGACGGGCGCCATCATCACCAGCTCCGGCTCGACCCCGGCCACGGCCTGGGCCACGATCCGCGCGATCGGGCGTGCCCCGAGGCTCTCGGCGGTCTCCGGCGACGTCACCACCAGCGCCGCGGCCCCGTCGTTCACCCCCGGAGCGTTGCCCGCGGTGACGGTCCCGTTCTCCTCGAAGGCGGGCTTCAGCCGGGCGAGGGCCTCCAGGGAGGTGTCGCGGCGCGGGGACTCGTCGGTGTCGAAGCGCAGCGGGTCCCCCTTGCGCTGGGGGATCTCCACGGGGAGGATCTCGCCCTCGAAGCGCCCGGCGTCGATGGCGGCGATCGCCTTCTGGTGGCTGCGCAGGGCGTACTCGTCCTGCTCCTCGCGCTTCACGCCATACCTGCGGGCCACGACCTCCCCGGTGCAGCCCATGTGGAAGTCGTTGTACGGATCCCAGAGCCCGTCGTGGATCATCGAGTCGAGGGCGGTGCCGTTGCCGAGCCGCAGCCCCTCCCGCACCTGGGGCAGCAGGTACGGGCAGTTCGACATCGACTCCATCCCTCCGGCCACGACGATGTCGGCGTCGCCGGTGGCGATCCCCTGGGCGGCCAGCATCACGGCCTTGAGGCCGGAGCCGCACACCTTGTTGACGGTGAGCGCCGCCACCGCCGGGGGGAGCCCCGCGCCCAGGGCGGCCTGCCGGGCCGGGGCCTGGCCCAGGCCGGCCGAGACGACGTTGCCCATGATGACCTCGTCCACCCGCGCGGGGGGGACTCCGGCCCTGCGGATCGCCTCGGCGATCACCAGGGACCCCAGGCGCGTGGCGGGGAAGCCCTTCAGCGAGCCGAGGAAGCGGCCGGTGGGGAGGCGGGCGGCCGAGAGGATGACGGCTTCGCGCATCTATCTATCCTCGCTGGGAAAGCGCTGCAGGTAGCGGGCCGAGGCCTCCAGGAAGGCGCGGCGCAGCTCGGGGTCGGCGATGGCCCGGGCGCTCGCGACCACGGCTTCGGGGGGCGCCGGCGGCGGCCCGGGGACGTGTGGCGGCTCCGGTTCGGGGGACGGCGCCGTCACCGGCCCCTCCAGGAACGCGATGCGCGCCGGGGCGAGGTCGCCGGCCACTGCCCTGAGCCGCCCGTGGAGCGTCCGTCGCATCCGGTGCAGCACGCGGCGCCAGCCCGCGTCGGGGACGCGCACCCACAGCGCTCCGTGCTCCAGGGCGACCACCTCGCTGCGCCGGGCGAGGCCCGGGCCCACGGCGTGGGGCCAGGCGGCCCGCAGCAGCACCAGCGCGTGCCGGCCGAACAGCCGGCGGGGGGACGTCCGACCCCCGCTCAGAGCCCTCTGGAAACCCACTCCCCTCAATCTAAGCCAGGCCGCGCCCCGCCGGCGAACGGGAGGGAAGCCGGCGCGGTATACTCGCGAGTCGCGCCACCGTGCCCCGAGGGAGCTCGTTCCAGGTGAGCAAGCTGAAATGTCCTCGCTGTAGCGCCGCCATCGACCCGATCAAGGACGAGCTGGGCATCATCACCTGCTCCTCCTGCGGCGCGCGGCTGCGCACCAAGGTCTCCACGAAGATGACGATCCAGGGTGCGGGGACCGGCTCGCCGCCCTCCGCGCCGGAGGAGTCCCGCCGCGTGGAGGACGTCGACCGGATCATGGCGCGGATCGAGAGCCGCGACCCGAACGAGACGCTGCGCCCCGTGAAGGGCCCCTCCATCACGCCGCGCTCCGCGGAGCCGCTGCCTCCGGCGACCCTGGACGCCCTGCTCGCGGAGATCCGCTCGGTGCGCCAGGTCCAGGAGGAGATCCTGACGCTGCTGCGCGAGCGCGGCACGTCGCCGGGACTGCGCACGCGCCCGCCCCGGGCGAGGCGGCGCAGCGGGGAGGGGCGGACCGTCATCGTCGCCGACGACGACCCCGAGACGCTGGCGGCCGCCGCGGCCGCTCTCGAGGGCGCGTCGATGCGGGTCGTCACCTCGGCCGCCGGGGACGCGTGCCTCGCGGCGATCGCGAAGGACAAGCCCGACGTGGTGGTCCTGGAGCTGGCCCTGGGCGGCGCGATGGCGGCCAAGGACGTCATCGACGTGATCAAGGCGACCATGGAGTGGGTGGACATCCCGATCGTGCTCCACACCCGCACGCCCTTCGAGGACGAGGCCGAGCTGCTCCTCGGCTCCGGCGCCGACGCGGCGGTGGCCAAGGGGCCGGGCTCCGAGCGGGAGCTGTGCGCCCGGGTCGACCAGTTCCTCTCCCAGCACGCCGCCTCCGTGTGACCCCCCGCATCGTCCTGGCCTCGGGCTCGCCCCGCCGGGCGCGCATCCTGGGGACGCTGGGGGTGTCCTTCGACGTGCACGTGACCGACGCCGACGAGAGCCTGCTCCCGGGGGAGGAGGGCGGCGCGGCCGCCGAGCGGCTGGCGCGGGCCAAGGCGGCGGCGGCTCCCGCCTCGGAGCTGCCGATCCTCGCGGCGGACACGATCGTGCTGCGCGACGGGGTGGTGTACGGGAAGCCCACCTCGGCCGCCGACGCGGTGCGGATGCTGGGCGAGCTTCAGGGGCGGGCCCACGAGGTCGCCACCGGCGTCTGCCTGCGCCTCGGGAGCGCGCTCCACTCGGGCGTGGAGCGCACCCGGGTCACCCTGGCTCCGATGAGCCTGGCCGAGCGCGAGTGGTACGTCGCGACGGAGGAGCCGATGGACAAGGCCGGGGCCTACAACGTCGACGGCCTGGGCGCGCTCTTCGTGGCGGAGGTGGCCGGCTCCCCCTCGAACGTCGCGGGGCTGCCGGTGCGCCTTGTCCGGTCCCTGGCCCGGGAGGCCGGGCTCGACCTCGGCCTCGGGTTCAGCTCCTGAGGCCGGCGCTCACGGGACGGCCGCGGGCGGGCGGGGACCGTAGTGGGGCAGCGGGTGCCCCAGCTCGAAGGCGCCCAGGTCGGGGTCGCCGTCGACGGCGAAGGCGTCGTTGAGGTTCGGCAGCGGCGCGCCCGCGTCGACCTCGGGGGCGCCGGGGACGAGCCGCAGGTCGCGACCCGCGGGCTCGACCGCCACGTCCCAGGAGGCCGGCGGCGCCGGGTTCGCGAGGTCGCCGAAGACCGCCGACACCCCGTGGGCCTCCCTTCCGGTCGCGTCCCGCAGGTCGTCGAGCCGCTCGTAGCGCTGGTTGTCCCACTTGAAGTGCGGCTCGCCGGCCGTCCCGGCCCGGGTCGTCCCCCAGGCTCCGTAGTCGAGGTCGCGGCTGCCGTCGTCGGAGACGCTGCTGAACTCGAAGGCGTAGCCCGTACCGAGGAAGAGGTTGTTCCGGAACAGCGCGTTGCGCCAGGTGGAGTCGTCCGCGTCCCGGACGCCCGCGCCGAGCTTGACACCGGTGTTGTGGACCACGATCAGGCCGGAGGGGGAGTTGTTCAGCTTCAGGGGGCTGCTCTCCAGGTTGAACAGCTCGTTGCGAACGACGTAGGCGGGCCCGCCGCGGATCGGCTGCAGGCTGACGCCCATCCGGGCGTTGTAGACGCGGTTGCGCCAGACCCGCACGTTGGACTGGTTGAAGTCGACCTCGATGCCGTCGTCGACGCAGAAGGCCAGGTCGTTGCCGAAGACGTCGTTGCCGTAGGAAGGCCCGCTCATCGGCTGGACCGAGACGCAGTCTCCGAAGCTCCTCACGCGGTTGTGGCAGACCACGTTGCCGGTGCCCCGCAGGTCGATGCCCCGCTCGGAGGGTATCCCCGTCCCCGGCCACCCGGTGCGGCCCTCGATCACGTTGTCGCAGACCGTCTGGTCGCGCTCCCGGCCGTCCTCGCGCCGGTTGACCACGCCGTAGTCGACGGCCCGGATGTGGTTGCGGCGGATCGTGACGCTCTGGCCGTGCTGGACGTCGACCCCCCAGCGGCCGTTCTCGATGGTCAGCCCTTCGACGATGACGTGGGCGATCGGGTCCGAGCCCCCGCTGCTCAGGGTGACCACGCCCCGCTCCGTCCCCGCCCCGTCGACGATCTCCGTGCCCAGCCCGGAGCCGAGGAAGGCGATCGGCAGCCCCTCGGCGCCGCTCGCGGCCAGTTCGAAAGGCGCGTAGCGCCCGGGCGCGACGCTCACGACGTCCCCGGGAGCCACGCCGTCCGCGGCGCTCTGGAGCCCGCGAAAGGGGTCCTCGGCGCTGCCGCTGCCGCCGCCGCTGCCCGGAACGGCGTGGAGGCGGCGCCCGGCGGGCGAGGGCTGCGGCTCGCTGCGGGTCGCGGCCGTGGCCGTCAGCGTGGCGCCGCCGCCGTCCGGGTCGGTGAGGGTCAGGCGCAGCTCGTAGCTGGCTCCGCTCTCCAGGAACATCGCGCTGGCCGCCCAGTAGCTCGCGGCCAGTGGCTCGCCGCCGACCAGCACGCCGGCGCGGGCGCGCACCGCCGGGGCGCCCGG
>Ga0299906_10005703_pt1 | contig 10104 bp, 6 predicted proteins | sample RVTome_14_FD_200259 | JGI IMG/M metagenome (GOLD analysis project Ga0299906, IMG submission 200259) | Soil microbial communities from uranium-contaminated site in the Upper Colorado River Basin, Wyoming, United States - RVT145D125 (version 2) ...
ACAGCGCGTACCACAGCGTCTCGTAGGCGGCGCGCTTGTCCGCGGTGTCCTCGGCTCCGTAGAAGCGCGCGCGCGACAGGCGCAGGTACCAGTTCGACAGGTCGTCCCAGAACCGCTCGACCGCGCGCACGAGCCGCGGCGAGTCGTACGCATCCAGCGCGTCACGGCATTCGCGGATCAGCTCCTGGGTCGTCGCGAGCATCCATCGGTCGAGCGGCCGGGCGCCGGCGAGGTCGGGTCCCTCCCCGAGCACCTGCGCGCGCGGCTCGTACCCGTCGATGGACGCGTAGGAAATGAAGAAGCTGTAGCAGTTCCACAGGGTGAGCAGCTTGCGCTTCACCTCGCTCGCGGGGCCGTAGCCGAAGTGCAGGTTCTCCGACGGGGTCTGCGCGGCGTACATCCAGCGCATCGCGTCGGCGCCCATCGTCTCGACGGCGTCGTCGAACCAGATCGCGTTCCCCCAGGACTTGTGCATCGCGCGGCCGGTCTCGTCGGTGACCCTCTCGTAGGTCAGCACGCGACGGTACGGAGACCGGCCGTCGAGCGTGACGCTCATGAACAGCATCGAGTAGAACCACAACCTGATCTGCTCGCGCATCTCGCTGACCCAATCGGCGGGGAACCAGGTCTCCCAGTACTCGCCGTCGGGCAGGTCGGCCTTGGTCAGACCCACCCCGGCACCCTCGGCGTAGCCCTCGGGCCGATACGTCTGGTTGCGCCAGCCCAGCGTCGAGTAGGGGACGATCCCTGCGTCGAGCCAGGCGTCGCCGACGTCGGGGGTGCGCGTCGCATCCTCACCGCACTCGGCGCAAGGCACGACCACCTCGTCGATCCACGGGCGGTGCAGCTCCGGGAGTTGTTCGGCTAGCCGGATCGCCTTGGTCAGCAGTTCCTGCTTCGACGAGATCAGCGTCATGTGTCCGTCGTCGCAGAACCAGAACGGCAGCGGCAGCCCCCAGTAGCGCCTGCGGCTGATACACCAGTCGCCCATGTTGCGCAGCCAGTCCTCCATGCGTTTCCCGTACTGCGGCGGGGTCCACTCGACGGTGCGCGCGGCGGCGATCATCGGTTCGCGGATCTCGTCACACCGGATGAACCACTCGTCCACCAGCCGGTAGAGCAGCTCGGTGCCGCATCGCCAGCAGGTCGGGTAGCGGTGAGTCAGCTCGCCGGCCTCGATCACGCGGCCGCGGCGCCCCATGTCGTCGATGATCGGGTGCGCAGCCTCGCCTGCATGGTTGCCGTGCAGCCAGCCGTACTGCTCGAAGAAGGCCCCGCTCTCGTCGATCGGGATCAGGGCCGGAAGCCCCTCGCGCTTGCCAAGCTCGAAGTCTTCGGCGCCGCAGCCGGGTGCGATGTGGACGACGCCGGTGCCCTCCTCCATCGAGACCTCGTCCCAGGCCACGACGCGATGCTCGACGCCCTGTTGAGCCGGGAGGTCGTCGAACGGGCCGTCGTAGGTGAGGCCGACCAGATCTGCGCCCTTGAGGGTCTCGAGGACCTTCCCCCCGAAGGGCAGGTGCTCGAGCCGCGCTTCGGCGACGATCGCCACGCCGACGAGGGTCTCGACGCGTACGTAGTCCTCGTCGGGGTGCACGGCCGCGGCGACGTTCGCCGGCAGCGTCCACGGTGTCGTCGTCCACACGGCGAGATATTCGTGCTCCCGCTGGTGGATCGGGAAGCGAACGAACAGCGACGGATGAGTGATCTCCTCATAGGAGTCGATCAGCTCATGCTGCGACAGCGCGGTACCGCAGCGTGGACACCAGGGCATGGAACGATGACCCCGGTAGAGCCATCCGCGCCGATGGCATTCAGCGAGGAAGGTCCAGATGTAGCTGATGTTCGGATCGGTCATGGTGAAGTACGAGCGTTCCCAGTCCATCCATTGGCCGAGTCGTTCCGACTGCTTGGCGATCGCGTCTCCGTAGGTTGCGACGCGCGCGCGACAGTCTCGCGAAAACTTGTCCAGTCCGTAGTCCTCGATCTCTCGCTTGGAGTTGAGGCCGAGAGCCTTCTCGACCTCGACCTCTACCCATAGCCCCTGGCAGTCGAAGCCGTTCTGCCAGCGGAGCCGACGCCCGTTCATGGCGCGATACCGGCTCCACAGGTCCTTGAGCGTTCGGCCCCACGCGTGGTGGACCCCCATGGGATTGTTGGCGGTGATGGGACCGTCGATGAACGACCAGGGCTCGCCCGTTTGGGTCTGTTGGCGGAGGCGCTCGAACGTGCGTTCGCGGTGCCAGCGCTCGAGGACACGGTGCTCGAGCTCGACGTGGTCGGGTTGCTTGGGGACGGCATGGAACGGCGGCATCGTTGGACGCTTCCCTCTCCTCGTTGAACGGAGCCAACATAGTACTCTGGCGCCCGGTGGGCGCCGCGACTCGGGGCCCGTTGACCCATCGGGGATCCCTCCCCCGGCAGGCCTTCCTACCTGCGGAAACGAGGCCGCCGACCCCCGCCGGTGGCCCCGCCGTGGTCTGTTGACGCTCCAAGTGCCCGGTGCTACCCTGCGGCATCCTCGCGCCCCCCCTGGGCGCAGATCTGGAGGGATCCCGGTGGCTCGAGCCGCCAAGAAGAGCGCAAAGCTGTCGCGGAAGCCCGCGCCCAAACGCGCGGCGTCGAAGGGTTCCTCGGGGAAGACCTCCGCCAAGAAGAGCGCCAAGAAGGCCCCGGCCAAGGTGGTTGGCAAGCCTGCCAAGGCGGAGGCGAAACCGGCGAAGAAGCCGGCTGCCGGCACGGCCAGGACACCCAAGCGAACCGTGGCGACCAAGAAGCGGACACCGACCTCCGCTGCCCGCAGCGCGCGCGAGGCGATCACGACCGCTCCCGCGCCGGCGCCGGAACACCAGCCGGCCGAGGCACCCCAACCGAAGGCGCCGCCTCCGGAGGCTGTCAAGCCCGCTCCTCCCAAGAAGCCTCGCAAGCCCGAGGTCACGCGCAAGACCATCGAGAAGATCAAGGAACAGCTCACGGCTCAGCGCGTCGAGCTGCTGCGCGAGTTCACCGATCTAGAAGAGGGCGCGTTCAGCCTCTCGCAGTCTGACATGTCGGGGGAGGCATCCTTCGATGAGGAATACGCCGATGCCGGCAGTTTCACCTTCGAGCGAGAGAAGGAGCTGTCGATAGGCAACAACATCCGGGACCTTCTCGAGAAAGTGGGCCACGCGCTGGACAGGATCGAGCGCGGCACGTACGGGCTCTGCGAGAATTGCGGCGATCCGATCAACAAGGACAGGCTCCTCGCCCTTCCGTACTCGTCGCTGTGCATCCGCTGCAAGCAGCGAGAGGAACGCACGCGCTGACCCGGGGGCGACGGTTCGTCCCATCGCTCCACGGCGGACGGACCGGCGATAGGGTTCTGGTTCCCATGGTGGGTCTGCTCATCCTCGTCGCCGGCATCGTGCTCGCCCTCGATCAGGCGACGAAGGTCATCGTGGTCGCCTCCATGCTCGAGGGCCAGACGATCCCGGTCATCGACGGCGTGCTCCATTGGACGTTCCAGCGCAACCCGGGAGCCGCCTTCGGCCTGTTCACCGATTTCCCGGTCGCTTTCACCATCCTGGCTTCGGCGATCGCGGTCGGCATCCTCGTGTACGCGCGCAGGGTGCCCGACCGGACCCACGCAGTGGCGCTGGGTCTCGTCCTCGGCGGGGCGGTAGGCAATCTCACGGATCGCGTGTTCCGGCCGCCGGGCGTCTTCCGGGGCCACGTGATCGATTTCGTGGACCTGCGAGTGTGGCCGGTGTTCAATGTCGCCGATGCCGCGGTGGTCGTCGGCGCGATCCTGCTGATCCTCGCGCAATACGCTCAGGAGCGACGGGCTCGTGCCGCGCGAGGTTGAGTTCATCGCCGACGGAGGCGACGAGGGCAGGCTCGATGCGGTGCTCGCCGCGCGCGCCGGCATCAGCCGCGCGCACGCGGCACGCCTGATCGCCGCCGGCGCCGTCCGGGCCGACGGCCGGCCGGCGCCGAAGTCGTTGCGGGTGCGGCCGGGGATGCGGATCCTGGCGGTCGTGCCCGACGAGCCGGGGCCGCCGCAGGCAGAAGAGATCCCGCTGAGGGTCGTGCACGAGGACGACGCGCTGCTCGTGGTGGCGAAGCCGGCCGGCTTGGTCGTGCATCCTGCGCCGGGGCACCGGTCGGGGACCCTGGTCAATGCGCTGCTCGCCAGGTCGGGCTTGCCGGCCGGCGGTGCGTCGGATCGGCCGGGCATCGTGCATCGGCTCGACGCAGGGACCAGCGGGTTGATGATCGTCGCCAAGTCCGAGGACGCGCACGCGGCGCTCGTGCGCGCCATGGCTCGCCGGCGGATCACTCGCGTCTACCTCGCGCTCGCCGAGGGAGTGATCGAGCCGGACACGATGACGATCGATGCTCCGATCGGCCGTTCGACCCGCCAGCGCAAGAAGATGGCCGTCGTCGCCGGCGGCCGCGAGGCGATCACACGCATCATGGTGATGCAACGGCTCGCCGAGGCCACCTTTGTCGAGGCGCGGCCCGAGACGGGCCGGACCCACCAGATCCGCGTGCATCTCGCAGCGAGCGGACACGCCGTCGTGGGGGACGACGTCTACGGGCGCGACCGGCAGCTCGCCGATCGGCTGGATCTGAAGCGGCCGTTCCTCCATGCCACGCGTCTGGTGTTCGCCCACCCGGTCACCGGCGAGACCATCGACTTGAGCGAGCCGCTCCCTTCGGAGCTCGAACGTGCGCTGGCCGTCGCGCGCGCGAGCGGTGGAGGCATGATGGAGCCATGAAGGCGTCCCACCACCCGATCTTCGCCCGGTTCTACACCAGGCTGAGTCGCGCGATGGAACGGACCGAGATCGCGGGGCATCGCGACGAGCTGCTCGACGATCTAGCCGGCCTTGTCCTCGAGGTGGGTGCCGGGAACGGGATGAACTTCGCGCACCTTCCCGCAGGTGTCACGAAGCTGATCGCGATCGAGCCGGAACCATACCTGCGCGGTCAGGCCGTGGAGGCCGCCGCGCGCGCGCCGGTTGCGGTCGCGGTGTTGGCCGGCGTCGCCGAGCGGCTCCCGCTCGACGACGCCTCCGTGGACGCCGGCGTGGTTTCGTTGGCGCTCTGCTCGGTGCTCGACCAGCGGGCGGCGCTCGCCGAGCTGCACCGCGTGATCCGTCCGGGCGGCGAGCTGCGCTTCTACGAGCATGTGCGCGCCGAAACCCCGGCCCAGGCGCGCTTCCAGCGAGGGGTGGACGTCGTCTGGCCGCTCCTTGCCGGTGGCTGTCACACCGCCAGAGACACGCCGCGGGCGATTGAGGATGCCGGATTCGTCCCGCTGCAGGTCAGGCGATTCGACCTGGGGCCGCGCTTCGCCAACCCGGCGGCGCCACACGTGCTGGGGCGCGCAGGCCGGCCTGGGATGGGCCCTTGAGACCGCCCCCGTCCGGCGCTAGAATCCGAATCACATCCATGTGATTCGAGTCGGCCTCCCTTCCCCGTGCGGCCGGGGAGATATGTGCTGTGCCTGACACCTTCGTCCACCTGCACGTCCACACCGAGTACTCGATGCTGGACGGGGCCAGTCGTGTCGACGATGTGTTCGAGCAGGCCGCGCGGATGGGGATGCCCGCCTTGGCGATCACCGACCACGGCGTCATGTACGGCGCGGTCGACTTCTACCAAGCCGGCGCCGAGCACGGCGTGAAGCCGATCCTCGGATCCGAGCTGTACGTGGCGACGCGCTCGCGCTTGGACAAGTCCGCGCGCGAGAAGGACGGCAACCATCACATGACCGCGCTCGCCGTCACCGACGAGGGCTACCAGAACCTGCTCAAGCTGGTCTCGGCCGCGCACCTCGAGGGCTACTACTACCGCCCGCGCGTGGACAAGGAGCTGCTCGCCCGGCATGCCCGAGGGATCGTCGCGACCAGCGGCTGCCTGGCCGGCGAGGTGTGCCAGCTGATCATGGCGGAGCAGACCGAGCAGGCGATGCGGGTGGTCGGGGAGTACCGCGAGATCTTCGGGCCGGATAACTTCTACGTCGAGCTGCAAGATCACGGTCTGGAGGACCAGCGGAAGGTCTTCGATGCGCTGATCGACATCTCGCGCCGCACCGGGGCTCCGCTGCTCGCGACCAACGACCTGCACTACGTGCGGCGCGAGGACGCTCCCACGCACGACGTACTGTTGTGCATCCAGACCGGTTCGACCATCAACGAGCCCGGACGGTTCAAGTTCGACGCCGAGGAGTTCTATCTCAAGAGCCCCGAGGAGATGCGCGCGCTGTTCGCCGACCATCCCGAGGCGTGCGACAACACCCTGGCGATCGCCGAACGCTGCGGTGTGACCCTGGAGTTCGGGGTCCATCGCCTGCCGCGGTTCGATCCGCCCTCGGGCGAGGCGACCGAGCCGTACCTGCGGCGGCTGACGCTCGATGGGGCGCGCACGCGTTACGGGGATCCGTTGCCCGAGGACGTCGGGCAACGCATCGACCACGAGCTTTCGGTGATCACCGAGATGGGGTTCACCGAATACTTCCTGATCGTCGCCGACCTGATCGACTTCGCGCGCGCGAACGGGATCCGCGTCGGACCCGGACGAGGCAGCGCCGCCGGGTCGGTCGTTTCCTATTGCCTGGGCATCGTTGACATCGACCCGATGCGCTGGGGGTTGATCTTCGAGCGGTTCTTGAACCCCGGCCGCAAGGAGATGCCCGACATCGACATGGACTTCGACGAGCGCCGGCGCGGCGAGGTGATCGCGTACGCCTCGCGGCGGTACGGCGAGGATCGGGTCGCGCAGATCGTGACCTTCGCCACGATCAAAGGCAAGCAATCGATCCGCGACGCCGCGCGCGTGCTGGGCTACCCGTACCAGGTCGGGGACCGGCTCGCGAAGATGTATCCACCGTCGATCCTCGGCAAGGACCCGCCCCTCGCCGCGTGCTTCGACAAGAAGTTCGCATGGCCGGACCCCGGAAAGAACGACGCGTACGCCCAAGCCGCCGACCTGCGCAGCGCCTATCAGATCGATCCCGACGCGCAGCGTGTACTGGACATCGCGCGCGGCCTCGAGGGCCTTCGGCGTCAGGTCTCGGTGCACGCCGCCGGCGTCGTGATCTCGGACCGTCCGCTGGTCGAGTACGTGCCGCTGCGGCGCGCCGACGACGACACCGGCGGCATCGTCACCCAGTACGAGATGCACGCGGTCGAGCGGCTCGGGCTGCTGAAGATGGACTTCCTCGGCCTGCGCAACCTCACCGTGATCACCGACACACTCGAGCATCTGCGCCGCCGCGGCGTCGAGCTGGACATCGACGCCGTGCCGCTGGACGACGCGGACACCTACGCGATGCTTACCCGCGGCGACACGATCGGCGTGTTCCAGCTCGAATCGGCGGGGATGCGCGAGCTGGTGAAGCGACTCCAGCCGGACCGCTTCGACGATGTGATGGCGCTGGTCGCACTGTATCGTCCGGGTCCGCTGGGCGAGGGGATGCATCGCGAGTACGCGGCGCGTAAGCACGGGCTGTCGAAGGTCAGCTATCCGCACCCCGACCTGGAACCCATCCTTCGGGATACCTACGGTGTGATCCTGTACCAGGAGCAGGTCTTGCGGGTTGCTTCCGACATGGCCGGCTTCACGATGGCCGAGGCGGACAGTCTCCGCAAGGCGATGGGCAAGAAGATCGCGACCGTGATGCGCGCGCATCGCGAGAAGTTCGTCGCGGGCTGTCAGGAGAAGGGGTACGACAAGGACCTCGCCGAGAAGCTGTGGGAGATGATCGACCACTTCTCCGGCTACGGTTTCAACAAGAGTCATAGCTGCGGGTACGCCTACGTCGCGTACCAGACCGCGTACCTGAAGGCCAAGCATCCCGTCGACTACCTGGCCGCCCTGCTCACCAGCGTGAAGGGCAACCAGGACCGGTCGGCGCTGTACCTCGCGGAATGTCGCCGGCTCGGGATCACCGTCGAGCCGCCCGACGTCAACGTGAGCGACTCGGACTTCACCCCGACCGCCGGCGGCACGATCCGCTACGGGCTCTCCGCGGTGCGCAACGTCGGGGAGAACGTGGTCGAGCGCATCATCCGCGCGCGCACCGAGAAGGGGCCGTTCGCCGATTTCCAGGATTTCATCAGCAAGGTCGATCCGATCGTGCTCAACCGCCGGGTCATCGAGTCCGTCGCCAAAGCCGGCGCCTTCGATCTGCTGGACATCGCGCGCTCGACGCTGCTCCAGCGGGATGTCGAGAAGGGCGTCGTGCTCGCCGAGGCGGTCGCCACGGTGGTCGACGCCGCGGTCGGGCGCGCGCGCGCCGAGGAGCAGGGCCAGTTCTCGTTATTCGGAGGGACCGAGATCGCGCAGGTCGACATGACCATCCTGCCCGGCCTCGAGATCCCCAAGACCGAGCTGCTCGCGGCCGAGAAGGAGATGCTCGGCGTGTACGTGTCGGATCACCCGCTGCTTGGCGTGGAGGCGGCGCTGCGCGCGAGCACCGACGCGCAGATCCCCGACGTCGAAGGGATGCGAGAGGGACATCCCGTCAACCTCGCCGGCCTGGTGACGAGGCTCCAGAAGAAGTTCACTCGCAAAGGCGAGCCGATGGCGGTGTTCTGGCTCGAGGATCTCTCGGGCGCGATCGAAGTAGTCGTCTTCCCGAGCGCCTACGTGAACGCGCAGAGCGTCCTGACCCCCGATGCGATCGTCTGCGTGCGGGGCAAGGTCGACCGGCGCGACGACCAGGCCAAGATCGTGGCCCACGAGGTGAGCTACCCGAACCTTGAGGGGGGTGGCAACCCCTTGATCCTTCAGATGCCGGCCGAGCGGTGCACGCCGGCCTTGGTCGATCGGCTGAAGGGGGTTCTGGAGTCCCATCCGGGTCGCACGCCGGTTCATCTGCGCCTGACCTCCAACGGCGGTCAGCCCAAGACGCTCCGACTGCCGCACCGCTTCGCCGTGGAGCGCCGCGACGGGTTGTACGCTGAACTCAAGACGCTGTTGGGCCCGAAGGCCTTCGAGCTCTAGGGGGAGCAATGGACCCGGATATCGCCGGCCGCGCATCGAGGATCACCGCGCAGGAATGGCGCGTCATCGCGCTCGCGATCGAAGGCGTTCCCCAGTCTGAAGCGTGTGAGGCGCTGGGGATCGCCGCCGGCACGCTCGAGAGCCACAAGCAAGCGATCCGCCGAAAGCTCGGCATCCCCAAGGGCGAACGGTTCGAGAAGTTCGTGCGCGATCACTTCGCCGGAGAGATCCAGATGCCCGAGGCGAAGCGTGACGCGGAGGCCAAGCCGGTCGAGAAGCGGTTCCAGGACCGGCGCGTGCGGTGGCTGCTCCGTATCACGCTCCAGGAGCTGCAGGAGGTCGCCATGTCGGCGGGCCTGCGCGCGCAGTTGCTGTCCGAGACGGTCAAGCGCGTGGGGAAGGGCGAGGAGGACGACGAGGCGCGCAGCGAGGTCGCGGACCTGCAGCGCCTCGCCGACGATCTCGAGGCGCTGTTCCGCTCCACGATCGAAGGGATCCGCGCGCGCGGCGCCGACGTCGGCGTCGCCGACATGTAAGCGCGCGGGCGGGTAGGCAGGGCGCGCGGACAGCTGCTCAGTTGAGCGAGATGCTGTCGGTCGGACGCCCCACCGATGGTCCCACCATGTCCAGGAGTCGCGCCTCGTCGCGCGCGAGCTGCTCGACGAGCGACAAGCGCGCCGCCGCGTCGGGGGCTTCCAACAGTCGCTGCCGGTCCGGCAGGTCGATGTGCAGCACCTCGGCCAGGACGAACGAGACATTGATCGCGTCGTCCTCGCCGAGCGCCGGCGCGGTGACCTCGGTCCCGCGGAGCTTGGCCACGGCGCTGAGGTAGCGATGCACCGCCGCGCGCGCGCGTGTCATCGCGCGGTCGGCGTCCAGGCCCAGCTGCTCGGAGAGCGGCTCTACCTCGGCGGCGGGGAACGGATCGTCGGGCAGCCGGGTGACGACCCGCACGCGCTTGATGCCCCGGACCACGATGGCCATCCGGCCCTCTTCCGAACGCTGCACCTGCTCGATCTGGGCGAGTGTCGCGGTGCCGTAGACCTCGGCGGGTCCGCCGACCTCCATGCCTTGCCGGATCGCGGCGACCACGAACCGCCGGTCGCCCTC
>Ga0299906_10005704_pt1 | contig 10104 bp, 8 predicted proteins | sample RVTome_14_FD_200259 | JGI IMG/M metagenome (GOLD analysis project Ga0299906, IMG submission 200259) | Soil microbial communities from uranium-contaminated site in the Upper Colorado River Basin, Wyoming, United States - RVT145D125 (version 2) ...
GTCAGCGGCTGGAGTTGGAATCGCCTTGCTGAAGACCAGACGTGACGTTTCTGAGCCTGTGCGGGCAACGTGTTGCACGTGTCCGCACAGTTTCACCGTGTGTGTTGTTCGTTCCGCACTCATCACCCCCTCATTTTTTCCAGATCGGAGATCGACACGATGAAGCAGAGAAAAGGCTTTACCCTGATCGAGCTCCTTGTGGTGATCGCGATTATCGCGTTGCTCATTGGCCTGCTCCTCCCGGCGCTGGCCAAGGCGCAGCAGAATGCGCGCTCACTCAAGGACAAGACGCAGATCAAGCAGATCCACGCCGGCATGCTCGTGTATGCCAATGACGCCAACGAGCGTCTGCCCACCCCCGGCCTGATCGACCGCCTGCCCGACCCCTTCAGCGGGCTCGGCAACGTCGAGATCCCGGGCGTCGGCCCGCACGACTATGCCCAGAACCACTCGGCGGCCCTGTACTCCTTCCTGATCGGCGCCCGGTATTTCAGCACCGAGCTGCTGATCGGCCCCACCGAGGTCAACCCCTTCGTTCGCGAGTACGTGGACTACAACTACGACGCGTACGACCCGGCCTCCGACGACTACTGGGACCAGGACTTCAGCGTCGACATCACCCAGGACACGGACCAGGGCGCCAATGCGTCGTACATGCACCTGGCCATGGTCGGCGAGCGCTGGCGCGTGAAGTGGCGCACCAGCTCGGCCATCGCGACCACCAACGCCATCATGGGCACGCGCGGCACGGACAACGGCGAGTGGGACACCGACAACTACCGGTTCTCCCAGACCCTCGAGCTGCACGGCCCGAAGAACCAGTGGGTCGGCAACATCGTGTACAACGATAATCACACCGACACCGAGTTGAGCTTCTTCCCCGACCTCATCCTGTACAACCGCCAGGACGATGACGCGCCGCGGAAGGACAACATCTACGACGCCGAGTTCAACGACTTCCCGCTGTACGGCGACGAGCAGGCGTCCAACGACAACTGGTTGATCCTCAACGGCCCCAACGGCGTGGAGCAGTACTTCACCGCCGAACTGTTCTATGACCCGCTTGTCAACTGAGCGGATGTTGAGCGCCGGCCGGGCGCGTCGCCCGAGCCGGCCGTCCCCTGAAGCGGTCCTGTTTGCGTCATGTTTCAATCGTCAAAAGAATTGGAGAACATCCCCATGAACCGCAAGCGTGGTTTCACCCTCATCGAGCTGCTCGTGGTCATGGCCATCATCGCCTTGCTCATCGGCTTGCTGCTCCCGGCGCTGGCGAAAGCCCGTGCCAACGCAAAGCTGATCAAGGACGGTAGCCAGATCCGCGGCGTTCATCAGTCATGGCTCATCTTCGCCCGTGAATTCGACGGCGTCTTCCCCATTCCCGGCCTCATCAAGCGGCAGCCCTTCAACGGCAACATCGTGCCCGGCCGCGGCGACGAGGCCAAGACCGAGAACACCCACCAGAACCTCTACTCTGCGTGCATCATGCAGAACTACTTCTCGCCCGAGCTCTGCGTGGGCCCGACCGAACCCAGCGGCAAGGTCTTCGTCATGGACGACTACAACTGGGACCTCTACAACCCCCTCGACAACATCCACTGGGATGAGGACTTCGATGCCAACCTCCAGGACGAGGCCAACATCTCCTACGCCCAGATGCCCATCGGCGGCAAGCGTCGTACTGTGCAGTGGCGCGAGTCCCTCGATGACAAGTTCGCCATCGTCGGCAATCGCGGCGTCAAGAACGGCAGCCTGCTCGAGACGGACTACCTCGAGTCCATCACCCTCGAGATCCACGGCGGCCGCAAGGCCTGGCTCGGCAACCTCGTCTTCAACGACAACCACGTCGAAACGAAGAACTCCTTCACGCCCGAAGGCCTGAACTATCGCGAGGCCGGCGTGACCGAGCCCGACAACATCTTCAACAACGACATGGGCGGCACCGCCGACTACTCCGGCGAGGACATCTGGCTCTGCGTCGTGACCAACGTCCTCGGCAGCGACAACGCCAACGACGAAGACCTCCTGGTCTTCACCTCCTGGGATTGATTCGCCCAGACGGACCGCTCACCGCCTTGCCCCGCCCCGCGGGCGCATCGCGGCGACTCGGCCCTTGATGATTCGCACGGCCGATCCACACGGATCGGCCGTGTTTTTTTCGCCCCTCCGAGGGCACGCCGGCAGGCCGCCCCCCCAGGACCGAGAGCGGCCGGGCGCACTTTCCCGGGGCGGCGGTGACGCTCGGCGGTCGGATGAAAACTATACTTGTCCGCTCATGAGCGCTTGCGCGACCCATCGTGCCTTGACCCGGGCGGGGACGGCCGCCTCAGCCGCCCTGCTGGCGATCAGCGCGGGGCTGGCCCCGCCGCCGGCGCCGCCGGCCAACGCCGGGCGCGCCGCCTCCGGGGCGGGCTCAGCGCCGGGGCCGGTGATGGTGCCCGCCTATCGGCAGGCCGACCATATCGCGATCATCACCATTCACGGCCCCATCGACGGCGTGACGCTTCGCTCGCTGGAGCGCCGCATCCGCGAGGCCACCGAGGCCGGCGCCAACGCCATCGTCTTCGACATCGACACGCCCGGCGGCGAGCTTACGGCGACGCTGGACATCTGCAACCTGATCAAGGACCACTCGATCACACCCGCCAACACCGTGGCGTGGGTGCATCCCAAGGCCTATTCGGCGGGGGCCATCATCGCCCTGGCCTGCCGCGAAATTGTGGTGGCCCCCAATGCCGCCTTCGGCGATGCGGCCCCCATCAGCCCCCTGATGCCCCTGCCGCAGACCGAGCGGGCCAAGCAGGAATCGCCGATCCTCAGCGAGGTGGTCGATTCGGCCCGCCGCAATCACTACGACGAGAACCTGGTGCAGTCCTTCATCAGTGTGGGCGTCGAGCTGTGGCTCATAGAGCACAGGACGACGGGGGAGCGCGTGTTCGTGACCCGGGTCGAGTACCGCACGGTCTTCGGCGATGAACCGCCCGACCAGTTGTCGCCGGTCGCGCCTTCGGGGCCGGATGCCGCCGCGCAACCCGTACACCCCCTGATCAACGAGCTGCTGGGCATGACGCCGGAAGGCGCGGCATCGCCGCTGACGGCAGAGGAGCAGGCCAAGAAGATCGAGTTCGAGCAGATGCTCCCCCCCGTGCGCCAGCCGCTGACCGCCGCCGACCGGGGCGATTGGCGGCTCGTCACGCAGATTGTCACCGACGATCGGCTCCTCACCGTCAAGCCCGCCGAGGCGATCCACTTCGGCCTGGCGAAGAAGGTCGTCGCCAACGAGGAGCAGCTCCAGCAGTTCTTCGGGGCCAGCCGCACCAGCCGGTACGACCGCTCGTGGTCGGAGGCCATGGTGCGATTCCTGATCAGCTTTCCGGTGCGGGCGGTGCTGATCGTGATCTTCCTGATCTGCCTGTTCGTGGAGTTGGCGATGCCGGGGGTCGGCGTGTTCGGCGCCGCGGCCCTGGTGGCGCTGCTGCTGCTCATCGGGGCGCCGTTCCTGGCCGGCATGGCTCAATGGTGGGATATCCTGCTGGTCGTGCTGGGCATCGCCCTGGTCGCCATCGAGCTGTTTGTCATCCCCGGCTTCGGCGTCATCGGCGTGGCCGGCGCTGCGTGCCTGCTGGTGGGCATGGTCGGAACCTTCGTCTCCGGCGACCTGAGCACGCAACAGGACCAGGAACAGCTCTGGAAGGGCGCGCTGACGACGCTGCTGAGCTTCTTTGCCGCGGGCGTGGCCATCTGGTTCATCTCACGGCAGTTTCACTCCATCCCCATGCTCAACCGCGTCATTCTCAACGCCGACCTCGGGACCTCGTCCCGGGCCCTCGCCGGCAGCGGCGGGAGTCTGCTGGAAGCCATGGCCCGCGACACCGGCAAGGCCCTGGCCCCCGGCGACGAGGGGGTCGCCCAGACGGATCTCCGGCCGGCCGGCCGCGCGCTCTTCAACGAGCGTATCATCGATGTAAAATCGGCCGGCGAGTTCATCGAGAAGGGCACGCGCGTTCGCGTGGTCTCCGTGGGTCGCTTCGTCATCGAAGTTGAGGGCGCCGACTCATGATGGTCCTGCTGGCCCAGGCCGCCACTGGCGCGGCCAACGCACAAGGCGACAACACATACGTGCTGTGGGGGTTCTTCCTCCTGGCCGCGGCACTGGCATTGCTCGTGCTGGAGGTCTTCGTCCCCTCCGGCGGTCTCATCGGCGTGCTGTGCGGCATCGCGGCCCTCGGCTCCATCATCTCGTTCTTCAAGTACGACCCCCTGTGGGGCACGATCGCCCTGGGTCTCTACATCCTCCTGACGCCGATCGTCATCGTGTTCGTGTTCAAGGTCTGGCTGAACTCGCCCATGGCCCGGTGGATGATCCTCGGCGGGGCCGAGGACATCGACGACACCTCCGAGGAGGCCTCCATCGCCTCCGAGCACGCCCGCCGCGAACGCACCCAGGAGCTCCGACAGCTCATCGGCATGCGGGGCGTGGCCGTCACCGCCCTGCGTCCCGTGGGCACGATCAAGATCGAAGGCCGGCGCGTGGATGCCATGGCCGAGTCCGGCGTGATCGAATCGGGCACGAACATCGTCGTGGTGGATGTCTACGACAACCAGATCAAGGTCCGACCCGAATAGCCCCGTCCGGCGCGGGCGCGGCGGCGGCGTACACCGGCCCATGCAATGTGCTAAGCTAACCCGCCGGATCGTTCCGGCCTCTCGTGTTCGCTTCGCCAGGATGAGGTGACTGCATGAATCCCATTATCATCGGTCTGCTGGCCGTTCTCGGCATCGCGCTGCTGATCGGCCTCTTCATGATCGGCCAGTTTTTCAGTCTCTGGCTCCAGGCCCTGCTCTCCGGGGCCCGCGTCAGCCTCATCGGCCTCATCATGATGCGCCTGCGCAAGGTCGACCCCAAGACCATCGTTTTCAACCGCATCCGGGCCAAGAAGGCCGGCCTGAACCTCACCACCGACTGGCTGGAGGCCCACTACCTCGCCGGCGGGCGCGTCACCAACGTCGTCCTGGCCATGATCGCCGCCGACAAGGCGAACATCGACCTGCCGTGGGACCGCGCCACGGCCATCGACCTGGCCGGACGCGACATCCTCGACGCCGTGAAGACGTCCGTCGACCCCAAGGTCATCGACTGCCCCACCGCCACCAGCGCCAAGTCCACGATCGACGCGGTGGCCAAGGACGGCATCCAGCTCAAGGCCAAGGCCCGCGTGACTGTACGCACCAACATCGCCCGCCTCGTCGGCGGCGCGACCGAGGAAACGGTCATCGCCCGCGTCGGCGAGGGCATCGTCTCGGCGATCGGCTCGGCCGATTCGCACAAGAAGGTGCTGGAGAACCCGGACAACATCTCCAAGGCCGTGCTGGCCAAGGGACTCGACTCGGGCACCGCGTACGAGATCCTCTCCATCGACATCGCCGATGTGGACGTCGGCGAGAACATCGGCGCCAAGCTCCAGGCCGACCAGGCCGAGGCCGACACCAAGCGCTTCCAGGCCCAGGCCGAGCAGCGCCGGGCCATGGCCGTCGCCCAGGAAGCCGAGTTTCAGGCCGAGGCCCAGAAGAACCGCGCCCTGGTCATCCTCGCCGAGGCCGAGGTGCCCAAGGCCATGGCCGACGCCTTCCGCAACGGGAATCTCGGCATCATGGACTATTACCGCATGAAGAACATCGTCGCCGACACGTCGATGCGCTCCTCCATCGCCGGGATCACCGACGCGGAAAAGACGTCGTGACCCCCCGCCCGTGACTGATCCGACCCCTTGCCCTCCCGTCCGGGCCCGCCTGACCACCGCCGGGCTCGGTTGCCGCCGACTCCCGGACCGCGTGGCTCATGCCCACCCTGCACGTCGTCATTCCCGTCTATAACGAGCGCGGCACGCTGGAACAGTGCCTCGAGCGCGTGCTCGCGGTCTCGCTGCCGGACGGTTGGACCTGCCGCATTCGCGTGGTGGATGACCACTCCGACGATGAGCACTTTCCAGCCGTGGAAAGGGTCCATCGGCGACTCGCCGACGCAGGGCATGCGATCTCACTCCGGCGCCACGAGGTCAACCGCGGCAAGGGCGCGGCGCTTCAATCCGGCTTCGATGAGATTCTCGCCTCCGGCGCGCCCGACGACGACCTGGCGATCATCCAGGACGCCGACCTGGAGTACGACCCGAACGACTACCCGGTCCTCATGCGCCCCCTGCTCGACGGCCGCGCCGACGCCGTGCTCGGCTCGCGCTGGGGCGACCACCGCGAGCTCCGGGGATTCAAGCGGCGCATCCACGCCTGGGGCAACGGCGCGCTGACCGCGCTCAGCAACGTCATGACCGGCTACAGGGTCCGCGACATGGAGTGTTGCTACAAGATCGTTCCCCTGCGCGTCCTGCGCCTGCTGCGTCCGATGCTCACCGAGCAGCGCTTCGGCATCGAGCCGCAGTTCGTCGCGTCGCTGGCCCGCCTGCGGGCCCGGGTGGAGGAGGTCCCCATCCATTACGACCCGCGCGGGCTGGACGCCGGCAAGAAGATCGGCTGGACGGACGGCGTCCGGGCGATCTGGGTCATCGCCCGCGAGCGATGGCGCTCAAGACCGCCGGTCCGGCTGTCCGATCCTGCACACGATGCCCACGCCGCCAAGCCAACCACCTCCGCCCGCCCCTGACGCCGGCCCTGGAAGCGCCCCGGACGGCGCCCCGGCCATGGCCTCCGGGCGCGTGCTGACGCCCAGGCGCATCGCCATCGAGCTGCTCGGCTCGACGGTCGGGCTGGGACTGCTGGGCTGGATCATCTACAAGGCCGCCGGCCAGCAGGGCTGGGGTCGCATTCTCGACGCCGAGCCGTGGCTCATTGCCGCGCTGCTCGGATGCACAGTCGCCTCGACGATCATCAACGGCGCGCAGTTCTGGGTCACCGGCCGCCCCATCGCGCCGCTTCGCTTTCTCGACATGCAGTGGCTGAACATGACCGGCAACCTGCTGAACTACGCGCCGGTCCGGCTCGGGGCGATCGCTCGCGTCGCCTACCACATGCGCATCGACCGGCTCGGCCTGCTCCAGATCACGGCGTGGTTCGGCATGATCGGCTACATCCTGATGCTCGGCGTGGGGGCGTGCATCCTCGCCACGCTGGTCCGGCCGGCCATCGACGTGGCCTGGGGCCTGCTCGTCGTGGGCCAGATGGTCCTCGGCGGCCTGCTCACGCGCGTGCTTGTGGGCCATCCGCTGATCGTCAAGCACGGCCGCGGGATCGACCGCATGCTCTCCGAGCCCGCGCCGCTGTGGGGGGCGATCACCCTGCGCCTCATCGATCTCGCCGCGTTCGCCGGGCGCATGGCCGCCGCGCTCATGATCCTGGGCATCACCCTTCCGGGGGCGGATATCGTGATCCTCGGCCTGGTCGCCTTCGTGGCCCAGCTCATTCCGTTCGGGCGACTGGGCTTTCGTGAGTTTGCGGTTGCATATGCGGCACGGTGGCTCAGCGCCCAGGGCGCCGACACCGCCGGGGCGTTTCCCTGGGAGCAGCTCGCGCTCGTGGAGAGCGCCGGGGAGGCGATCATCTACATCCCCGGCGGCGCGATCGCCCTGGTGTGGTATCGGCGCAAGTGGAAGAACGCGCCGAGGATCGAGGCGGACTGACGTCAAAGCTCGAAGCGCATTCGCCGCGCGGAATGGTCGGTTTGTGCGCACAGACGGGGCGCTTCCCGCCGATTCCGGCCATTTTTGTCGCGGCGCGCCGCTTGCACGCCTTCGATTGTCCTCCGGACGTCGTCGCACGGATGCGCCGGCTCACCGGCCAGGGATGGCCGCCGCGGCCCCGCTGCCGCATGCCTGCCGACCGGGACGCCCGGCCCGCACCGTCACCGCGCCATGTCAAAGCGCGGCGGGCCGGATTCTCGGCCCCGGAACGGGCTCACGAAGAATCCTCCCCCGTCACCGCGGGAGGATTTTTCGTGCCCCCGGCCCGCGAGCCGCGGCGATCGCGGTACGCTATGCGGCATGAATCACCTCGATCGCCGATCGTTCATCACGACCGCCGCCGCGTCCCTGCCCGCCCTCTCGCTGGCGGCCGCAGCAAAGGCGCGGCCTGCCGCGCGCGGCATGCGGGGCGGGGCTGCCGGGGCCGCCGCCGGTCCGGTGTGCATCAGTTCGGGCAACGGCCTGCCCGCCGTCACCAAGGCCATGGAACTGCTCAGGCAGGGCAGCGATCCGCTCGATGCCGTGGTCGAGGGCGTGACGATCGTCGAGGATGACCCAAGCGACAACTCGGTCGGCTTCGGCGGCCTGCCCAACGAGGACGGCGTGGTGCAGCTCGACTCTTCGGTGATGCACGGCCCGACGCACAAGGCCGGGGCGGTCGGCGCGATCGAGAACATCAAGAACCCCGCCCGCGTCGCCCTGCTCGTCTGCCGCCGCACGGACCACGTCATCATCGTCGGCGAGGGCGCGAAGCGCTTCGCCCTCGCGCACGGCTTCAAGGAAGAGAACCTCCTCACCGAGGAGTCTCGCCGCATCTGGCTGCGCTGGAAGGAGAACCTCAATCCCAATGACGACTGGCTCGACGATGACCAGCGCATCGGCGGGCGCAGCGACCGACGTCTCCAGTCCATGGCCGAGCAACTTGGCCTGCCCTTCCACTACGGCACGATCCATTGCTCGGCGGTCGACGCCAACGGCGACATCGGCTCCGTGACCACCACGAGCGGACTGAGCTACAAGATCCCCGGGCGCATCGGCGATTCGCCCATCATCGGCGCGGGCAACTTCTGCGACAACGCCGTCGGCGCCGCCGGCGCGACGGGGCGCGGCGAGGCCGTGATCCAATCGTGCGGCGCCTTCCAGGCCGTGCAGCACATGGCCGCCGGCGATGACCCGACCGCCGCGTGCCTCAAGGTGTTGCGGTGGATCGCCGATCACACGCGCCGCCGTGATCTGCTCAACGACCGGGGCGAGCCGAACTTCAATGTGGTCATGTACGCCCTTCGCAAGGACGGGATGTACGGCAGCGCGTGCCTTCGAAAGATGGGCCGAGGGGCCGCATTCTCGGTCCACGACGGGACCGAGGCCCGGCGGATGGAGTGCACCTATCTCCATGAGTGATCTAGAGGGGTCATGCCAGGCATCGCGCGGCGGACACGCGGCCGCTGCATCCGCCCGGCCCGCGTTCCGGGCTGCAACCCTCAATATCGAGGCCGGTTGAACCAATGGCTCCGCCCCGTTCGACCTGATCGGTGGCGGCGCTCATGTCGCACGCCCCGCCCACCTGCCGTGGGCGCCTCAAACAGTGCCGCGCTGTTCCGCTGCCCGTGTTCGCGGGCGCTTCGATCGTCATCGACACTCGCCACGAGCCACGCAACCGCATCGTGGCGTCGTCGTGAGCCATTTCCAACTCTGGGAGGAGAACCACGCCATGAAGCACTCAGACGTCCGATTCCCGTTGGCCATCATCACCCGTGCCGCACTGGGGGCGCTTGCCCTCGGGGCAGCGCTGTCATTGGGCTCTGCAAGCGGGCAGACCGTCCCGGCCCCGCAGGACGCCCCTGCCGTCCAGCCGCCCACGATTCAGCAGGTCCAGACATTGGTTCAGCAGCAGCGGTTCCCCGAGGCCGAGTCGATGGTCAGGGCGATCGTCAGCCAGCAGCCGGGCAACGGCCAGGCGTGGTTTTACCTCGGCTATTCGCTGCACATTCAGGGCAAGCTCGATGAGGCCCTGCCGGCGCACATCGTCGCCGCCGGGCTCGGCCAGGGCCAGACACGGCTGCTCGGCCTGTACAACACGGCCTGCGTGTACTCGCTCAAGGACGACAAGGATAAGGCGTTCGAGTGGCTCGAACGCGCCTTCCAGGCCGGCTATCGCAACACCGGCCAGATCGACGGCGACAGCGACTTCGACAACATCCGCGCCGACAAGCGCTACCAGCCGCTGCTGGACCGCATGGACGATGCGCCGAGCGACGGCATGGCCGGCGGCGGGGGCAACGCGGCCTCCGGCGCACCCTCGGTCGGCATCGGCAACGTCATCGCCGCCGCCGGCGAGGAATGGACCAGCCGCGCTGTTCGCCGCCAGCTCGACTTCTGGCTCGGGCCATGGGATGCGATCGACGCCAAGGGCCAGCGC
>Ga0299906_10005706_pt1 | contig 10102 bp, 9 predicted proteins | sample RVTome_14_FD_200259 | JGI IMG/M metagenome (GOLD analysis project Ga0299906, IMG submission 200259) | Soil microbial communities from uranium-contaminated site in the Upper Colorado River Basin, Wyoming, United States - RVT145D125 (version 2) ...
CGACCAGGGCGGAAACGGCGCCCAGTCACGGCCCTCCCCCGCCCAGCGCGGCACCGAGCACGCCACCGGCGCCGGCCACCACTGCTACCGGCCGGAGCCACATGACGCCCCGATCCCGGTACACCACCACGCCATCCGACTCGTTGCGCACCTCAGGCGACGACGTCGCCGAACCCGGCTCCCTCGGGTCGGATGAGCTGGTCCATCGTGCACTCCTCGGCCGGCTTGTCCGGTCGCCACCGCTCGAAGCGGGTGGCGTGACGGAAGCGGCCCCCCTCGAGCTGGTCGTAGCTGACCTGGACGACCACACCCGGCTCCACCGGGATCCAGTCGAGCTCCTTGCCCGCCGACCACCGGCTCTGCGCACCAGGTACCCGCACCTGTTCCGCCCCGCCGAAGCTCTCGTCGGTGCGAAGCTGCTCGAACCGGGCCAGCAACTCGGTGCGGTCGGCGTCGGAGAACCCGGAGCAGTGACCCATGAAGTGGAAGTCGCCTTCGTCGTTGTAGAGGCCGAGCAGGATCGACCCGATCTTGTCGCCGTCCTTGTGGACCCGGTACCCGCCGACGACGCAGTCGGCGTCGCGCCGGTGCTTCCACTTGATCCACTCACGTTTGTCCTCGAGGTACACGCCGTCGACCTGCTTGCAGATGATGCCGTCGCAGCCTGCGTGCTCGAACTCGCCGAACCACCGGGTGGCCTCGTCGAGATCCTTGGTGACCGGCGTGAGGTGCCAGGGGAGCTCGAGGCCGCCGAACATCGCCTCGAGCCGCTCCCGTCGCTCGGTGTACGGGGCCCGGCGCAGGTCCTCACGACGGTCGGCGAGCAGGTCGAATGCAACCAGCTCGGCCGGAATCTCAGCCGACAGGAGGGCGATCCGGGATGCGGCGGGGTGGATGCGGAGCTGGAGCTGGTCGAACTGGGTGACGTCGTCCACGACGACGACCACCTCGCCGTCGACCACGGTCCCCTCGGGGAGTTGGCGCAGGGCGGGCTCCAGCTCCGGGAAGTACCGCAGCAGAGGCCGCTGGCTGCGGCTGTCGAGGCGGGGCTCGTCGCCCGACCACGCCAGCGCCCGGAACCCGTCCCACTTCGGCTCGTACACCCAGCCCGGCGGAACCGGAGGGGTCTCCTTCACCCGGGCTTTCATCGGCAGGATGGGCGGATCGAACGGCCAGCCGGTCATGGCGGGAGGATACGGGCATCGTCGCGCCGACGCGGTCACTACCCGGCATGCCAGCCAACGCCGGCTACTGGTAGCTGATGAAGACGGGTTGGGGCTCCACGGCCAGCACCTCTGCGGGTGTCGCCGTCGGCGAGTCTTCGTCGTAGAAGTTCTTCCAGCCCCACCGCCAGCCGACGCCATCGGTGCCCACCGTCAGCGCGTCGTACGTGCCGTACTTGGACGGGAGCGGGCCCTGGCCGTCCATCTGGATCACGACGGCCAACTCCGGCGGCGTCCGGATCGTCTCCCGCTCGGTGATCATGGCCAGCTTGAACTGATGGACGATGAACAGCTTCTGCGGCAGCCGCTCCTCGCGCACGATTCCCGCCAGCCAGTCGACGACGGTGTTCACCTCGGCACCGGTGACCGTCCCCACCTGGCGCAGGTGCACCTGGTCGGGCTTCAGGCGCCACTCCGGGTCGAGGGCGAGGCCGACGTGCGGGAGCGCAAGCAGCTCCTCGTAGCTCTTCGCCTGGGTGAGGAAGTCGGTTCGTCCGGGCTGCAGGTCGAGGACCACGTAGATACCGGCCTCGGCGGCGGCGTCGACCCATGGGCGGATCGTGTCGAGCGACAGCTCGGCGGAGTAGTCACCGTCGGCGCCGGCCGACGCCGACGCCACCGAGGCGATCAGGTCGAAGGCCGCCACGACCGTGGTCCCGTCACCCGTCTCGTACCCGGCGGCGAGGTCGCGGGCACGCGTGACCGAGGCGGCGACCCCCTGTTCGCCGAGCACGCCGAGCGGGGGCGTGTCGGGGCTGCCGTAGAGCGCCACCAGGCGGCGGCCGGGGAACATGAGATGACCTCCGCCGGGGATCTCGACGCCCGAACGAACGACGTCGAGTTGCCACATCGCATCCGGCCCGAAGGCACCGATCAGCAGCACGCTGCCGGCTTGCGTGATCCTCCCGATATCGTCGCCGTCTGCACCTCGCAGGTCGGCGGCGTCGACGGAAACCAACGTCGAGCCGGTGGCAGCGGCAGCGGGTGCCACGGCCAGGGCCAGCGTGCGGTCCTCGCCGACGAGCCAGACCTGATCCGTGGTGAGCGCCTCCTCGGAAGGGTCGCCGGGGTCGGCGGCGGTCCCGTCGACGGTCTCCCATGGTCCGGCGACCTGCGCGGGATCGACGCCGTACACGAGCACCTGCTCGGGCGACAGACGCTGGATCTCCTGCTGCTGGGCGGCCGTCGGCTGCGCATCCACGACCAGCAGCGCCGCCCCAGCTGCGATGGCCTGGTCGGCCGCCTGTCTCAACAACGGGCGGGAGGCGAGCGAGACGACGACCCGGTCGGCGCACGGGTAGATGGCCTTCGACAAGACGATGGTGGCGGCGGCGGCGTCCTCGACCGGCGGGATCACGTCGACGATGGGCATCGGTCGGCACTCTCGCGGGCCCTCGGTGGTCGTCGTCACATCGGGGAGGCTCCCCAGGCCGTCACCACCGATGCCGCCCCCCTGCGGATCGGGCACTCCCGAGCCCACGCAGGCAGCGAGGAGCAGCGCCGGGGCCACCACCGCCGTGAGGAGTCGGCGGCGGCGGGCCCGCTCGGCATGGCGGCGGTTGGCGTGCACGATGAGGTGATTCTGGCGCGCCGGACCCGCTAGGTCAGTTCTTGTGCAGGATCGCGGTGGGTGCCGACCGTTACCCTGGTCGTCGTGTCCGATCACAATGCCGAGCCGACGACAGACGCCGAAGCGGCGCTGCTGCGGGCGGTCATCGGATATCGCATCGTGGCGGCCGTGTGGCTGGCGATCCTCGGCGTGCTGATCCTGGCCGAGCGGGGGACGCCGGCGGACCGGCCCTGGCGAGTAGCGCTCACGATCACCGCCGTCGCCGCCTGGACCACGGTGGCATCGGTCATCTCGCTGCGCGACCCGAGCCGCACGACCACCGGATGGTTCGTCGCCCTCGACGTCGGGGGGGCGATCGGGTCGATCGTCGCTGCCGATTGGGCCGGCACGTTCGTCTTCGCCGGCGGCTATCCACTGGCCGCGGTCTTTGCCACCTTGCTCAGCCGTGGAACGGTGCCCGGCATGATCGCCGCCGGATCGCTGTCGATCACCGCAATCATCCGCCTCGGCACGATCACCGGCGCCACCGCATCGGACACGTCGTTCGTCATCGTGTACCTGTTCGCCGGAGGCGCCGCCGCGTGGGCGTTCTCCGTGATCCGCACCGCCGACCGGCGCCGCGCCGAGGCCGAGGGGCGGCTCCGGACCGAGCAGGCCGAGCGGGCTCGGGCTGAGGAGCATGCCGCCTTCGCTTCGCGTATCCACGACTCGGTGCTGCAAACCCTCGCTCTCATCCAGCGCGACGGTGACGACCCGCGCAGGGTGCGCCAACTCGCCCGGCGCCAGGAGCGTGAGCTGCGCATGACGCTGTTCGGATCGGGGGCCGCCACCGACGAGGGTTTGCGGGAAGCGCTAGGCGCAGCGTGCGCCGAAGTCGAGGAGATGACCGGGGTGCGGGCGTCGTTGGTGATGGTCGGCGACCACGGCGGCGGCCTCGAGGTCGAGGCGCTGGCTCTTGCCACCCGAGAGGCGCTGCTCAACGCCGCCAAACACGCCGGCGTCGAGGAGGTGGCGGTGTACGGCGAGGCGGATGACGAGGCGGCCACGGTGTTCGTGCGTGACCGCGGGGTCGGTTTCTCCCCAGCCGCCGTCGGACCCGGCCGGCGCGGCATCGCCGACTCGATCGTCGCTCGCATGGCTGCCGTGGGGGGCAGCGCCGACGTCAGCTCGAAGCCCGGTGGCGGAACCGAGGTCCGCCTCGCCGTACCCTGGACGCCGACATGACCGACGATCAGACGCTGCTGCACATCTTCATCGTCGACGACCACGACCTGTTCCGCGCCGGGGTGCGCGGCTCGCTGCCCGACGACATCGTCGTGGTGGGCGACGCCAGCGAGGTGGAAGCGGCCGTCGAGCTGATCCTGGAACGCCGTCCCGACCTCGTCCTGCTCGACGTCCACCTGCCGGCCGGAGGTGGCAGAGCGGTGATCGAGGGGGTCCACCAGGTCGACCCCGCTATGCGCTTTCTCGCCATCTCGGCGTCAGATGCCCCCGAAGACGTCGTCGCCACCATCCGCGCCGGGGCACGCGGCTACGTCACGAAGACGATCTCGGCCCACGACCTCGCCGATGCCTTGCGCCGCGTTGCTGGTGGCGACGCGGTGTTCTCGCCCCAGCTCGCCGGGTTCGTGCTCGATGCCTTCTCCTCCATCGCGGTGAAGGACATCGACCCCGAACTGGACCAGCTCACGAAACGCGAGCGTGAGGTGCTCCAACACATCGCCCGCGGCTACACCTACCGGGAGGTCGGAGATCAACTCTTCATCTCGCCGAAGACGGTCGAGAACCACATGTCGTCGGTGCTTCGCAAGCTCCAGCTCTCCAACCGTCACCAGCTCACTCGATGGGCTCACGATCGCAAGCTGATATGAGTAGCGAGTAGCGAGTAGCGAGACCGGACGTCTCCGCATCGGAGCGCAAGGGCCGAGCAGATGCACGAGGTCACGGCGGGCTGATCGCGTGCCGTTCCAACGCATTGGAGACGAGACGCTCATGTCCGCCCCGCGACCGCTCACCCACGAGACGTCGCGTACTCGCTGCTCGCTACTCGTGTGAAATCGCCCTGATGACGCCCGAGGCGTGGTGCAATAGCGGCCGTGACGGGTGACGCTCCCATCGGGATGTTCGACAGCGGGGTCGGCGGGCTGGCAGTGCTGGCCGAACTGGCGCACATCGCACCCTTCGAGCCGATCCTGTACGTCGCCGACCAGCGACACGCCCCCTATGGCGAACGTACCCTCGCCGAGGTGGCGGCGAGGTCGATCCAGATCACGGGCCAGCTCGTGGAAGCCGGGGCCAAGATGGTGGTGGTGGCGTGCAACAGCGCCTCCGCAGCGGCGCTGATCCCCTTGCGCGAGGCTTACCCGGCCACGCCCATAGTGGGAATGGAGCCCGCCGTGAAGCCGGCGGTCGAGTGGTCACATACAGGTGTCGTCGGGGTCCTCGCGACCTCCGCCACCTTCCAGGGGACTCTGTTCGCCAGCCTGGTCGACCGCCACGGCGGCGGCGCCACCATCGTTCCGATCGTCGGCACCGGCCTCGCCGACCTGGTCGAGCGTGGCGAGCGGGACGGGCCTGCGGCCAAGGAGGCGCTTGCCGTCCTACTCTCGCCCCACCTCGACGCCGGGATGGACACCCTGGTCCTGGGCTGCACCCACTACTCGTTCCTCACCCCGGCCATCGCGTCGGTCGCTGGAGAACAGCTCGCGGTGGTCGATCCCTGCGGCCCAGTAGCTCAACAGGTGATGCGCCGTCTCCAGGCCGAGGGGGCGCAACGCCCGGGCCCCGACCCCATCGCCCCCCGCTATGCCACCACCGGTGATCCCGAGTGGTTCGCCACCCAACTCGCGGCGCTGCTCGACGAAGAGGCGGCGCCTATCAAGTGGTGACCGACCACTGCGGATAACCTGGGGCCGTGGACCTCGTCACGTTGCACAGGGTCGGCGACGCCAACGTGCTCGTGGGCGTCGGCGACCTGACCCGCCAGCCGGTGGACGCCGTCGTGAACGCCGCCAACGAACGCCTGTCCCACGGCGGCGGCGTCGCGGCCGCCATCGTCCGCACGGGAGGCCGGGTGATCCAGGAGGAGTCGGACGCCTGGGTGCGCCAGCACGGTCCGGTGGGCCGGGGCGGGGCGGCCGTGACCACGGGCGGCATGCTCCAGGCACCCCATGTGATCCACGTCGTCGGGCCGCGCTATGCCGCCGGCCAGGACAACCCTGGGATCCTGCGGGATGCGGTGACCGCGGCCCTCGATGCCGCCGCCTCGATCGGCGCTCGCTCGGTGGCGTTTCCCGCCATCTCGACGGGCATCTTCGGCTACCCGGCGGCCGAGGCGGCCACGGTGATCGCCGCCGCCGTCGTGTCGTGGCTCGACCGCCATCCCGGCGAGGTGGACGAGGTGCGGCTGGTGGGCTTCAGCCGTGCCGCTGCCGGACATTTCGCCGCGGCGCTCGCTCCCTGACGTCAGATCCAATCCGACGTGAGGGTGTCGATGAGGTGCGGTGTGAACAGTGCCGGCTCGCTGAGGAAGGAGTCGTGGCCTTTCTCCGAGTGCACGGTGACGCGGCGGTGCGGCACGTCGGCCAGCTTGAGCGCCTGAGCCATCTCGGCCTGCTCCTCGGGGTAGAAGCAGACGTCGGAGTCGATCGAGTACAGCATGTAGCGCTGGTGCTTGCAGCCGGTAAACAGGTCGTAGACATCGTCGACTCCGGCCTCCGCCGCCAGGTCGAAGCGCTGCCAGGCTTCCATGATGCGCAGGTAGGCGTTGGCGTCGAACCGCTCCACCAGCCGGTCGCCCTGGTGCCACATGTACGACTCGATTGGGTCGCTGATCCGGTATCCGACCGGCCCTCTGGCGAAGCCGCCCACGTCGCTGCGGGCCCGCTGCTCCATCGCCTCGAGGGACACGAACGTCTTGTGCCCGACCATGCGCGCCAGCCGCAGGCCGCTCATGGGGCCCGGGGCATCCCCGTAGTCGCCGCCGGCGAAGTCGGCGTCGCTGGTGATGGCGGTGATCTGCTCGAAGTTGTGGATCTTCTGGAGAGCGGTGACCCGCAGGCCTGCGGCGATGGGCACCACTATGTCGACCATGTCGGGATATCGGGTGGCGAGCGACAGTGCCATCAGGCCGCCGGTCGAGCCGCCGACGGCAGCATGCACCCTGTCGACGCCGAGGTGACGCAACAGCAGCACCTGGCTGTCGACCATGTCGGCGAAGGTCACCCTGGGGAACCGCGATTGGTAGCGGCGCCCGGTGGCCGGATCGACCGATCGGGGACCTGTTGAGCCGTAACACCCACCGATGTAGTTGGCGCACACCACGAAGAACCGGTCGGTGTCGACGGCCCGGCCCGGCCCGATGAACCCGTCCCACCACCCCGTCCGGCACTCCTCGGTCCATGGCACGCTGATCCCGTCCACAGCCGGGTTGAAGCCGGCGGCGTGCTGGCTGCCGGTCAGAGCGTGGAACACGAGAACGGCATTGGAGTGGTCGGAGTTGAGTCGGCCGTACGTCTCGTAGGCCAGGGTCACCTCGTCGAGGTGTTCGCCGGAGCGCAGCAGGAACGGCTCGGCAGGGCTGCCGAATGTGAAGAACTTCGTCTCGGCGAGCCCGACGCTGCGCCCGACCACGGATCCTCCAACCAGGGAGGTCGGAAGGCTAGTGGCGAAGCCTGCCGCAACGAACCGCTCTCGGCCCGGCCTCAATCCACGGCTCGGACCTGGACGCGTGGGATTGAGGCTCAGCGATGGCCGTAGCGGTCGCGATGGACCAGGTCGCCGAGCGTCTTACGGCCGCCGAGCGAGGTCGGGCCGGCCCCGGGGGCGGGGTAGCCGCAGGCCACGGCATACCGGCAGCGGGCGCTCGGAGGCAGCCCGAGCACGGAGGTTGCGGCGCCGTCGTCGTGGAGCGTGACCGGACAGCTGCCCACTCCGATGGAATCGGCGGCAAGCATGATGTTCTGCGCCACCCTGCCGGAGTCGAACTCGTAGCCGCCGGGTTCCTGCACGATGGCGATCGCGACCGGAGCCTGGCGGATGGGCGTCGTGAACTGCCCGCATGCAGCCAGTTCCGCCCTTCGGTCCGGGTCGGTGAGCACCACGAACGACCACAACTGGGCGTTCTTCGCCGAGCCGGTCCATCGGGCGGCTTCGAGGATGCTGTCGAGGTCTGCATCGTCGAGTGGCCGCTCGGCGAACGAGCGAATGGCGCGCAGGTGGAGGATCCGGTCGTAGGTGTCGCTCATCGGGTGAGGCTACCCCGCCCGGCCGGGTCCGCAGCACCCGGAGGTTGAGCCCGTACGATCCGGCGTATGCGACTGCCCCCACACGTCGGCACCATGCGTGAAGGCCCGCTCCATGCGGCACTCAAGGCGTGGTACGCGGCGAGCGGCGACGCGATCGAAGTGCCGATCGACGGATTCGTGGTCGACATCGTCCGCGGCGATCTCCTCATCGAGATCCAGACCGCTGGCTTCTCGGCATTGCGTCGCAAGCTGGACCACCTCCTCCCGGATCACCCGGTGCGGATCGTGCACCCGATCGCCGCCGACAAGTGGATCGTGAAGCGCGACGGCAGCGCCGAGATCGGCCGGCGCCGCTCCCCCAAACACGGCACCGCCGTCGACGTCTTCTCGGAGTTGACGAGCTTCCCGGAACGGGTCGCCCATCCCCATCTGACCATCGACGTGCTCCTCGTCAGCGAGGAGGAGGTGTGGCGCCCCGACGACAGCCGGGGGTGGAGACGGCGCGGATGGGTCATCGAGGAGCGCCGACTGCTCGACGTCGTCGATCACCTCGCCATCGACGGTCCCGGTGACCTGGCGTCGCTGCTGCCGGGCGGGCTGCCGGAGCCCTTCACGACCGGCGACCTGGCGACCGCACTGGGAAAGCCCCGCCGCCTCGCCCAGCAGATGGCCTACTGCCTGGCTCGCTGCGGCGTGCTCGAAGCCGCTGGCAAGGCGGGCAACGCCAACCTGTACCGCGTGCCGGGCCGACCGCGAGGCCTAGAGACGTCAGGGCACCCGCGCCTCTCGGACACCCGGGAGACGACCTGAGGGCGACCGCCCCTAGAAGGCGGCGTCGGGCATCGCCATGAGCCATCCGGTCTCGGTCTCGGCCGCCTCGCGGCGCAGCTTCGCTTTGGGAAGCGCGTGGCGGGCGAAGAACCGGGCAGAAGCCACCTTGCCCTCGTAGAAGCTGCGATCGGCATCGTCGAGGTCGTCGCCGGCGAGCCGCTGCGTTGCCGTCTCGGCGTGGCGCAGGAGCAGCCAGCCGATGACCACCTCGGCCGTGGACTCCAGTAGGGCATTGGCGTGCAGTCCCGTCTTGTAGACCTCCGCAGGCTCCTGGTACGAGGCCATGGCGTGGCCCACCATCACCGCCACGTGGGCTTGCACGTCCTCGAGCGCGGCGCCGAGCGCCTCACGCTCGACGGCAAAGTCGTCCGATCCGCCCTTCACCTCCTCGAGGACCTCCTCGGCGATGCGCATCAGCGTCGCCCCCTGGTCGCGGGCGATCTTGCGAAAGAAGAGATCGAGTGCCTGGATCCCGGTCGTGCCCTCGTACAGCGAGTCGATCTTCACGTCGCGGATGTACTGCTCGATCGGGTAGTCCTGGGTGAACCCCGACCCTCCGAACACCTGGAGCGACTGGGCCAGCAACTCGTACGCCTTCTCCGAGCCGTATCCCTTCAGCAACGGGAGCAGCAGGTCGACGCGCTGCTCCCAGTGGGCGTCCTGCGGGTGCAGTACCGCCTGGTCGATCGCCCACGCAGTGTGGAACAGCAGTGCCCGCAGCCCTTCGACATGGGCCTTCTGAAGCATCAGCATCCGCCGCACGTCCGGGTGGCGGATGATCTCGACCCGGGGGGCCGACTTGTCGAGCATCTCGGTGAGGTCGGCAGACTGCACGCGGAGGCGGGCGTATTCGAGGGCGTTGAGGTAGCCGGTGGACAGCGTCGACATGCTCTTGGCGCCGATCAGCATCCTGGCGTCCTCGATGACGTGGAACATCTGGCGGATGCCTTCGTGCACGCCCCCCACCAAGTAGCCGACACATGGCCGCTCGTCGCCGAGCGTGAGCTCGCAGGTGGTCGACGCCTTGATGCCCATCTTCTTCTCGAGGTTGCGGGTGACGATTCCGTTGCGCTCGCCGATCGAGCCGTCCTCTCCGACCATGAACTTCGGGACGATGAACATCGACAGCCCCTTGGTGCCGGAGCCGGCGCCCCTGGGTCGGGCGAGCACCAGGTGGACGATGTTCTCGAAGAAGTCGCCGTCGCCGGACGTGATGAACCGTTTCACCCCCT
>Ga0299906_10005708_pt1 | contig 10101 bp, 10 predicted proteins | sample RVTome_14_FD_200259 | JGI IMG/M metagenome (GOLD analysis project Ga0299906, IMG submission 200259) | Soil microbial communities from uranium-contaminated site in the Upper Colorado River Basin, Wyoming, United States - RVT145D125 (version 2) ...
CGCGACGGGCAGGTAGCCCCGGGCGGTGGTGCCGATGAAGCCGGCGAGCTGCGGCTGCAGCTGGTCGAGGTAGACGTAGCTCCGGAGCGTGACGTCGCCCATGGCGCGCAACTTAACCCGGCTGGGCCTGTGAGTTCCAGGGCGCTCGTGCAAGGATCAGCGAATGGCCGAGTCCACCGGCGACCACAACGCGACCCGCACCTTCTACGACCGCATCAGCTCGGCCTACGACCTGATCGCCGATGCCGGCGAGCACCGCTGCCGCGCCCGGGGGCTGGAAGCCCTCGAGGTCCGGGAGGGGGAGCGCGTGGTGGAGATCGGCTTCGGGACCGGACACGCCCTCGTGGCCCTGGCCACCGCCGTCGGCGACTCGGGGACGGTCTGCGGAGTCGACATCTCCTCCGGCATGGAGAAGGTGGCTCGGAACCGGCTCCGGGAGGCGGGGCTCGAGGACCGGGTGGCGCTGGACGTGGCGGAGGTGCCGCCGCTGCCCTACGCGGACGCCCGCTTCGATGTCGCGACCATGAGCTTCACCCTGGAACTGTTCCCGCCCGGCCGGATTCCGGGGGTCCTCGGGGAGGTGTGGCGGGTGCTCCGGCCCGGAGGCCGGCTGGGCGTGGTGGGCATGGCCGAGACGCCGGAGGGGGAGCACGAGAGCGTTCTCACCCACACCTACAAGTGGCTGCACCAGCACTTTCCCCATATCGTCGACTGCCAGCCGATCGACGCCGCCGGGTACCTGAGCCGCGCTGGCTTCGACCTGAGCGTCTCGGAGACCCTCGCGATCTGGTCGCTGCCGGTGGCGATCCTGGTCGGTCATCGGACCTGACGGCTGGCGTCGCTTCAGCGCGTACGCGCGGCGGCGACGTCGGCCAGCAGCTGGACGCGGTCGGCGCGAAGCCGGCCGGCAGGAATCGACCTGTCCCCGGCCTGCAGCCGGCGCAACATGACCGCCTTCGCCTCCCCGGTGACGACCCAGAGCAGGCGCCGGGCGCGGTTCAGGATCGGGAGCGTGAGCGTCATTCGCCTGCGCCCGGCGTGCACGCCGCTCATCGTCACGTCGGCGTCCTCGCATGCGAGGGCCGGGTCCCCGGGAAACAGGGAAGCGGCGTGGCCGTCGGTCCCGAGCCCCAGGTGGACGAGGTCCAGCTCCGGGGGGGAGCCGGCCAGGCCGACGAGGAGCCGCTCGTAGTCCCGGGCGCCGACGTCGAGATCGGGGGCCTCCACCGGCATCGGGTAGACCTGGTCCGCGTCCATTGGCGCGCTCTTCAGGAGATTCGCCTCGAGCAGAGTCAGGTTGCGGTCCGCGTGTCCGGCGGGCGCCACCCTCTCGTCGACCTGGACGATCCGGACGCCGCTCCAGGGGACGTCCTCCGCCGCCAGGGCGCGGAGCATCGCTCCCGGCGTCCGACCGCCGCTGAAGGCGAAGACGAAGCGGCCGCGCTCGGCGACCGCTTCCCGAGCGGCCTCGGCGACGACCCGGGCAGCGCGCGCCGCGACCGCGTCCGGGCTGCCGAGGACCTCCACCTGCATCGCTCGCTCACTCCCCCTTCTTCTCGAGGTGCCCCCCGAAGCCGAAACGCATCGCCGAGAGGATCCTGTCCGCGTACTCCGACAGGCCCCGGGAGCTGAAGCGCTCGTACAGGGCGGCCGTCAGCACATGGGCGGGGACACCTTCGTCCACCGCCGCCTGGATCGTCCAGCGCCCCTCGCCGCTGTCGGAGACCCGTCCTCCGTACTTGTCGAGCCCGGGGTCCTGCGCGAGGGCAGCGGCCGTCAGGTCGAGCAGCCAGGACGGGATCACGCTCCCGCGCCGCCACAGCTCGGCCACGTCGGCGATGTCGAACTCGTACTGATAGTGCTCCGGGTGCGCCAGGGGCGTCGTCTCCGCGTCGTGCTCCCGGGAGGCACTCCCGACGTTCGCCCGTCTGAGGATGTTGAAGCCCTCGGCGTAGGCCGCCATCATCCCGTACTCGATCCCGTTGTGGACCATCTTCACGAAGTGCCCGGCGCCGGCCGGTCCGCAGTGAAGATATCCGTGCTCGGCCGTACCGCCGCGGCCCTCCCGCCCGGGGGTCCGCGGGGCCGAGTCCACGGGCGGCGAGAGAGAGCGGAAGATGGGATCGAGGCGCTGCACCACCTCGCGCTCGCCGCCGATCATCAGGCAGTAGCCGCGCTCGAGTCCGAAGACGCCGCCGCTCGTGCCGACGTCGACGTAGCCGAGGCCCTCGTCCCCGAGCTCCCGGGCTCTCCTGATGTCGTGGTGATAGTGGGAGTTGCCACCGTCGATCAGGGAGTCGCCGGGCTCGAGGTGGGGAGCCAGGGAGGCGATCGTCTCGTCCACCAGCCCGGCGGGCACCATCAGCCAGACCGCCCGGGGCCTGTCGAGCCGGCGGGAAAGCTCCTCGAGGGATCCGGAGGGGGTCGCACCCGCCTCGGCGAGCTCGCGCACGGCGTTGGGGTTCACGTCGTAGACGACGCACTCGTGGCCGTCGCGCATCAGGCGCTTGACCATGTTCGCGCCCATCCGACCCAGCCCGATCATTCCCAGCTGCATCTACCCTCGCCCTCAGCGGGGGCTCCCCGCCGGCTCATTCTCCCTCACGCGTCGCGGGGACGTATCAGCTCCCGGACGCCCCCGGCTCCCGCGACGACCACGCGCTCCACCATCTCCGCCGGAAAGAGCCCGTGGTCCACGAGGCCGGGCACGCCCGCGAGCTGGCGGGCCAGCTCTCCCGGATCCTCGATGGCGCCGAACGCGGCATCCAGCAGGACGTTGCCGTTGTCGCTGGGCTCGGGCCGGCGGGAGACCTGAGCGGCGCCCAGCTCCATCACCCGGGCCACGACGACCCCCGGGGCGAACGGCAGAGCCTCCAACGGGAGACCGAAGGCGCCGAGCCGCGGGACCAGCTTCGCCTCGTCCACGACCACGATGAAGCGATCCGCCATCGACGCGACGATCTTCTCCCGGGTGTGTGCCCCGCCCCCGCCCTTGACCAGGTTGAAGCGGGGATCGACCTCGTCTGCACCGTCCACCGCGACGTCCACGTGACCGAGGCTGTCGGGAGGAACGACGCGCAACCCGACGTCTGCGGCCAGCTGCGCGCTCCTCTCGGAGGTCGCGACGCAGGTGATGTCGAGCTGGCGCTCTCCGAGGGCCAGGATCGTGTAGCGGACGGTCGACCCCGAGCCGAGGCCGACGCGCATCCCACCCTCGACGTACTCGGCCGCGCGGCGACCTGCAAGCTCCTTCAAGCGCTCGACCGGCGGCTGCAATCGGCTCTTCCCTCCGCTGGGCCCGACAGCCGCCGACGCTACTCTTCGCGATTCGCCAGTGTCAAGCGGAGGCCGACAGCTCCGCGCCCGGCTCGGCGCCGGGGTGACGCGCGACCCAGCCCTTCCTGAAGGCGAGACTGACCGCCTCGAGCTTGGAGTGCACGCCCAGCTTGTCCAGCATGTTGTGGACGTGGTTGCGTACCGTGGCCAGGCTGATGTCCAGTGTGCGGGCGATCTCCTTGTTCTGGAGTCCCAGCGCGACCCACTGGAGTACCTCGCGCTCGCGGGGCGTGAGCGGAGGCTCGCCGTCGTGCGCGTCGTCCGCACCGCGTGCCGCGCGGGCGGCAGCCCTCGACGTCGCCAGCGGGTGGAGCACGTGGACGATGGACTGGGCTCCGTAGATCTCCTCGGGGGCCCGTAACGTCGACAGCGTCATCGCCCGCCGCTCCCGACCGGCCGCTTCGACGTCGATCCGGCACGGCGCCACGGAGCCGTCGCGGTGCGCGGTGGCCATCACCGGGCAGTTCTCGTAGCAGAACCGGTTGCCGAAGACGTCGCGACCCCGGAGGACGTCGTAGCAGCGCTGCCCCAGCGCTTCATCGGCCGAGAGGCCGAATACGCGCACGGCGCCGCCGTTCCAGAAGCAGATCCGGTGGTCCCACCCCGTCGCGAAGACGGCCGACTCACCCGTGAGGTCCGCTGCAGGCTCGCTTTGTCCGTTCGCCATCTGATCCTCCCGATCTACGCAGGCTCCTCTATCAAGACCCGTACCGGTCCGGATGATCCATGGAAACTCTGCGCGCTCAGTTCCCTGGGGCATCCGGGCACCCGCGGCGAAGCGAAGGATTCGCGCGCGACCCGGGGCTCGCGCAGCGGTTGCGCAGAGGATCGCCTGCGACCCCAGGGAGACGGCCCGGCTCCGGAGCCCCGAAGGAGCGAGTGTATAGTTGCGCGACCGTGGAGACCCTTCTGATCACCGGCGGCGCCGGCTTCATCGGTAGCAACCTCGTCCGGCTCGCCCTGGCCCGAAGCGACGCCCGGGTCGTGGTTCTGGACGAGCTCACCTACGCCGGCCATCGGGAGAGCCTGGCGGACGTCGCCGGCAACCCCCGATTCCAGCTCGTTCAGGCCGACATAGCGGACCGGGACGCGGTGCGAGCCGTCTTCCGGGAGCACCAGCCGACGGGCATCATGAACCTCGCCGCCGAGACCCACGTCGACCGCTCGATCGACGCCCCGGACACGTTCGTTCGCACCAACCTCGTCGGGACCTTCGAGCTGCTCGAAGCTGCCCGGAGCTGGCTCGCGGGCGAGGCTGGCGAGCGCCGGGAGCGGTTCCGCTTCCTCCACGTCTCCACCGACGAGGTCTACGGAAGCCTGGGATCCGGGGGAGCGTTCTCCGAAGAGACGCCCTACGCGCCCAACTCCCCCTACGCCGCGTCCAAGGCGGGAGCCGACCACCTGGTCCGGGCCTACGGCGAGACCTACGCTCTGCCCGTGCTGATCACGAACTGCTCGAACAACTACGGCCCCTACCAGTTCCCCGAGAAACTCGTCCCGCTGATGATCCTGAACGCGCTCGAGGGACGGCCCCTCCCCATCTACGGCGACGGCGGCAACGTGCGGGACTGGCTCTTCGTGGAGGACCACTGCGAGGCGCTGCTGCGGGTGCTGGAAACGGGGAGGCCGGGGCGCAGGTACAACGTCGGGGCGCGCTGCGAGCGCAGCAACCTGGAGATGGTGGACGCGCTCTGCGCGACACTCGAGGCGGAGCGCCCCGCGCTGAGCAACTCCGCCCTCACCGAACGCGGGCTCTCGAGCTACCGGGAGCTGAAGCAGCTCGTGCCGGATCGCCCCGGGCACGACCGCCGTTACGCCATCGATCCGGGCCGCATCGAAGCGGAGCTCGGGTGGCGCCCCGCACACGCCTTCGAGGAGGGGCTGCGGGCGACCGTGCGCTGGTATCTCGACAACGAGGAGTGGTGCCGGGCCGTCCAGTCGAAAGGCTATGGAAGGGAGCGGCTCGGGTTGTCGCGGGGCCTGCCCGCGTGAAGGGCATCGTCCTGGCCGGAGGCTCGGGAACCCGGCTCTACCCGCTGACCCGGGCCGTGAGCAAGCAGCTGGTCCCCGTGTACGACAAGCCGATGGTCTACTACCCGCTGTCCACGCTGATGATGGCGGGCATCCGGGAGGTGCTCCTGATCACGACCCCGGAGGACCAATCCGGCTTCAGGCGCCTTCTCGGCGACGGCTCCGACCTCGGCATCTCCATCGAGTACGCGGTGCAGCACCGACCCGAGGGCCTCGCCCAGGCGTTCCTGATCGGGCGCGACTTCGTGGGCCGCAACGGCGTCGCACTGGCGCTGGGAGACAACATCTTCTACGGCGACGGCCTGATCGAGATGCTGCGGCGGGCCGCCGGCCAGGCGAAGGGAGCCACGGTCTTCGCGTACCGCGTCCGGGATCCCCAGCGCTACGGGGTCGTGGAGCTCGACGGGGAGCGCCGGCCGCTTCGGATCGTGGAGAAGCCGGCCCGGCCGCGATCGCCCTACGCGGTCACGGGGCTCTACTTCTACGACAACCGCGTGCTCGAGGTGGCGGCCGGGCTCCAGCCCTCTCCTCGGGGAGAGCTGGAGATCACCGACGTCAACCTCGACTATCTCGCCCGGGGCGAGCTGCGGGTGGAGACGCTCGGTCGCGGAATGGCGTGGCTGGACACTGGAACCCACGAGTCGCTGCTGCAGGCCTCCACGTTCATGCAGGCGATCGAGGAGCGCCAGGGGCTCAAGGTCGCGTGCCTGGAGGAGATCGCCTACAAGATGGGCTACATCACCCGGGAGCAGCTCGCGCGCCTCGTCGAAGGGCTCCGCCGCAGCGAGTACGGGGCCTACCTGGAGCGCTTCCTCGCAGAGGAGGACGAGCTCTCGGGCAACGGGGAGCCGGCGTGAGGTTCGCCCCCACGCGCCTCCCGGGGGTCATGCTGATCGAGCCGGACGTGCACAAGGACGACCGGGGCTTCTTTCTGGAGTCCTACCAGGAGGCCCGCTACCGCGAGAACGGCATCCCGGGCCCCTTCGTGCAGGACAACCACTCTCACTCGTTGCGGGGCACGCTCCGGGGCCTGCACGCCCAGCTGCGCCGTCCCCAGGGGAAGCTGGTCCGCGCGCTCTCCGGAGAGATGTTCGACGTCGCGGTGGACATTCGGCGCGGCTCGCCCCACTTCGGCCGCTGGGTGGGGGTGATGCTCTCGGGAGACAACTTCAAGCAGCTCTTCATCCCTCCGGGCTTCGCCCACGGCTTCTGCGTCCTGTCCGACCGCGTCGACGTGGAGTACAAGTGCTCGGACTACTACGATCCCGGGGGCGAGATCACGGTGGCCTGGAACGATCCCGCGATCGGGGTGGAGTGGCCCGTGAGCCACCCGATCCTCTCTCCGAAGGACGCCGCGGGCCTCCCCCTCTCCAGGCTGGCGGACCGGCTCCCGAGCTTCGACTGAGCCCGGCGTGGGTCCCCCCCGGGGGCACTCACCCTTGACAGCCGCGGTCAGCCCGTCAAACATACGTACATATGAGCATCCGTTCAGATATCCCGCTCGCGGCCCTGGACGCCCAGCGGGCGCGGCGGGTCGGCAGGGCGCTCGTCTCGACGGAGGCCGCGACGGCGCTCGCGGCGACGTTCTCACTCCTCGGCGACCCCACCCGGACGCGCATCCTCCACGCGCTCTCGGTGGAGGAGCTGTGCGTCTCCGACCTGGCGGGGCTGCTGGAGATCTCTCCCTCCGCGGCGAGCCACCAGCTGCGCCTGCTCCGCGACCGACGCCTGGTCACGGTGCGTCGGGAGGGCAAGCGGACCTACTACCGGCTCCACGACGAGCACATCCGCACCCTGGTGGACATGGGAGTCTCCCACGCCCAGGAGGAGATGCGGGGTCGCCGGAAGGGTCGATGAGCAAGGCCCGCCCCCCGTGTCCCGGGTGCCCCGACGAGCGCACCCAGGTCTTCGACGTACTGGGGCTCGACTGCGCCGAAGAGGTGGCGCTGATCGAGGGTCACCTGCGAGCCCTGGAGGGGATCTGCTCGGTGGCGGCCTCGGCGGTATCGGGTCGGGCCACGGTGGTCCACACGCTCCCCCCGGGGCGCGTCGAGCATGAGATCGGGTCCCTGGGCCTGAGGGCTCGCGAGGCCCGGGAGCGCCCCCCCCATCGTCGTCCCGCCCTGACCACGGCCGGCGCGGCCGTCCTCACCGCAGCCGGGTACGTCTCGAGCCTCGCCGGCGCGACCCAGGCTTCCGCCCTCTACGCCGCCGCGATCGTAGTAGGCGGTCTGCCACTGGCGCGCCGCGGTGTGCTGCGCGCACGCCAGGGCGTGCTCGACATGAACATCCTGATGACGGTGGCGGTGCTCGGGGCTGCCGCAATCGGGGAGTGGGCCGAGGGCGCCACGACGGTGGTCCTGTTCTCGCTGGCGCAGTACCTGGAGGCCCGCAGCATGGAGCGGGCGCGGCGCGCCATCGGCGAGCTGATCGAGAGCAGCCCCGATCGGGCCCTGGTTCGCCGCGACGGCGCCGAGCTCCGCGTCGCCTCCGACCGGGTGCTGCCCGGCGAGATCGTCCTGGTCGCTCCTGGCGAACGGTTCCCCCTGGACGGTCTCGTCAGGGCGGGCCTCACCGAGGCGGACCAGGGCGAGATCACGGGAGAGTCCCTGCCCGTGGCGAAGGGCCCGGGAGACGAGGTGTTCGCGGGCTCGGTGAACGGCCGCGGGCTCGTTGAGGTGGAGGTCACCCGCCCGGCCGGAGAGACGACCCGGGCGCGGATCATCCGGCGCGTCGAGGAGGCCCAGCGGGCCCGCTCGCCGAGCCAGACCTTCGTCGATCGCTTCGCAAGGGTCTACACGCCAGCGGTCGTGCTGTTCGCCTTCGTCGTCGCCCTTGCCCCGCCCGCGCTGCTGGGAGCCCCTCCCCAGCAGTGGATCTACCGCGCTCTCGTGCTGCTCGTGATCTCGTGCCCCTGCGCGCTCGTGATCTCGACTCCGGTGGCGGTGGTGTCCGCGCTGACCGCCGCTTCGCGGCGCGGGATCCTCATCAAGGGCGGTGCTCCTCTGGAGGCCGTGGGCCGGGTGCGCGCCGTGGTCTTCGACAAGACCGGAACCCTGACGCGGGGCGAGCCGGAGGTCACCGGAGTCGTCCCCGCGCCCGGGAGCGACGCCGAGGCCGTGATCGCCACCGCGGCCGCTCTGGCGACCCGAAGCGGCCACCCGCTGGCGCGCGCCCTGGAAGCGCGGGCCGCCGGGCTGTGCGGCCCGGGAGCGGGGGCGTGCGAGGCGGAGGCGCTCCCCGGCCGCGGGATCCGGGGTCGGGTGGGCGATCGCGACGTCCTCATGGGGAGCCACCGCCTCTTCGACGAGCGCGGTCTGTGCGACCACAGCCTCGACGGCGAGATCGCCCGGCTCGAGGAGCAGGGCAGCAGCACGATCCTGGTCGGCGCGTCCCGCGACGGCTCGCCCCTGACTCTCCTGGGTGTCGTCGCGATCTCCAGCGTCCCCCGTCCCGAGGCCGCGGAGGCGATGGCGAGCCTGGGCCGGCTGGGCCTCCCGGTGCGCATGCTCACGGGGGACAACCACCGCACGGCCGCTGCCGTGGCCGCGCAGCTGTCCATTCCGGACTTCCTGGCCGAGCAGCTCCCCGAGGAGAAGGCCGACCGGCTGCAGGAGCTCGAGGCGAGCGTCGGCGAGATCGCCATGGTCGGAGACGGCGTGAACGACGCTGCCGCGCTCGCCGCAGCGAGCGTCGGGATCGCCATGGGCGGCGCTTCGTCCCACGCCACCCTCGAGACCGCCGACATCGCCCTGGTGTCCGATGACCTGCGGCGCGTCCCCGAGGCGATACGGCTCGGCCGCGCCACCCGGCGCGTGATCGTCCAGAACGTGTGCGCCGCCCTCGCCGTCAAGGGCGCGGTGCTCTGCCTCGCGCTCCTCGGCTACGGGAGCCTGTGGGCGGCGGTCGCCGCCGACATGGGGGCGTCGCTCCTGGTCATCGGGAACAGCCTGCGGCTGCTGAGCCCGGCCTCGCGCCGGAACCCGCGAGCCGCGGTCCTGGAAGCGTCGACTACTTGAGCCGTTCGTTCGCGGCGGGCAGGGCGGCCGGGTCGAGCCCGTGGACCTCGGCGACCCGGCCCTGGAACCAGGTGTCGAACTCGAGCTGGGAGGGCCCCATCAGCCGGTCCAGCACGCCGCCCACGTCCGTCGCTTCGAAGTAGACCACCGCGTAGGCCCCCTCGGGGCTGCGCTGCTCCCACACGTACTCGCGGGCGATCCCCTTGGCGCGGCGGGACTCCTCCCATTCCGCAGAGCGCTCCTCGAGCCCGCGGATCAGAGCCGCGAACGCCTCTTGCTTCCCCGGGAGGATGGGCGCTGCGAGGGCGTACTCTCCCGTCTCCCCTTCCACGCCCCTCGCCTCTCCTCGGAAGACCAGCTCGTTGGGGGGCGGGGGCTCGGCACCCAGCCCGTGGAGGACGCCGAGCTGCTCCCCGAACCAGCGGTCGTGGGGATCGTCGGAGGCGGACCGGCGGGCCAGCACCTGGTCGACGGCGGTGCCCTCGAAGTACACCACGGCCGCCGATCCCTCGGGGGATCGCTGCAACCAGACCAGCTCGCGTTCCACCCCGTGGCTGGCCAGGCTCCGGGCGTGGTCCTCGGCCCGCTCCCCGGTCAGCTGGCCCACGAAGGCCCGCCAGGCCTCCTCCTGCCCGGTGAGGATCGGCGCCACCAGCGCGTAGACGTCGACGTCGGGAGCGGGGGCCGTGGTCGGCGGGGCCGGCGTCGGGGTGGC
>Ga0299906_10005709_pt1 | contig 10098 bp, 7 predicted proteins | sample RVTome_14_FD_200259 | JGI IMG/M metagenome (GOLD analysis project Ga0299906, IMG submission 200259) | Soil microbial communities from uranium-contaminated site in the Upper Colorado River Basin, Wyoming, United States - RVT145D125 (version 2) ...
ACTCCGTGGTGAATTCCCCCCGCCCCCGGCCCCGCCCTAGAATCGGCACCATGCAGAAGCGGCGGATGACGCGGCAGATTTCGGTCGGCAACGAGCGCACCGGGATCGTGCGCATCGGCGGCGATGCGCCCGTCTCCGTGCAGACCATGACCGCCGGCTACACCTGGGAGATCGACACCTGCGTGGCGGAGATCAATCGCCTCGCCGCGGCGGGGGCGGACATCGTGCGCGTGGCGGTCCCCGAGCGCAAGGACACCGAGGCCCTTGCGGAGATCCTCAATCAGACGCGCGTGCCCATCGTGGCCGATGTGCACTTTCATTTTCAGCGGGCCCTCGAAGCCGTCGAGGCGGGCATCCACAAGATCCGCCTCAACCCCGGCAACATCGCCGACCGCGACCAGGTCAACTCGGTCATCGACGCCTGCAAGGAGCGCGGCATCCCGATCCGCGTGGGCGTGAACGAGGGCTCGATCATCGAGCGCCGGGACAAGCAGAAGCGCAAGGAGGAGCTGGGCAAGTTCTTCGCCGGACACAAGCAGGGCCACCTGCTGGCGATCATCATCGCCAAGCTCGAGGAATACCTGGACATCTTCGAGGCCCGCGATTTCCACGATGTCTGCATCAGTGCCAAGTCGATGGATGCCGCGCTGACGATCGACATTTACACCGAGATCTCCAAGCGGTTCGACTATCCCCTGCACCTGGGGGTGACGCACGCGGGGCCGCGGGAGACGGGGGCGATCCGCAGCGTGGTGGCCCTGGGGACGCTGCTGGCCAACGGCATCGGCGACACGATCCGTATCAGTTATGCCAGCGACCCTGTATACGAGGTCGAGGACGGGCTGGAGATGCTGTATTGCCTGGGATTGAAGCCGCGCGTGGGGGCGGAGCTGATCGCCTGCCCGACGTGCGGTCGCATCCAAGTGGACCTGTTCACGCTGGTGCAGGAGGTGCGGCGGAAGCTGGAGGATGAGATCACGCTGCCGATCAAGGTGGCGGTGATGGGCTGCGTGGTCAACGGCCCGGGCGAGGCGGAGGGCGCGGACATCGCGGTCTTCGCCGGCGACCGGCGCGGCATCATTTATGTCCAGGGCGAGCGGGTGGCGAACGTGAAGGAGGAGGAGATTCTCGATCGGCTGCTGGAGGAGTGCCGCGTGTTCCAGGACCGTGTCGCGCGCGGCGAGGCGAAGCTGGGCGAGAAGGTGGTGGAGATCGTGCCGCCCGATCCGATCGGCGAGCTGGGCAGCGGCGTGGAGAAGATCGCGGCGGGGCTGGTTGAGCAGGTGACCGTGGGGCGGACCTGAGGGATGCGCGATGGGGAACGGGAACGCCATGTCGTGCGGCACATCGGGCAGCACATCGGGCGGCGATCGGCGGCTCGCGTTCGCCGGCCTGCTGGTCGCGGTGGCGACGATGGCGACCGGGTGCACGGCGGATGACCCGCTGAATCCATCGTTCGCGTTGACGCTGGCCGACTCGAAGCTGGCGCTGCGGGAGATGGCCCGCGAGCCGCGGCCGTACAACCGGCCGGTGGTGGTGCTGGGCGGGATCTACGACCCCGGTGTGGTGGCGTCGGTGCTGGGCGACAAGTTCCGGCGACTGAGCGGCGAGCCGGACCAGGTGATCAGCGTGTCGTTCTTCGGGCAGGGCAGCTTCGACCGCTGCCGCGAGCGCGTGATCAGGCGCGTGGACGAGGCGTTCCCGACGGATGACCCGGACCGGACGGTAGAGGTGGATGTGGTCGGGGTGTCGATGGGCGGGCTGGTGGCGCGGTATGCGGCGGCGCCGCGGGCGGATGGCGGCCGGACGCTGCGGATCAGGCGGTTGTTCACGATCAGCACGCCGCACCGCGGGGCGCAGATGGCGACGCTGCCGACGATCGATCGCCGCACGCTGGACATGCGTCCGGGCTCGGCGTTCCTGGATGGCCTGGATAACGCGCTGGCGGCGCAGGACTATCTGATCATTCCGTACACGCGGCTGGATGACGCCGTGGTGGGCGAGGCCAACACCGCGCCGACGGGCCGCGCGCCGTTCTGGGTGCCGAACGTGCCGGGGTCGTTCGCGCACATGTTCGCGATGGAAGACCCGCGCATCCTGGCGGACATCGCCCGGCGGCTGCGCGGCGAGACGCCGTTCACGATCGAGCCGCCAATGCCGCTGCCCGGCCGCACAGCACCGACCGCGACCGCGGCCCATTGAGGTCAGAATCTTCACAAATCACTGGAATTGCGGGCGGTTGCATTCAAGACTAGCCGGTGAGGAGCGGCAACGGGCCGTGGCGGGCGACGGCCGGCCGCGGGCGGCGGGCACCGGCGACGGCCGGCGCCGGCGCACCGGGCCCGGATGAGGATCGGACGATCAGCTTGATCATCGGCCAGACACGTTCATCGGCATCGTTGCACAGCGAGGCGGCGCAGCGCGCCGGGCTGCACGCGATCGGCGCGCGGGTGGCGTGCTACCCGCCGCTCATGGCGGGAAGCACGCGGTGTGACAGGGCGCGGGGGTTCTCGCTGCTGGAGCTGGTCATTGTCATCGCCATCGTCGCCGCGCTGCTCGCCCTGGCGCTGCCGGTGCTGCGGGGCGTGCACCTGCGCAGCAAGAAGACGCGCGAGCTGAGCAACCTGCGTCAGGTGGGCATGGCGTGGATGATGTACGCCCAGTCGAACAACGATGCCGCGCTGCCGGGGTATCTCGATCCCAGCGTGCAGAAGGACTGGGAGGTCGTCTACGAGTATCCGCGCGCCGTCTCTGGCGTGCGCGGCGTGGTGGGCCGGCAGATTCCGATGGACATCGCCGCGCCGTGGACGTGGCGGCTCATGCCCTTCCTCGGCGATGCCGGCGCCCTGCTGCGCGGGCACCTCGGCGAGGACGACCTGGACATGCTCACGCTCATCGAGCACGCCGGCGATGTCGCCCTGGAGCCGGCGTTCGGCTACAACGGCGTGTACATCGGCGGCTATTGGACCATGAACTCCGGCGACCGGCCGCGCGGGGACTACCGCTTCTCCGGGGCGCGCGATCTCAGCGGCCGGCGCGTCAACGTCGTCGTGCGATCGCCCTCCGCCGTCAACGCCTCCGAGCGGCTCATCGTCTTCTGCTCCAGCACGCTGCGCGAGCCCGGCGTGTACGCCCGTTCATCGGACACGGAGCGCGGCTGGCACCTGGTCGTGCCGCCCATCGTCGGGCAGACGCCGCACTGGCAGACGCCGGGCGACCTGCTGCACGGGCTCGTGGATGGCAGCCAGGTTTCGCTCGGCGAGGGCGACACGTTCAGCGTCGAGGCCCTGCGGGCCACGCCGGCGCCGCTCGGCCGCTACACCGGGGCCGCGGCGATCTTCTACGCCGACGGCCACACCGACTCGCAGACTCCGGGCGCGCTGGCCGACCAGTCGAAGTGGATCCTCGGCGCGGAAAAGGTCGGCGACACGCCGGCGAGCCAGTTCACGCATACGGAGTATTGATGTGCGGGGCACGTCCGCGTTCTCGCTTCCCCGGACCTGTGTCTAGTCGTCGGCGCACGGTGGGACATCTCCGAGATAGAACACGAACGGATCAGGCGGCAACATCGGATCCCGGCGGTACTCATCAGAAACGACTCGCCGGCCGATGATCTCGTTACCGTCAGCGTCGATGAGGAAGCCCAAGCCCGATTGAATTACACCTTCGAGCTGCAGGGAAACACCTACCAATCCGATTGCTGATTAATCACGATTCGTCGCGCCAAATGTCACTGACTTTATAGCTGCTTCCGACAGCGGTGGAAGTATGAATTTGTACCATGCAGACTTCGCATCCGTGTCGTCCGCTCGTACCCAGCCGATGCGCTGCCCGAGCTGCGGTTCAACCGCGAAGACGGCGAATGGATGAACTTGGGATATGTTCTTGAATCCCCGGCCTTCCCAATAACACTCGGCGTCAACTGATGAAAAGAAAAGGCGATTGGTCATGGCGTCGTAATGGCTGTCAGAGGGCCCGCCGTCATGCCAGAACTGATAGAGCACCGCTCCGTCCAAGCCATAGACTCGCACGCATGATTGGGAGTACTCCCCATGTTTGTGTACCGCAACAATTTCCGGTCCCGGCGATGCGGCGAAGACGTCCATCGTCCAAACGTGCTGCACGTGGAATCGCTCAGGAATCAACGTGCGAGTGCCCGGCTTTACGGGCAACGAGTCAGCTGTGACGAGACGACTCCAAAGCGGCCTGTCCCATGACCAATCACTTTCGACGTCATATACGTGTACGCCACCCGGAAGCTCCTTGTCGTATGGTCCCACTCCGACGACGAATAATTGTCCGCCGCCAAGCTCGGCAGGACGGTCCAATAAGAAGACCCCGCCGAATGACCCTCCAGGTTGTGCTCGCCGAGAAAAGAGCATTCGGTCACCGATCGAGTACAGCCGTATCTCTCGACGGTCGTCGAGCAGCTCCACGCGAAACGGCATGAGATTTACCCACCAAATCGCGATGAATCCAGACGCGACTGTCGCTGCCAACATCACCGCGCACGCCGCCCCCGTCGTCACCAATGGATGCCTCCCCGCCCACCGCACGCTTCGCTCCCACCGTCCTGCACGCCGCGCCTGGATCGGCTCGCCCCGCAGATGCCGGCGCACATCCTCGCCCAGTTCCCCCGCAGACTGGTAGCGCTTCTCGCGATCCTTCTCCAGGGCCTTCAACACGATCGTCTCCAGGTCACCGCGCAGCTTGCGATCGATGGCGCTTGGCCGGTCCGGAACCGTATCCTGGATCATTCGCGTCGCATGCGGAATCGATGTGGTCGACACATCGTACGGCAACTGGTCGCAGATCAGTTCATACAGCACCATGCCCAGCGCGTACACGTCGCTGCGGGTATCGAGGTCCCGCGCGTTGCCCTCGCATTGTTCCGGGCTCATGTACTGAAGTGTCCCAATCAACTGCCCGACCTCGGTGTGCATCGTCGTCACGGCGATGTCCGAGTCGGTCGCCCGGGCAATTCCGAAGTCAATGATCTTGACGATGGGCCTTCCGATGTCGCCGCCACGACGATGCGGCCGGGCATTCGCGCCCGTCGCCTCACCCTCTTCCTCAGAAGGAAGGGGATCAACGCCGCCCTCGTCATAATCCGCGGTCCGCTCTTCATGGCTCTTCTTCGCCTCGATGCCCTGAGGCCTCGATGCTTCGACGCCCTCCTCTCCCACCAGGATGTTTCCCGGCTTCAGGTCGCGGTGGATGATTCCCTTCTGATGACCATGCTGCACCGCATCGCACACCTGGGCGAAGAGTTCCAGTCGTCGCCGGATCTCCAGCCCCCGCTGCCGCGCGTAGCGGGTGATCGGCATGGCCCCGGGAATGAACTCCATGACGAAGTACGGCACGCCGCCGGAGCCATCATCCCACGTCCCGGCTTCGAAGACCGTGGCGATGCCCGGGTGGCGCAGCGAGCCTAGCAATTCCGCTTCCCACTCGAAGCGCCGCAGCGCGGTGCGCGAGGCCAGCCCCCGCTTCATCACCTTGATCGCCACGGTGCGGCGGGGCTTGTCCTGCTCGGCCTCGTAGACCTCGCCCATGCCCCCGGCAGCGATGATCCGCGTGACGCGATACCCGGCGATCCGCTCGGGCGGCGGCGACGCATCCCGGGCGGCCGCGCCGCTGCAGCGCCGGCCTTCCCCGATCGGCGCAACGACCGGCCCGCTGTCATTCAGCAGTATCGCTGCGAGATTCCGGGCTTGCTCCGGCGTGATGGACATGAACTGTCAGCCCCCAACGATTCCTCATATACGTTACCTACGACACCCCCGACCTGATATCGCCCGCGAGCCGAGGGCGGCACAATCTCAGGACGGGGAAGGAAAAGGGGTCGGGAGTGCCCTGTAGAAACCCTGGCCGAATTCGTCAGTCGACCAGCCCTCAGAGGCCACAAGCGAGGGGCTGATGGCCCAAATCGGGGGGGTTTCTACAGGGCAGGTCGGGAGTCTTTAAAGCGCCGATCGCAGACCCGCACAGGCGCGACGCCTGTGCCACCATGTCACTCAGCGCTCCCTCAGCCCCGGACCAGTCGCGGCTCGTTCGGAGACACGCACGGGCTGGAAGCCCATGCCACCATCTCCCCCTCATGGCTCATGCCTCATGCCTCATCGCGCATGGCGCATGGCTCATGGCTTTTCCCGCCCCTTCGCCCCCTGCATCTGCATCCGCAGCGCCTGGCGCATCATCAGACGCATCTGTCTCAGCTCGCGCTCGGGGACCGCGGACTGCTCGAAGTCGACCACGATCGCCGGGTGCCAGCGGGCGTCGCCGGCCACGTAATCCAGTTGCTCGCCCAGGCGCTCGGCCATGTCGCCCATGTGCGCCGCTCCGTACAGGATCGCGATCGACTTGACCTGCGGCTCCTTCTCCACCACCTGCTTCAGGTCGTCGATCACCACCTGGTTGCGCATGTCCACGATCACCTCGCCGAAGCCCTCGCCGAACTGGCCCATGCTTAGTTCGACCATCGACTCATCGCCGAGCATCTCGATCATCACCACCTTCATCATGTCCGCGATCGCCCCGTCGAGCATGGCATCGGCCAGGCGCATCACCCCGAGGAAGACCTTGGCCACCTGCGCGAAGATGGATGTTCCCGCCAGAGCGCCGCTGACCAGCTCGAACTCCACGCCGCGCTCCGCCAGGGCCCGGTCCACCTGGTCCATCGCCATGTCGCTGCACCGCCAGTTGTCCAGGCCGTAATCGAGCGCGAAGAGCTGGAACTCCAGGCGCAGGGCATCGGCGAGCTGGGCCTGGATGTTGTCATCCTCATCCTCGCCGGCCATCGACACCGGCGGCGGCAGATCGGCCAGGTCGATGTCAGCATCGGGCCCTTCGCCGCCCGGCTTGCCATCGCGCCCGAGACTGATGAGCCCGTATGCCGCGCCCTCCTCGCGCCGTTCATATGTCAGCTTCCGGCCCCAGCCATCGCGCGAGGCGTTGTCCAGCCAGTGCCCCAGCCGCGCATCGAGCCGTGTCGCGAACTCGCGCACATGGGCCAGGTCATCGGGATAGGTCTCGCGGGCATCGTGAAACGTCTCGACCAGGCCGCCGACGAATCCCATCGCCGCCTCGGTGCCGGCGATGCGCTCGTCATCCGTTCCCCCCGCCGCGCCCTTCGCCCCCGCCGGCAGGACGGACTCGTACAGCACGATGTCGTACTCGGCCAGCTCCTTCTGGATGCCGCGGTAGAACGCCCGCTCGCCGATATGCGCCACCCCCACCAGCGTCACCGTCGGCCCCTCGCCCCCGCGCGGCAGGTAATCCCTTGAAGCGATCTCCAGCGTGATCGACTTGCCGGGCTTCTCGGCCACGCGCAGAAACGGTATGACCTCGGCCGTCGCCGCATTGTCCTTCGCCGCCGGCTCATCCTTCGCCGGCTTCGCGGGCGCATCCTGGGCGATGACCGCGGTGCTGATGGTCGCCGCGGCGATGAGGATGGCCAGCGCTGCCGCCATGGCTCGCTGTACGCGCATCGGGGTGCCTGGTTGCATGAACATCTCCTGATCAGCCGCGCTTCATGGCCGCGGGCCGTGTTGCCGATTCGCGCGGCGGGGCAAGGGACGGTTCCGCGTCCCCCGTCTGGCCGTCCGGCTGTTCGGCGTGGCCGGCCTGTTCGGGCTGGCTGACATCACGGTCTTGTGTCCGGGGGTGCGTCCGGTCATTTGTCCGGGGGTGTGTCCGGGCTTGCGTCCGGGGGTGTGCGGCCTCTCCTTGTTGGGCCGCGGCGATGACCGATTCCAGCCGCCCGAGGGCCCGGTCCACGTGACTGCGGAAGACCATGTAGGGAAAGAGCGTGATGAGGGCCACGACGAGGCCCAGGGCGGTGGTGAGAAGCGCGGCCGCGATACCCGCCGAGACATCGCGCGGGTCGGTGAGCGTGGACTGCTCGCCGAGAAGCCGGAACGACTGGATGATGCCGATGACCGTGCCGAGGATGCCCAGCAGCGGCGCTGCGGTGACGATGGTCGAGAGCGTGACCATGAAGCGGTCCAGCCGGGGCCGCTGGGCCTCGACGATCTCGACGGCGACGGCCTCGGTGGCCCCGTGCCTGAGCAGGCGGCGGGCGACCTCGGCGAAGGGCGAGCGATCGCCGTCGATCAGCCCCCGGGCCCTGGCCTCATCGCCCCGGCGAAGGGCATCGTTGAGCGCGGCAAGGCGGCGCAGGCGGCGGGGCCGATGGGTGAGGGTCCAGAACCAGGTCCGCTCGAAGATCAGTCCCAGACTGACGACGCTGAGGGCAAAAAGCGGCACCATGACCCACCCGCCGCGTTCAATGAGCATGGCGATGTCATCGCCGAAGGCGGTCATGGGGGGATGATAGGGGTGGCCGGTGGCACAGGCGTCCTGCCTGTACGGCTCTTCATACGAGCCCGAAGCGCCCCCGGTCGCGCCGGGTCGGCGGGGAATGATCGGGGAATAACCGGGACGGGGGCAATCGGGACGGATTCGCATGTCGGCGTGATGGCGCATTGGTGAGGGCCGCGGATTCGATGTCGGGCGGCCGGCGGTTGAGCGTGCGAGTCCCTTCGCGTCAGGTCGAAGAGACCTGACCTACGCACTGTCAAGCGTTGCCAGGCGATTCGTCGGGCAGGCCGGAGGCGGCAGGCCGTTGGCCGGAGGGACGGATGGCCCCTTCACTCCGGCACCCGCCCCCATGGGAGTGGGCGAGGTCCCGTCATCCCCCCAGCAGGATTGTCACCCCGACCAGCACAATCCCCACCCCAACCATCGCCGAGCCCGTCCGCCACGGCTTCGCGCCCGTGAAATGCCCCCAGCGGTGCCCGAGTATGAAGAGCATGACCAGTGCGACCGAGTTGGACAGTCGTGCCGCCACCATCGGGTTCTCCACGAACGCGAAAGGCACGATGATCGGCACCGTCATCATCGTGATCAGGACCGCCACCGCGAAGCCGCCGAGCACATCGCCCGCGTGGATGCCGACGGCGCGCGGCTCGGCCCGGCGCATGCCGCCAAGGAGGATCCGGTAGACGTCCGCCCGCTCCGCCTCCGAGGTGAACCCCCGGAACATGTCGTCGAGTTGCCGTCCGATGGCGCCAAGGGCCCGGTCATCCTGCAGGCCGCGGACAGCGCGGATCAGCCGCGCTGCGTGCCCGCGCCCGAACACCGCGAGCATGATTTACATGACGCCGTCGACGATGCCCCAGGCGATGTTGCAGCCAAGGATGGCGATGAGCAGCTCGCGGCTGGTGGCCTCATCGATGCCCAGGCACACCGCGCCGGTGAAACCCAGGGCCATGATCAGCCCGAAGAGCGTCTCGCCGATGCGGTCGGCGGGCTCGAGGTGTCGCTTGATGAATGTCACGCCGAGCATGTCGTGGCTCCTTCGAATCGGCCCGGCCGGCGGCGTCGGCGCGAATCCGGACCGCGGCCGAACATGATGACATCATTACGCCCGCGCCACCGGCCCGTCACGGCGGCATGCCGGCGATACAATCCGCCCGATGCCGCATATGACCGAGCCGCGATCCCCCGAGCAACTTCTGCTGGATGACCTGGCCGCCCTGGCCGACGTCGTCCGCGCCGATCTTGCCGCGCGTCTGGACCGGCTGGACCTGCCGGAGAATCTCCTGGAGGCCGTTCGCTACTCGGTCCTCGATGGTGGCAAGCGGCTGCGGCCGACTCTGACGATCCTTTCCTGCGAGGCCGTTGGCGGCGACCGCGAGGCGGCCATGCCCGCGGCCTGCGCCATCGAGCTGATCCACTGCTTCAGTCTGGTCCACGATGACCTGCCGGCGATGGATGACGATGACCTGCGGCGGGGCCGACCGACCCTGCACCGACACGCCGGGGAGGCGATGGCGATCCTGGCCGGCGATGTGATGGTCTCGGTGGCCTTTGAGTGGCTGGATCAGGCCGAGCTGCCGGGCGAGGCCCGGTCGATGCTGGTGGCGGAGCTGGCCCGGGCGACCTCGGCGATGATCGCCGGGCAGGTCTATGACACACTGGGGGGGTTCGACCGGTCGATGCCCGATGTGCAGCGCCTCCTGCTGATTCACCGGAACAAGACCGAGGCGTTGATTCGATGCGCCTGCCGCATGGGGGCGTTGTCCGGGGGGGCGA
>Ga0299906_10005710_pt1 | contig 10098 bp, 6 predicted proteins | sample RVTome_14_FD_200259 | JGI IMG/M metagenome (GOLD analysis project Ga0299906, IMG submission 200259) | Soil microbial communities from uranium-contaminated site in the Upper Colorado River Basin, Wyoming, United States - RVT145D125 (version 2) ...
ACGCCTCCCGACGGGAAGGCGCTTCCTTGCCCCGGCTTTCGAGGAGAAGCCCGCAGGTGGAGTCTCGAAGCAAGGCCAGGTGATCCATTGAGCGAAGACCGACGCTTCAACGTCCTGAACCATGTCATGGTCCCGTTGCACGCCCTCGTTCCGGACGAGGAGGTGCCCTCCGTCCTCGGCCGCTACGGCATCCAGAAGGAGCAGCTGCCCAAGATCCGCAGCAACGACCCTGCGGCCAAGGTCATCGGCGCCAAGCCGGGCCAGGTCGTCAAGATCACGCGAAAGTCCCCCACCGCCGGGGAGGCCATCGCCTACCGCCTCGTCGTCGAGGCCATCTAAGGAGCCCTGATCCATGCGCGAACTCGTCGACGCCTTCTACAAGGAACGCTCGATCGTCAACCACCACATCGCCAGCTACAACGACTTCCTGGCGCACCGCCTCCAGCACGTCATCGACAACATCCGCATCGGGGACGATGATACTGCCGAGCGCGGCGGGGTGCAGACGGACATCGAGGGCTATTACATCAAGCTCGGGAAGATCAACGTCGGGCGCCCCGTCGTGAAGGAGGCCGACGGCTCCCTCCGGCCCCTGACGCCGATGGAGAGCCGCCTGCGGAACCTGACGTACCAGGCCCCCCTCACGCTGGAGTTCATCCCGGTCATCGACGGCATCGAGCACGAGCCGGAGCTGGTCAACATCGGCCGCCTGCCGATCATGGCCAACTCGAGCCACTGCAACATAAACCGGAAGGTCCTGGAGGAGGTCGAGGGCCGTCCCCTCTCCGACGAGGAGTACAAGGCGAAGCTCGTGGAGATGCAGGAGGACGCGCTCGACCCGGGCGGGTACTTCATCAGCAACGGCACGGAGCGCGTCCTGATCACGCTGGAGGACCTGGCCCCGAACCGCGTGCTCGTCGAGAAGGCCACGCGCTACGGCACCGACGTGGAGATCGCGAAGGTGTTCAGCCAGCACGAGGGGTACCGCGCCCTCGTCGTGGTCGAGCGCAAGAAGGACGGGGACCTCATGGTCACCGTCCCGTCGGCGTCCGGCCAGATCCCGCTCATCATCCTCCTCCGTGCGCTCGGCATGGAGTCGGACGAGGAGATCGTCCACGCCATCCAGAGCGACGAGCAGATGGAGCCGCTCATCTTCGGCAACATCGAGTCGGCGGCGGAGGAGTACGGCGTCACCAACCGCGAGGAGGCCATCGCGTACCTCGGCAAGCGCCTCGCCGGCGGCCAGGCGAAGGAGTACCGCGTCAAACGCGTCGAGGCGCTCATGGACCGGAACCTCCTGCCCCACCTGGGCCAGGAGCCCGAGGACCGCATCACGAAGGCGATCTTCCTCGCCCGCATGGGCCAGGCCGTCTTCGAGCTCTACCTCAGCCTCCGCGAGGAGGACGACAAGGACCACTACGCCAACAAGCGCCTCAAGCTCGCGGGCGACCTCATGGAGGACCTGTTCCGCGTCGCCTTCATGGCGCTCTGCAAGGACCTGAAGTACCAGCTCGAGCGAGCGCACGCGCGCAACCGCGACGTGAAGATCCAGACCGCCGTGCGCGCCGACGTGCTGACGCAGCGCCTGCTGCACAGCCTCGCGACGGGCAACTGGGTCTCCGGCCGCGCCGGCGTGAGCCAGTTGCTGGACCGCACGAGCAACCTGGCCGCGCTGTCCCACATGCGCCGCGTCACGTCGCCCCTCACGCGCTCGCAGCCCCACTTCGAGGCCCGTGACCTGCACTCCACGCAGTGGGGCCGGCTGTGCCCCAACGAGACGCCCGAGGGCCCGAACTGCGGCCTCGTGAAGAACCTCAGCCTCTGCGTCGAGATCTCGGAGGGCTTCCCGGACCGCGAGGTGGAGCGCGTGCTGCGCGACTTCGGTCTGCGTCCCGTCGAGCGCGACGCCCCCGGCTCCCAGGTCTACCTCAACGGCGACCTGGTCGGCCTGCACGACGATGCCAAGGACCTCGTCCAGCGCATCAAGGAGCGCCGCCGCGCCGGCCTCCTCTCGAACGAGGTCAACGTCTACCACGAGGACGACTCGGACAGCGTCTTCCTCAACTGCGACGCCGGCCGCGTCCGCCGCCCGCTCCTCGTCGTCGAGAACGGCAAGCTCCGGTACAGCGACGAGTACCAGAAGGACCTCGACGAGGGCCGGCTGCAGTGGAGCGACCTCATCAACGAGGGCGTCATCGAGTACATCGACGCGGAGGAGGAAGAGAACCTCTACATCGCGCTCGACCCGGACGCCGTGACGGCAGAGCACACGCACTGCGAGATCGACCCCATGGTCATCCTCGGCATCGGCTCCAGCCTCGTGCCGTTCCCGCAGCACAACTCGAGCCCCCGCATCACGATGGGCGCCGGGATGGGCAAGCAGAGCCTCGGCTTCGGTGACGCGAACTACCGCATCCGCCCCGACACGCGCGGCCACCTGCTGCACTATCCGCAGATGCCGCTGACGCAGACGCACGCGGGGAACTACATCCACTTCAACGACCGCCCCGCGGGGCAGAACTTCGTCGTCGCCGTGATGTCGTTCCACGGGTACAACATGGAGGACGCCATCGTCATGAGCAAGTCCTCCATCGAGCGCGGCCTCGGCCGCTCCACCTTCTTCCGGACGTACTCGACGGAGGAGCGCCGCTACCCCGGCGGGCAGGAGGACCGCTTCGAGCGCCCCGACCCGGAGTGCCGCGGCGTCCGCCCCGAGGAGATGTACGCCTACATCGAGGAGGACGGACTCATCGCCCCCGAGCGCCCCGTGCGCGGCGGCGACGTCCTGGTCGGCAAGACGAGCCCACCCCGCTTCCTCGAGGAGCCGACGGACTTCCTCACGCCGCAGAAGCGCCGCGAGACCTCGGTCACCGTGCGCCACGGCGAGCGTGGGTACGTGGACACCGTCATGCTGACGGAATCCGTCAACGGCAGCCGCATGGTGAAGATCAAGGTCCGTGACCAGCGGATCCCCGAGCTCGGCGACAAGTTCGCGTCCAAGCACGGCCAGAAGGGCGTGCTCGGGCTCATGGTGCCCCAGGAGGGCCTCCCGTTCGACGAGGGTGGCCAGACGCCGGACATCATCATCAACCCGCATGCCATCCCGTCGCGGATGACGGTGGCGCACGTGCTGGAGATGATCGGCGGCCTCGTCGGCAGCGCCGAGGGGCGGTTCATCGACGGCACGGCGTTCAGCGGGGAGACCGAGCAGGGCCTCCGCGACGCGCTTCTACAGAACGGCTTCAAGCACAACGGCCGCCGCCGCCTGCACGACGGGCAGACCGGCCGCATGTTCGAGGCCGACATCTTCGTGGGCTGCATCTACTACCAGAAGCTGCACCACATGGTGAGCGGCAAGATCCACGCCCGCAGCCGCGGACCCGTGCAGATCCTCACCCGCCAGCCCACCGAGGGGCGCGCCCGCGACGGCGGCCTGCGCTTCGGCGAGATGGAGCGCGACGCCCTCATCGGGCATGGCGTCTCCATGGTCATCAAGGACCGTCTCCTCGACGAGTCCGACCTGACGACGCAGTTCGTCTGCGACCACTGCGGCCACGTGGCCATGCTGGACCGGCGCGGCTTCTACCGCTGCACCGTCTGCGGCGACGAGGCCGACATCCACCCGGTCGAGATGAGCTACGCGTACAAGCTTCTCATGGAGGAATTGAAAGCCTTGATCCTTGCACCGCGGATGCGCCTGGAGGCGTTGGTCTGATGCGCTTGACGAACCAGCCGAAGAAGATCGGCTACATGCAGTTCGGCCTGCTCTCCCCGAAGGAGATCCGCGGCCTCTCCGCGACGAAGGTCATCACGGCCGACACATACGACGACGACGGGTTCCCCATCGAGATGGGGCTCATGGACCCCCGCCTCGGCGTCATCGAGCCCGGCCTGCGGTGCAAGACGTGCGGCCAGAAGGTCGGCGACTGCCCGGGCCATTTCGGCCACATCGACCTCGCGATGCCCGTCATCCACGTGGGCTTCGTCCGCGTCGTGCGCGACATCCTCCGGTCGACGTGCCGTGGCTGCGGCAAGGTCCTCTTCAGCGAGCGCATCCGGCAGGAGTTCGACCGGATGCTGAAGCAGTACATCCTCGAGGACAAGGACACCAGCGTCCTCGCGAAGCGCGTCGCGAAGGAGGCCGCCAACGTGACGGTGTGCCCTCACTGCGGCCGCGAGCACGGCACGATCGATGTGGACAAGCCCACGACGTTCCGCGAGAACGGCCACAAGATGACCCCGAGCGAGGTCCGCGAGTGGCTCGAGAAAGTGCCGGACGAGGACCTGCCGCTCCTTGCCATCAACCCCGAGGTGTGCCGCCCCGAGTGGATGGTCCTCACGGTCCTTCCTGTGCCGCCGGTGACGATGCGCCCCTCGATCACCCTTGAGTCCGGGGAGCGCTCCGAGGACGACCTGACGCACAAGCTCGTCGACGTCATCCGTATCAACCAGCGGCTCCAGGAGAACCGCGACGCGGGTGCGCCGCAGCTCATCGTCGAGGATCTGTGGGAGCTGCTGCAGTACCACATCACGACGTACTTCGACAACCAGACGGCCGGCATCCCGCCGGCGCGCCACCGCTCGGGCCGCCCCCTGAAGACCATCAGCCAGCGCCTCAAGGGCAAGGAGGGCCGCTTCCGCAGCAACCTGTCCGGCAAGCGCGTGAACTTCTCCGCCCGGACCGTCATCAGCCCGGACCCCAACCTCAGCATCAACGAGGTCGGGGTGCCGATCGAGTGCTCGCGCGAGCTCACCGTCCCGGTCCGCGTGACGACGGCGAACTTCGCCTACTGCCAGGAGATGATCCTGCGCGGCCCCGAGCCGGGCAAACCGGAGGACCGCCTGTACCAGCCGGGCGTGAACTACGTCATCCGTCCCGACGGACGGCGCGTGAAGGTGACGACGAAGAACGCGGACGAGGTCGCGAAGCGGCTGGAGGTCGGGGCCATCGTGGAGCGCCAGCTCGACGACGGCGACGTCGTCCTGTTCAACCGGCAGCCGACCCTGCACCGGATGAGCATGATGTGCCACACGGTGCGCGTCATGCCGGGCAAGACCTTCCGGTTCAACCTCCCCTGCTGTCCACCGTACAACGCGGACTTCGACGGGGACGAGATGAACCTGCACGTCATCCAGGGCGAGGAGGCCCGCGCGGAGGCCGAGATCCTGATGAAGGTGCAGGAGAACATCCGGAGCCCCCGGTTCGGCGGCCCCATCATCGGTGCCATCCACGACCACATCTCCGGCAACTTCCTGCTCACCTGGAACCAGGGCAAGAAGGGCGCCAAGGGCGCGAAACTCTCCATCGAGGATGCGACCCAGGTCCTCGCCCGCGTCGGGTTCAAGGGCCAGTCCCCGCCGATCTTCACCGAGAAGGACGCCCGCGGCGAGGAGCGGAAATACGTCTGGGGCAAGGACATCTTCAGCACGCTGCTGCCCGAGGACCTGAACCTGGAGTTCCGCGGCGCCGCGTGCCCGTCGGGGATGCAGCGGGAGGAGGCCCTGAGGGACGAGAACGACTACTGGGTCGTGATCGAGAACGGCCAGCTCCTCAAGGGCGGCATCGACGAGAAGGGCATCAGCGCCTTCAAGGGCGTGATCCTGGACACCATCGCGCGCAAGTTCGGCAACACCGCCGCCCGCGAGTTCCTTGACAAGGTCACGAAGCTCGGCAACGGCTACATCACGCTGCGCGGCTTCAGCACCTCCATCGACGACGAGGACATCCCCGACGCCGCGAAGGAGGAGATCCACGCCAAGGTCGTCGAGACGGAGCGCCGCGTCGACGAGCTGGTCAAGCAGTACGAGAAGCATCTTCTCATGCAGAAGGGCGTCCGCAAGTACCCCAAGGAGCTCGAGGACGTCGAGCCGTTGCAGAACCTGCCCGGCCGCACCGTGGAGGAGACCCTCGAGATGGAGATCATGCGCGAGACCGGACAGGCCCGTGACGCCGCGGGTGAGATCGCCAGCCACTACCTCGGCATGGAGAACAGTGCCGTGCTGATGGCGCGATGCGGCGCCCGCGGCTCGATGCTGAACCTGTCGCAGATGGCAGGCCTCGTGGGCCAACAGGCCGTCCGCGGGGAGCGCATCCACCGCGGCTACGCCAAGCGCACGCTGCCGCACTTCAAGTGGAACGACCTCGGCGCGGACGCGAAGGGCTTCGTCGCCGCCAGCTACAAGCAGGGCCTCACGCCCACGGAGTACTTCTTCCACTCCATGGGCGGCCGCGAGGGGCTGGTCGACACCGCCGTGCGGACGAGCCGGTCCGGGTACATGCAGCGCCGTCTCATCAACGCGCTAGAAGACCTCAAGGTCGCAAGCGACGGCACCGTCCGCAACACGGCGGGGACGATCATCCAGTTCACCTACGGCGAGGACGGCGTGGACCCGGCGCGCAGTGCCGGCGGCGACCCGATCGACTTCGAGTTCGTGCTGCGCGAGGCGGAACGCCGCAGCAAGGGCGCCAAGAAGGCCGCCGGGGGTGCGTAGATGGCCTCCGCGCAGACGATCAAGAGCTTCATCAACACGTACGGGCTCGACGAGGACACCGCCAACCGCCTCGCGGAGGCCGGCTTCACGGTCACGAAGGCGAAGGCCGCCTCGAAGAAGGACCTCATGGACGCGGGCTTCACGGGCAACGAGGTCGAGGAGATCCTGCTCAAGCTCGGCAAGGCCAAGCGCGAGGCGGCCGCCCGGCGCACGCGCCGCACCGCCGTCGAGGACGAGCGCGAGTACGAGGTCTACCTCGAGCGCGTCGAGACACGCGACCCGAAGCTCCTGAAAAAGGACGAGCTGCTCGTCGACCACCTGGAGAAACAGGGCTTGGCTCTCCCACGCAGCCTGCTGCGGCGCGTCGTCGACGGCGCCGTGGGCCGCGGCTTCACGGAAGCCCAGATGAAGGTCGCGGCGGAGGTCGCCTCGGAGGAATACCAGAAGGCCCGCGTCGACCCGACCGAGGCCGCCGGCATCGTGAGCGCCCAGTCGATCGGCGAGCCCGGCACGCAGATGACGATGCGCACGTTCCACTTCGCGGGCGTGGCGGAGATCAACGTGACGCTCGGGCTGCCACGGCTGATCGAGATCGTCGACGCCCGCCGCCAGCCCAGCACACCGACGATGACGATCTATCTCGTGGAGAAGGTCCGGACGGACCGCTTGGCGACGACGGCCATCGTCAACCGAATCGAGACCACGCGCCTGAAGGACATCGCGGACATCCAGAGCGACCTGGCGAACCTCGAGATCCGCGTCGTCCCCAACGCGGAACTCCTTGAGCAGAAGGACATCTCCCCCGACGAGGCCCTCGACGCCGTGAACCGCGTCCGCAAGGTCACGGCGCAGGAAGAGGCAAAGGGCGTCATCGTCGTCACGCTGGCGGAGCCCAACTTCAAGAACCTCCAGAAGGCCGTCGAGGATCTCCGCAAGGCCAAGGTCAAGGGCATCGACGGCATCGAGCGCGTCGTGACGCGCCGTGACGAGGTCGAGGGTGGATACGTCCTGTACTCGGAGGGCAGCAACCTCCGCGAGGTCCTGGAGATCGAAGGCGTGGACGGCAAGCGCGTCCGCACGAACGACATCCAGCAGATCCAGGAAGAGCTTGGCATCGAGGCCGCGCGCGCCTCGGTCATGCAGGAGGCCTACGACACGCTCGCGGGCCAGGGCCTGCAGGTCGACAAGCGGCATCTCATGCTCGTGGCGGACGTCATGACGTCCGACGGCGATGTCAAGGCCATCGGGCGCCAGGGCGTCTCCGGCCAGAAGTCGTCCATCCTCGCGCGCGCCGCGTTCGAGATCACGGTCGACCACCTGCTCACCGCCGGCATGACCGGCGAGGTCGATCCCCTGAACGGCGTGGCGGAGAACATCATCGTCGGCCAACCCGTCAACCTCGGCACCGGCGCCGTGCGCCTGTCGATGGACACGAAGAAGCTCCGGAAGCTCGTCAAGACCATGCCGGAGCCCAAGAACACCGTACCCGAGCCCGAGGAACTGGAGGCCATGTTCGGCCCCGACGAACCCTTCGGCATCGAGCCGGGCCACCTCCCCCCCGAGGGCTCCCCAGAAGAGCCCCCCGAGCCGGAGGACCCTGAGGAACAACCCCTTCCCAGCCAAGAAGAACCCGCCAGTGAGGAGGCCTGACCATGGACGTACAACGTAGCCTGAGAACCGTGATCGCCACCGGCAAGGTCCTGATCGGAGCCGATCAGACCGCCAAGGCGGTCCGCCGCGGGGAGGCCAAGCTGGTCATCCTCGCCGAGAACAGCCCGCAAGCCGATCAGATCCGCGAAGCCGCAACGGATGGGCGCGTGCCCGTGTACCGCTTCAACGGCATGGGCACGCAACTGGGCCCTGCCTGCGGCAAGCCCTTCGCGATCTCCGCACTCGCCATCCTGGATGCCGGCGACTCCGACATCCTCCAGCTCGCGAAGTGAGCCCATGACCCAGACGACGAACCGGCGTCCCACCGCAGCGACCCTCGGGGTGGACGCTTGACCGACATCGAACTGTCCATGGAGGCCATCGGCCTCATCAACGAGGCCGAGAAGCGGCTGCGTGCCCGCATCCGCGACGCCGTGGACGAAGGCGACCGCATTGTCTTCATCACGGAGAAGGGCCACCTTGGCCAAGCGCTTGGCAAGGAGGCGAAGAACCTCCAGATGATGCGCGAGCTCCTGAAGAAGGACGTCAAGTTCGTCGAGTGGGACGACGACAAGCAGATCTTCGTCCGCAACCTGTTCAAGCCCTTCGACGTGGCGTCGATCCGGCTGGAGACGAACCGCGTCGAGGCCAAGGAGGGCGAGGAGGACGAGGCGCGCATCAGGATCCGCGCGATCGTCGAGGTCGAGGCCAAGGACAAGGGCAAGGCCATCGGCAAGAACGGCCGCAACATCGCCTCCATCCGCCACATCGCGAAGAGGCATCATGAGATCGACGAAGTGCAAGTGGTGTGAGCGCAGCGAACACCACGCGCACTTCTCGATCTCAGCGAGGCCGTAGGCCGAGCGGACCCGGCGGCGTGAGCCTTTGCCCATCCCGTTTTAAGCCCGGGGGCGCCATGGGGGCGTGATGCCGGGCCTCGGAGGCGCTCTTCAAGTGGCGCTCTTCACCATCGTCTGGCCAGGCCTGCTCCTGGTCAGCGCCTACGCGGTGGTCGGTGCGATCCGATTCTACCGGAGCGTGCACCGTTCGGCTCCGGGGCAGCTTGTGCTGCTGACCGTCGTGGGATGGGTCCTGTCCCTGATCGGCGTCGCGCTCGTGGGGTCGTTCTACCTCGCCGCGGCGCCCGAGGACGCGGCCCCCGTGATGCTGCCGGTGTTCATCCTGTGGGCGGGGAGCATGCTGACGATCGTCTGGGTGATCCAGCATTGGGGCCGCGAGGCCGTGAACCTGGAGAGCTACTACCTGGAACTGGAGCAGATGGACAAGATGAAGAGCCAGTTCATCAACAACGTTGCGCACGAGCTGAACACCCCGATCACGCCGCTCAAGCTCCAGCTCGGAATCCTGAAGTCGGGGAACCTCGGCGAGTTGAACACGCGGCAGCAGGCGTCCTTGCAGGCGATCGACCGCAACGTGGACCGTCTGGCCGTGCTGGTCGAGCAGGTGCTCCTCGCGAGCATGGTCCAGAGCGGTCGCCTGCCCATGGACTTCACCCGCATCCCCTTGAGGTCCCTCGTGGAGGAGGCGGTGAAGGAGGCGCAACGGCTGCCGGAGCGCACTGGAGCCAACGTCGAGATCGGAGTGGCGGAAGACCTTCTGGCGGACTGCGACCGGGAGAGGATGCGTTACGTCATGGTCCACACGCTCGCCCAGGCGCTCCGCGACACGACCGAGGGCGGCCGCGTGCGCATCACGGCGGAGAGCCGCAGCGCGGATGTCATCGTGCGCGTCCGCGACGAGGGCGCAAGCGCCGCCCAGATGGAGCGCGCGTTCCGACCCTTCACGGACTCCTTCGAGCCCTGGACCTCGGAGCGGGGCCTGGGCCTCGAGTTGTTCATCGCGCGGGGGATCGTCGAGCGCCACGGCGGCCGCATGTGGATCGAGAGCTCGGGCCCGGACGGAGCCGCGGTCCTCGCGTTCTCCCTGCCCCGCCGG
>Ga0299906_10005711_pt1 | contig 10097 bp, 7 predicted proteins | sample RVTome_14_FD_200259 | JGI IMG/M metagenome (GOLD analysis project Ga0299906, IMG submission 200259) | Soil microbial communities from uranium-contaminated site in the Upper Colorado River Basin, Wyoming, United States - RVT145D125 (version 2) ...
TTTACACTGACGATGCCTTCCGGCATTGGCAGCGCATGCTCGGGGGCGCCCATGAGCGCCACGCGCATGTAGTCGATCCAGATCGGCAATGCCGTACGGGAGCCCTCCTCACGCGGACCGAGCGGCTCGAAGTTGTCGTAACCGACATAGACAACCGCGGACAGGTCCGCATTGAATCCGCCGAACCAGGCATCGCGACGATCGTTCGAGGTTCCGGTCTTGCCGGACAGGTCCCTGCGCCCAAGCTTGAGAGCAAGTCGACCCGTGCCGCGCAATATCACATCGCGCATCATGTCGGAAATCAGATAAGCGTTCTGTTCGCTGATGACTCGCGGCGCCAGATTCACGTCGGCGTAGAGTTCAGGGGCTGCGGTGGCATCCGGCCTGTAGCTGAGTGCAACTTCCGCCATCTGTTCCAGTGACATCGAAACCGAACCTACCGGAGAATCCGGTTGCGTTTCGCATTCACGGCAAACGACGTGCGGGCTGGCGCGATAAAGGACCTCGTCATCCGGGCCGATGATGGCGTCGATGACATAGGGTTTGATGGAATACCCGCCGTTGGCAAAGACTGCGTATGCCTGCGCCATGTCCAGGGGTGAGGCATTGCCCCCGCCCAGCGCCAGTGAACCGTTGCGTGGCAACGCGGCATCGCTGAAACCAAACGGAGCCAGGTGTCGTACGGCATTGCCTATGCCGGTGTTATTCAGTAGCAACCGCACAGATGCCAGGTTCATGGATTGGACCAGCGCCTCACGCATGCGCTGTTCGCCGTAGAATCGCCCGCTGTAATTGACCGGGCGCCACACTGCTTCGAGCTCGGAAGAATTGATGACCACCGGTGCGTCCATGACGATGGTCGCCGGCGTATTGCCCTGCTCGAGAGCTGCTGAATAAATGAAGGGCTTGAACGAGGAGCCCGGCTGGCGCGCTGCCTGGGTCGCACGATTGAACTTGCTGATCGAAAAATCGAAGCCGCCGCTGAGAGCGGTAATGGCCCCGTCGTTCGGGTCGACCGAGACTACCGCACCCTGCGCCAGCGGTACCTCTGCCAGGGCGTAGCCGCCGCCCTTCAGGGGCATCACATAGATGATGTCGCCAACCTTCAACACGTCCTTTGCCGTTACCGGGGCGGGACCGAAGGTTTCGCTGTCCATGAATGGCCTGGCCCAGGAAATGCCGCGCCAGGGCAACACGGCACGCATGCCGTTCTGCAACACGACTGCCGCGCTGTTATCGTCGTTGACGGCGGAAACGACAGCAACCGAGAGGCCGCCCGGACTGGCGTATGCCTGCAAACTGACTCGCACTTCATCGGGCCATTCTTCATAGGGACCCTGCAAAATCTGCGGATCCGCCTCGAGCGTACCGATCGGGCCGCGATAGCCACGCCTGTGACTGAATTGCAGGAGGCCGTTGCGTAACGCGTAGTTGGCAGCTTCCTGCATTCGTGAGTCGACCGTGGTCAGTACCCGGTAACCGGCGGCATAAGTGGCATCACCGTAACGAGTCAGCATTTCCCGGCGCACCATCTCCGCAACGTACGGCGCCGACAGGTCATTGGCGGTGCCATGCAGCTGTGAGACGAGCGGGAATGCCATTGCCTCGTCAAACTGTTCGTCGCTGATGAAATCGAGCTCATGCATCCGATCGAGCACATACGCACGTCGCATGGTTGCGTTGGCCGGACTTCGCACCGGGTTGTACTCGGAAGGTGCCGGCAGCACGCCGGCCAGGGTGGCGGCTTCGGCAATGTTGATCTCCGCGAGTGGCTTGCCGAAATACACCTGCGCCGCCGCAGCTACTCCGTAAGCGCGCTGACCGAAGAACATCTTGTTCAGGAACAGGGCCATGATCTCCTGCTTGGTGAATTCCTGTTCGATCTTGTAGGCAAGGAATGCTTCTCTGAGCTTGCGGGTAAAAAGCCGCTCGCGCGTCAGGAAGTAATCGCGTGCGAGTTGCTGGGTTATGGTGCTGCCTCCCTGGCTCAGTGACCCGGAGGCAAGAAAGTTGAAGCCGGCCCGCAGTACCCCTTGATAGTCGACTCCCGGATGCTCGAAAAACCGCCGGTCTTCGGCGGCGACGAAGGCGTGGACGACAAATTGCTGCAACTCGTCGTAACTGACCAGGATGCGGCGTCGCTCACCGACTTCCTCGATAAGGCGGCCGTCACGGCTGAAGATGCGCAAGGGTATCTGCAGCGGAATTTCGCGGATCGTTTCCGCTGCTGGCAGGCCCGGCGCGACATAATAATACGCGCCAATGACGGCCGAGACCGTGGCCATGGCCGCTGTGGCGGTGAAGCCGGCTGCCAGGATGAGCCAGTGGCGGCCGGGCGCGTGCAACCGCCCGATTCCGGATTTACCTTGTTTCATAGCTTTCTGCATGCTCGCGGTCGATAATCAAGCCAAAACCGCCAGATCGGGAGGGTGCACGGTTACGGGCCCAAGCGTAACGTTCGTGGCAAGCTCGGTGGCACAGTTCGTGAAAACTATGCGTTTACGGCAGCCTGCGTCAACAGGCGCAGGCCATTGGCCGGGCCGGGCGCGGCCGCAAGGGGCTACGTGAACCGCCGGTCCGGCATGCCGGCCGGTCCTGAATATGTCATCCGAGCCGCCAACCAGTTCACGGAATGTGCCCTTTTGTATCAGTAACATACGGATCACCGGATCGTGAACAAAGTCACGTTTTATTTAACATTTTATTGATATATAGTTAAATCGAATTGCTAAGACCGCGTTCAGAATTGGTCCGCAACTTACCGACTTAGAAGGAAAAACACGTGCTTTTCCGAAAGAAAACTCAGCCATTACTGGGGCTCGACATAACGACATCGTCGGTGAAGCTGATAGAGCTTTCGCAAAGCGGCAAACGCTACCGCGTCGAGTCGTACGCAGCAGAACCAACGCCACCAAGCTCGGTAAACGAAAAGGCCATCGTCGATGCCAAAGCTGTCGGCGAAGCGATACGCAGGGCGGTCAAACGCTCGGGCGCCAAAGCGACCGACGTGGCCATCGCCATCAGCGGCGACGCAGCAATTACCAAAGTCATCCAGATGCCTTCCAGCCTGTCGGAGCGCGACCTGGAAGGGCAGGTGGAAATCCAGGCTGACCAGTACATCCCCTTCCCCATGGAAGAAGTGAGTTTCGATTTCGAGGTCGTGGGACAAAACAGCAATGACCCGGAACTGATGGACGTCTTGCTGGTTGCGACACGCACGGAGAATGTGGACCAGCGCAAGGCGGCGGTTCAGGCGGCCGGCCTGCATGCACAGGTGGTGGATGTCGAGGCCTTCGCCCTGGAAAATGCCTGCCAGCTTCTGAGTCACCAGATCCCGAACGGCGGCATGGGCCAGTCCGTGGCCATTGTCGACATCGGCGCCAGCAGCACCACGTTCAGCGTGCTGCACGACCTCAAGGTTATATACACACGCGACTTCGCTTTCGGCGGTCAGCAGCTCACCGAAGAAATCATGCGTACGTATGGTCTATCCATGGAGGACGCCGGACGCGCGAAAAAGCAGGGCGGTCTGCCGAGCAATTATCAGCCGGAAGTCCTTGAGCCATTCGTCGATGATATGACGCAGCAGGTCAGCCGGTCACTGCAGTTCTATCTTGCATCCGGTGGCGGCCGCGAACAGCCGGACATGATTCTGGTGTGCGGCGGTTGCGCCAACATACCGGGCATCGCCGATGTCATTTCGAGCCGTGTCGGGATCCCTACCGAAATCGGTGATCCGCTCGGACAAATGAAAATTTCTTCCAAGGCCAAATCGCAGGGTGTGCACAAGGATTCGACCGCACTGCTGACTGCCTGCGGCCTGGCACTGAGGAGCTTCGACTGATATGCCACGTATAAACCTCCTCCCCTGGCGCGAAGAAGATCGCAAGCGACGCCAGCGTGAGTTTCTCGTTGCCATGGGCGGCGCACTGGTCGCAGGCGTTATTGTCGTGGGCGCGGTGATATTTGCGTTCTCCCAGATGGTCGATACCCAGCAGGGCCGCAATAGCCGTTTGACGGCGGAAATTGCGGAACTCGACAAGAGCATTACGGAAATCGATGGCCTCGAGCGGCAGAAGGAGCGCCTCCTCGCGCGTATGGAAATCATCGAGCAATTGCAGCGCAGCCGGCCGGAAGTCGTGCATCTCTTCGATGAGATGGCGAGGCAGCTTCCGGAGGGCGTTTATCTGACCGGGCTGAAGCAGACCGGTTCCCAGGTCGAACTGAAAGGGGTCGCCCAGTCGAGCACGCGTGTATCCGCCCTGATGCGGCAGATCGATGCGTCCGACTGGTTCACCGATCCTGATGTACAGAAAGTGGAGACAACGGACAAAGGCCCGGCAAGGCAGGCCGAGTTCACGCTCGCCCTGAAGCAGATTCGCCTGGATGGAGAAGGCGACGACATGGATGCGGAGGCCGGACGATGAAACTACTCGACGACCTGAGAGCCCTTGACGTCAATGACGTTGGCCGCTGGCCCTTTGTTTTCCGCGCCGGCGTCATCGGCCTGGTATTCGCCGTCGTTCTCGGCATGGGCACCTACTTTTTCATTCTCGAAGACAAGTTGCCGCTCCTGAAACGCGAGCAGCAGGTGGAACAGGACCTGCGCGTGACATTTGAGAACAAGCAGCGCAAGGCGGCAAACTACGACGCTTACAAAAAGCAGCTTGCAGACATGGAGCAATCATTTGGCACGATGCTGCGGCAGTTGCCGGGTGAAACCGAGATTCCGAGCCTGATTGTCGATATCTCGCAGGCCGGGCTCGCTGCCGGTTTGCAGGAAAAGCTGTTCCAGCCTCAGCCGGAGGTCCCCAAGGATTTCTACGCCGAGAAGCCGATCAAGATCATACTTTCCGGCGGCTACCATGAGGTCGCGAACTTTGTCAGCGGTGTCGCCGCATTGCCGCGAATCGTCACACTGCACAACATCATTATTACGCCGGACGACGCAACACGGTTCGATCGCCTGACGCTGGAGACCACGGCGAAAACCTATCGCTATATCGAAGAGGAGGCAGAATAACAATGGACGCTTTCCTCACCAGGCGTTTTCTGCCGGTAATGCTGCCGATAATGTTGATGATAGTCGCTGCTTTACCCGCGTGCTCCGGCAGCAACGATGACCTCGAGCAATACATAGATGGAGTCAAGGCAAGAGCTGGCGGCCGCCCCGAACCGCTGCCGGAAATCACACCTTATGAGGTGTTTGTCTACAAGGCCGATGCAGAAGGCTTTCGTTCGCCGTTTGTTCCGGACGCGCCACAGGCTGCAGCCGGAGCGGCCGCCGGTTCGACCCGGCCGGATCCCGAGCGTAGCCGCGAGTTCCTCGAGCAGTTTTCGCTGGATACCCTGCGTATGGTCGGCACGCTGGAGCTTGGCGGAACCAACTACGGTCTGGTACAGACCGCTGACGGTCTTGTACACCGAGTCGTTCCCGGCAACTACATGGGACAGAACGACGGAAGAATCGTTGCAGTCAACGACTCGGAAATTGAACTGGTTGAAATTATATCGGACGGGATCGGCGGGTACATAGAACGTGAAGCCGCTGTCGGTCTTGCAGACTGATGCCTGAATGGAACTGGGAGTAATTCGAATGGCGCTCAATATCAAGCCGATGATCGGCACAAAATACCGACGTTCGGTGACGCAACTGGCGGCAGTCGCACAGGGCTTAATCCTCCTGATTTGCGGCATTACCGCGAACGCACAAGAAGGCAACCGGTTGCAGGACATTCAGGTGCAGAGCCTGCCGGGTCAGCGAGTGGAACTGAAGCTGATCCTCAGCGGGACGGCTCCGGAGCCCCTGGCGTTTACAATCGACAACCCGGCGCGCATAGCGCTGGATTTGCCCGAGACCACACTCGGGCTGTCCTCGCGACGACGGGATGTCAACCTCGGGCCGCTGGACACGGTTCTGGCCGCAGAAGCGAACGGGCGTACCCGGATAGTACTGAACCTCGATACGATGGTGGCTTATGACATGCGGCGCAGCGGCAACACGATTTTTGTCACGCTCGGCGCCGACGCCAGCGACACCGATGTGACGACGCAGTTTGCCGGCGCCGCGCCGGCAGCGAGGTCCTCGTACGCATCCGGCAGCAGCGGTGGACGCGCGATCAACAGTGTCGATTTCCGCCGCACCGAGGGTGGTGGCGGCCGGGTCATGGTCAACCTGAGCGAGCCATCGACCGCGGTGGACATCCGCGAGGAAGGCGGGCGGGTCGTCGCCATATTCAAGGACACGAACCTGCCGTCGGAGTTGATGCGGCGTCTGGATGTAACGGATTTCGCGACGCCGGTAACGACAGTCGATACGCTGAAAACGAATTTCGATACGCGCATCGTCATTTCGGCAGAGGGCAAATACGAGCAACTCGCTTATCAGTCTGACAACGAGTTTACGATCGAGATCAACCCGGTTGCCGCAGAGGACGCCGTGGCATCAAGCCTGTTCTCGGAATCCAAGGAGTACTCCGGACAGCGGCTGACACTGAACTTCCAGGACATCGAAACTCGCGCGGTATTGCAATTGCTGGCCGAGACCTCCGGCAGCAACATCGTGGTGTCTGACACTGTGCAGGGCAACGTCACGTTGCGATTGCGCAATGTTCCGTGGGACCAGGCGCTGGATATCGTCATGACCACGAAAGGTCTCGACATGCGCCAGAACGGCAACGTCATCATCGTTGCGCCGGCCGAAGAAATAGCAGCGCGCGAAACGGCGGACCTCGAAGCCAAGCAGGCCATTACCGAACTCGAGCCGCTGTATTCCGAGTTCCTGCAGGTCAACTATGCGAAAGCTTCTGATCTCGCCAACCTGATGGGTGGCGGCGACGGCAAGAACTCGCTCCTGTCGGAACGCGGCAGCGTCGCCATCGACGACCGCACCAACACACTGCTGGTTCACGACACGGCCGAGCGGCTGCAGAACATCCGCAGGCTGGTAGCCACGCTGGACATCCCGATTCGGCAGGTGCTGATCGAGTCGCGTATCGTCGTGGTCAATGATGACTTCAGTCGCGAACTGGGCGTGCGCTTTGGTGTCACGGCATACAAGGAAAACAGTAGCGATGGTGCTACCGTGATTTCGGGCACCGGTGGCGGCACCAACACCATGGTCAATTCAATTCTCGACAACCTGGCCACCAACGGCCCGGGAGGCCCGATTACCCCAGTCGAACTTCCGCAGCTCACGGATCGATACAACGTCAACGTGCCCATCGGCAACCCGGCTGGCCGTTTTGCGCTGGCGGTGCTGGAGAGTGAGTACCTTGTCGATCTCGAATTGACGGCCCTGCAGGCCGAGGGCCGCGGCGAGATCGTATCGACGCCGCGAGTGATTACGGCGAACCAGAAGGAAGCTCGCATCGAACAGGGAGTTGAAATTCCCTACCAGGAATCCGCTTCGTCCGGCGCCACGACCACGCAGTTCAAGAAAGCGGTGCTGAGCCTGACAGTCACGCCGCAGATTACCCCGGACAACAACATCATCATGGATCTTCTGGTCAGCAAGGACAATGTGGGCGAACTGACGCCGAGCGCAACCGGAGGATTCGTTCCGAGTATCGATACGCGCTCGGTCGAGACGCAGGTGCTGGTCAGAGATGGCCAGACGGTTGTACTGGGCGGTATCTACGAGACCGAACGGCGTGAAACAGTGAACAAGGTTCCGTATCTCGGCGACATTCCGGGGCTCGGCGTGCTGTTCCGCTCCAGGAGCAACATCTCCAACAAGGCGGAACTGCTGATATTCGTAACGCCCCGGATCCTCACGGAAGGGTCAAGTATCTACTAGCCCCGGCAACGGATCATTAAGACCAGAAAGCCAACCGCGAGGTTGGCTTTCTGCCTTAGCCTGACGGAAACCATGAAACCGAAGAATCTGTTCCTGGTCGGCCCCATGGGGGCGGGGAAATCCGCCGTAGGCCGGCAACTCGCAAAGCTGCTGCACTTTGTCTTCGTCGACAGCGATGACGATATCGAGGCCCGCACGGGTGTCGATATCGCGTTCATATTCGAAAAGGAAGGCGAATCCGGGTTTCGCTCCCGCGAAGCCGCTGTTATCGATGAGCTGACAGACCGCGCCGGCGTCGTCCTTGCGACCGGTGGCGGTGCCGTACTCGATGCGGAAAGCCGCAGCCGGCTGGGCGCGAGGGGCTTCGTGGTCTACCTGCAAACCAGCGTGGATCAGCAACTGAAACGCACGGAGAGAGGGCGCGAACGGCCCCTGCTCGCGGGCGGTGATCCACGTGCGGTACTCGAGCGACTCATGGAAATTCGCGATCCGTTGTACCGCGAGATTGCCGACCTCGTGGTCGCAACGGACGGACGGCGCGTGCAGGCCGTCGCCAAGGAAATTTTCGACGCCCTGTAAGTTGCTGCGCGCGCCATGTGCGGCAAGACTTCCGCCGACCGATTCAGGTAACCTTTGCCGCTTCGGTAAGGCGGACACGGCATTGACAGTACACCGTACGTTAAAAGTCGAGCTGGGCGATCGCAGCTATCCCATCGTCATTGGCACTGGGCTCCTCGGCAGTGGATTTGACCTGCCGAAATGGATCGCCGGACCGGATTGCCTGGTGGTGAGCAACGAAACGGTGGCGCCGATTTACGCCGCTACCCTTCGCAAAGCGCTCGCCGGGAAGGACACGCGCACGGTTACGCTTCGCGATGGCGAAGCGTTCAAGACATTGGCGAGTGTCGAAATCATCATCGATGAACTGGTGGCCTCGGGTGCGAATCGTGACGTTACTGTGATTGCCCTTGGCGGTGGCGTCGTTGGTGATGTCGGCGGATTTGCCGCGGCCTGTTACATGCGCGGCGTGCCGTTCATCCAGGTTCCCACGACCTTGCTGGCCCAGGTCGATTCATCCGTCGGTGGCAAGACCGGTGTCAATCATGCGGGTGGCAAGAATCTGATAGGGGCATTTCACCAGCCAAGACTGGTGCTCATCGATATCGATACCCTGTCGACATTGCCGAATCGCCAGTTCAGCGCCGGTATGGCCGAAGTCATAAAGCATGCGGCCATACTCGATGCCGAATACTTCGCGTGGCTGGAAAGCAATATCGATGCGCTGATGCACCGGGATGCCGGGTTGCTGGCGCAGGCGATACACCGATCCTGCGAGATCAAGGCCGAAGTCGTCGCGTCTGACGAAAAGGAGCGCGGGCGAAGGGCGTTGCTGAATTTCGGGCACACTTTCGGTCATGCCATCGAGAATTGTTCCGGCTACGGGGAATGGTTGCACGGCGAAGCCGTTGCCGCCGGCATGATCATGGCGGCGGAGCTCAGCGGCTTGCCGGCGACAGAACGCAACAGGCTACGCACGCTTGTTGCCGCGGCCGGGCTGCCCGTAACACCCCCGGCGGTCGGCGCCATGGCGCTGCGGGCGGCCATGGACCTCGACAAAAAAGTGCGCCAGAAAAAGCTGCGATTCGTACTGCTCAAATCCATCGGCGAAGCGTACGTCGGTTACCCCGATGAAGCTGACAGGCTGGATTCGGTACTCGAAGCAGCCAACACCGATTCATGACGACGAACGTGACCTGCGGTCTCGCCCCGTATGCCGCAATCGAATCCGCGAGCCTTGGCCGCTGTTATGCCGAGCCGGGAACACGCTACCGCAGCGACTACCAGCGGGACCGCGACCGTATCGTGCATTCGACCGCGTTTCGGCGCCTGGTTTACAAGACGCAGGTGTTCGTAAACCACGAGGGCGACATGTACCGCACACGGCTTACGCATTCGCTGGAAGTGGCGCAGATCGGGCGCACGGTGGCCCGCGCGCTCAATCTGAATGAATCGCTGACGGAAGCCATCTGCCTCGCACACGACCTCGGGCACACGCCTTTTGGTCACGCCGGGCAGGACGCGCTGAATGGCTGCATGCGCGATTTCGGCGGATTCGAGCACAACCTGCAGTCGCTGCGCGTGGTCGACGAACTCGAGGCGAAGTACGCGGACTTCCCCGGCCTGAACCTCACATTTGAAACCCGGGAAGGCATACTCAAACATTGCTCGGCGAAAAATGCCCGCGAACTTGGCGAGCTCGGGCGACGCTTTCTCGAGCGCCGCCAACCCGGTCTCGAGG
>Ga0299906_10005712_pt1 | contig 10097 bp, 7 predicted proteins | sample RVTome_14_FD_200259 | JGI IMG/M metagenome (GOLD analysis project Ga0299906, IMG submission 200259) | Soil microbial communities from uranium-contaminated site in the Upper Colorado River Basin, Wyoming, United States - RVT145D125 (version 2) ...
CCGCCGGCGGCGGGCGGCGTGAGCGGGTCGTTGAGCGGGTCGAGCGCGCCGGTGGCTCCGGCCGGGCCGGGGACGAGGAACACGACCGCCGCGAGGACGCCGGCGAGCAGGGCGGCGGCCACGAGGGCGGTCGGGGCGGTGGCGGGGAGGGGTCTGCGCATCGGGTCGTCGCCGGGTTCGGATCGGGTTCGCGGCGTTCGGCGTGCGCCGCAGGCGCGGCGCATCGCAGTATAGCCACTGGCCGCCGCGACGCCGCACCCGCCGCCGCGGGGGAATGCCCGCGCGCGGCGCGTTATTCTCACCACTGCACTCTCACGGCTGCCCCGGCCGCTCCGGCCGCGGGCTGACCGCAGCCACCACCGGGACCGACCATGATCGACACCCCGACCCTCGCCGCCGAAGCCACCCGCGCCGAGCGGACCCTCGACCTCTTCCGCCGCTGGGGCTATCTCAAGGCCGACCTCGACCCGCTCGGCCGCCCGCTGCCGTTCGCGCCCGCCGGGCTCGACCTCGACGGCGACGACGAGGAGTCCGAGCGGGCGCGCCGCATCTACTGCGGCACGCTGGCGGTCGAATTCATGCACATCCCCGACTCCGAGCGCCGCGCCTGGGTGCAGCGGCAGATGGAGAACGAGCCGCCGCCGATCGACCGCGACATGGTGTTCGACCGCCTGCTGCGCGCCGAGGTTTTCGAGCAGACGCTGCAGCGCCGCTACATCGGCACCAAGCGGTTTTCGATCGAGGGCGTCAGCGCCACCATCCCGCTGCTCGAGGAGATGCTCGACGCCTGCGGCGAGCACCGCGCCGAGATGGTCGTGATGGCGATGAGCCACCGCGGCCGGCTCAACGTCATGGCGCACGTCGTCGGGGTGCCGATCGAGAACCTGTTCGCCGGCTTCGAGGACGTCGACCCCAAGAGCGTGCTCGGCGGCGGCGACGTCAAGTACCACCTCGGCGCCACCGGCGTCTTCACCGCCGAGAACGGCCAGGAGCTGCGCATCCACCTGGTCTCCAACCCGAGCCACCTCGAGGCGGTCGACCCGGTGGCGGTCGGCCGGGTGCGCGCCAAGCAGGCCAGGATCGGCGACGCCGAGGGGCACCGGGTGCTGCCGATCCTGCTCCACGGCGACGCCGCCTTCGCCGGCCAGGGGATCGCGGCGGAGACCCTCAACCTGGCGAGCCTCGAGGGCTTCACCGTCGGCGGCACCGTGCACGTGATCGTCAACAACCTGATCGGCTTCACCACCGAGCCGCACGCGCTGCACTCCTCGCCCTTCGCCTCCGCGGTCGCCCGGCGGATCGCGGTGCCGATCTTCCACGTCAACGGCGAGGACCTGGTCGCGGTGGTGCGCGCGGCGCGGCTGGCGGTCGAGTACCGCTACGCCTTCGGCAGCGACGTCGTGGTCGACCTGATCGGCTACCGCCGCCACGGCCACAGCGAGATCGACGACCCGACGATCACCCAGCCGCTGCTCTACAAGAAGATCGAGCAGCACCCGCCGCTGTGGCAGGTCTTCGCCGACCGGATCGGCCTCCCGGAAGAGGAGCGCGAGGAGCGCCGTGAGGCGGTCAAGGCCGAGTTCGACGCCGCCCAGAAGAAGGCCGCCGAGATGGAGAAAAAGCCCCGGCTGGCGCGCCTGCCGGCCTACTGGGACGAGTTCCGCGGCGGTCTCTGGCGGCCCGAGATCGAAGTCGACACCGGCGTGCGGCGCGAGCGGCTCGGGTCGATCGCCAGGGCGATCACCCGGGTCCCCGAGGGCTTTCACCCCCACCCGAAGATCGCCAAGCTACTCGAGCAGCGCGCCGAGATGGGGCGCGGCGAGCGCCCGGTCGACTACGGCATGGCCGAGCACCTGGCGTTCGGCTCGCTGCTCGCCGAGGGCGTGCCGGTGCGGCTCTCCGGCCAGGACACCCGGCGCGCCACCTTCAACCAGCGCCACGCGGTCTTGATCGACGTCGAGGACGAGGCCGAGTACGTCCCGCTGAAGGGGCTGGCCGCCGAGGGCGCGTTCTTCGAGGTCTACGACTCGATGCTCTCCGAGGCCGCGGTGATGGGCTTCGAGTACGGCTTCTCGCGCGACTACCCCGAGGCGCTGGTCTTGTGGGAGGCCCAGTTCGGCGACTTCGTCAACGGCGCCCAGATCATCATCGACCAGTTCCTGACCGCCGGCGAGGACAAGTGGGGACTGCTCTCGGGCCTCGTGCTGCTGCTCCCCCACGGCTACGAGGGCCAGGGCCCGGAGCACTCGAGCGCCCGGTTCGAGCGCTTCCTCACCCTGTGCGCCGAGTGCAACATCCAGGTCGCCCAGCCCTCGACCGCCGCCCAGTACTTCCACCTGCTCCGCCGCCAGGCGCTGCGCACGTGGCGCAAGCCGCTGATCGTGATGACCCCGAAGAGCATGCTCCGCCACAAGGCGTCGTCCTCGGCGCTCGAGGAGCTGACCCGCCCGCGCTTCCTGCCGGTGGTCGGCGACGCTGGTCCCGAGCACGGGGGGGCCGAGGAGGCCGACCGGGTGCTGCTCTGCTCGGGCAAGATCGGCCACGAGCTGGCCGCCGAGCGCGAGAAGCGCGGCGACCGGAAGACCGCGATCGTCTTCCTCGACCAGCTCTACCCCTGGCCCAACGACGGGCTGGTCGAGGAACTCGCCCGCCACCCCGGCGCGCGGCAGCTCATCTGGGTCCAGGAAGAGCCCGCCAACATGGGCGCCCTCTCCTTCGTCCACCCCCACCTGCGCCTGCTCGCCGGCGAGCGCGCCCAGGTCCGCTCGATCAAGCGCTCCGCCTCCGCCAGCCCCGCCACCGGCTCGGCCAAGGCGCATGCGATCGAGCAGAAGAAGCTGATCGAGCTGGCGTTCGCGGGGCGGTAGGGAGCGTCGTCACCAGACGACCCGCCCCGTCTCTCCGGCGGTGTGTTACACTCTCCGTATTACGAGGATTTCGCCATGACGACCGTGAGACTGGACACCGCTACCGAAGCGACGCTCAAGCGCCTCGCGGCCCGGCGCGGCCAGACCAAGTCCGACGTGATCCGCGACGCGATCGTGCGCCTCGCCAACGACGAGACCGAGCAACCCTCGGCGCTCGAGAAGCTGCGTGCCTACGCCGGGATCGCCGACAGCGGCGGCCAGCAGCTCTCGACCGACACAGGCCGACGGCTGCGCGAGCTGCTCGAGGAGCGCCGGCGTGCGCGGCGTCCTGGTTGATGCCGGGCCGCTGGTCGCCTTTCTCGACCGGAGCGACGCCCACCACCAGAGCGTGGCCGATGCTCTCGCGAAGCTCCGGGAGCCGCTGCTAACGGTGTGGCCTCCCGTGGTCGAGGCCATGTACCTGCTTTCGTTCGCCCCCCAGGCTCAGGACGCGCTGTGGGAGATCCTCGAAACCGGCGTCGTCAATCTCCTCCCGCTCGCCCACTCCGACCTCCCGCGGATGCGAGAGCTGATGGAGAAGTACCGCGATCTCCCAATGGACATGGCCGACGCGGCTCTCGTCCACGTCGCCGAGCGCGAAGGCCTCCGCCGTATCCTCACCCTCGACAAGCGCGATTTCAGCGTCTACCGGCCGGCACGAAAGGGCGCCTTCACACTCCTGCCCTGAACGCCCTCTCTCCTTCCCCTCAGTTCCCCAGATACGCGTACAGGTGCGCCTCGATGGTGCGGGCGGAGGTGTTGTAGAGATAGACCTGATAGCGGGGGAAGCCGACGGCGAGGCGCTCGGGCTGGGAGGTGAAGTACTCGTGGCCGGGGACCAGGGTGGCGGTGGACTGGAGGGGGAAGAGCAGGACGCCGTCCTCCTTGAGGGCGCGCAGAACCGAGCCAGCGTCGGGGACCAGGACCGCCACCGCCGCGCCCGGCTCGGTCAGGACGCCCTGCAGCTCGCCGCCGAGGCTGAGCACGACCCAGCCGAAGCCGTCGGTCCTGAGAACCCCGGCGTGCCGCCAGCTTCCCGGATCCCGGCTGCTGCCGTGGGCGCTCACGATCTGGTTCTCGAACGCGGCGAGCATCGCCTGACGCGGCGCCCCGCGGACCTCGACCTTCTGGACCTCGGGGAAGTTGATCACCTCGACCCGCTGGCCGGGGCCGCCGCGGGACTGGGCCGATCCCTCGTCCTGGAAGGCGAGGACGACGACGAGGGTGGCCGCGAGGGCGAGAACGACGGGGAGTGCTCTGCGCACCATGAGGCACCTCCGGGAGGGTCGGAGTCCGCGAACGGTGACTGCGTTGTCCTGCCGGTGTCTACGCGCCCGGACGCCGGGGCGTTGGCTCCCGCCGGCGATCGCGGTCGCCGCCGACGGTGCCCTCCGGCGGGAGCCGGCCGCTACGCCGCCAGCTCGCCCGCCTCGGCCAGCCGCCCGGGGCTCTCGCGGTGAGCCTTGAGGAACGTGTCGGACCGGCCGAGGACGTCGCCCATCCGCATCCCCTTGCGCAGGGCGCTGACGGTCACCTTGCCGGTGGCGAGCGCCGCCACCAGCTTGAGGTGGGTCGCGAGACGGCCGCGGATGCGGTAGCGGACGTCGAGGGCGTGGCGCCACAGCCCGGCCAACTCGCGGTAGAACTCGTCGAGCGGCAGCCGCGTGGGGAGCACTGCGTGGGTGATGTCGAACAGCTCCCAGTCCTCGGTGTTGACGTCGCGCTTGACGTCGTCCCAGAGGTCGGTGCCGGGCAGCGGGGTGAGCACCGAGAAGCCGCTGTTGTAGGCGCCGGTGCGGTCGATCCAGCGCTTGAGTTTGTCGAAGTCGGCCCGCTCCCAGGACGGATCGACGATGAAGTTCGGGGTGTAGCCGACCCCGAGGTCGGCGAGGATCTCGAGCGCGCGCTCGTTGTTGGCCGCGGTGTTGCCCTTGTTGACCGAGGCCAGCCCCGCGTCGTCGATCTTCTCCAGGCCGAGGAAGACCGACAGCTCGCCGCAGTCCTTCCACATCGCCACCAGGTCCGGGAAGCGGGTGATGATGTCCGAGCGGGTCTGGAGCGTGTAGTGCTTGCGGATGCCCGAGTCGATCAGCGCCTCCGCCAGCTCGCGGCCGCGCTTGACGTTCATCCAGAAGATGTCGTCGGTCAGGAAGATGTTCGGCGCCTCGACGAGCGCCAGCTCCTCGACCACCCGCGCCGGCGACTTCTCCCGGAAGGTCGACTCGTGGAACTTCCAGACCGAGCAGAAGTTGCACTTGAACGGGCAGCCGCGCGCGGTCTCCATCAGGGCGAGCGGGCGGCGGAAGTTGATGTAGTACTCGGCGGCGTAGTCGGTGATCAGGTGGCGCGCCGGCAGCGGCAGCTCGTCGAGATCGCCGCGCGCCGGCGCGTGGCCGGTGTGCACCGGGCCGTCGGGGCCGGGGAGCACCAGGCCGGGGACCGAAGCCGGGTCGGCGCCGCTCTGGTAGGCGCCGACCAGCGCCGGCATGATGTCCTCGCCGTCGCCGACCACGATCGCGTCGATCCCCGGCTGGCGGAACCAGTCGGGGTCGCGCGAGGCGTCGTGGCCGCCGATCACCACCTTGGCCTCGGGGAACTCCGCGCGAACCCGGTGCAGCAGGCGCAGCGATCGGTAGCGCTCGGTGGTGAAGTTGCACTGCAGGCCGATCACCTCGGGATCGAACGCCTTGGCCTTGGCCAGCCCGCGCTCGAGGCCGTCGATCCGCAGGTCGACGATCTGGCAGTCGTGCCCCTCGAGCTCGAGCGCGCCGGCGACGCACGAGAGCCCGAGCGGCTCGACGAAGGTGATCATCTCGAGCCCGAGGATGCCGCCGATCGGCGGTTTGAGGAACGAGACCCGCATGGCAGTGCCCTCCCGCAGCCGCCGGCCCCAGCGATGCCGTCCGGCGGTCGGAGATCGATGTCGGGCACGGAGCCTAGCAGATCGACGCGGGAAGGCCGGAGCCGCGGCGGGCTCATGTCCGGCTACCGCCGGGCGGGACCGGAGTGGAGCATGCGGCGGGTACCGGTGCGCCTGGACGGCCAGCCGGGCGGGCCGGAGGTCCGGGACCGGAGTGGAGCGTGCGACCGCCACGCGCCGGCGCGGTCGTCGCGCGGCGCGCCCACCGTCACTCGACGACGATCCCCGGCGCCAGCGCGCACACCGGGCCACGGCCGTCCTCGCCAGGCGGGCCGCAGGTGGCGATCGTCAGCCCCTCCGCCGGATCGACCAGCCGGCCCCTCCAGCTCCCGGAGGCGCCGCCGAAGGCGACGTCGAGATAGCCGAAGGCGGCCTTCTCGCCGCTCGGGGTGCCGACCTCGGCGCCGGTGGTCAGCACCTGCGCCGGCAGCCCGCCGACCGTGGCCGCGAACGCGCCGACGGGCGGGCTCGGGTCGAGCGCCACGCCGCCGGTGCCGACGACGACCACCGGCGGCCTGGCGCCCACGCCGGCATCGCCGGGCTCGAAGGTCACCGCCTGGAAGCGGTGCATGTGGCCGGCCAGCACCAGCTCGACCGCCGGCGGCAGCGCGCCGCCGAGGCCGCGGCCGAGCGCCGCCTGGAGCGTCTGGTTGTTGCAGCCGTAGCGGTCGTCCGCCGTACACCCGGTCGACTCGCCGGACTCGAACCCGGTCACCCCCCACAGCGGCCGGTGGCTGACCCACCAAGCGGTCCCGGCCGCCGGGGCGAGCCCGCCGAGCGCGGCGAGCTGGCGGGCGTAGGCGGCGGTGAAGGTCTTCTCGGTGAACGAGTCGCAGGCGTTGGCCGAGTCGACCACCAGCAGGGTCAGCGAGCCGAGGCCGACCGCGTACGGCGGGCTCAGCACGACGTTGTCGATCGGCGCCTTCGCCGGGTCGGGCGGCGGGCAGGAGTACTGGCGGCCGCCGGGCACCAGGTCCGAGTGCGGGTCGAGGAAGTAGAACCACCCCGGCCCGGCTTTGCTGCACAGCTCGTGGTTGCCGCGCGCCACTACCCAGGGCGCCGCCGCCAGCAGGTCGGGGGCGGCCGAGAACAGGTCGTCGTTCCAGGCCTCCCAGCCGTCGGGAAAGCCGGCGTTCGGCGCGCTCTGGCTGTAGAAGCCGGCGCCGGCGGCCTGGACGCACTCCTCCGGCTCCTCGGTGCCGTCGCCGGCGTCGTAGGTCCACTGCCCGACCTGCTGCGCCGCGGTGCCGTCGCGCTCGGTGAACAGCACCTTGCTCGGGGTACCGCGGTAGTTGTAGTCGCCGAGGTGGATCACCAGGTCGGGCTTACCCGCCGCCGCGGCCGCCGCCAGGCCGGCGAACGGTTGGGCCGGCGTGCCGGCGGGGCACGACTCGCCCGCGGCCGCCGCGCCGAGCTTGCAGCCGGTGTCGCCGAAGACCGCGATCCGCCGCGGGTCGCGCCGGACCACCGGCAGCGACAGCGAGCCGCCGTCCATCGCGATCGCCAGCTCCCGGTCGAACCCGACCGGCGCCTCGCAGACGATGACCGGGAAGTGGTACGGGTTGTCGCGCGGGGTCATCTGGATCGGCGGGGCGGAGCCGGACGCACCGCCGTCGCCCCCGCCGCCGCCCGCGGCGCCGGCCGGGACGATCGAGGGGCAGCCGAAGCCCGGGTCGAGGATCAGCCGCGCGAGCGCGACGGTGGGGCCGTCGGCCGCCTGGCCGAGGACGACGTACCGGGCGTGGGCGGCGGACAGCGGCGGCGCTCCCGAGCCGGACGAGGCGGCCACGGCCGGCGGCGCGACGAGCGGCGCACCGGCGAGGACGAAGACAAGGACGGCGGGCGGGCGGAATCGTCTCACGGCGCGGTCTCCCGGGGGTCTCTCGAGCGCATGCGCGAGGTCGGTTCGGTCACGGCGTCTCACGCGATCCCAGGAGAATACCGCCCCGGGAAGCACCGGTCCCCGGTGTAGAGTGCCCCCGCCGCGGCCGACGGCGACACGCCGCCGCGGCGGAGGTGGCCCGGTTGGACCCCCAGGTCGTCACCCTGCTGACCCTGCTCGCCGCCGCGGTCGTCCTGTTCGCCAGCGAGGTGGTGCCGGTCGAGGTCACCGGGATCCTCCTCCTGCTCGCCCTCCACGCCTTCGGCCTGCTCGGCCCCGAGGAGCTGTTCGCCGGCTTCGGCGATGGCGTGGTGGTCTTCCTCGGGAGCCTGTTCGTGGTCAGCGCGGCGCTCACCCGCTCGGGCGCACTCGAGCCGTTCGAGCACCGGCTGGCGCGGCTGGCCGAGGCGCGGCCGCGGCTCGCCCTGCCGGCGTTGGCCGGCGGCACGGGGCTGCTCTCGGCGTTTCTGAGCAACACCGCGACCACCGCGGCGGTGCTGCCGATCGCCAGCGGCCTCGCCCGCCGGCTCGGCCGGTCGCCGTCCACACTGCTGATGCCGATCGCCTTCGCCTCGATCCTCGGCGGATCGATCACCCTGGTCGGCACCTCGACCAACATCGTCGTCTCCGGGATGCTGCCGCGCTACGGGCTCGAGCGCCTGGGGCTGTTCGAGCTGGCGGCGGTCGGGGTGCCGGCGACCGTTCTCGGCCTCGCCTACCTGCTCACCGTGGGCCGGCGGCTGCTCCCCGAGCGCGGCGGCCGGGCGCTCGACGCCTACCGGGTGCGCGAGTACCTCAGTGAGGTGGTGGTCCCCGAAGGCTCGGACTGGATCGGGCGCACGGTCGCCGAGATCGAGAGCGGCCGGCGCTTCGAGATCAACGTCCTCGGCCGAGTCGCCGAGCGCGCGATCGAGCCGGCGGCGGGCCGGCCGCTCGAGGCCGGCGACGTGCTCCTGGTCCAGGGCGACCCGGACGTGCTGCTGCGCCTGACCCGGGGCAAATCGCTCGCGTTCCCGGCCGGCGAGGGGAACGAAGAGGCCGAGGAAGGCGCGGCCGCCGGAGTCGAAGGGCTCAGGATCCACGAGGTGATGCTGCCGGTCAACTCGCGGCTCGCCGGCTCGTCGCTGCGCCGGATGCGCTTCCGCTCCCGCTACGGCGTCGACGTGCTCGCGGTCTATCGCCGCGGCCAGCCGCGCTACCGGCGGGTCGCCGACCTCCGGCTGCGCGACGGCGACGTGTTGCTCGTCCAGGGCGATCCCGAGCGGCTCGGCTGGCTGATCCGCTCGGGCGACCTGATCCTGCTCGAGGAGCTGGAGGAGCCGCACCCGGGCTGGCGCGCCGCGGTCGCCGGCGCCACCTTCGTCGCGATGCTCGTCGCCGGCGGCGCCGGCTGGCTGTCGTTCCCGGTCGCGGCGCTGGTCGCGGCGACGCTGCTGGTCCTCACCGGCTGCATCCGCACCTCCGAGGCCTACGCCGCGGTCGACTGGCGGATCCTGATCATGGTCGCCTCGCTGCTCGGCCTGGCGACCGCGATGGAGACCAGCGGCGCCGCCGAGACGCTCGCCGCCGGACTGGTCGACATCGCCGGCGGCGCCGGCCCGCTCACCCTGCTCGCCGGCTTCTACCTGCTGACCATGCTGCTCACCCAGCCGATGTCCAACCAGGCCGCGGCGCTGGTGGTGCTGCCGTTCGCCGTGCGCACCGCGCTCGCCCTCGATCTCGACCCGCGCGCCTTCGCGGTCGCGGTGTGCCTCGCCGGCTCGTGCTCGTTCATCACCCCGCTCGAGCCGGCCTCGCTCCTGGTCTACGGTCCCGGCCGCTACCGCTTCCGCGACTACTTCGTGGTCGGCTTGCCGCTGACGCTGATGGTCTTCGCGCTGGCGATGCTGATCGTGCCGCGGGTGTGGCCGCTGTGAGCCCGCGGCGGGCCGGGAACGGCTGATCGCCCCGATCGAGCCCGTCCCAGATTTACGCCTTGTTCGCGCCTGGACCGACCCCTCGGGTGGAGTGCCCGGGCCGGCCGCGACCTCCGACGCAACGGTGGGTGGACAAAAGTGGACAAAAGTGGAACTCTCGTGGTACGGTCCGCTGAATCACCTGCGCGAGCAGTGTGGGCGGACCTGCGATGTTTCGAGGCAGCGCGCCAGCAAAGATCGACGACAAGGGCCGGCTGAAGCTCCCGACTCAGTTCCGGCGCTTCGTCGACGAACGCTACGGGGCCGAGATGTTCGTCACCTCGGTGCTCGGCGACTCGGCGCTCCTGTATCCGCTGCCGGTGTGGGAGGAGATCGAGGCGCGGCTGGCGGCGATGCCGTCGACCGACCGCAACAAGGCGCGCTTCCTCGAGCGCGTCAGCTACTACGGCCAGCAGGTGAAGCTCGACGCCCAG